>OBLK01000080.1_pt1 | contig 36623 bp, 40 predicted proteins | sample 1518871 | NCBI WGS metagenome assembly OBLK01 (sample SAMEA2464837, study PRJEB22497) | soil metagenome | biome: Grassland; feature: Farmland; material: Clay | place: Australia | collected 2013-02-01 | depth 0.8 m
CGCGAGAACCGCCAGCACCCACTCTGGCCCGGGCCACGCGCCGCTCCCGCTCTCCGCGGGCGCCGTCCCCAGGCCCGAGCCGCTCGCCGGGCTCGCCGGCCCCGCCGACCTGGTGCTGTGCAACCCGCCGTACGTGCTGGCGGGCACCGCCGTCGCGCCAGAGGTAGCCGACCACGACCCGCCCGGCGCGGTGTTCGCCGGCCGCGACGGACTCGACGTGATCCGCCCGGTCGTCAGCACCGCCGCCAGGCTGCTCAAGCCGGGCGGCGGGCTGGCCATCGAGCACGACGAGCGGCACGCCGACGCCGTGCTTGCGCTGCTGTCGGCCCGGACGGTGCTCAGCGAGGTCTGCGACCACCCTGACCTGGCCGGCCGCCCGCGCTTCGCCACCGCCACCCGAAAGGCCGACTAGGGCCAGGCGGGGCCGGTCCCACCTGCTAGCACGGCCGGTTGGGCACGCACTTGGCGAACCTGGCCGTGTAGGTCGTGCTCACCGCCGGCGCGACGATGTTGTGCGTGATCGCGCCGCCGTCGGACCAGGACGTGAAGCTGTAGGCCCACTTCCCGGCGGTCTGCGGCGTCGGCGCGCTGATCGAGTTCGTCGAGCCGACGATCACGGTGCGGTTGAACGGCGTGGCCAGCAGGGACCCGTTGAACGACAGCTGCAGGGCACTCGGCGTGGAGGCGAACGACAGCGTCACCGTGCGCGGATCGAGCCGGACGGTGGTGCTGGCCGACCGGCCGCTCGAGTCGGTCGCGGTCAGCGTCAGCTCGAGGTGCGACGGGTACTCGTGGTCGGGTGCCGCGAACGACCCGGACGCGACCCCGATGAAGTCCTGCAGGACGTGAGCGTGGCAGTTGGACGGGCAGTGCTGCATCGTGAGCCGCCAGGACAGCGCCGATGCGGGCAGCGTGCCGTCCTGCTGGTCCGTGGCGTGCCCGGTGAAGGCCACGGCCTGCCCGACCACCCACTGCAGCGTCGACGCCGGTGCATCGATGACCGGCAGCGGGTCGTCCTGCGGCGGCTGGTCGACCGACACCTGGACCGTGGTCGTGCCGGTTGCGCCAGCGGCGTCCCGCGCCTGCAGGCCGACCGTCACGCTCGCGGTGTAGGTGGCGACCGGCCGCGGCGCCGTCGAGTCGTCGTAGGAACCGTCGCCGTCGAGGTCCCACGCGTAGGTCAGCGCGTCGCCGTCGGGGTCGGTCGAGCCGGTGCCGTCCAGTTGCACGGTCAGCGGCGACGGCCCGGACGACGGCGTCGCGGTGGCCACCGCGGTCGGCGCCCGGTTGCCCACCGGATAGCTGACCCGGCGCAGCTCACCGGAGTTCATCGCGACGTAGAACACGTCGCCGCCGGGTCCGGTCACGACCTGCACTGGTCCGGCGGCCCCGGTGACGAACGGCACCAGCCGGCTGGGGTCGGGTGCGCCACTGGCTCCGGCCTGCATGGCCCAGATGCAGTTGCGCGAGTAGTCGGCGAAGAACAGCGCGCCGCGGTAGGCGCCGGGGTAGTTGCTTGCGTTCTCGAAGGTCAGGCCGGCGATCGACGAGCTTCCGGTCGGGCAGGGGTCGGTCGGCACGACCTTGGCCGAGTGGTTGTAGGCGTAGTACGGCGCGGTGCGGGCCGCGTCGCCCTCGGCGTACAGGGCCTCGCACAGGTTGAGGTTGGCGCTGTCGTAGCCACCCTGCCTGGCCGCGCCCTCGTAGCACGGCCACCCGAAGTTCTCGGCCGTGGCGTCGTCGCCGACCGCGATCCGGTTGACCTCCTCCCACGTGCCCCAGCCGACGTCGCCGACCCACAGTTCACTGGTGCCGGGCCTGGTAGTCATCCGGAACGGGTTGCGCAGGCCGGTCGCGATGATCCGCCGCGCGTTCGGGTCGGCGCTGGCGAAGTACGGGTTGCCCGGCAGGCCGGCGCCGGTGTCCGGGTCGACCCGCAGCACGGTCCCGTCCAGCGTGACCGGCTCGCCCACCGGGCGCCGGACCGACTGCGAGCGCAGCGCCCCGCCCTCGGCCGTCGGCGGCGTCAGGTTGGTTCCGGCCGGCAACGGCGGGTCGCCGCAGGGATTGCCGGTCTGCCCGTAGTCGACGTAGTTGAAGCTCGCGCCGTCGCCCCCGGACAGGTACAGCGCGCCGCCGGGGCCGAACGTCACGGTACCGGTCGAGTGGCTCGGGAACTGCTGGCACCAGTCGGTCAGCAGCACCGTCTCGGCCACCGCGACGTGCCCGGCGTCCAGCGTCAACCGGGAAAGCCGGCCCGTGATCAGGCAGCCGTCCTGGGTCGCACCCGGCGGGCTCGGACACTGGTCACCCCAGCGCGGGAAGCTGCCGCCCGGCTCCGCGTCCAGCGCGTACAGCGCGTACAGGTACGGCCGCACCGGGTACGCCGGATCGAGCGCCATCCCCAGCAGCCCGCGGTCCCAGAAGTTGTGCACCGCCGCCCGCAGGTCCGCCACCGTCGCCGGAGTCGTGTCGGCCAGCGAGTCGTACGTCTTGATCAGGCCGCTCTTCTCCGCGATGAACACCCGCCCGTCCGCCGCGAAGCTCACCGCCGCCGGCGACGAAAGGCCGGTCACGACGGCCGTGTCGACGAAGCCCGTCGGGACGGCCTCGACGGCGGCTACAGCTGGTTGCACCGAGAGCGCCGACATCCACGCCGCCACCGAGGCGGCAGCCATGACGGCCGCGGTGTGTGCCAACCAGACCTTGCGACGACGAGCCATCACACACCTCCGCTGCGAACCACCCCGGTCGCGAAATGCCATCGCGAAGTCGTCGCAGACAGTTACCGGTTTTCGGCATGGAGCGGCCGGATGTAACCGATCGAGTGGGTGCTCACGGTCTCGGAGCCGGAACCGGCTCAGGCTCAGTCCGGGGTTTCGTCGGAGATCCCGAGGTCGCGGCGCATCGCCGCGCGCAGCTCCAGGTAGCTGACCTTGGTCTTCTTCCACAGCGAGGCGAGCCGGTCGGCGTCGTCTTCGCCGGCCAGCAGGGCAGCGGTGAGGTCGGCCTTGGACAGGATCGCCGCCTGCATCCGGTCCCTGATGTGGCTCGGTGCGTACAGGTTGACCGGGCCGAGCGCCTCCCTGGCCAGCGTGCGCATCTCGCGCAGTTCGGCGCGCATGTCGTCGGTGAGCTCGCCGCCCTCCTCCAGCACGCGGTGCTGGGCCGGGTACAGCACCCAGCTCCAGGTCTCGAGCAGCCCGATGAGCCTGGCGTAGGCGTCCTGCCGGCCGGCGTAGCCGCGCCGCTCGTGCTCCAGCTCGCGCTCGCGCCGCCAGCGCTCCTCGTCGTGCCGCTGCTCACGCTTCCAGCGCCGGTCGTCCCGCCAGCCGGCGATCAACTGGGCGCTCAGCACGCCGGCCAGCCCGAGTACACCGACCACGATCGGTACCCACACCGACACCTGAGTCGTCAGCACGCGCACACCGTACGCACCCGCGCAACGCGGCCATGTCAGGATCATCGCTCGTGAGCACCGTGTACGACTGCAGCGTCGCCGAATCCAGAGAAGCGGGCCTGGCCGCAGCAGCCGGGGTGGTCCGCAGCGGGCGGCTCGTCGTGTTGCCGACCGACACCGTGTACGGCCTGGGCTGCGACGCCTTCGACGGCATGGCGGTGCAGTCGCTGCTTGAGGTGAAGGGCCGCGGGCCGCAGATGCCGGTGCCGGTCCTGGTCGGATCGTGGACGACCATCGACGGCCTCGTGCTCGCGGTGCCGCGGCAGGCCAGGCAGCTCATCGAGGCGTTCTGGCCGGGCGGGCTTTCCCTGGTGCTGCCGCACGCGCCGTCGCTGACCTGGAACCTCGGCGACACCAGGGGCACCGTCATGCTGCGGATGCCGCTGCATCCGGTGGCGATCGAGCTGCTGCGCGAGATCGGCCCGATGGCAGTGTCCAGCGCGAACCGCTCCGGGCAGCCGCCGGCTACCACCGCCGAGCAGGCCAAGGAGCAGCTCGGCGAGGCCGTGACCGTGTACCTCGACGGCGGCCCGGCCGGCGACCCGGTGCCGTCGACGATCGTGGACCTGACGGGAGAGAACCCGCTGGTGTTGCGCGCCGGTGCGGTCTCGGTCGACGAGATCAGCGAGGTGTTGGGCATTGCCGTGGTGCAGGCGCCCTGACTGCGCGCGAAGTCAGGGCGCCCGCGTGATCACGTCACGGGCAGGAGCCGTACCGCTGGGCATAGACGAACGCCATGCCGTGGTCCTCCACCTTGACCCAGACCGCAGTCGTGCCGGAACGGTTGATGTACTCGGTCCACTGGTCGTACGGCAACGTGAAGGTCACCTTGTAGCAGTAGCCGGCGTCGACCCGGAACGAGTCCCAGTCCTCCCACGACGGCGAGCGCTGGCCGTAGTAGATCCACTGCCGGGGGGTGGACGCGACGCAGTTCTCGCCACCCCTGGTGCCCGTCGTGCCACCGCACAACCAGTTCTTGCCGACGTAGACGCCCAGATTGCTGTAGTTCCAGGTCTTGCTGCAGAACGGTTCGACGCAGGAGCCGCCGTCGATACCGGCGTCGGCCGGCTGTGACTGTGCCTGCGGCTGGAACTTCGCTGCGTCGGGGACCGGACCTGCGTGGTCGGCGGCGTACGCGGTCGTCCCACCGACCGCGGTGACCGCCAGAAACAGCGCGAGTGCGATCGCGGACAATGCCTTGATTCGCAAGGGTTCCTCCCCACTTGGGTGCGCCCGATGCTCCGACCGGACGTCGGTACGAGTCAACCGCAACGAAGTGCAAGGTCACCACGAAGTTTGACAACGATATGTTGGAAATTGACAGCGGTGACTCCTCGGGCCGTGCGCGGACGCCGCGTCGGCGGCCCGGTTCGCCGACGCCCGGGGGCGAGTACGGTTACCGCCGTGAGTGAGCCGTTCTGGGGTCCCGATTTCGGACAGCTGCAGCAGACCGACCCGGAGATCGCCGACGTGCTGCTCGGCGAGCTCGAGCGGCTGCGCGGCGGGCTGCAGTTGATCGCCAGCGAGAACCTGACCAGCCCGGCGGTGCTGGCCGCGCTCGGCTCGACGCTGTCCAACAAGTACGCCGAGGGGTATCCGGGCCGCCGCTACTACGGCGGCTGCGCCGAGGTCGACAAGGCCGAGGAGCTGGCGAACGCACGCGGTCGTGAGCTGTTCGACGCCGAGCACGCCAACACCCAGCCGCACTCGGGGGCGAGCGCGAACCTCGCCGTCTACGCGGCGTTCTGCCAGCCCGGCGACTCCGTGCTGGCGATGTCGCTGCCGCACGGCGGGCACCTCACGCACGGCGCGAAGGTCAACTTCTCGGGGCGGTGGTTCAACCCGATCCCGTACGCCGTGCGCGAGGACACCGAGCTGATCGACTACGACCAGGTGCGTTCGCTGGCTCTCGAGCACCGGCCCAAGATGATCCTCACCGGTGCGACGGCGTACCCGCGGCTGATCGACTTCGCGGCCTTCCGGGAGATCGCCGACGAGGTCGGGGCCGTCCTCTGGGTCGACGCGGCGCACTTCATCGGCCTGGTCGCCGGCAAGGCGATCCCGTCCCCGGTGCCGTACGCCGACGTCGTCAGCTTCACCACGCACAAGGTCCTACGCGGCCCGCGCGGCGGCATGATCGTGTGCCGCGCCGAGCACGCCAAGGCGATCGACAAGGCGGTCTTCCCGTTCACCCAGGGCGGCCCGCTCATGCATGCCGTTGCGGCCAAGGCCGTCGCGCTCAAGGAGGCCATGAGCCCGGACTTCCAGGTCTACGCCGCGCAGGTGGTGTCCAACTCCGCGGCGCTGGCCAAGGGCCTGGAGGAGGAGGGCATGCGGCCGGTCTCCGGTGGCACCGACACCCACCTCTCGCTGATCGACCTGCGCCCGCTCGGCATCACCGGGGCGCAGGCCGAGGCCCGCTGCGACCTGGGCCGCATCACGTTGAACAAGAACGCGATCCCGTACGACCCGCAGAAGCCGATGGTCGCCTCCGGCATCCGGGTCGGCTCGCCGGCGGTCACCACCCAGGGCATGGTCGAGGGCGACATGGCCGAGATCGCGCGCCTGATCGGCCGCGCGGTGCGCGCCGAACCCGGCACCGATCCTGGTGACAAGGAGCTCGCCGACGTCGCCGTGGCGGTGGCCGAACTGGTCGCCGCCCGCCCCGCCTACCCTCGAGCCGTCAGCTGACGGAGATAGCCTGTCGTCGTGGGCCCGACGCCTACGCCCGGCTCCGAGCTGGGCATCCTCCCGATCCGGGAGTACGTGCTGGTGGGTCTGACCGCCGCAGCGGTCACCTTCCTGCTCACCGGGTTGGTCCGGCTCGTCGCGATCCGGATCGGGGCGGTCGCCGCGCCCCGTGAGCGCGACGTGCACGTCACGCCGATCCCGCGGCTCGGCGGCCTTGCGATGTACCTGGGCGTGCTCGCCGGCATGGTGCTCGCCAACCACCTGCCGGTGCTGCGCAGCGCCTTCCAGTTCTCCTGGGACGCCGTTGCCGTGCTCGGCGCGGGCGCGCTGATCGTCGTCGTCGGCGCCCTCGACGACCGGTTCGACCTCGACGCGGTCACCAAGCTCGCCGGCCAGGTGACCGCCGCCGGTGTGCTCGTGCTGTTCGGCGTGCAGTGGTTCCTGTTCTGGGTGCCGTGGGGCGGCGAGGACGGCAGCCTCGGTTCCGTGCTGCTGCTCGGCCAGGACCAGGCCGTGCTGCTGACCGTGCTGATGACCGTCGTGTTGACCAACGCGATGAACTTCGTCGATGGCCTCGACGGGCTCGCCGCCGGCATCGGCCTGATCGCCGCGGCGTCGATCGGGGCGTTCTCCCTGGGACAGCTGGGTTCCCGCGGCTCGGTCGACTCCTACCCGCCGGTGCTGATCGCCGCCACGCTGGCCGGCGCGTGCCTGGGGTTCCTGCCGCACAACTTCCAGCCGGCACGCATCTTCATGGGCGACTCCGGCTCGATGCTCATCGGCCTCATGCTCGCCGCCGCGACTACCAGCGCCTCCGGCCGGGTCGAGACCCGCAGCACCGGCCCGAGCGACACGCTCGCCCTGCTGTCCCCGCTGCTGGTCGTCGCCGCCGTCCTGTTCGTGCCGCTGCTGGACCTCGTGATGGCCGTGTTACGTCGCACCAGGGCCGGCCTGCACCCGTTCCACCCGGACAAGATGCACCTGCACCACCGCCTGCTCGAGATCGGCCACTCGCAACGCCGGGCGGTGCTGCTGGTGTACCTGTGGGCGGCGCTGCTGGCGTTCGGCGCGGTGGCGCTTACCATGCTCGACGCGTTCGTCGTCGCCTGGGCCATGAGCATCGGCCTTCTGCTCGCCCTGCTCGCCTCCGTCGTCCCGCGCCTGCGCGCCCATTGAGGTGATCGTCACACCGCGTTGATCAGAAGCAAGAAACCGCTGGTAGAGGGCATAGGGGCCAGATCTGAGAAGCCGTTTTCCCTGTGATAGCGTCTGCCTTGTTCCCACGAGTGGGGGCGATGATCAGGTAGCCCATCGATGGCGTAGATCACAAGCTGGATTTGGCCAGTGAACGCCGTCCCTGGACTGTGAGGAGTGCCCATGAGCGATGGCGCCGGGCCCATACCAGCCGTCTGCTGAGGCTGGTCTCCGGTGAGCCGGCCCAACGGCGGCCCCGACCTGGCGACGTTGCTGGGTCTCGGCATAGCCCTCGCCGCCTACCTGGTCGTCGGGCTCGGATTGGGATGGCTGACCGATTCGCTGCTGGACAGCACCCCGATCTTCATGATGGTCGGTCTGGCGCTAGGCATCGTCGGCGCCAGTTTCCACGTGTACGCGCAGTTCAAGAAGTTCCTCAAGGAGTAACCGGTAGACATGGCCGAAGCCAGCGCCCCAAGCATGAACGCGATCACCGAGGCGGCTGACCTACGCCGGCTGGCCATCGCGGCCGCCGTGGTCGGTGTCGCCGGTGTAGTCCTGTCCAGCCTGCTCGGCCACCCGATGGCCGGCGTCTACGGCATCGTCGGGCTCGGCCTCGGCCTGCTCAACGCGTTCCTGCTGCGCCGCTCGGCCGGCATGTACGCAAGCATGGACGCCCCGCAGAAGAGCCGCTTCGCGCTCGGCGCGCTCGGCCGCCTCGGGCTGATCTCCGTGATCGGGCTGACCATCGCCTGGTTCACCCTGCCCGACGGCCTGGGCGTGCTGGTCGGGCTCGCCGTGTTCCAGCTGCTGATGGTCTTCGTGGCGCTGATCCCGCTGCTCAAGGAGCTTCGCGAGTCTGGGACGGGGACCAAGTCGTGAACACCTTCCTGCTGGCCGCCGAGGAGGGCGGCATCGAGGTCGGCGTCCACCACCAGTGGCACGTCTTCGGCCTGACGTTCAACGCCGACACGATCATCTCGACGCTGATCGCGGCGGCGATCATCGTCGGGATAGCGCTGTACCTGGCCTGGCGGGCCACGTCGGGGGTGCCCAGCGGGCTGCAGCTCACCTTCGAGACCATCACCGAACAGATCGAGCAGCAGGTCGAGGATCAGATCGGGATCAAGACCGCGCCGTTCGTGGTGCCGCTGGCGGTCACCCTGTTCGTCTTCATCCTGATCGCGAACTGGATCTCGATCGTCCCGCACGCGTGGGAGGAGTTCATCCGGCCGCCGACCGCGGATGTGAACCTGACCTTCGCGATGGCCTTCTTCGTGATCATCCTGGTGCACGTCACCGGGATCAGGGCCCTCGGCGCCCGCAAGTACTTCGGCCACTTCCTCAAGCCGTACCCGGTGATGCTCCCGCTGGAGATCATGACCGAGATCGCCAAGCCGTTCACGCTGTCGCTGCGGTTGTTCGGCAACATCCTGGCCGGCGGCGTCATGGTCGCGGTGCTCGGGCTCCTGCTGCCCGATGTCATCGCATGGGCGCCGATCGTGCTGTGGAAGCTGTTCGACTTGTTCGTCGGCGTCATCCAGGCCTTCATCTTCGCCTTGCTGACGATCATCTACTTCGGCTTCGCGATCGGCGGGCAGGAGGAGGAAGGCGCCCACTGAAGGCGCCCACTAACGGCACAGCCGTCCGAGATTTGCCAGACCCGTCCCAACCAAAACAGTCGTCAGAACAACACACGAGTCCAAGGAGAGAAATGGCTCTCACTGAGATCATCCTCGCGCAGGAAGGCGGCGTTGATCCGATGGTCAAGGCCGGCGCCTTCATCGGCGGTGGCCTCCTGCTGGCCGGCGGCGCCGTCGGCGCGGCGATCGGCGACGGTCTCGCCGGCGCCCAGACGATCGCCGGTGTAGCCAGGCAGCCGGAGGCCCGCGGGCGGCTGTTCCCGATCTTCCTGCTGACGGTCGGTCTGTGTGAGGCGATGTACTTCATCAACCTCGCGTTCATGGCCGTGTTCGTGTTCGCCACCCCGAGCTAGGCAGCGGATCTATGACTTCACATGTCCTGGCGCAGACCGTCCTGGCTCAGGAGGAGGAAAGCAACGACATCTTCCTCATCCCGAACGCGACGTTCTTCGTTGAACTGGTCATCTTCTTGGCGATCCTGTATGTGATCTGGCGGTACGCGCTGCCGCCGATCAAGAAGGCCACCCAGGAGCGCCAGGAGATGGTCCGCCGGCAGATCGAGGAGAGCCGGCAGGCCAAGGAACGCCTGGAGCAGGCCGACGCGAGGTACCGCGAGGCGTTGTCCGAGGCCAGGACCGAGGCGGCCAAGATCAGGGACGAGGCTCGCGCCGAGGCCGGGCGGATCAAGGCCGAGCTGCGCGAGCAGGCCGAGCACGAGGTCGCCCAGATCCGCCAGCGTGCCGAGCAGCAGCTGGAGCGGCAGCGCGAGCAGATCAAGCGCGAGCTGTCCGCCGAGATCGGCCGGCTGGCCCTCGCGCTCGCCGAGCGCGTCGTCGGCGAGTCGATGGAGGACGAGGCGCGGCGCCGCGGCACCGTCGACCGCTTCATCGCCGAGCTGGAAGGCATGGCCGCTCCGGCCGAGCAGCCCTCGGCGCCGACCGGATCGGCTGAGCCGGCGCCGGCTGAGCCTGCGCCGGCTGGCAAGGCCGGACCGGCTGGCAAGGCCGCGCCGGCCGACCAGGCTCGTCGCGGAGGGCGGGGGTCCTCTTGATACGCCACATGCAGGCGGCCAGCCGGCGAGCCCTGTTGGAGGCGAGGGACGGGCTCCACACGCGGCTCGACGCCTGCTCGGAGGCCGAAGCCGAGAAGCTCGGCGAGGAGCTGTTCGCAGCCGTCGACGTGCTGCTGGCCGAGGCGGTGCTCCGCCGTCACCTGGCCGACCCGGCCGAGCCGGTGGCGGACCGGACGAGGCTGCTGCAGGCGGTGTTCGGCAGGGCGCTGAGCCAGCCGACGCTCGAGGTGCTCACCGACCTGGTCGGCTCGCGCTGGTCGCGGCCGCGTGACCTGCCCCACTCGGCCGAGCTGCTCGGCCAGCTGGCGTTGCTTGCGGTGGCCCAGAAGCAGGGCTCGATCGAGGACGTCGAGGACGAGCTGTTCCGGGTCGGCCGGCTGATCGACCGGGAGCCGCAGCTTCGCCTGCTGCTTGCCGATCCGACGGCGCCGGCTTCGCACCGCGTGGAGCTGCTGCGCTCGGTACTCTCGGGGAGGGTCAACCCCGTCACGGAGCGGCTGCTGGCCAGGGCCGTCGTGTCGCCGCAGGGGCGCAGCCTCGACCGGGCGGCCGAGGAGCTCGCCGAGCTGGCGGCGGCCAGCCGGGAGCGCTCGGTGGCCAGGGTCGGTACTGCGGTGGCTCTGACCGACGAGCAGCTGCAACGGCTGGCCGACACGCTGTCGCGGATCTACCGGCGGGCGATCTCGCTGCAGGTGGAGCTGCGCCCCGAGCTGATCGGCGGGCTCGTGGTCCGGGTCGGGGACGAAGTGATCGACGGCAGCATCGCCGCCCAGATCGCGGCCGCGCGCCAGCGGCTGCCGCACTAGACGTTCACAACGGTTACAAGACGAGAGCAGGGACTCCAGAGCCATGGCGGAGCTGACGATCTCCTCGGACGAGGTCCGGAGCGCGATCGAGAATTATGTCTCCTCAGTCACGCGCGATACCTCGGCTGAAGAGGTAGGTGTCGTGGTCGACACCGGCGACGGCATCGCACACGTCGAGGGCCTTCCCTCGGCCATGACCAACGAGCTGCTCGAGTTCGAGGGCGGCGTGCTCGGCGTCGCGCTCAACCTCGATGTCCGCGAGATCGGCGCCGTCATCCTCGGTGACTCCGAGAAGATGGGGGAAGGCCAGCAGGTCAAGCGCACCGGCCGGGTGCTGTCGGTACCGGTCGGCGACGCGTTCCTCGGCCGCACCATCAACCCGCTCGGCCAGCCGATCGACGGCCTCGGCGACATCGCCGCCGAGGAGCAGCGCGCCCTCGAGCTGCAGGCCGCCACCGTCGTGCAGCGCCAAGGCGTCAAGGAGCCGCTGCAGACCGGCATCAAGGCGATCGACTCGATGACCCCGATCGGCCGCGGCCAGCGCGAGCTGATCATCGGCGACCGCAAGACCGGCAAGACCGCGGTGTGCGTCGACACGATCATCAACCAGAAGCAGAACTGGGAAAGCGGCGATCCGGCGCTGCAGGTCCGCTGCGTCTACGTGGCGATCGGCCAGAAGGGCTCGACGATCGCCGGCATCCGCGCCTCGCTCGAAGAGGCCGGCGCCTTGGACTACACGACCATCGTCGCGGCGCCCGCGTCCGACACGGCCGGCTTCAAGTGGCTCGCTCCGTACACGGGCTCGGCGATCGGTCAGCACTGGATGTACCAGGGCAAGCATGTCCTGATCATCTTCGACGACCTGTCCAAGCAGGCCGAGGCCTACCGGGCGATCTCGCTGCTGCTGCGGCGGCCGCCTGGCCGTGAGGCCTACCCGGGCGACGTGTTCTACCTGCACTCGCGGCTGCTGGAGCGCTGCGCCAAGCTCTCCGACGACCTCGGCGGCGGCTCGATGACCGGCCTGCCGATCATCGAGACCAAGGCCAACGACATCTCCGCCTACATCCCCACCAACGTCATCTCGATCACCGACGGGCAGTGCTTCTTCGAGTCCGACCTGTTCAACGCAGGTGTCCGGCCGGCGATCAACGTCGGTGTCTCGGTGTCCCGGGTCGGCGGCGCCGCGCAGATCAAGGCGATGAAGACGATCGCCGGTTCGCTGCGGCTCGACCTGTCGCAGTACCGCGAGCTGGAGGCGTTCGCCGCGTTCGGCTCCGACCTCGACGCCACCTCCAAGGCCACCCTGGAGCGCGGTGCTCGCCTGGTCGAGCTGCTCAAGCAGGGCCAGTACTCGCCGTTCCCGGTCGAGGAGCAGGTGGTGTCGATCTTCCTGGGCACCCGAGGTCACCTCGACGACGTCCCGGTCGCCGACGTCAGCCGCTTCGAGTCCGAGTTCCTCGAGTACCTGCGCCACCAGCACGAGGGGATCCTCGCCGAGATCCGGGACACCGGGGTCCTACCGGAGGACAACGAGAAGCGCCTGGTGGAGGCCCTCAACTCCTTCAAGCGTGGCTTCGCCACGCACGACGGCCGGCCCGTGGTCAAGGATGCCGAGGCAGCGGCCATGGACGAGGAGAAGGTCGGCCACGAGTCCGTGACGGTCCGCCGTCCGCCACCGGCGAAGAAGTAGCCATGTCTGCACAACTCCGCGTCCTGCGTCGACGGGTCCGCACGATCCAGTCGACCAAGAAGATCACGCGCGCGATGGAGCTGATCGCGACCTCGCGGATCGCCAAGGCCCAGGCCAGGGTCGCGGCCTCGCGGCCGTATGCGGACGAGATCACCGTCGTGCTCTCCGAGTTGGCTTCGGTAGCGACGCTGGACCACCCGATGCTGACCGAGCGGGACAACCCGACCCGTGCCGGCGTGCTCGTGGTGACCAGCGACCGGGGCCTCTGCGGTGGCTACAACGCCAACGTGATCAGGGCCGCTGAGGAGCTCGGTGCGCTGCTTCGTGAGCAGGGCAAGGAGCCGGCGCTGTACCTGATCGGCCGCAAGGGCCTGAACTTCTACCGGTTCCGCCAGCGTCCGATCGCGGGCTCCTGGACCGGGTTCTCTGAGCAGCCGCATTACATCAACGCCACCGAGGCCGGCGAGGCCCTGGTCGAGGCGTTCCTGGCGGGAAGCGAAGGGACGGTCGTCGTCGACGGTGCCGATCGAGCCGGGGTTGACGAGTTGCACGTCGTCTACACCGAGTTCCGTTCGATGCTGACGCAGGCGCCAACCGCCAAGCGGATCGCGCCGCTCGAGATCGAGTACGCCGAGGAGGAGCGGCCGACCGCGCGGGCGTTGTACGAGTTCGAGCCCGACGCCGAGACGCTGCTGGCGAGGCTGCTGCCCAGGTACATCAACACCAGGCTGTTCGCCGCGCTGCTGGAGGCGGCAGCCTCCGAGTCGGCAGCCAGGCGCCGCGCCATGAAGGCCGCCACCGACAACGCCAACGAGCTAATCCGCGACCTCACGCGCGAGATGAACCAGGCTCGGCAGGCCCAGATCACCCAGGAGATCAGCGAGATCGTCGGCGGGGCCGACGCGCTCGCCGCAGCCGCAGGAAGTGATGAGTGACATGACCGCCGCTACCACCACCGCCACGGGCCGCGTCGCCAGGGTGATCGGCCCCGTCGTCGACGTCGAGTTCACGCGCGACGACATACCCGAGCTGTTCAACGCGCTGACCGTCGACATCGAGATGGAGCAGCTCAAGAAGACGATCACGCTCGAGGTCGCCCAGCACCTCGGCGACAACATGGTCCGCTGCATCTCGATGCAACCGACCGACGGGCTGGTCCGCGGCGCGACCGTGACCGACTCCGGGCAGTCGATCTCGGTCCCGGTCGGTGACGTCGTCAAGGGTCACGTGTTCAACGTGCTCGGCGACTGCATGGACAAGCCAGGTCACGCCGCCGACGCCCCACGCTGGGCCATCCACCGCAAGCCGCCGGCCTTCGACCAGCTCGAGGGCAAGACCGACATGCTGGAGACCGGCATCAAGGTCATCGACCTGCTCACCCCGTACGTGCAGGGCGGCAAGATCGGCCTGTTCGGCGGCGCCGGCGTCGGCAAGACCGTGCTGATCCAGGAGATGATCACCCGCGTCGCCAAGAACTTCGGTGGCACCTCGGTGTTCGCCGGCGTCGGCGAGCGCACCCGCGAGGGCAACGACCTGCTCACCGAGATGACCGAGTCGGGCGTCATCAAGGACACCGCGCTCGTGTTCGGTCAGATGGACGAGCCGCCCGGCTGCCGGATGCGGGTCGGGCTGTCGGCGCTGACCATGGCCGAGTACTTCCGGGACGAGCAGCACCAGGACGTCCTGCTGTTCATCGACAACATCTTCCGCTTCACCCAGGCCGGCTCCGAGGTCTCCACGCTGCTCGGCCGGATGCCCTCTGCCGTGGGATACCAGCCGACGCTGGCCGACGAGATGGGCGAACTGCAGGAGCGGATCACCTCGACCCGCGGCCGCTCGATCACCTCCATGCAGGCGATCTACGTCCCGGCCGACGACTACACCGACCCGGCGCCGGCCACCACGTTCGCGCACCTTGACGCCACCACCGAGCTGTCCCGGCCGATCAGCCAGAAGGGCATCTACCCGGCGGTGGACCCGCTGTCGTCCACGTCGCGGATCCTCGACCCGCAGTACATCGGCGACCGGCACTACCAGACGGCCCGCGAGGTGCAGCGGATCCTGCAGCGCTACAACGACCTGCAGGACATCATCGCGATCCTCGGTATCGACGAGCTGTCCGAGGAGGACAAGGTGCTCGTCGCCAGGGCCAGGCGGATCGAGCGGTTCCTCTCGCAGAACCTGCTGGTGGCCGAGCAGTTCACCAACCAGCCCGGCTCGACCGTGCCGCTGTCGGAGACGATCGAGGCCTTCGAGAAGATCGCCAAGGGCGAGTACGACCACGTGCCCGAGCAGGCCTTCTTCCTCTGTGGTGGCCTCGATGACCTGGAGCGCCGGCACAAGGAACTCACCAGTAGCTGACGTTCGGGTCCTCGGTCGAAGGAGAAGCATCGTGTCCGAAATGGATGTCGAGCTCGTCGCGGTGGAGCGGCGGCTGTGGTCCGGCAAGGCCACCATCGTGATCGCCCAGACCACCGAGGGTGAGCTCGGCATCCTGCCCAAGCACGCGCAGCTGCTCGGCGAGCTGGTCGAGGGCGGCGTCGTCACCATCCGCACCCCGGATGACGACACCGTCACCGCGGCCGTCCACGGCGGCTTCATCGCGGTCACCGGCGAACGGGTCAGCATCCTCGCCGAGAGCGCCGAGCTTTCTCACGAGATCGACAGGGCGCAGGCGGAACGTCAGCTCGCCGAGGAGGACGACGAGCAGGCCAGGGCCCGCGCCGCGGCCCGGCTCAAGGCGGCTGGTCGGCAGGGCTAGGTGCGGCGGTCGCGGGCGTAGGACGGCGCCGTGGAGACCTCCGGATGGATTCTGCTGGCGGTGCTGGTCGGGGCCGCGGGGCTCGGTCTGCTCGCCTGGTGGCGGGTGCGCGCCGTACGCGAGGGCGGCGTCGAGGTCGCCATGCGCATCCGGCCGGACCTCGCCTCGAGCCGCTGGCACCTGGGCGTCGGCCGCTACCGCGGTGACAACTTCGTCTGGTATCGCGCCACCAGCCTGCTCTCGCGCCCCAACGCCGTCTTCACCAGGGCAGGCCTGCTCATCGTCCATCGCCGCAAGCCGACCGGCTCCGAGGCCTACGCCATGCCCAGGGGCGCCACGGTGCTGCGCCTGCGGGCCAGGCAGGCCGAGTTCGAGCTCGCCATGACCTCCGACGCCCTCACCGGCTTCCAGTCCTGGGTCGAAGCCGCCCCGCCCGGCCGCCCCGTCCCCTGGGCCTCCTGATCAACTTTCGACGTCAGCCGCCGGGTTTCCAGAGGACGTCGCCGGCTGGGTTGGCAAGGCGGGCGAGGATGAACAGGAGGTCGGACAGGCGGTTGAGGTACCGCGCGGTGAGCGGGTTGGTGCGCTCGCCGTCGGCGTCGAGCAGCGTCCAGGTGCTGCGCTCGGCGCGGCGGGCGACGGTGCGGGCCTGGTGCAGCAGCGCGGCGGCCGGGGTACCGCCTGGGAGGATGAACGAGTTGAGCGGTTCGAGGCGCTCGTTGAACTCGTCACACCAGGCCTCGAGGCGCTCGACGTAGGCGTCGGTGACGCGCAGCGGCGGGTACTTGGGGTTCTCGACGATCGGCGTGCAGAGGTCCGCGCCGACGTCGAACAGGTCGTTCTGGACCCGGCGCAGCACGGCGGCGATGTCCTCGTCCACGGCGCCGAGCGCGAGGGCGACGCCGATCGAGCAGTTGGCCTCGTCACAGTCGGCGTAGGCGGCGAGCCGGGGGTCGGTCTTGGGCACCCGGGAGAAGTCGCCGAGTCCGGTGGTGCCGTCGTCGCCGGTCCGGGTGTAGATGCGGGTCAGGTGCACGGCCATGACGCGAAGCTATCCGGCCCCGGCACTGCCCGCCAAGCTGGCCGCTACAGCCGCCAGGGTGGAGGTCATGTTCTCCTCGAGGCGCCGGCGGCGGAACTCGACGACGGTCGCGGTGTCCCACTCGGGATGGTTGCGCAGCAGCCAGCGCAGCCTGCTGTCGCCCGGACCGTGCTCGAACTCCTCGCGGATCCTGGTGCCGCCGCCAGGCGCCGGTTCGAGCTCGATGCGCCAGCGTGACGAGGGCCGGTCCGGTTCCTCGGCCTCGTCGAGCACGACCCAGCCGAACCGGTGCGGGCGCTCGCACTCGACGACCTGGCAGGTCACCTGCCACTCCATGAACTCGTTGCGGTTGACCCCGACGAAGCGCGCGCCGACCTTGGGGCCGCCGCCGGGCTCGATCCACTCGGCGCGAACGCACTCCGGGCTCCAGCCGGGGACGTGGGTCACCTCGGCGAGCAGGTCCCAGACCCGCTCCGGCGGTGCGTCGACGGTGCCCTCGATCGCCACCCGCATGCCGGTGACGCCGTCGCTCACCCGATCACTCCTCCCGCTCCCGCACGTCCCCGGTGATCAGCTTGCCATGCCCCGGTCAAGAGCTTCGGGTCGCCGGCGGGGCCGGCGGGCAAACCGCACCCGGGGCCGCGGCCGCCCGCCGTTGCAGGCATCATGGGCGCCCGTGAGCGAGCACTTGCGGGTCCACGGCGGAGCGCGGTTGGCCGGCGAGGTCCAGGTCGTCGGCGCCAAGAACAGCGTGCTGAAGCTGATGGCGGCTGCGCTGCTGGCCGAGGGCACCACGACGCTCACCAACTGCCCGAAGATCCTCGACGTGCCGCTGATGGCCGATGTGCTGCGCAGTCTGGGCTGCCAGGTGAGCATCGACCACGACATGGTGGCGATCACCACGCCGGCGGAACTGACCTCGGAGGCCGACTACGCCTCGGTGAGCAAGCTGCGCGCGTCGGTGTGCGTGCTCGGGCCGCTGGTGGCCCGCTGCCGGCGGGCAGTTGTGCCGCTGCCCGGCGGCGACGCGATCGGTTCCCGGCCGCTGGACATGCACCAGAACGGCCTGGCCAAGCTCGGCGCGAACTCGACCATCGAGCACGGCCGGCTGGTCGCCGAGGCCGCTGGCCTGCACGGCGCCCAGATCTGGCTGGACTTCCCCAGCGTCGGTGCCACCGAGAACATCCTGATGGCCTCCGTGCTGGCCACCGGCACCACCGTGATCGACAACGCCGCTCGCGAGCCGGAGATCGTCGACCTTTGCCTGCTGCTGGAGCAGATGGGGGCCAAGATCTCCGGCGCCGGCACCTCGACGCTCACCGTGCACGGCGTGCAGGCGCTGCAGCCCACCGAGCACCGGGTGGTCGGTGACCGGATCGTCGCGGCCACCTGGGGGTTCGCCGCCGCCATGACGTGCGGCGACATCGGCGTGCACGGCGTCGACCCGCACCACCTCGACCTCGTGCTGGAGAAGCTGCGGATGGCCGGCGCGCAGGTCACCCTGTTCGGCGACGACCCGGCCAGGCGGGGCTTCCAGATCACGATGGCGGGCCGGCCGCGTTCGGTGGACTTCGTGACGCTGCCCTACCCGGGCTTCGCGACCGACCTGCAGCCGATGGCGATCGCCCTCTCGGCGGTCTCCGAGGGCACATCGATGATCACCGAGAACGTCTTCGAGGCCCGCTTCCGGTTCGTCGAGGAGATGGTTCGGCTCGGCGGCGACGTCCGCACCGACGGCCATCACGCCGTGGTCCGGGGCCGCGAGCGCCTGTCCAGCGCTCCGGTCTGGGCCTCCGACATCAGGGCAGGGGCCGGGCTGGTGCTCGCCGGGCTGTGCGCGGACGGGGTCACCGACGTGTGGGACGTGTTTCACATCGACCGCGGTTACCCGCGGTTCGTCGACGATCTCAACCGGCTCGGCGCCAGGGTCGAGCGAGTGGCGAGCGATTGACGGCACCGCACTACGGAGCGGATCTGGGCCGTAGTCTGCTGACTTATGCCGTACCCGACCGATCGTGAGCGCGACCGGCCATGGGTCATGCGGACCTACGCCGGGCACTCTTCCGCGGCCGCGTCCAACGCGCTGTACCGGCGCAACCTGGCCAAGGGCCAGACCGGCCTGTCGGTGGCGTTCGACCTGCCGACCCAGACCGGCTACGACCCCGACCACGAGCTGGCGCGTGGCGAGGTCGGGAAGGTGGGCGTGCCGGTCAGCCACCTGGGCGACATGCGGGCGCTGTTCGACGGGATCCCGCTGGCACAGGCCAACACCTCGATGACGATCAACGCGACGGCCATGTGGCTGCTCGCGCTGTACGTCACGGCGGCCCAGGAGCAGGGCGCCGAGCTCGATGCGCTCACCGGCACCATCCAGAACGACATCGTCAAGGAGTACCTGTCCCGCGGCACGTACGTGTTCCCGCCTGGACCGAGCCTGCGGCTGATCACCGACACGATCGCCTGGGCCGTCGCCAACGTGCCGAAGTGGAACCCGATCAACGTCTGCTCGTACCACCTGCAGGAGGCCGGCGCGACGCCGGTGCAGGAGGTCGCGTACGCCATGAGCACGGCGATCGCCGTGCTCGACGCGGTCCGCGAGTCGGGCCAGGTGCCGGAGTCGGAGTTCGGCTCGGTCGTCGCCCGCATCTCGTTCTTCGTCAACGCCGGCCTGCGCTTCGTCGAGGAGATGTGCAAGCTGCGCGCGTTCGCGGCGCTGTGGGACGAGCTGTGCCGGGACCGGTACGGGATCGCCGACGCCAGGGCGCGGCGGTTCCGGTACGGCGTGCAGGTCAACTCGCTCGGGCTGACCGAGGCGCAGCCGGAGAACAACGTGCAGCGCATCGTGCTCGAACTGCTCGGCGTGACGCTCTCGCGTGACGCCAGGGCCAGAGCCATCCAGCTGCCGGCCTGGAACGAGGCGCTCGGGTTGCCGCGACCGTGGGACCAGCAGTGGGCGCTGCGCATGCAACAGGTGCTCGCGTTCGAGACCGACCTGCTCGAGTACGACGACCTGTTCGCCGGATCGCGCGTGGTCGAGGCCAAGGTCGACGAGATCGCGGCCCGCGCCCGGGTGGAGATCGACCGCGTGCAGGCGATGGGCGGGGTCGTCGCCGCCGTCGAGTCCGGCTACCTGAAGTCGCAGCTGGTGTCCTCGCTGGCGCAGCGCCGCCGGCTGATCGAGGACGGCGAGCTCACCGTGGTCGGCGTGAACCGGTTCGAGGCCACCGAGCCGAGCCCGCTGCAGGCCGAGGGCGCCGCCGCGATCGAGACCACCGATCCGGCCGCCGAGAAGGCCGCCGCGGTCGCCGTGCAGCGCTGGCGGGCCGGCCGGGACCGGTCCACAGTGGACGATGCGCTGGCCGCGCTGCTGGACGACGCCAAGTCCGGGGTCAACCTGATGCCGGCGACCCTGCGCTGCGCGCGGGCCGGGGTGACCACGGGGGAGTGGGCACAAGCGCTGCGCGAGCTGTTCGGCGAGTACCGCGCACCGACCGGCGTGTCCGGGGTGGCCGGCGCTGGTACCTCGGACGGGACCGCCGGCGCGGCGATCGCCGCGGTGCGCGAGCGGGTCAGGCTCACCGGCCAGGAGCTCGGCGGCCGGCTGCGCCTGCTGGTCGGCAAGCCCGGCCTGGACGGGCACTCAAACGGTGCCGAGCAGGTGGCCGTGCGGGCAAGGGACGTCGGTTTCGAGGTCGTCTACCAGGGCATCAGGCTGACTCCGGCGCAGATCGTGGCGGCCGCCGTGCAGGAGGGCGTGCACGTGGTCGGGCTGTCGGTGCTGTCCGGCTCGCACCTGGAGGTGGTGCCGGCGGTGGTCGACGGGCTGCGCGCGGCCGGCGCCGACGACGTGCCGGTCGTGGTCGGCGGCATCATCCCGCCCGCGGACGCTGCGGCCCTGACCGGCAGGGGCGTGGCCAAGGTCTTCACCCCGAAGGACTTCGAGCTGACCCAGATCATGGACGAGATCGTGTCGGTCGTCCGCGAGGCCAACGGGCTAGTCCCCGGGTAGGGCGTCGCTCATGTAGTGCTGCAGGACCGGGCCGAGGGCCGCGACCAGCGTGTCGGCGTCGGCGTCGACCAGCGGCTGTAGGCCGACCACCTGGTGCGCCACCAGCAGCCCCATCAGCTGTGACGCGCACAGCGCTGCCCGCAGCCTCGGCTGCGGCACGTCGAGCGCGGCAGCCACCTTCTCCAGCACGGCGCTGGTGAAGTACTCCCGCAGCAGCCGCGCCGCGTCCGGGTGCGCGGTCGCCGACTTCAGCAGTCCGACCATCGGGTTGGCCTGACCGAGCTCGCGCATCGTGCTCACGAACAGCGTCGCCAGCCGGTGGCCGGCGTCGTCGAGGCCGGCGGCGACGATCTGCGGGATCACCTCCGCCGGGTTGACCGGCAGCCGCATGGTGGCCACGAAGAGCCGGTCCTTGGTGCCGAAGTAGTGGTGCACCAGCGCCGGGTCGACGCCGGCCTCGGCCGCGATCCCGCGGATCGTCGCGCCCTCGTAGCCGTGCTCGGCGAACAGGGCACTCGCCGCATCCAGGATCGAGCCGCGGCTGCCCGACTCGCCTGGCCGCCGGCCGATGCGCCTCACCTGTTCTGTCATCACCATCCACCGTAACTCATCGAGCGTTGACTTTCCATCACACGCCCGTCTAAGCTCAACGCACGTTGAGTTCCATGGAGGAGGTTCTTCGATGAACGCGTCGCACGCACCGCGACCGGCGGCGATCGTGGTGATCGCCGCGGTGGCCGGCTCGATCGCGGCGATCGTGTTGGGCCTGCTCACCTTCGGTGCACAGGCGACCGTCCAGCCGGACGGGGTGCCGGTCGCGGTGGCAGCCGACGGACCGCTCCGGCAGGGCGCCGAGCAGCTCGCCGGCCGCGCCGGCGACGAGCTGTCCGTCCGGGTCGTGAGCTCCGAGGAGGGGCGCCGCCTGCTCGACGACAAGGCGGTGTACGGCGTACTGGAGCTCTCGCCTGGTGGGCAGGGCCTGCGGGCCGACATCGTGCTGTCCGGGGCGATCAACCCGTCCGGCACCCAGGTAGCCCAGCAGGCGCTCACCGGCGCGGCGCAGGGCATCGCCGCGGCGAGCAACCAGCCGGTCGCCATCACCGTGGAGACCGTGCACCCGGCCAGCGCCGCCGGCCGGGTGGCTCCGCTCGCCGGCAGCGCGCTGATGTGGATCGGCTGCCTGGTCGGCGCGGTGCTGCTCGTCGTCGCCGGCCGCCGGCTCGGGCGTCCGGCCGGTCCTGTCGCAAGGGTGGCTCTCACGATCGGCTTGGCGGTCACGGTCACCGCTGCCGTCGCCGGCCTGTTCTGGCTGTGGGACGACAACCTGCCGCTCGACGCCGACGTGCTCGGGTTCATGCTGCTGGTCGCGGTGGCCTTCGCCGCGCTGCAGGGCGCGGTGCTCCGGCTGCTCGGCCTGGCCGGGATGGCGATCCTGGCGCCGCTGTACCTGATCGCGCCGGCGGTCGCCGGGCAGGTGCCCGAGCTGCTGAACCCGGTCTACCGCGTGCTGCTGTGGTCGTGGACGCCGTTCCGGTTCTCCACGGAGGGCCTGCGCAGCCTGCTCATGATGGACGGGACCGCGCCCGACGTGCGCACCGCGATCTGGGTGTTCGCCGTGATGGCGGTCGTCGGGTTCGTGGTGCTGGCCTGGCCGAGACGGCGCCGTCCGGATCCCGAGCCCGACCCGGCTGACGAGATCGCACGGGCGCAGCCGGTTCCGAGCGATGCCGCCGTCGCCTAGCGTTGAGCCTGTGAACGCTGAGGCGGACTACGAGTACCTGCTGGTCAAGCACGACGGGGACACCGTGCGGATCACGATGAACCGCCCGGAGCGCCGAAACGCGCTGTCCGCCGACCACCTCGCCGAGCTGCTCGCCGCGTTCACCACCGCCGGCGACAGCTCGGCGACCGGCATCGTGCTGGCCGGCAACGGGCCGGTGTTCTCCGCCGGCCACGACTTCGCCGACGTCGGGGCCCGTGACCTCAACGGGGTCCGCGAGCTGCTGGAGTTGTGCACGTCGGTGATGCGCACGATCCAATCGGTGCCGCAGGTCGTGGTCGCCAGGGTGCACGGCCTGGCCACCGCAGCCGGCTGCCAGCTCGCCGCGTCGTGCGACCTCGCGGTCGCCGCCGAGTCGGCCGGCTTCGCGCTGCCGGGCGGCAAGGGCGGCTGGTTCTGCCACACGCCGGCGGTTCCGGTCGCGCGCTCGGTCGGCCGCAAGCGCCTCATGGAGCTGGCGCTCACCGGCGACCCGATCGACGCCCGCACCGCCGCCGACTGGGGCCTGGTCAACTACGCGGTGCCCGACGACGAGCTCGACGACGCCGTCGACCGGTTGCTGGCCAGGGCGACCAGGGGCAGCCGGGCGTCCAAGGCCCTGGGCAAGCGAACGCTCTACGCCCAGCTGGACCGCCCGGAGGCCGACGCCTACGACATCGCCATCGACGTCATGGCCACGGCGTCGCAGACCCAGGAGGCCCGCGAGGGGATCGAGGCGTTCCTGGGCAAACGGCCGCCGAGGTGGCCCCGCTAGGGTCTTCCGGGTGCGGTTGGTGATCGCCCGGTGCGAGGTCGACTACGTGGGGCGGCTGACCGCCCACCTCCCGATGGCCCCGAGGCTGTTGCTGCTCAAGGCCGACGGCTCCGTGAGCATCCACGCCGACGACCGCGCCTACAAGCCGCTGAACTGGATGAGCCCGCCGTGCACGCTGCGCGAGGAGCCGGGCCGCTGGACCGTCACCAACTCCGCCGGTGAGCAGCTGCTGATCACGATCGACGACGTCGTCCACGACTCGACGCACGAGCTCGGCGTCGACCCTGGCCTGGTCAAGGACGGTGTCGAGGCGAGGCTCCAGGAACTGCTCGCCGAGCACGTCGCGACCCTCGGCGAGGGCTTCACGCTGATCCGCCGCGAGTACCCGACCGCGATCGGACCGGTCGACCTGTTGTGCCGCGACGCCGACGGCGTCACGGTCGCGGTCGAGGTCAAGCGCCGCGGCGAGCTCGACGGCGTCGAGCAGCTGACCCGCTACCTCGACCTGCTCAACCGCGACCGGCAGCTGGCCCCGGTGACCGGCGTGTTCGCCGCGCAGCAGATCAAGCCCCAGGCTCGGGTGCTCGCGCAGGACCGCGGCATCCGCTGCGTCGTACTCGACTACGACGCCCTGCGCGGGGCCGAGACCGACGATTTCCGACTGTTCTGAGTCAGGGCGAACCAGACGGCGGGTTCGTGCGTCGCAGATGTGCTCGCACCCCGCTGTGCAGACGGGAGTTCAATGAGCAGCGCAGAACGCAAGGTCAGGGCGGCCCGAACGACCGCGTTCACGTGTGGCGCAATGTCCCTGGTGGCGATGGCCACCGGAGTGCTCGTGCTGGCCGGCGGGGACGCGGTGGCCGAGCAGGCGCCGTTCGGGCGCGCCGGCTCCGTGGCGGCGGTGGTGATCGCCATGGCTGCGCTGGTCTTCGCCATGATCGTGCTTGGCCTGGCCGCACGCGCGGGCCGGGGCCTTCGTCAGGTCGCGGTGGCAGTCACGTTCCTCGCCCTCGCCGGGCTGGGCGTCGTGGCGATCGGCCTGCTGGCCGGCGCGCCCGGCGCCGGGTTCCTGCTCGCCCTCGCGTGGGTGCTCGCGGTGCCGGTGCCGCTGCAGATCACCCGCACCCCGTCCGAGCAGATCCGGAGGACCTCGTGACCGACGACCTGATGGCGGCGTTCGCGCAGATGCAGCACTACACGGCCGCGCTGCACCGCCTGATCGCCACCGCCCAGGAGCAGGCGCCGCGCCGGTCCGAGGGCACCGACGACTCCGGGGCGGTGCGCGTCGAACTGGGCGCGGACGGGCTGCCTACCGCGTTCCAGGTCGACCGGGACTGGGAGCGCATGCTGGAGCCGGAGGCGTTCGGCGCCGCCGTCGTACAGGCCTGTCAGGCCGCCATGGGCGACCGGCTCTCGGCGTGGTCGACGTCGCTGCAGGACAGTGGCTGGCAGGACGGCGCCAACCGGCTCAGGGGCGGCCCGCAGGCGCAACCGGCGACCCCGCCCACGCGGGTGCCACCGGCGTTTCGGCGCCCGGTGCCCGAGGTGACGCCGCGACCGCTCGGGCAGCTCACCGAGGACGTGCTGGCCGCCTTCGACGGCGTGGGCGATTTCGCCGCCCCGCGCCCAGGCGCCAGCACCGGCTCCGGTGGCGGCGGCAAACTCACGATCACGCTGTCGACCACGGGCCTGTCCTCGTGTACGGCCGACCCGACCTGGGTCGACGCGCAGACCTCGGCGCGGCTGATGAACGCGCTGTCCGAGGCGCTCGCCGAGGCCAAGTCGAAGCTCGACCGCACCCCGCCGGCCTCGCCGGAGCCGCCGGGCATGGACCGGCTGCTCGCCGAGGCCATGGCACTGCTCAAGGACCCACGCCGGCTCGCCGACTGACCCGAAAGGACGCCCGATGGCCCCACCGACAGCAGAGCAGATCAGGGTCGCCACCGAGGCGCTTCGCACCGAGGCCGGCGTCTGGGACGGGCAGGCCGCGCAGATGAACCAGATCGGCCCGAAGGCCGAGGGCCTGCGGCTCAACCGCATCGAGGCGGGCCTGTTCCAGGTCATCTTCGACACCTACGCCAACGTGATCGAGCAGGTCATCGCCCGGTCCAACGAGGGCGGCCAGCGGATGACCGAGATCGCCGGCACGTTGCGCCAGATCGCGGACGTCTACGACCGCGAGGAAGCCGACAACACCCACATGCTCAACAGCGTCTACTAGGGGGACCGTCATGACCTTCAGCGAGGCCCAGTTCAACGAGACGGTCGCCAAGCTCAACCGTGGCCTGAACGACCTGTCGGTCAAGATCGGCGAGGTGGCGCCGGCGGCGAACGCGGCGATGAACCACTGGTACATCCCCGACTTCGTCAAGGACGCGATCCGGTGGTGCGCGGAGAAGATCATCGAGCTCGCCCAGTGGATCTGGAACAAGATCAAAGAGGTGATGAAGGGGATCGCCGCGCCGGTCTACTTCTTCAAGTACGCGTTCGACTGGCAGGACATCCGTGGCATCGCCAACGGCGTCACCGGCCAACTCAAGCCCGAGGCCATGCCGGCGGCCAACCACTGGTCCGGCTCGGCGGCGACCGCGTACACCAAGAGCATCAAGCCGCAGGGCGACGCCGCCAACAAGATCGCCACCATCTCCGACAAGACGGCGACCGCGCTGCAGATCTGCGCCGGCGTGGGCCTGACGTTCTACCTGGCGATCGCGGTGATCCTGGTCAAGTTCATCGCCGCGATGGTCGCCGCGATCGCCGCGTTCGGCTCGGCGGTGTTCTCCTGGGCGGGGGCGGCGATCATCGTCGAGGAGGCCGGCGTCAACAGCGCGCTGATCTGGGCCGCGATCGGCGCCCTGACCGCCGCGCTCGCCACCCAGGCGCAGCAGCTGATCAGCCTGCACGGCGAGGCGATCGACAACAGCTTCTTCCCGGGTGGCCACTGGCCAGACCCGGTCACGTCGGCGTTCAGCGATGCCACCGTGACCGACGGCGACGCCGACTGGTCCCTTGCCAGGTGAGCTCGCGCCGTTAGCAGGCCTGGCAGCGCCTTCACGTGCCGGCAGATAGCGTGCACCCCGTGCGTGGAGGGGCTGCCGGCAGGCCGACGGGGTTCGCCAGGTTCCCGCTGGCCGTGATGTCTGTGGTGACCGGTTCGGTGTTGCTGGCTCTGCTGGCCGGCTGCGGCGAGCAGACCGACCTGACCAAGGTGACCTACCCGAGGACCGCGTTGCCGCCGGTCACCGACCAGGCCAGTGCGGGCGACTCGGAGCGGCTGACCGCAGAGGGCCTGCGGTTGATAGACCCGTGCGGCCTGCTCGACCCGACCGTGCTGGCCAAGTACGGCGAGCCGGAGGACAACGTCGCCCAGGACTTCGACGGCTGCCGCAACTACATGCGCGACGCCAACGGTGAGTCGCTGAGCATGTCGGTCCGGGTCGGCGAGACGCTCACCGACGGCGACCTGGAGAAGTCCACCGAGCAGATCGGCGGTTTCAAGGCAAGGGTCTCCACGGTCGAGGGCGCGTGCTTCGTGACGCTGGTCGTCGAGCAGGCCGACCCGGTCGTCGGCGTCACGCTGCAGACCGGCTACAAGGCCGCCGACCCGTGTCCGCCGGCTCGGGAGGTCGCCGCCGACCTGGCCCAACGCTTGTCCACCACGGGCGCCGTCCGCGAGCCAAGGCCCGGTTCGCTGTTGCCGCTGGACCCGTGCACGCTGCCTGGTGCGCTACCGGCCGAGGCGGTTCCGGGCGCCGCCGAGCCCGACCCGTTCGGCCTGCACCAGTGCAGCTGGCGGAGCCGGGGCGGCGCCGAGCTCGAGTTGGAGTTCGCCTACCGCATCGACCCCGGCGAGTCCGGCGCGCCAGAACCGCGCGTACCGGTCAGTCTCGGCGGCGGCGTGACCGCGCACCAGGTGCTCACCGAGCAGACCTTCGCCAAGTGCCAGCTCGGCTGGACGCACCTGGCCGACACCGGGGGGCTCGGCGACGTCGTCGAGATCGAAGTGCGTGACATCGGCGACACGGGCCTGGACGTCTGCGCCGCCGCGGTTACCTTCGCCAAGGACCTGCTGCCCAAGCTGCCGAAGGCGTGACCCGGCTAGGGTGAGTCCGGTCCGCCACGACCGCACTGGAGGCTGCTGGTGTCGCGCGAGTTCTCGAAGGTCGGCGTCATCGGGCTCGGCACGATGGGTTCCGGCATCACCGAAGTGTTCGCTCGCAGCGGGTTCGACGTCTACGCGGTCGAGGTCGACGAGGCCGCGATCGACCGCGGCCGCAACCACCTCGAGCATTCCACCGACCGGGCCGTGCGCCGCGGCAAGCTCGACGCCGACGGCAAGGCGGCGCTGCTCGGGCGGATCACCTACACGACCTCGCTGGAGGACCTGGCCGACGTCGACTTCGTCGTCGAGGCGGTGCCCGAGCACCTCGACCTCAAGGAGCACGTCTTCTCCACGCTCGACCGGGTGTGCCGGCCCGACGTCATCCTGGCGTCGAACACGTCGAGCCTGTCGGTGACCGAGCTGTCGGTGCACACCGGGCGTCCCGGCAAGGTCGTCGGGATGCACTTCTTCAACCCGGCCCCGGTGCTCAAGTTCGTCGAGGTGGTGCGCACGGTCGTCACCGAGCCTGACGTGGTCGACGACGTCGTCGCGCTCGCGGCGCGGCTGGGCAAGGTGCCGGTGGTCATCGGCGACCGCGCGGGCTTCATCGCCAACGCGCTGCTGTTCGGCTACCTCAACCACGCGGTGCGCATGTACGAGGCGCGCTACGCCACCCGTGAGGACATCGACGCAGCCATGCGCCTCGGCTGCGGCTACCCCATGGGGCCGCTCGCCCTGCTCGACCTGATCGGTCTGGACACCGCGTACGAGATCCTGGAGACGATGTACGCGCAGTCGCGCAACCGGCTGCACGCCCCGGCCCCGATCCTCCGGCAGATGATCACCGCCGGCCTGCTCGGGCGGAAGGTCGGCCGCGGCTTCTACACCTACGACCGGCCCGACTCGCCCAAGACCGTCGACGACGCCGAGGCGCCGGAGGGCGTGGTCGACGGCGTGCAGGTGCGTGACCTGCAGCGGGTCGGTGTGGTCGGCACCGGCGTGATGGCCACCGGCATCGCCGAGGTACTCGCCCGCGCCGGCTTCGACGTCGTCCTTCGCGGCCGTGGCCCCGACAGCGCGGCCGCCGCGGCCGCTGCCGTCACGCGCTCGCACGGCAAGGGCGCGATGGGCGGCAAACTCGCCGACGCCGACGCGGACGTCGCCCTCGCCAGGATTACCACGACAACCAGCTTCGACGAGTTCGCCGACTGCGACCTGGTCATCGAGGCCGTCGCCGAGCAACTCGAGCTCAAGCGCACCGTTTTCGAGACCCTCGACGAGGTGTGCAAGCCCGGAGCGATCCTGGCCACCACCACCTCCTCGCTGCCGGTGATCGTGTGCGCGGCCGCCACCTCACGCCCCGCCGACGTTGTCGGCCTGCACTTCTTCAACCCGGCCCAGGTGATGTCCCTGGTCGAGGTCGTACACACCATCGCGACCGCCCCCGAGGTCACCGCGACCGCTCGCGCCCTGTGCGAGCGCATCGGCAAGCGCCCGGTCAGCTGCGGCGACCGCGCCGGCTTCGTCGTCAACGCGCTGCTGTTCCCGTACCTCAACGACGCGGTCAAGATGCTCGAGGCCCACTACGCCTCCGCCGACGACATCGACAACGCCATGAAGGTCGGCTGCGGGCTGCCCATGGGCCCGTTCGAACTGCTCGACGTCGTCGGGCTCGACGTGGCCCTGGCCATCCAGCGCACCCTTTTCGAGGAGTTCCGCGAGTCCGGCTACGCCCCAGCCCCGCTGCTGGAGCACCTCGTCACGGCTGGCCGCCTGGGCCGCAAGACCGGCAAGGGCTTCCGCGACTACAGCGTCTGACCGTTCCGAGCCGCCCTGACCTCGGCGATCACCGAACGTTGGGCGAACTGAAGGTCGAATCGTTACGCCACGGGCGGGGCGACTGCGCTTAGCTGTCGCCGTCATTCGACCGACCCCCGATGAGGAGCCACGAGCGTGAAGGTCCTGCTCGCCTGCCTGGCCGGCCTTGCCTGCCTGTTGACATCGGCGCCGCCTGCCGTTGCATCACCACCCGGTCCGATCCCGACCCAGAACCTCGTGATCAACGGCGTCGCCGTCACCAAGTACTTCCCCATCACGCCGATCGCCGGGCGTCCGCCGGTGGTGCTGGTCCACGGCGGCGCGCACGGCCGCTGGTCGATGGACTACCACGCGCGCACCTTCGCCGAGCGCGGGTCCTACGCCTACACGCTGGACTGGCTCAACCACGGCGATTCGATCGACCTGCCCGAGGCGCAGTTCATCACCCGCAGCATCGTCGACATCGCCCACCGCGAGATCCGCGACGTCGTCAACTACCTCGGCGTGCCGCCGATCCTGCTCGGGCACAGCATGGGCGGGCTCGCCGCGCTCACCTACGCAACCAACTACCCGGTGCAAAAGCTCATCCTGATGGCGCCGGTCGTGCCGCAGAACGTGGGCGCCGCACAGATCAACATCGAGGTCGACCTGACCAAGCCGTACGAGCCGTTCCCCTACCCGGTGGCCAAGCAGCTGTTCTATCCGACGATGTCGGACTACCAGGCCACCAACTGGCACAGCCTGCTGGTGCCCGAGTCACCGCTCGCGGTATGGGAGGCGACGCGGTGGACAGTGCCCCTCAACCTCAGCGCGCTCACGACGTACGACGTCCTGGTCGTCGCCGCCCAGATCGATCAGCTGACGCCGCCGACCGCGGTCAGCGCGCTCTCGTCGATGATCAGTGGCGAGTATCTGCTCGCGACCAACCTCGGCCACTGCGACATCCTTGTCAACATGCCGCTGTCGTACAACATCGTCACCTGGGCGAACCTCGAGTCGTCCTGAGCGGCTAGCCGCAGCAGCCTCCGCCGCAGCAGCCACCACCACCACCGGCGGCGGCCGGGACCTGAGCCTGGCCGCCGCCGCGGGCGACCGCGACCGTCGACAGCAGCTTGACGGTGTCGACGTGACCGTCCGGGCAGGCGGCCGGGTCTCCGGCGGCGCTCATCGGGCGCGTCACCTCGAACGTCGTGGTGCACTCCCGGCAGCGGAACTCGTATCGCGGCACGAGCCAAGGGTAGTGCAGTAACCGCAGCTAGGGTCGTGATCGTGCCCCGCCGCAACAGGCCGAAGCCGGCATCGCAGCGCCCGCTGCCCGCCGGCCTCGGCGGCGTGCGCACCGAGTCGGCCCGAGACGGCGACTGGCACCTGAGGTCGGTGCCGGCGGGGCACGCGGACAAGGCGTACCGCTGCCCGGGCTGCGCCCAGCTGATCCAGCCGGGCACGCCGCACGTGGTGGCCTGGCCGACCGACCCGGGTGGGGCGCAGGACCGCCGGCACTGGCACACGGCGTGCTGGGCCGCACGCCGCCATCGCGGCCCGACCTAGGAATCGACCTAGGATAAGCCGGCGATGGGCACGACGATCAAGGCCAACACGATCCTGCCGGCGAACCGCGAGGCGATCACGCTGCACACGGCGGATGGCCTGGAGCTGGTGGGGGAGCTGGCCATGCCGCAGGGCGGGCCGCCGGTGGCGACGCTGGTGTGCCTGCACCCGCTGCCGACCCACGGCGGGATGATGGACAGCCACCTGCTGCGCAAGGCGGCGTGGCGGCTGCCGGCGTTGGCCGGGATCGCGGTGCTGCGCCTGAACACCAGGGGTACCGAGAGCGCGGCCGGCCGTAGCGACGGCCGCTTCGACGGCGGGGGCGGCGAGCTCTACGACGTCGCCGCGGCGCTGGAGTACGCCGAATTCCACGACCTGCCGCAGGTGTGGCTGCTCGGCTGGTCGTTCGGCAGCGAGCTGGTGCTCATGCACGGCTGCGACCCGCTGGTTCGCGGAGCCATCCTGGTCTCGCCGCCGCTTCGCCTGGCCACCGGTGAGCACCTGAGCGCCTGGGCCCGATCGGGCAAACCGGTGGCCTGCCTGGTGCCCGAGTTCGACGACTACCTGCGCCCCGACGAGGCCCGGTCGAGGTTCGCGGCGGTTCCACAGGCTGAAATCGTGACCATGGTTGGTGCAAAGCACCTGCTGGTCGGGTACGCCGACGAGGTGCTGGACGAGGTGGTGAGCAGGGTCGCCCCGGCGGTGCCTACGCCGCTGCCGGGCAACTGGGAAGGTCCGTACGACGAAGCCGACCAATGACCGGGCAGGCGTGGCTGGCGGTGCTGATCCTGGTGCCCGTGGTGGCCGCCGGCGGGCTGATCGCGCTCACCGTCCTGGCGACCCGCCGGGAGTTCCGGCGCACCGGCCGCCGACCCGATCGGAAAGGCTGAGCATGCACTTCGTCGATGCCGGCACCGGCGTTCCGCTGGTGCTGCTGCACGCGTACCCCCTGGACTCGCGGATGTGGGACGGCGTGCGCCGCCGGCTCGCCGGCCACGCCAGGGTGATCACGCCCGACCAGCGTGGGTTCGGCCGCAGCCCGCTGCCTTCTGGCGACGCGCCGAGCGTCGAGGTGCTGGCCGACGACGTGGTCGCGCTGCTGGACCGCCTCGGCCTGGACAAGGTCGTGCTCGGTGGCTGCTCGCTTGGCGGCTACGTGGCGATGGCGGTGCTGCGCAAGGCGGCCGAGCGCGTCGACCGGCTCGTGCTCGCCGACACCAGACCGGACGCCGACGACTTCGACCGCAGGGCCGCCCGGCTGGCCGCAGCCACCCGGGCCGAGCAGGAGGGCATCGCCTGGCTGCCGGACACGCTGCTGCCAGGGCTGCTCGCGACCGGCACCCCGGACCCGCACGCCGACCTGATCGGGCTGGTCCGCTCGATGATCACGGCCCAGCCGCCGGAGGGCGTGGCATGGGCGTTGCGGGCGATGGCGGACCGGCCGGACTCGCACGACGTGCTGCGCGCGTTCGACCGGCCGGCGCTGGTGCTGGTCGGCGAGCGGGACGCGCTCAGCCCGCCGGAGGTCTCCAGGAAGCTGGCCGGGCTGCTGCCGGCCGCGGACCTGGTGGAGATCCCGGGCGCCGGTCACCTCACGCCGATGGAGGTGCCGGACGAGTTCGCCGGCGCGGTCCTGGAGTGGCTGCGGCGCTGACCGTTCGACCGGCGCCGGCTCGGCTCAGCGCCGGTTGGCGGCGACCGCCCGGTTGCCGGAACGCTGCTGGGCCGGCACGTCCTTGTCCTTGGGCGCATCGATCTCGGCGGTTTGCGCCGCGGAGGGCTCCTCCTCCGGAAGCGGTTCGAGCTGCATGGTCGCCGCTGCGAGCACCGAGCGCGCCTCGCGCAGCTGACTGGCGATCTTCGCTCGAACCGTCCGCAGCTCGTCGACGTGGTGCTGGGCCTCGGTGAGCGTGCGCTTGGACTGCTCGGTGGCGTCCTTCAGGCGGCGGTCGGCCTCGGCGGTCGCCTCCCGCACACGGCGCTCGGCCTCGAGCTTGCTGGCCGCCTCCTGCTCGGCGAGCAGTTCCATCGCCTCGGTGCGCCGCGAGGCCATCGCGATGTCGAAGTCCTCCTCGACCTGCTTGCGCCGGGCCGTCGAGGCCTCCTCGTCCTTGCGAACCTCGGCCACGATCTCGCCGACCAGCCGATCGGCCTCGGAGTTGGCCTTGGCCATCACCTTCTGGTGCTCGGCCTCCATCTGCACCCGGCGCTCGTCGAGCTCGGAAATGAGCCGCTGGTACCGCTCGCGTAGGGCCACGGCATCCGCCTCGGCCTTGGCGATGGCCGCCGTGGTCTCGCTCTCGGCCATTGCTCTGATCTCCGCGGCCTCGTCCTGGGCCAGCCGAAGCATCCGGGCCAGGCGTTCGCTGAGCCCTTCGACGCTCGTCGGCGGAGCCGTGGATTTGTCCAGGTCGGCCTGCATGTTCTGGATCTGCAGGCGCTGGTTGTCGACCTGCCTGGCCAGCTCCGCGGCACGGGCCACGGCGGAGTCTCGGTCCGCGGCGAGGATCCTCAGGTCGGCGTCGACCCGCTCGAGGTGCTCATCGACCTGAGAGCGGTCGTATCCACGGCGGACAACATCGAATGCGGATCCCAGTGGCACCAGTTCGCGGTCTTCGTGGCCCATGCGCCCAAACTACCCGTCGTATCCGAAGCGGACTTCCTATACACCCCGGAATCGGTCAATTGCGGCAAGGTGACGTTCCCTCAGTTCACCGTCGCGCACACCCAGGCCTTCCCGCGGTGCCAGGCAGAGTACGCCCACCTTGCCCTGGTGCAGGTTTCGGTGCACGTCGTAGGCCGCCTGGCCGGTCTGCTCGAGCGGATAGACCCGCGACAGCGTCGGGTGGATCCGGCCCTTCGCGACGAGCCGGTTGGCCTCCCACGCCTCGCGGTAGTTGGCGAAGTGCGAGCCGATGATCCGTTTGAGGTTCATCCACAGGTACCTGTTGTCGTAGACGTGGTTGTACCCCGACGTGGAGGCGCAACTGACGATCGTCCCGCCCCGGCGGGCGACGAACACCGAGGCGCCGAACGTCTCCCGTCCGGGGTGCTCGAACACGATGTCCGGATCGTCGCCGCCGGTCAGCTCGCGGATCCTGGCGCCGAACCGCTTCCACTCGCTCTGGTCCTGGGTGTGCTCGTCGGCCCAGAACCGGTAGCCCTCCGCTGCCCGGTCGATGATCAGCTCGGCGCCCATCCGCCGGCAGATCTCGGCCTTCGTCGGGCTCGACACCACGCACACCGGGGTGGCGCCGCCGTTGAGCGCGAACTGGGTGGCGTACGAGCCGAGGCCACCTGAGGCGCCCCAGACGAGCACGACGTCGCCCTGCTTCATGCCGGCGCCGTTGCGCGACACCAACTGCCGGTAGGCGGTGGAGTTCACCAGCCCGGGACAGGCCGCCTCCTCCCAGGTGAGGTGCCTGGGCTTCGGCATCAGCTGGTTGGTCTTGACCAGGGCCAGCTCGGCCAGCCCGCCGAAGTTCGTCTCGAAGCCCCAGATCCGCTGCTCGGGGTCGAGCATGGTGTCGTTGTGGCCGTCGGGATGCTCCAGTTCGACGCTGAGGCAGTGCGCGACCACCTCGTCGCCAGGCTTCCAGGTGTGCACCCCGGCGCCGGTGCGCACCACGACGCCGGCCAGGTCGGAGCCCACCACGTGGTAGGGCAGGTCGTGCCGCTTGGTCAGCGGCGACACCCGGCCGTAGCGGCGTAGGAAGCCGAACGTCGACATCGGCTCGAAGATCGAGGTCCACACCGTGTTGTAGTTGATGGCGCTGGCCATGACGGCCACCCGCGCCTCGCCGGGGCCAATCTCGGGGGTTAGCACCTGCTCGACGTGCAGCGACTTGCGCGAATCCTTGTCCTCGGGGGCGACGCCGTCGAACATGTCGACCTCGTCGGCGTGGACGGTGACCCCGCGGTAGGTGGCCGGCACGTCGAGCGCACCGATCGTGTCCAGTTCGTCGGCCAGGATGGCGTCGAGGATCTTCTGCACGACAGGTACCTCCCTGGCGGGCGGGTTGTTCGGACCTGGCCCCGGATGTTACTTATCGGTAGCGGCCGCCGTGAGGCCTTGTGGCCTGGGTCTCGACCGGTCGGGTCGGTCTCGGCCGACCGGTTCAGTCGGACGGTTCGACGAGCTCGACGAGCACCCCACCGGTGTCGCGCGGGTGCACGAAGTTCACCTTCGACCCGCCGGTGCCGCGCTTGGCCTGCTCGTAGAGCACCCGCAGTCCGGCCGAGCGCAGCTGCTCGGCCACCGCGTCCACGTCGGCCACCCGGAACGCCAGCTGCTGGATGCCGGCCCCCTTCCGGCCGATGAACTTGGCGACCGTCGAGTCCGGCCGAAGTGGCGCGAGCAGCTGGATGCGGACATCGGAGTCGCCGACGGCGAGCATGGCCTCCCGCACGCCCTGCTCCTCGTTGACCTCCTCGTGCACGACGGTCATGCCGAACGCGCGGCGGTAGAACTCCTTCGCCTCGTCCAGGTCGGGGACGGCGATGCCTACGTGGTCTATCGCTTCGAACACGTCACGAACTGTGCCACAGGCCCCGCCTCGAATTGACCGGATGGCACTTTTGTCCAACCTGAGTTGTCCGTGCTGGTTGAACGCTGTGCCATCCGGTCGACGGCGGCGGAGCTACCAGGTGAAGCCGTTGGCGAAGGAGACCTCCGCAAGGACCCGCTGGCCTTCACGGTTGGGGTGGAAGTAGTCCCAGCCGCTGACCTGGCTGAGCTGGAACGGGTAGTTGAAGATCGCGTTGTTGTCGAACTTGCAGTTCGTGCCGTAGGCGGCGCACGCCTGGGCCAGTTGGGCGTTGAAGTCGACGACCCGCTGCCGGACCCGGTTGCGGCGGTCCTCGTCGACCTGGGACGTCGAGGTCGGGTTGGCCAGCATGGACTGGCAGATGCCGCCGAGCGACCAGAAGAACCGGGCGGAGCTGCTGTCCTTGCCGACGAACCACAGGCGCTTGATGTCGGGGATGCTGCCGATGAAGACCCTCATGGCGGGCCGGGTGCGCAGGGTGTTGAGCGCCGAGTCGATCTGGCTGCGGAAGGTGGCGACCGAGGTCATGCCCGATTCGGACGACGTGCACGCGTCGTTCGCGCCGATCTCGATCGTGACGTACTCGACGTTCTGGCTCGCCACGGTGGCCGCCTGGCCCGGCATGTCCGCGGCCTTGGCGCCCGAGCGGGCGTCGTTGTACCGCACGGAGAGGTTCGGGTTGAGCGCCCGCAGGCGTAGGTAGTGGCTGTTGACGACGGTGTCGCCGCCGGTGCTCCAGGACCGGTCGGTGCAGTCGCTGTACCAGCCGCAGGCGTTGAACGCCCTGGTGATCGAGTCGCCCATCGAGGCCATCGAGTTCGGCGCCGCGGCCGAGGCCGCCGGCGCGACGAGCACCCCCGCGGCAACCGCGACCACGAAGCTTGTGCAGGCGATGGCTAAGGCGCGACGCAGCAGCATAAGCCGACCTCCTCGTCGGGGAAGGTGTTACCTCTGGGTAACCGAGTCGACGCTAGACGTGGGACTTAGCCGGTCACAAGACGGCGGACGGCGGTTGTCGGAGGGCCGTTCAGCTGTGCGGGCATTCACATGTCAGCGGCGGGCGCCCGGCGAAGCGCTCGCGGGTAAGGTCGCCGGAGGAAATCCCCGCCCGATCGTGCCGCTGGAGGACTCCCGTGACCGGTTCCGTCATCGTCGCCGGTGCCCGTACACCGATAGGCCGGCTGCTCGGCTCGCTGCGCGACCTGTCCGCGGCGCAGCTGGGCGGGGTGGCGATCAAGGCGGCGCTCGAACGGGCCGGCGTCGCCCCTGATCAGGTCCAGTACGTGATCATGGGGCAGGTGCTGACCGCCGGCACCGGCCAGATCCCGGCCAGGCAGGCCGCCGTCGAGGCCGGCATCCCGATGACGGTGCCGGCGCTGACGGTCAACAAGGTGTGCCTGTCCGGCATCGACGCGATCGCCCTGGCCGACCAGCTGATCAGGGCGGGCGAGTTCGACATCGTGGTGGCCGGCGGCCAGGAGTCGATGACCCAGGCGCCACACCTGCTGCCCAAGTCGCGCGGCGGGTTCAAGTACGGCGACGTGCCGCCGGTCGACCCCATGGGCCACGAAGGGCTGTTCTGCGCCGTCGACCAGGCCGCCATGGGTGGCTCGACCGAGAAGGACCACAGCCGCTACGGGCTGACCCGGCAGGAGCACGACGAGCTCGCCGCGCGCTCTGACCTGAGGGCCGGCGCCGCCGCGACG
>OBLK01000081.1_pt1 | contig 36352 bp, 59 predicted proteins | sample 1518871 | NCBI WGS metagenome assembly OBLK01 (sample SAMEA2464837, study PRJEB22497) | soil metagenome | biome: Grassland; feature: Farmland; material: Clay | place: Australia | collected 2013-02-01 | depth 0.8 m
CCTTGACTTCGCATTCGCATTGGGGTATGATGCAATCGTAGGTTAACGAATGAGGAGATCGAAATGAGCAAGATTACCTTGGCATCCGTCAAGTCTTTCATCCGAAAGAATCGCTCGCAGTTATACGTACGCACTCTCAGCGAATTCGACGGCATGACAGACTGCGTGCAAAGCAATCGCGACGCGAACTTTCGGCCTGTGGAGTTCGGGGATGAATCCAACAGATACACGCTTGGCATCCCTGGCGCATGGTTCGTCGGCCAGAGCCGCGACTACTTCTCGCCGATGCAGGAAGGACAATTCAGCGGCATTCACGTCTATAACTGCACTGGCAGCTTTGACCTCGCCGTCAAGAGCTAACGAACAGGAGATTGTAGCGTCCTGCTACGACCCGCGCCTCGGGGATACAGTGGGCACCGGAGGTCAAGATGCTCAGCAAAACACTCAGATACGGCAAGGGATACGCCGGAAAAATGGGCAATAAATGCTGGATCGCCGCAATCACTGGCAGCGACGACAAATATGGTCTCTCCCGATCCTTTCTCGATCCCGTCAAGGTCGAGCGCGAGCATTTCAACAGGCCGCGCACGATGATTGACCTTACCTGGCGCCTCGAGCCCGGCCTGTATGAGGCGAGCGAGGGCGGCGACCGTGAATTCTTCACCGTCTGGGTCAAGGCCGACGGCACGTATTGCTGGACGCGCATGAACGATGAGCGCGTCAAGGCGATGGTCGCGCTGATGGACGACGGCATCTCCGCAGACGACGCGCGCAAGGCAACGAAGCCAGCCAAGCAAGCCAAAGGAGCATGAGCAATGGTCAATCATCCGAGGCGCAACAAGATCGCCGAATACGGCGGGCGCATCATCGAGACCGACGGGCGTAAGACCGTGGAGCTGCGCGCCGTCAACGACAACGCTAAGCGTAGATTCCAGTATCGGCGCCTCGGCGATGGAGTCGAGCGCCGCATCCTCCAGAGCAACGGCAAGCCGTTTGTCGATACTGGCTCGCCGTGGGAGCCCATGACAGAGGACGAGATCGCGCAACTGCGGATCGTGCGCGGCCAGTATCACCCCGTCCTTGATCCACTCGGGCTGTAGGAGAGCGCGATGCACAACGACGGCATCACCATCAGCACCGCGCTCCACACCTACGCAGTGCTGAACAAAGAGGGGCAGGTGCTCGGGCACGTGGATTGCGTGCACGTCATCAATGCGATGGCATTCGTGCATGCTGGAGATTGGCACGACGAGCGCGACGCCGGCCGCACGGAGCCGTTGCTCTCACGCGAGCCCGTATCGCTCAGGCTGGAGGCGTGACATGCTAGCCGTATTCTGCTTATGCTGCGTCGCGGGCTTTCTGATCGGTCACAGAATAGCCAACGCGCTCGGGGCTGGACGTGAGACTGCATAAACGCCAGACCGCGCTCGCACGGGGAGAGAATCGATACCTCGGCAAGCCGTGCAAATTCGGCCACTCGGGCGTGCGCTACGCCGTCAACAACAGCTGCTGCCAGTGCGCGCAGGAGCGGCTAGACGCCAGGCGCGAGCGGGAGCGGGAGATTAGGAGCGCGCGATCGCAAGAATAGCCCGCGCGTCCTCTATCGAGCGCGCTGCTTTCCGCGCGTAGGCGAGAAGAATGCGCCGATGAGGTCCTGGGCTATCGATTGTATGCCCCAAGCCTCGAGCTCGGCTCCGGGCCGGTCCTCGCCAATGTGCTTGCACCAGTTCTGCCAGCAATGAACTGCCTCATGTACGAGCAACCCTATCACCACATATCTAGAGAGGCCTCTGCTACGGCGCGCGTCGATGCACACAACGCAATACGGAGGAGCACCGCTCGCCGTCATCGTATGGGTGCAAGCGTCCGCATCCATCAGCCAGGAATTCGGATATTCGACGCTCTTTTTTCGCATGAGCGCAAGATATTCCTTCTCGCTGCGGCACAACACCACCCGAGGACCTTCAAATATTCCCCTATCTGACAACCACAGGGCCATCAGGCAAGAGCCCGCTTCAGATCCAGCACCGCCTCGCCGCGCTTGACCATCCCAGAGCTATACCGGAGCACGCGCCAATTTTGCAGCGCAGCCTCGTTGAATTTCGCGCAGTCACCTTCGAATCCCTTGCCGCGCGTATGCCGCCCGCCGGCATAAACCGCACCGTCAACCTCAATCGCCAGCATCCTGTCAGGATAGGCTAGGTCGAAGCGCCATTTCCTGATCGCATCAAACCGATGCTCCAGGATTGGCGCAGGAAGCTCCTCAACCATGATCTGCTCCAGGAGCAGTAGAACCGCGTCCGGTAGCCGCTTTGTCGTCCTGACGCGCTGCTGGCTCTTCCTGGGCGCCCTCGGCCCGTCCTCATGTCGGTCCTCGAGCCGGTGCGTGCGAACGGTCAATTTGCCAGATTCGGCCATCCTGCGCAGGTGCGCTGCAACATCCTCTGGGGCGAGCCAGCGCTTCACAGGGCGTACGTCCTGACGCGCTTTCCGCTCGGCAACTCGAGCCAGCCGCGCTTGATAGGCCAGCCCAAGCGTTGGAGTTCCCCGCATCGCTGGCTGAGACTGAGACAGTTGTAATGATCTAGCGCGACCAGAGGCGTCAGCGTGCGGCCGTCCTGCATCGCCCTCAGCAAAACATCGCAATGACTGCCGGGTGTGGGCGCTTTCGGAGCTGGCGCCGCGGGCATCGGGAAGCCATCGATCTCGGCTTGGATGCGCGCGAGGATGCTATTCCAATCTTCCAGCTTAGGCGCGTTTAGGATTGCCATTTTTCCTCCTCCTCGCTTTGCCACTCGCCCTACCAGCAGCGCGAGCGATCTCTCTCCGGCGCTCCGATGAGAGCTTGGCAGCTCTCGCCTTTCCGCCCATGCTAGCTACCCGGCGGATGTACTGTTCGGCGGTTTCCATGGGCGTATCTAAGCACACTAGAGCTTGCTTGACAAGTCCGGCGCGCCGTGTATCATTCTAAGCAAGATCACGCGCAAGGAGGAATGATGGCTTACGGATGGCACTTTACGGGAGCGACGCTACGCGACGGATCTCCGCTTCCAGAAATAGGCGAATGGGAGCAATACAACGGTCTATGCGTCATGTGCAAGAGCGGGCTGCACGTCGGCAAGACGCCGTGGGACGCGCTGCGGTACGCACCAGGCGAAAATCTGCGCTACGTGGAATACGCGGACGTGCAAGGCGAGCACACGGACAAGATCCTCTGCCGTCGGCGTCGCACCGTGGTGCAAATGGACGCGACCGAAATGCTGCGCTACTTCGCGCGCATGCGGGCGCTCTCGGTCGTGCATCTGTGGGAGGCGCCGGAGGTTGTTCTCGACTACCTGATGACTGGAGACGAGCAGATCAGGGCCGCAGCCAGGGACGCAGCCTGGGCCGCAGCCGGGGCCGCAGCCAGGGACGCAGCCGGGGCCGCAGCCTGGGACGCAGCCTGGGACGCAGCCTGGGCCGCAGCCTGGGACGCAGCCAGGTCCGCAGCCTGGGCCGCAGCCGGGGACGCAGCCTGGGACGCAGCCACGGCAGCCGGGGACGCAGCCGGGGACGAATTCAACGCGCTTGTGTACGAGTGCTTCGAATCGGTGCTCGTGAGCAAGGAGGAATGATGGCAAAGAGGGCGAAGAAATGAGCCACCAGAAATTCAGTCCACCCCTGCAGGAGGCGCGCGATGCGTTCGCACAGCACGTTCCGACGTGCGCGCTTCCGATGTTGGATTTTTTGCTCGAGCTGTCTTACTTTGACGGGATGCTCGTAGCCATACGGGACGCATCCGATAAACTCAAGGAGGACGCGAAATGAACTTCGAGAGCTACGACGAATTCCGCACCAAGCGCACTGAACACCGGCAGCAGCAGCGGCTGCAGGTGCCTTATCGCGGCAACAATGACGTGTTCACGGATCACCGGCATGCGTTCGTGAGGAGGCTTCAGCGCGCCGGCAGCGTGCAGGGGCCGTACAACGAGGACGGCCGCGAGCCGATGCGGCCGGAGCGGGTAGTGTTTTGGAGCTGCGTGACCGCTGCTGTCGTGGCGGCTCTGCTCATATATTACGGGGTGATTCGATGAGTCAAATGATGGACGAAGGGCGTAACCTTGAAACGCTTCCGGATGTTGTTCATGAAGCCATAGACTCCTATGCGCGCTATTACGCTGAACATCACAAACTCGGTCTCTCGATACGCGACGATATGCGCTACATCGCATCTATGGCTATTCGATGGGCGACGAATAATGGCTATGAAAAAGACGCGGAGCGGTGGCGCGCTGTCTTCGGTGAAGATCTCACCTATATGCGGGAACCTCTCTACAACGCGCGAACTGGGAGCGAAATCAAGGATGAGGCCCGCTGGACGATATGGTGGAACGGACCAAAACGCGCAGATGTGCGCTCTGCCATCGACGCCGCCATCGAGAAAGAGAAAAAGCCATGAGCCTCGACCCTCTCTTCCAGCAGATCCTCGCGCCGTATGCGCCGAAGGATGAGAAGCCGTCACCGCAAGCGCTCGGGATGGCCAATAACTGGTCAGAGACGCCAACCATCGTCATGGACTGCCTCTGGCTCGAGCACCCGCGCACCAAGACGCGCATCGGCTCGTGTCTCTCGATGGTGAGCTGCGACGTCTGTAATTATTACTACGAGGTTGATAGCAGTGACTAGCTCTCTGCCTTCTAGACACATGCATTCGAGCGACTGACATGCGCCTCAAGCCGGGAATTCACACAGATGTGCCGATGGCCGCGTATATCGCCGATCCGTCGGAAGTGCCATCGCTCAACGCGACCGCCGCGCACTTGCTCGTTTCGCGCTCAAGCTTGCACGCCTGGTTCAATGCGCCGCGCCTGAACCCGAATCACCAAGCCGAGAGTTCGAATGCGGCCGATATTGGCTCCGTTGCGCATCACATCCTACTTGCAGGCGATACACGAGACATCGCGATTGTTGAGGCCGACGACTGGCGAACTAAGGCCGCGAAGGAACAGCGCGAGGAAGCCTACGCCCGCGGCGCGATCCCGATCCTCGCGCGCAAGATGGATGAGGTCCGCGCGATGGTGGACGCGGCCAAAGCGCAGATAGAGGCGTCAGAACTCGGGAACATGCTCGCGGCAGGTGGTCCGGAACTGACACTGATCTATGAGGAATCCGGCACGTTCTTTCGCTCGCGTCCGGACTGGTGGACGACGGACCGCAAAATCCTGTTCGACTTGAAGACCACGCAGGCGAGCGCCGAGCCGAATAGCTGGATTCGCCTGCTCTTGGGCTCCGGCTACGACCTGCAGGCCGAGATCGCGCTACGAGCTGCATCCGCGCTTCAGCACGTATCGGCGCACTTCGTGTTCGGAGTGCTTGAGCAGGAACCGCCCTACGCCATGAGCTTTATCGGTGTCAGTCCGCAAATGCGCGAGTACGCAGGCCGCAAGCTTGACTACGCCGCTGTGCTCTGGCGCAACTGCTTGGATAAGGACCGCTGGCCAGGATACCCGCAGCGCATCTGCTGGGCGGAAGTGCCGCAATATCACGCGCAATCTGTTGAGGAATTAATCGAATTGGGGACACAAGCATGAAAGCGCTCGTTTATGACATCGAAATCGAGAAGGCAATCGCCCGTAAAGACGATGAGAAACTTGCTGAATACGAGTATTGCGCAGGATGGCAGGATCACGCGAACATGGGTATTTCCGTAATTGGCGCCTACGACTACGCAGAGGATCGATATCGCGTCTTCTGTAAGGACAACATGCACGAGTTCGCGCAGGCGGTCGAAGATGCGGACCTGCTCGTGGGATTTAACAACATTGCCTTCGATAACGCTGTGATTCAGGCGACCTGGGCGCCGCTCGTGAAACTGCCCGAGAACTGGCAGGCGAGGTCCTACGACTTGCTGGCCGAGATCTGGGTCGCGGCTGGCCTCGCGCCGAAGTTCTCCTATCCGACGCATCTAGGCTACGGCCTTAACGCGGTGTGCGAGAGGAACTTCGGCAAGAAGAAAACCGGCAACGGCGCAATGGCACCGATCTACTGGCAGAGGGGCGCAATCGGCAACGTGATTGATTACTGCCTGAATGACGTGTGTCTGACTAAGCGGCTTCTAGACCGAGTGATCTATGCGTTGCCCATCATCAGCCCTGTGGACGGCAAAAAACTCAGCGTGAGGAAGCCATGACATTCACTTTTCGGCCAGCCGTCCGCGAGAACGTCGGCCTTATCATCGCGCTCGCTGGCGGAACCGGTGCTGGCAAGACTTTTTCGGCGATGCGGCTGGCATCTGGCATTGCTGGCGACAAGCGCTTCGCCGTGATCGACACCGAGGCCGGACGCGCAAAGCACTATGCGGATCAATTCAAGTTCGACCACGGAGATCTGCATCCACCGTTCTCGCCGCGCGCATATCACGAAGCCATCGAAGCCGCCGATAAGGCAGGCTATCCGGTCGTTGTCGTTGATTCCATGACGCACGTCTGGTCTGGCGACGGCGGAGTGCTCGACATGCAGGAGGCCGAGCTTGACCGCATGGCAGGCGACGACTGGAAAAAGCGCGAGGCCGTCAAGATGGCGAGCTGGATCAAACCGAAGACAGAGCACAAGCGCATGGTTGCTAAGCTCCTGCAGGTCCGCGCTCACCTGATCTTATGCTTCCGGGCAGAGGAAAAGATCGAGATGGCTCGTAATGAGCAAGGACGCATGGAGGTCAGGAAGAAAACGACGGCAACCGGGCTAGATGGTTGGGTACCGATCTGCGAAAAAAATCTTCCATTCGAGGCTACGTGCTCATTCCTGTTGCTCGCGACCAACCCAGGCGTTCCGCTCCCGATCAAGCTGCAGCAGCAGCACCGGGCCCTATTCCCGCAAAGTCAGCCGATCACTGAAGAATCAGGGCGCAGGCTCGCTCAGTGGGCGGCAGGCGCGAACCAATCCCCGCCGCCTCAGGCAGGCGCGAGCGCGAGCCACGCCGCCGGCTCCTCCCCGGTCGTTAACCCTGCGGCGGCTGGGGACCAGTTTATCAGCGCGGACGAGCATATCTGGATTACTGACAAGCTGCGCGAACTCGGAATTGCCGAAGCAACGTTCTGCAAGGCGGCAGGATGCGCGACGGTCGGAAAGCTGCCGGCCGATCAATGGAAGCGTGCCAAGGCTTGGATCGATAAACACGAACTCGCAGGGCAGGCATAGGAGCGCGCAATGAACGCAGAAGAGATCAAAGAGCTACGTAAGCTCGGTCCTGATGCAGCCACGCATGAGGAATTCAATGCGCTGTGCGACCGCGCTCTCATGGCCGAGAGGCTGGCGGAGGCGCTGCGGGAGATAAGGAGCGGCCTCCATCCGGAGGACTACGGTCGCTATGACATTTGTGTTGCCAGGTTGCTAGGCATTGCGCATTCTGCCTTAGAGGACTACGACAAGATTGGAGGATGAGGTGAGAAACGAACCTACACGCATATCAGTCCGCGCTATCCAGCGGGACAAGAACGGGAGCGTTATCGCTGTCGTCGAGCAGGAAATCGCAGCTACGCAACATGCTGTATTTACGCTGCTGCGTAGAGCACCATTCCGAGAGCTTATTGCTGGCGCTCTCCTTACTGGCGGCAAAGCAACACTGGAGATCAAGCGATGAAGCTCCGTGACCTAGTAGCGCCGTGGATCGAGAAAGCGGCGAAGGTGTGCGATGAGCTCGCTTCTGTAGCGCGCCCAATCTGTGAGGCAAACCACACCGACGGGGATTCTTGGATTGAGACTTGTGCCAGCGAAGTCCGAGACCTGCTCGATGATATCCCTGACGAGGCGGTGGGAGTGCCTCACGATCCAACGGATCGAATGATTGAGGCAGGCGAAGTCGCCTACCTCACATGCGTATATCCAGAAGCCAGCAATCTAGCATCTACCCGAGCTGGGCGCCTGGCTGTTACAAATATCTATCGCGCCATGCTCTCCGCCGCCCCCTCTCCGCAATCATCCGAGGAGTCTAAAGATGCCTAACGACTTCGCGGCGACGGAGCGCCTGAGCCACTTACGAGGGGGTCCAAGTGAACGTGATTTCGTCTAGCTACGGCAACGATTCGGTGGCGCTGATCCAGTGGGCGCACGAGAACGGGCTGCAGAACGTCACCGTGGCCTACTGCGATACCGGATGGTCCGCGCCATCATGGCCGCAGCGCGTCGAGCGCGGGGAAGCGCTTGCGCGTTCTTACGGCTTCCAGACGGTGCGCTGCAAAAGCATCGGCATGGGCGACCTTGTTAGGATGAGGAAAGGATGGCCTGGCAATGGGCAACAATTCTGTACTGCGCACCTGAAGGGCATCCCGTTCCTCCAATGGATAGATGAAGCCGACATCGAGCACAAGTTGGTCGTGCTGCTTGGTAAGCGCCGGGCCGAATCAGAGAAACGCAGAACCACGCCGGAGTTCATTGCATCCAGCGAGTACCACGGGGGTCGCAAAGTATGGCATCCGCTGTACCTGCACACAGACCAGGAACGCAATGCCCTCTTGGGGCGCGCTGGCTTCGATCCGCTGCCGCACCGGAGTCTCGAATGCAATCCATGTGTCAACGCCAATCGGGGAGACTTCCTGCGCCTGACACCAGGCGAGATTGACCGAGTGAACGATTTGGAAGCAGAGATTGGCAAGCCAATGTTTCGCCCGAAGCGGTTCAACGGTCTTGGCATCTACAGCGTCATTAAGTGGGCCGAGTCTGGCAGGAACAGGACAACAGTCGAGGAGGAGGAAAGTGAATGCGCTTCCTTATTTGGTTGTGGAATTTGATGCCTGTTTTTAAGTGTCGTAAACCGGGCTGCGCGTTCTGTCCCGCGCGTAAGCACGGTGGTTATTGCTGTCCCAACGACGTGGTGCAACCAGACTGGAGAGGAGTGAGGCGATGAGCAAATGCCTGCGTTGCCGTCCGGAGCAAGCCATGAACAAGGAAGAGCTGCTACGTGACGCGCTGGATCACATTGTCAGAGTAGCGCAGCAGGGCATAACGCCCACCCGACGGTTAGATTGGATCGCGATCCGTGCGAAGGTGGCACTCCGAGGCGATATTTGGGAGCCTGGGATGCGCGATGAACCAGATAACTCCCGAGCGGAACTGATAACGAAAAATGTCAAGCTGCGAGATCGCATCCACAAGCTCGACGCCGAGAACGCCGCCCTGCGCGAGAAGCTCGCTGCGTGCGAGAGGGATACGGAGCGCTGGCAACTATTCTGCAATCTTTGGGCGGTTTCCACAGAGATGTGCGTAGCACAGGACGAGGACGGTCTGTGGTCTATAACGCAGATCGAGGACGTGGAAGGAGAGCGGTTTCTTCCTCTACGTGGAGAGTGCCCGGACGACGCAATCGACGCCGCCCTCAAGGAGCGTCCTCCAAAGGAGAACGAGCATGACACTGAGTGAGGAAAGGATCATTGAACTTGCAGGGTACGCTTCAGAGATGTTTCGACGGCGTGCGCCACAGGATATGAAGGAGGGGAGCAAGACATGACCGATAGTTGGCATAGTTACCCAAGCATCTTCGCCATCGGCCATCGCGCCATGAGAGATCTGCTGCTTGATCCGGTAATCGTCGAAGAGAAGGTCGATGGATCGCAATTTTCGATGGCGTTGCTGGACAACGAAGATGGCGATCGCGTCCTACACTGCCGATCCAAGGGCGCGCAACTGAACATCATCGCGCCGGAAAAAATGTTCAGCGAGGCCGTGGCTGTCGCGAAATCATTGGATCTTCGGCGTGGCTGGACATACCGCGCCGAATACCTGAAGAAGCCCAAGCACAATGCGCTCGCCTACGATCGCATCCCGGAAAAGCACTTGATCGTGTTCGACATCAACACCGGGCACGAGGAGTACATGGGCTACGCAGAAAAGGCCGAAGAGTGTGCGCGTCTTGGCTTGGAGGTTGTTCCTCTGATCTACGAGGGGATGATCGAAAGCGCAGAGCAATTCCGCGCCATGATCGACCGCACGTCAGCGCTCGGCGGCCAGAAGGTCGAGGGTGTCGTGGTCAAGAATTACCGGCGCTTCGGGCCAGACAAGAAAGTGCTGATGGGCAAGTTCGTGTCCGAGTCATTCAAGGAAGTGCACGCGGCCGAATGGAAGGGCGCGAATCCATCGAAATCTGACATCGTGGACCGTCTGATCGACATGCTCCGCACACCAGCACGGTGGAATAAGGCCGTGCAGCATCTCAGGGAGCGCGGGCAAGCTGATGACTCGCCGCGCGACATTGGATTGCTCATCAAGGAGACACAGGCCGACATCGAGAAGGAGTGCATGGAGCTGATTGCGGAGAAGCTTGCCGAGTGGGCGCTTCCGCAGATTATGCGCGGCGTCGTTCGTGGTCTGCCAGAGTGGTACAAGGATGAGTTGCTCAAGCGCCAATTCGATTGAGAAAAACCATGACACCTCACCGTGTCCTATCTAGTTACGAACTCCGCCAGTTCGCCAACCTCAACCTTGCCCTCGGGTTGATCTGGGGACTGCTGCTCGGCATCCCCGTATGGCTTGTGCTATTGCCGATGTGCATCAAGTACCTTCGCTGAAGGAGGGACCATCATGTTAGATCGTCGTCAGAAATTCGTCCCAGAAGGGACATTCGTGGGCGTGATGTTCTGGCTCGTGTTTTCCCTTGGGCTAATCGCGCTCGTCCTTTGGGCTAGTCAGGCAAACGCCGCGTCGTACCGCTTGGAGCTTGGACTAGGACAGTCTCACTTCGCGCTGCACGGTGACGGGACTTGGTACCAGTCCGATTGGCCTTATTCGAATGACCTGCGTGGTAACGTAGTGCAGCTCGGCCTGTCGAAGCACTTCGACGCCTTCGACGGCGAGCCATACGCGATGGGCTGGCGCGTCGCCTACGTGGACTTGGGCGATACCTCGAACAGCGCGCAGTGGGTGACGGACGCGGCTTTCGCCGCCCACGCGACGCACTGCAATCCATGCTGGCACGGCACCAGTCACTGGCACGTTGCCGGTGTCAGCGCAGGTGGTACGCTCGACTGGAACGCGCTGCCCGGGCGCGCGACGGTGGGCGTTGAGGCGGGATGGTACTTATACCGATCCGGCGGTCAAGTGGATTACACTCAGACGGTCGGATGTTCAGCCGATTGCAGCAACAGCTACGTGGTGCCAGACTCGTGGCACAGCACGCCTTACGTCGGTATTGAGGCGCGCTACGGCTACGCGTTCGCGGCCTTACGTGAGTACAAACGCATCGACACTCAGACTGGTGGCCAGATCGGGCTTCTTGGAGGAGGCTCGACCAAGCAGGTGACGATAGGCGTCAGCTACCCGTTCTAGAGCATCTCCAGGCCGCGCTGGTATTGACTGACGTGGTGAGCGGAGAACGGCCCGTCATCACCAGCGCGTTTTCCGGCCTCGAGCATGATCGGCTTAGCTGGATGCCTATATGGCAGGATGTGCCAGATCGGGACCGGCACATCAGGCACCGGATCGTCGATGTTCGAGTAGACCCGGCATACTGTCAGCTTTCCGACAATCCGTCGTAGCTTGCTAAATCCAGGCCGAGGACATCCGAACACGACTAGCCCCAGCGGCATATGTCTCGGCAGAAGGCTCAGGATGGCCGCTGCGATGCTCGCCCGGGCAGCCCCTAGGGAGTGCCCAGTAATCCACGCTGGGGCGCTCTGAGGCCATCTGCGCCATTCCAGGAGCGCTTCCCGCATGCCTTCATGGAATCCGGCCTCGCAGTAGCCTACTTGGGGGTCGCGTACGGGCCAAGCTCTAAGATCCGTGAATACATCCCCGGGGTCGTTAGTCCCTCGAAAGGCTATGATGCGCTCTCCAGCTCTTGACAGACGAGTTGCATACCAGACTCCGGAAACTTCGAACGTCCGCTCGAACTTACCGGCAGGGACGTAGCAGTCAGCCGCTGCTTGGCAAAGCTCTATGTCGATAGTGGGGGCAACCATGATTGCTCCTCGAAAAAGCTCCGCCTGGGCGACCCGTCCACGCCCAAGTAGGGAAGACGTTAGGCGCCAAGGCGGCGGTGCTAAGACGCGGCAACGAGCTCGATATTCCAGAAGTCGCTGGAAAGATCAGGCGATGAGAAGTAGCCGTACGGCATGTAGCAGTAGCCCTTGTCGCCCCAAGTATCGCCCCAGCTGTTGCGCACAGTCACGAGCCGCAGCTTGTCGTCGTATCCCACAGCCACTACTGCGTGTCCGCCCAGTAGTCGCTCGGTAGATCCAGGCATCGGCACCATTCCGCTCTGCGCTACCGCCGCAGATTCAAAGCGCGAGTAGACCGAGAACCCGAACACCACCGGGAACCCAGCCGACAGGGAAGCACGTAACCCTCCGTTGTCGGGCATCTGTGCAACGCGCTGGTACTTCAGCACTCGATCGAGTAGTGCCACTTGATAGGCCGCGCCCGAGGGCCTGACAGTGAATTGCGCAATATCATAGGGCCACAAGTCCTCGCTGCACGCTCCGAGTGTGGCGACCGATTTGATCCCGTCACGGATCATCGCACCAGAATCTGAGTTGACGGTGCCCTCCATCACACGTTCGTTATAGTAGATGAAAAGGCGGCTCGGAATGGTGTTCGGCAGCTTCTGCCGCAGGCGCTCGAATTCCAGCGCGCCTGCGATGGCATTGCCAGTGCAGCTCCCCAAGTTTCCTTGATTGTAGACCGGAGGGCACATGGGCCTCAGGTCAACCTTTGTTGGCAAATTGAGAACCGCATCGACAGTGACCGAGTAGCGCAGGTCTCGGTGATCGGGCAGGTCCGGAATCCACCCGTAGCGTTGATTGGTTCTCATGGCACAAGGCTCCTATTAGGTTCGAAAATGAAATCACTGTGACACACCGCCTGCATGATCCAGATCGGGTAGGGCAGCATGTGGATGCCACGATCACGATGGCGATGGTGGTCCGCGCATAACACCATCATGTTGTAGGCCGAATCCACGAAATCAGTGGCCTCTTTGAACTTGGACCAGTTGAAATCAGGATGCAGCTTGCGCATTCGGTCCCAATCTACGCCGTTTGCATCCGCCCACTCTATGTGGAAATGGTGCGTCTCACGGTGCTCCAACGTGCCGCAGACCCAACAAGGGCGCTTCTCGACATAAATCATCAGATGATGCGTCTCCCGGTAAAGCGCCGACTCCGTGCGAGGAGGGTGGTCCGGGTAATAGATGTCTACGTCGAGGTGTTCACGCAGCTCGTGCTCGCCCTTAGGTGTGCCGTCTGTCACGGCTTGACCATCACCGGAGGCGTAATCAGCAGCACGCCAGCGCACGGACCCTGCGCTTGAGCCAGGATTCTGAGCTGCTCATTCATGCCGAAAATTCCCACGACGCCGCCGGTGTTGGCCTTGGCGATCGCCTCGTAGCAGGACGCTGCCTGAGCATCGTTCGCGCCCTTGGCCATGGTAGTGGCGTTCGTGAGGTCTTGGTTGACGAGTAGTGCGGCCGGACCGGCGCAACCGGCAAGCAGCGTCGCCAACACCAATACAACCATGTGCGGTCTCATGACATCACCTGCGTCGCGTAAGCAGCCTCGTTGCCACACGTAATCATCGGGAAATTCGGATAGGGTGGAGAGATTGTCGGGGGCGCCCAGGTCGGCTGCGGGTAAGTGAAAACGGGCGACAGATAGATCGGGTAGAGCTGAGGACCCGGATAGGGCAGCAGCTGAGGCGGCCTAGCTTCCAGCTCCTTGACCTTGCGTTCCAGCTCCTTGATCCTCTGTTCGGCTTCCTTGAGTTTCATTTGGCACCTTCGGGATGGTGAAGCGGTTATAGAGCGCGTGCACCAGCATCGCCAGCGCGACCGCGATCAGCATCGGCGCGTCAGTCGGATACTTACCGGCCGGAAAGCCGTTCAGTCCCCAGCTCACGAAGTCCGCAATCTGCGCGATGGAGATCCCTGCGAATCCTGTTGCGAGGCTCGATACTTTCATTATTCGATCCACCTCATTTGGCTATGGTACCGCCGTACGCGAGATAACGAACACGAAGCTCACCCATACGTCTCATTCTCTGCCCAGGATAGTTCGCCCCTGGAAGGCTCGCCCAGATGTTGGAAATTCGGGAGATGCCTAGCTCAAAATTGCCTTCCTTGAACGCAGCCATCGCGCCCTCTTCGGAGAATTGGCGCAACGCATAGAGATCCTGGGAGCGCTTGCCGAAATCCGGAAGCTTCAGAATCGGCTTGTACGCCTGCCACATTCTGAGCAAGATTTGGTAAGCCCCGGCTGCCGTAGACTCAGGAGCAGCCCCTGGTGCGTCGATCATGATGTGAGGATGATCGGCGTAGCTAGAGAATGTAATGATCTGTTCAGGAACCGAATAGACCATCACGTTATAGCCTTCGTCAGACCCGTCGATGATTTTCTGTCCAAGTTCGCTATAGCGCACAACATCCAGAGCGGCAATGATGTTCTGGCCACCAGCTTCTTCCGCTGAGATGCTAGCCACGTGGACTCCTACCCTCATTGCCGCCTATGCGCCTACGACAGCTCATTGCGTCACCCTCCTGTCCTGCGCCGTCCCGCGCACGCGCCTGCGATCGGACAAAAGCCTAACCATCGTGCCGAGTCCTACCGCGACCCAGCCAGCGAATTGTACATTTGCGTCGAATGTTCCCATGACGAGCGCCATCGCCCCAGAGGCGACAATCCAGTTGGACGCCGCGAAATATGTGCCCGCACGCACGCCGTGGTGCAGAACCGCGTCTCCGCTCAAGCGAAGGAGCACCGCGCCGCAGAAAAGCCCTATCAGCATCGTTACAGATCTCATGGTTTGCGCCTCTCGGAAGGTTTCGACCAGCCTCGTATACGCTCCACGAGCGCGCCGACAAACGCGTTGTAATTCCTCCCTACCAGAACCGCAGCGCTCGTCAGCAGAAGCCCTAGCAGAAAGCCCATGCCGAGCGAGTAGCTTTTGTCCAATCCTTCGTGCTTGAGTGCGAGATTCACCAGAGCAGAGGATCCTACCGTCAGGAAAAACGGGAGCGACCATCCGTGCGCCTGGTCGTCTGGCGCAGGCATAACGGACAGAGCAAGCATGACGCCGGAGAACGCCATCACGATCACAGACATCTTTACTCCGACAAGCGCGACGGGGATGTCGTTCAGCACCCAACCCAGCAGTCCGGAAGCTGCCGACGTGCCTAACTTGATCGCGCTTGAGGCGGAGTTCATGCGACTACCCAAGTTCGCCCGCGAGCGTGCTTGACGGATTCGGGGATGCTGTTCACTGGCGCACTATCCTTGTCTCGCCTGCGGCCTCGACCCACACGGCGCTATCGGCCTTGAACACGATGCGCGCGCCGAACACGACCGCGCCGACGGGCAAGGAGGAGAAGTAGTCGAAGGCGTTCACTGGTCGGCCCTGTTGTTCATCGGCGCTACTTCGCCCACACCTTGATATAATCAATGTCTATATGTGCGGACGTTCCATCCTCATCGTAGGCGCAGAAGACCGGCGTAATAGATGTTGATGCGGTGATCGCATTTGCCATCTGCGTACCGATCGAGCTCCCATTTCGGTAGAAAGTCGCTGCTCCTCCAGCCGTAAGTTCAATTCGCCATGTCTCATATGTCGAGACTAAGGGTGCGACACCGCTATCCTGTGACGTGGCGTCTGTGTCGGCTTTGACTCCGCACAGCCACCAATCCGCAGTCGTCATCACAGTGTCTCGCATCACGCATACTGCGTTTGAGGCGGTAGACGTAATCCCGTCACCAACGCCAGAGCCGTTGAACGGGATTTCTAACGAAGATACTTGATCCGTGAATCCGAAGCACATTGCCATGTTCGTGATCTTGTCGGTCCTGAAACTGATCTCGAAGGCAAGTGAAATGGTACTCGCTGACCACTGTAGAACTCCCTGATCAATCTGCGCTCCATTAAGCGCAAGCGTTCCTCCAGCGTCGGCCCCAGTTATAAGCCTTACTACTCCTCCGGCTATGCTTTGGCCTGCGGCTATATTGCAAGATCCGTTTGAGCCTTTCTTAGATCCCCATATCGAGGAAAGTGCAGCACCAAAGAAATCATCGAATAGTTGCGGAATGCGGGGATAGAGAGGAGGGATAGGCGATCCTGTACTATCGACGCAGTTAACCATCGTCGTGTACTGCGATGAGATATTTCTCGTGCCGGTGATCGCTACACCATCAAATACGTTCCAGTCGCCAGATACTGTAAGAGATGAAAGCGTTCCGCCTATGAAATGGTTTCGGGCTCCCGTAACACTTGTGGCAGGAGCCGTTGTAGTGAGAGCGCTAACGCAGCCTATGTGAGTTGCTCGATCCCCTTCTACGAGCCAATCCTGATTCGAACTCCCGTTAGATTCACAATCGAAATTGGTAAAATCGTTGCTTACGCAGGTTGATCTTTCCCTGACGCCACCGCCATTTCCTTCTGACGTTCCGTTGAACGTAGAGGCGCTACAGTATTGAAGATCCATTCCATATCCTGACACGCCTTCTATGATCAGGGTATACCTACACCCGGAACTACTCTCGCTGGCTCCTCTACGAGTGGTGAGTAGCCCGTTGGTTGGCGTCGTGGAAAATGCGCCATCGTTGACAGAACAGACGATGTCGAAATCGGTCTCGACGCAGAATACCTGATTGAGAGCCGTTGTCCCGTCGCGCACGTTAGCGGAAATTTTGCTGTGATGCGTCGCTCTCGCATACAGGAGGTCAGTTGTGTTTGCATTGCCCTGGATGTAGGGCGGATTTCCCCAGCCGAACACCGTGCCGTACACTGATCCTGAAACTGCACCGCCATCGAACTGAACCGCTTTTCCTGTTCCAGTATGCTTGATGATGACTTTACCAAGCATGATGTGGATAAGATGACTATGACTCAGGTCCAGAACATCGCTGATCGTGTAGGTTCCAGCCGGCCAAAGTATCGTCGAACGATTTGCTACGGCATCTGTTACCGCAGCGTTCAATGCTGCCAGCACGTCAACCGCGCCACCATTGGTGAATACATCCGCGCGCTGGGTAGTTGTCATTCGATCCGTTGCCAGCACGAACCATCGCCCTCGGCTTTGCTGGTCCTCAGCGATCGCTCCTATACCGGATTGGAGGAAGCCTACAAGAGCGGATCCCTGGCCACTCGCGGTGCCACTCAGGGCATTGAACTGATCGTCGATGTCGGAAGCCGGCGACTTGCCTGCTGGCAGTGTCGCGAAGATGTGTGGCCAAGCCATCTAGTACCCCCCCTTTCTTGGGAAATCTCTAAGCTGCGTCGTCATATCAGCAAGCCTTGTACGCTACCGTCGCGCTCACCGTCCCGGAGATCACGATGTAGCATCCGCTGTTGCACTTGAACGGCATCTCGTAGAACGTCCCCGCTACAGGCGTGAAGGTGTCCACGATCTTCGCGCTCGTCGTCGTCGTCGCGCTGTCGTACACCGTTATCGTTGGCGTGGCCGAGGCAGCCGAAACGAATATGCCCTTCAGCACGCACGGGTTATTGAACACGTTCCCGGTCGCGCTTACCTGAGCGTAGCTAAAAACCTCTTCGACTTGCATTGCTATCTCCTTTCGCGCCTGCTATGGCGCCGAGAGCGCCTCCCGTGGCGCGCTGTACCTGCAGTGACCGCATTTGCCTGACGTATAGCCGCCGACTCGGACTGGCCTCTGGCGAGCGCGCTGTTCGCGACATCGGCCCATTGACGGCGCTTCTTCGGCGTGTTCGCCTTCCTGGTATGGCGCTGTGGGCCATTTTTCGGCGTCCAGGGCATTTGCGCTATCCCTTGGCCACGTACAGCACGACCATGGGGATGAAAACGAGCACGTCGTACACGGCCGATGCGATGATCTTAGGCGTCGTCGGGTTCACGGTCGTCATCATCCCCAGAATCGCCGCTCCCGTCAGCGCCAACAGGAGCAGCAGCCTCGCCCCCAATATCGACGCTATCGCCTGATACACCCTTAGCAGCCGAGGATCGCTTGAGGAGGGAACGGATCTCGGCGAGGCCGTCTCCCTCAGAGGGGCCGTCCTGCTCGGCTCGAGGCTCGGCGCCTGCCGTTCGCTTACGATTTCCAGCTTCGATAGCTTGCTTGTAGCGGACAAGTTCAGTCTCCTCGTCATCTTGCGGCGGCTCTATCCTGTTTTTGGCGGCGAGCCAGGTTGTAAGAACGCTTAGAACGCGAATCTTTTCCTTCAGGTCCAGGTCAGACTCTTCGGTCACGGCGAGCTCGGCGATACTCGCAGCAAGCTTGTCCGTGGTTTCAAGAAGCTTGTCTTCTTGCTTTCTTCTGGAGGAGGCATGGGTCATTGCTGGCGGTCCTTGCCGTAAGACTGCCCCAGGTCGTTGAGCGCTATGGGAAGCATTGAAACCGGCGCGTAAGCGTATTTCGAGAGCCACGCGACGAACCTGGGGTCAGCAAATTTCCTCGCGGCGAAGTAGCCTAGCGCTTGCGTAGCGGCTGTGGCCGCAGGGATCTCCACGTGCCCCGTGAACAGCGACATGACGGCACCGAAAACGGTGCCCTGTAAAATGAGAGACGGTGCCGTTCCTGACGGGTTCGCGTACACCTCCCCGCCGTTCCTGATGTCCTCGGCGATTCCTGCTAGCCTGTTCAGGTCTTCGACGTATCGAGGCCCAAACCTGGAAAATAGGCTTCTTCGGGCCTCGGCAGACATGGAGGCCCAGTTTGTCAGGAATCTGCTGACGGAGAACATCTCTCCGGTCGCTCCCTGTCTGCTCGCCACCGCTGTTCCAAGCCGGCGAAGTACCGTTGACGCGACGACCCTTTGGGACTCGGACGGAAGGCTTTGCATGACAGCATGGATCGTACTGTCGCCCTTTTTCGTGCCGGATACCGCCGCCTCGTAGACGCGCTCCGGAAGGTCTCGGTTCAGGATCGGCTGAAGCACCGAATCTATACGCTGGTGGCCCGCTCGGACGTACCTGTTAGCGCGATCAAATATCTTGAGCGCGCGTCCTGAGCCGGTTTTCTCGACTGCAGTCTTCATGTCTTGCGTGATCGCACCGTACAGAGCGCGAAGCTGGCGCCTCGGTATGTCCGAGGTAATTCCGGTATCCGAGATGAGCTCTCCAACCTTCGTGCGCAGTTCCTTCAGCGCCGAATACGGAAGGCCGGCGCGGGGAGGCGCTCCACCGATAGAAACGCTCGAAATCGGCTCGCCGTCCGAGCCGAGTATTTCGATCATCTTCGTTGTGGGCTTTCCAGACAGATCTGACGAAAGCGCCTTGCGGACTTCTATGATGCGGGCGTTCGATAGGAGCTTAGAGGTTTGCTCGGCACCTGGCGTGGGGCGCGTGAGCTTGTCCAAAAGCTGCATCGTGTTGTCTGTGGACGCTAGGGTGTCCGCCGGTACGAACCCGTCGAGGGCGTCATAAAGGGCGTTTGAGGTCTCCCTGAATCTGTCCATGAAACCGCCAGGCTCGCGTATGCCGTCTTCGATCGAACGCCCCGCCATCATGGGGCTAGAACGCTCCGATAGGACCCTAGCTGCACGCTCCACAGCGCCTGAGAGCTGCTTCGCCTGTTCCTCCGCGAAGTCGCGCATGATCTTGTGCGACGAAGGGTTACGCGCAAGGACCGCCTCCGCCCCTTGCAGCGCGCCGGTTTGATACACCTGTGACGGGCTTGGCGTGACTCCCTCTCGCTCGAAGGCCGCGCGACGTGCATTGGATAGCATGGCGTCGCCCGCGCCGCGCACCCCGGATATGGCCCCTTTGGCCCCGTAAAGCGCGCTTGGTGCCATCCCTGGAACGGCAGACCCTAACAAGGACGCCACGAACCGCCCGGTTGGTCCAGCTCCCGCGGCTCCCGCTAAGTGACCAGCGCTCGCGCCCGCGCCGGCCGCAGCGGTCTGCGTGCCTGGCCCAGAAGAGAGCAGTCCGCCGGCCCGTCTAACAGCGGCTGGAAGGTATTCCGCCTCGGATAATACGCGCCCTGCTTCCACGATCGGCAGGACGGCGGCCATCTGCTGTGCCACGTCTTGTGAAAAGCTCTCTACTCCTTTCCTGGCCCTAGGCAATCCGATCCTATCCAGGAGGGCGTTCATAGATTCGCTTGAGTGCAGTCCAAGCGCGTCGCCGATAGCGTTCGGCAACGCCGAGACTCCAGAAATCGAAGCTCGAGCAGTTAGCCCGAGCTCTCGCAAATCCGGCTCGAAGATGCTCGGAAGGGCCTTTTCCCCGGACGGCACGAACGGATGGAGCTCTCCAGAACGCGGGACATCTTCGTGCTCTGCGCTCACACGGACCGCGCCGAACGCGGAAGGATCTACGGCCTTTACCGCTCCGAAATCTTCAGGGCGAGGAGTGGGCACGCGCAGCAGCCTTGTATTCGTCTAGCTTCTCTTGGCTCGGAAACAAGTAGCCGTCGTAGTAGACGCCCCCCGGAGGGGATCCAGGGTGCATCTTGTTCCCCATCTCTCCGTAACTCGTTTCCGGGGCACGCTTTCCAGAGACGTACCTGTAGGCCGCCTGGGCGTGCGGCCCGAGAAGCGAAAGGCCCGAACGGTTCATCCCCATTCCGCGAGAATATTGCTCTCCTAAGGAGTTGATCCTGGAATCCAGAAGAGAAACCAACGTGCCCCAAGCCCCGCGCATCTGTTCCGGAGAGGCATTCGGGGAGAGATTCTTCGCCCATTCTTCTATGTCACGTTCGGACCCCGCTGATCCCCTGAAAACACGCTCAAGCTCGTCCTGCACGGCTTGCTTGGCGGTGTTGAAATTCACTACCTTGGGATTTCCTAGAGCGTTGGATAGCCAATTCACCGCGGCGTTCGCCGAAGGGTAGTCCCCGTTATCCATCGCCTCGCCGGCGCGCTTGAGCGTCGCGATATGCCCCATGACCATGTTGAGCGCCGTCACTGTCTGCGCGGATTTGCCGGCGGAAAAGTCCTCCTGCGTGCGAACGCGCTTTTCGTACGTCGTCATGTCGAACTTGGGGTCGTACTGTGCGACCTGCGCGAAGAGCTGCTTGCCTTGCGGCCTGAGCCACGCAAAGGAACTGATCTTCACGCGCCCTTCATCCACTCCCCTGATAAGGTCCGCGTCGCCGGGCTTTAGCGTCTTGAGATAGGCGTCCCCCTGAAGCCCAGACGGGCTGCCTTCGCTCGTCCCAAGGATGCCGGAAAGCTCCTTCCTTTTTAGCTCCAGCATCTGCTTCTGGTAGTCTATCTTGTCTTCCTCCTCCTGCTGCTTGAGTTTCAGGTCCGCGTGCACGGCGGCAAGGCGCGTGTGCGCCTGCGCGAGCATTCCGATGGTGCGTCCGAGAAACGCGACGTTTTTCTCCTTCGCCGCGTACTCAACGGCCTTGTTCTTGACGCCCGCCGCAGCGGCCTGGATCTCGGAAGTCGCCGCGTCGAGGTTTCCTTTATGCTTCAGGAGCGCCGCGCGGTATTTGTCGAGCTCTAGCTGGTTCTCGTCCAGCGCCCGCTTCATCTCGTCCATGAAGCGGTTGTGGTAGTACTTCTGCGCCTCGATGTTGTGCTGGTGAAACGCCTGCATCGCGCTAGAGGCCGAGTTGAACGCAGCCGTCATCGGCTCGCGCGTCATCAGACCCCCGAAGATCGCTACGACGGCGCCGATCCCCTTCAGGGCGTTCATGGGGTCTTGCAAGGGAACGTGCGTTTCCTTGGGCAGTTCCCGCATGTCAGGGAACCCTGGCACATTCCTTTGCTCTGCCTCTAGCCCCTTGTACGAGGCTTGCTCGCGCCTCGAGGCCTGCGAAACGCCTTTTGAGAAGCTTGCGGCGGCAGCGCTCGATTTGTCCGCTAGCCCCGACAGAGCGCGCCCGTATGGCGCTAGCCCTGGGTCTTGCTTCGTCAGGCTCTCTACCAGCGTCGGCACGCCTTAGCCTCCAATCGCCTTACCGAGCCCATAACCACCGGCGCTCGAAGCGGCGAAATTGGCGAGCGCGTTCTGAAGAGCCTGATCGCTAGAGAGGTTCAGCTTCGCGAGCTCGTCGTAGATGGACTGCGAGGTTCCGAGCGCCGAGAGCCCGGTCTTCGTCGCCTCTGAAGCGAGCTGGGCAGACATCGCCTGCGCGTTCTGCTGAGCAGCTTCCAATTCCTGGGTCTCTGAGCTCGAGCCCGACATGCCCATTTGGGCGTACTTCGCGCGGATGGAGTTCTGGTTATCCTGGAGGGCCCTTGAAACCATATTTTGTTCCCCTGGAGGCAGCACGCCCGTTTGCATGGACGGCACCAACGAGGCGGCTGCGGAGCTGGCGAGACCAGCATTTTGCGTCATCCCGGGGACTCCTTCCAGGTTCGGAATCTTGGGCTGCATCATGGCGCTCGTCGCCAAGCCTCCCAGGGAGAGTGCTAGCGCCGGGTTTTTCTTTACCTCATTCCATACGTTGTCCAGAAAGCCGCCCGAGCCTCCCGTCGAACCGCCTGATGTCCCTCCGGCCGCGGAGGGCACCGGCGCGCTGGGAGTGACCCCAGCCGGGGCACTAGGTGCGGTGATTCCGGAACCTAGGTAGCCGCCCTGGCCAGAACCGGTCGATGAAGACTCCAGCGCGCTCGGCCCTGGAAGCGGTGCGCTGAGCGCCCTACTAACGAGAGAGCCTCCGCCGGAGGACCCCAGGGACGGCACCCACGACGTTCCCAGGGAGCTGTATGGAATGCCAGACGGAAACGAGGCGGCGATAGACTGCGCCGCCGGGCTGACTTCTCCAGGCAGCAGCACGTCAGAGGCCGGAGATCCCAGCGCCGCGCCCGAGAGACTGCCTGCCGCAGCTGGTGCGCCGGCGAAGTTTCCTACCAAGGCGTCGGACGCGGGTGAGCCGACCGGCGCGGAAGAAAAGCTCGGGGACGCGCCCGAGGCGCCACCAGCGCCACTTGCAGCAGGCCCAGAAAGCGCGCCCGCTAGCGCTGTCCCGCCCCCGGCGAGCAGCCCTTCTTCGGCGGCGCCCTTCAGGCCAGCTCCAGAGGCGAGACCGCCGGCAGCGGCCCCCAGGCCGCTTGCGACGGACGACCCCATCCACGCAGGAGCGAGCTCAGGCGCGAAAATTGCCCCGGCGATCGGCGCCGCGACCCTAAGAATTCTTCCTATGCTGCCACCGCACATAGCGCTTTCTCCCGAAGGACGAAGCCCGAAAATAGGCGCTCAAAGCCCATTTTCCCGTAGAAACTCGCCGTCGCGTCTTCTCGAACGGCCGTTCCAAATCCTATTTTAATCTCTTGCACGCCTCTACGCTTGGCCCACGCGACGTACGCCTTGAGCAGCCTTGCCGCCGCGCTCGAGCCGCGCGCCTGCGGCTTTACGTAGAAGACCATGTCCCAACTCTCTTTGGCGCTCGACCACCATATCTCCTCGCAGAAGGCGATTATCATCCCGAGGACCGGATCTCCGGCGACGAGAACGCAGAAGGCGTCCATCTGGGTCATCTTGAGTAAAGACTCGGAGACCTTCCTTGCGTCGAAGGGAAGAGCTGCGTAGCGCGATTCCGCGTGCATCGCAGCTCCCATCGACACGAGAATCGGAATATCGCCTTGCTGAGCAGGTCGCACGATCATATTTTCAGGATACTCCTAGCGTCGCGGTGCTCTGAGAAGTTTTCCCAGCTCCAAGCCTGCACGGCTTGAGGGTCCTTTAGGTCGATAATGCTCAGATCTTCGCCATTCGTGCCGAGCTCGGCGTTCATGTCGTTGTGCGCCTGCTGGTGATCGAGCAGCCATTTTTCCAGCCCAGATACCGGAATGGGGTCTAGCTGGTACTGCGCAATGTTCTTGCCGTACTGAGCCTGAATGGCGATCCTGATGGCGTCGTGATCGCGCGCATGCTGGATTGACCATACCTCGAGCGCCCTTTCGTCCCAGGGGTTGAGATCAAGCAAAAAAGCGAGCGCCATGCTCTAGCTCGGAAGCAGCATTGGGCGATAGCCGACCGCCGCAAGCGAAATGGTGAAATCAGGGCTTTTGCTCTCTATCGTCAGACCGAGGCCAAGTCCCGCCGTCTGGTTCGACGATCCGACCAAAATTTCCGCGCCAGTGAAAAACGAAATGACGGCGCCGTTCGAGTTCGTGAACTCTATCAGCTGACCCTGGTTGTTGACGAAGCTGATCGTGCCGGCGAGCAAGCCCAGCTGGAGGCTTCCGGATGTCGAATCCGCCGTTACCGTGACATTCGCTCCAGAGCCTGAGTTGTCCTGTAGCTGCACGTAGGCCGAGATGCCCTGCTTCTGGATAATCGGCGAGCGTCCGGTCCACAGCTTCGTGACCGCGCGCTTGTCGAGCGTAGAGCTTGCCGTCTGGAAAAGCTCGAAGATAGTCGAGCCGTCGCTCCCTACAGCCGTCATCGAAGAATCTATCTCCTGCGTGGCAAGAAGGGTCGGCTGAGTCGATTGCGTTACGACGAAGAACTTCTGGCCGTCCCAGCAAAGCAGCAGATCTCTGGCGAGGTTCTGCGTCGGGTCCGTCACGCGCACCGCCAGACAGTAGCATTTGATCTTGAATACCAAGCCGACGCCGGCCGAAGGCGTGATCGAGGAAGTGTCGAGCGTCTCGAAAAGCGTGTCCATCGCCGGGCTCACCCTCTGCACGGCGCCCCCGAACATAGTGTAGATACCGCTCGTGTTGGCGAAGACGAGGCCTCGACCGAACGGGACGACCGAATCTCTCCAAGGCGTTCCGATCTGCGGATCGACGTTCGTGTTCGTGAAGGTGGTCGTAGAAGGCGATCCGGAAGTCTGAACGTTCGATACAACGTTGACGCTCGAATCGCCCCACAGGTAGAGGAACCCGTTGGCCTGACGCGCTGCAACGTATCGGTCGCGCAGGAAACTGTCGGAGCTTTTCGTCAGGACGCCGCCCAGAGAGGTCGCAAACGCCGTTCCGTTTCCGGCCGCCGTCAGATACCACGTCGCGCCGTTCAAGACAGAGACGCGCGATTGGTAGATCTCCGCAGACGTTCCCTTGATGCCTGTGGGCATCGCCCAGTTGATCGTAAGGGTAACGGTGCCGCTAGCGGTGGAGTTCGCGCTGACTGTGATCTGGGTCGCGCTATCTATCGACACGACAGTGGTGCCCGATGGAACACCCGTTCCGGTGACGGTCATGCCGACCGCGATGTTAGACGTGTCGGACATCGCGGTGATCGTAGCTGTGCCCGAGGTGGTAGTACCCGTCGGAGTTAGATCCGTCTGTCCGGTGAGCCAGGACGGCCCCAAATCGCCTGCGGAATAAAGTGTCGTACCGTCCCAAGCCCAGTATCCATTCGCCTGCGCCGTCGATACGATCACAAGGCCGCTTGTCGCCCACTGCACGGCGAACGGAAGATCTCCTCCGGACGTATAGAACGTGCTCGCGCTCGAGCTTATCGTGGTGCTCGATCCGCCCGAAACCCTTATCTGGTAGGCCGTTCCATCAGACAGGAACACAGCGTAGTAGAGAACGGTCCCAAGATTGAATGGCAAGTACCAGACAACCGTCTTCCCGCTGGGCGCGGTGTATATCGCGCTCCCCTTGTCGTAGACGGTGCGCAGGTTAGCCTCTCCGAGGGAGATGAAGTTTTCCGACCAGTACAGCTCTTCGTCTCCGATAGCGTCGCGCGGCGAGCGCGTGTTCATACCGGCGAACTTGCGGATGCTCGCTATCTCTGGCAGCTCTTGCGGGGAATCTGGGACCGGCATCAGCTATCGTACGGGTCGTAAACGAACGTCTGGTTAGTCATCGCCTGCGCGCGCTGCATGAACTTCTCGTAGAGCTTGAGCATGAGCTCTGCCTGCTGAGGCTTTTGGTACAGGAGCGCAAGATAAGCGGCGTAGTACTGTATGGCGTCCGTCCATGGCCACGGGACCGCTTCTATCGTGGTGTCGTCCGCCAGATCCACGGGGCGGCATATGCAGTCCCAGTCCATCGACATGACCTGCACCGGGATGGGCCAGAAGTAGACCGAGCCCGAGACGCCCTGCGCGTACTGCGCCCAGTATTGAGGCCAGCTCTGGAGCTGCGTGTTGATCGCCCTGAGCTGCGCCTGGAATTCGTCCCACGCGAGGTGCCGCAGGGTGGGCTTGATCGTTCCCCAGGAGATCGCGATGGAATTCACCATGATGACCTCCTGCACGCCCGTCGTTGACGAATTTAGCAGGGCATTGACCGTCGCGAAGGTGTATACCTCCTGCGCGGCGACCGTGTTGTTGCCGGAGGGAAGAATCCTGACGCACTGGCCTTCCATCGCGATCTGAGATCGCGCGGAATTGATGTAGCTCGTCAGGTCTGTGGTCGAGTAATACTGATTGCTGGAGTCGGTAAGAAGCGCCGAGACCTGCGTCAGATACGAGGTGAGGGCCACACGCCTCGCACCCGGTTAGACCCCGAGCACCTGCGAATAGTGGCCTGCCGTGCCGCCGGTCGAATCGTTCGTGAACTGTACGTTGTAGCCGTCCGAGTAGACGAACCCGGCGCCAGAGGCCGCTACGACGGTCACATAGGTCGTGCCGCCGTCGTAGCTCGCCTCGACGGTCGTGTGCGCAGCCGTCTCGCAGAACCACCATCCCACAGGAATAACGGTTGAAACGCTCAGCGTCGTGACGGTAGCGGTGCGCGCCCCGAACGGGCAGCCCGAGGCCCCGAAGGAAAGTTGCGCGCCGGTCTGGATTGCGATTGCCATGTTTTTCTCCTTAGAACGCGCCGCCGGTGATGCCCTGAATCTGCATGCCGCTCACCGGTTTGGTGCATACGAGTTGCATCGCGACGATGAGAACTCCGACATTGGCGATCTGCAGGTTCGGGATGGTCGAGTAGAAGCCGGAGAACGCGAAGGGCGCGTCCTCGCTGATGTACAGACCAAGGTATTTCGAGTTGAGAACGAACGCAGTGCCCTTGGCGAGGAACGGATCGAAGAAGATCGGCGTGTCTCCGAGCATCAGGCCCCGGAAGCCTCCGTTCACCACATCGCCCTTGCCGAAGCGCGAGCGCGGGTCCGTGTTGATGCGCTCTGCAGTGATGAAATCCTGCATCAGAGCCGTCCAATCGGCTGGAGACAGGATTACGAAGTCTGGCGCCTCGCCGCCTGCAAGGCTCGTGGTCTGAACGAGGTACTTGATAAAGGCGCTGCGGGTGAGAACAGCTCCGGCGCTCGTGACAAGGGTTGATTTCCAGAACGTGTTCGAGGACCGAGCGATGCCCATGTACGTGCCGACGTTCGTTCCGTCGTCGTAGGCCTGCGCCAAGCCCTGCGTCTTGTTCGAATCCGCGCTATTGTCCGCGAAGATCGCGGTCGAGAGGCCCTGCACCATGACGGTCTTGGCGTCCGCCATGACGGCCTTCAGGCGAGGGATGACGACCTCGCTCGATTGCACCAGGGCTTCCGTGCCGTAGAACGGAACCGGTACGACGCCAAGGGTAAGGTTCGCCTCCGCGTTTTGCGCGGCGGAATTAACCGCAGGCTGCGGGAACGTGCCCGCGGCATCCGACCAGGAGAACGAGACGTAGCTCGAGCCCTGCACGGGGACGGTGATCTGCGACACGCCGCCCTTCGCGCGCTGCGCATTTCGGATGAGAAGCGAAAGGGTGGGCGTCGCCTTATAGGTCTGAACGACCAGCTTCGGGACGAACGCTCGGCGCGTCAGAGCAGCCAGCTCCGTTCCGTATGCGCCTCCTGCGAGAATACCGCCTGTAGCCGCCATGATTTACTCCTTATTCGGCCTGTTGTTTTTCGAGTTCGTTCATGAAACTGGCGACCTCGTTGTCGGCCCACGCTTCCTCGTCTGCCAGGAGGAGCTGCGCGGACTTGTCTTCATCGTCCGCAGAGGCGAAATTCCACCGCTGCGGCGTGTAGGACGACTCCCTCACGGGCGCTGGCTTCGGGTTTTGCTTCTCGAAGAGCGCGACTGCGGCATCCACGTCAGGAATTTTTCGATCGACCATGGTTTGCTTGATCTTGTCGATTCCTTCTTCAGTCCAGCCTTCGGATTTGAGCGCTGAAAATCGCGCAACAAGTGCGCCGTCTTCTTTCTCAGCTTTCAGACCGTCTCGGAAATCGGACAGCTCCTTGCGAAGCGCGGCTACGTCGTCGATGACGGGTTGCGCGATGTCGATCTCTGGGACGTGAACCTCTGGAAGGGCCTTCTTGACGAGCTTCTTGAATTCGAGGCCGCCCTTTTGCTCGAGCGTGTTCAGGAGCGCGAGCGCCCTTCGGTACTGCTCGTACTGTCCGTCGTCGATTTCCATGCTCACTTGCCTTTGCCGTCTGAGCCGCCGACGTGCTTGATGGACATGCCGTTACGAATGTCCTTGGGCTGGCTGCGCTTGGAGCCACCCCAGTCGGTTTGGTCCATCGGCACGCGCACGATCTGCGGATCGTTGTCGATGACGCGGTTGACGGAAGGCTGCGGGAAGTTGCTTCGGGCCATTGGGCTCTCCTATGCCGCTGCAGGCGGCGCTCCGGGTGCTCCCGGCGGTTGCTGGTGCTGGCCCATCGCGCGCATGAGCGCAACCATCGGCGCTGCGCTTTGGGCTTGGTGCTGAAGGTCTCGGATCGTCGCCATGTCTATGCCCTGCGTGCCTTGCGTTTCCGGGGCGTGCTTGGCGAGCTTGGCGACGCTGTCTGTGACGACCTTGTGGATCTCGCTTCCCACGGGCAGCTCGGGGAGTGCTTTGGAAAGTAGGGTCACGGCTTGTTTGACGATTCCGAGCGCGGCGGCTGCCTGACCCTGAGCCACAAGGGGCATCGTGGCGGCTGGTGCGGCCATCGGAGGCGCTGCGCCCGGAATCGGCATCCGTTACTTCCGGCGCGCGCGCCGGGCCTTGCGGATGTTGCGGCGGTCGGCCGCGATTTGCTTGCGGGTTGCCATCAGGATCTCCTTGTGCGCTTGAGGGCTCGGTTCGCCTTTCGGTCGATCCGGCGCTTTTGCGCGCTGCTTAGGCGCCCTTTTCTCTCCATCTCCGAAGCGCGTGCCTTGGCGTTTCTGGCGTGAGAGGCGTCGTTTACGGGGTAGCTGCGCCCAGGTCCGGCGAAATCGGACCTGGGAAGGCGTCGCCTTGCGGCAGCGCTGAGTCGCGCCACTGCTTCACTCGCCTTACTTGCGCTTGTGCGAGCGCTTGGTCTTGCGGTGCTCTTTACGCATCTTGCGGGCCATTGGTGCTCTCCTTTTTAGGGTTAGTAAGCGCTCACTTTCGCGAACACGGGCGAATCATGGTCACGTCTTCTCCAGATTGTCAAGCACCTTGATGTATGTGAGTACTTACTTACGTTAAAAGGCACAAAAAAAGCCCGGATTGTGTCCGGGCATAAAGAGGGACGGCAGCGGGGAGCAAACCGTCGTACGCGATGTTCTACTTCTTCTTTCCCTTGGTCAAGAGCTCAGGGTGCTCTTCATAAAAGCGCGACTCGGCCGCTTGCTTCTCCTCGGCATGCGCCGCGAGCGTGTCTTCCATCGGAGGATGCAGCAGACGGATCGCATCGACCGGCCCGATAGCGCCGGATTTCACCAGCAGGATTACGTCCTGCTTGGACTCCTCGATGAACGCCGGGCTCGCCGAGTGGCTGTCCACGGTGACGTTCCAGTCTTCGGGCAACTGCGCGAGAAGGAACTGCTCCTTCTTGTCCGAGACGAATACCTTCGCGTCATGCTGTTGCATGAGCCGGAAGACGAGGTCGCCGGAGTCCTCGGCCTGGCGCTCGACGATGAGCGCGCGCTCCTTGAGTTCCGGGCTCGAGGTGCGAAGGAGCGTCTGCGCGTGGTTGCCGGCTCGCACGCCCGATTCTCCCTCGCCCTGCAGGATGGGCTTGAAGCCGCCCGATTCGTCGATCATCGCGACCATTTCCTGGACATCCGTGAAGGCCGCTTCGGGAAGCTTCGGCGCGAGGTCCTCGATCTTCGCGTTGGGGGTTTCCGCGGAGATATAGCCGCCGCGCTTCATGAGCGCGTTGTATTTCGTCTGCGTCATTCCCGTAAAGCCGATGAATGCCTTCGGGGGTTTTCCCTGAACGTTCAGGATCGACTTGATGTCGCTCACGCGCTTGGTGAGCATGTCTTGTAGCAGCGACAGAATTTCGGGCTCGGATTCGCCCCAGAAATAGCCAGAAATCGGGTTCGAGCATACCTCCACATAGGGATGGATGCCTTTCATCCCATAGAGGTTGCGTCGCTTGTAGCGTCCTTCGACGAGCACGGGACCTGCGCGCTGAAGCGTGGTGTAGTCCTCTCGCTCATCGTCCACCACCCAGACCTCATCAAACCGGATAAGGCTCGCGGCTACCCGCGGGTCGAGCTTGGCGCCGGGGATGGAAAGCGGCGATACGGTGCCGGCATTGGAGCTGCCTGCGCTCGTTTGCACGGGCTGCAGCCCCCCCATGATGACCTGGTGGAAGAACCCGTCGTTTTGGCTTTCGTCGTCGGCGCTCGCCGTGCGCTCGGCCTCGGCGACGATTTGGTCCGCGTCCGGACGCCCCGACAGGATGGCCCTCAGTCCGTCCGGCGTCACCCAACTCGTCTGCACGAACGCCTCTTGCTCTGCTAGCGAATCGAGGTCCTCCCGAAGCACGGCCATGTATTCCGGCCATACGACGTCCAAGCGCGGCCCGGCGTGTCCCCACAGGTGCTTGGCGAACGTCTTGCCGCGGATGAGCGACTGCTTAACGGCCTGCGAGAACCTGATGTCCAGGGAATGCTTCCGATATTCGCGCGACAGATGCCTGCCTGCTGCGTTTGCGCGCGCGAGCCAAGGCTCGCCCTCGGTCCTGTCGAATTCGATCGCGTAGCGCACGCTCCCGGCCGCGTACAGGTAGCTCGCCATGCGGTTGACGTGCCGACGCACACGGTTGTAGATCGCGCGGTCTCCACTCGGAGATCCTTGGAAGTAGTACGACGAGGACCATCGGTTTCTCGTGATGCGCTCCTCGCGCGAGACCTCGCATTGCTTGATGAGCTCATCTAACCAGCCCTCGACGTTCCTTTGCGGGATCTTCACTTTTTCCTACCCTTTATCGGGTACCACTTGTGCAGCTTATCGCTGAATATAACGGTGCCTCCCGGCAGGGTGAGATCGTTTTGCCGCCACACTGGCGCCGTGGCCTTGTTTGCCCACTGGCTCTCGCGGGAAAATGTCGCGTCGTAGGGCGTCTTCCAGTAGTCCGGGAAGTGCATTCTGCGGTCATTCGGATCGATCGCCCCCACGGCGACGGGATTCCCGCGCTGCTTAGCGAGCCAGAAACCGCGCATGTCGTAGTCGGGCTGCTCGGCATTGACGTCGAACGGGATTCTATTCTGGGCCACCCACGCACGAAATTGCCTTTCTTGCTCAGGATCGAGCCGCGTGTTGTAGTCGTGCTTCCCGGGAGCGACGAAAGGGGCGTTGCGAGCGTAGACCTGCGCCGCCGTGAGGCCGGAGTTCTCTGATCCGCTCACTTTCCGCTATCCCGGCCGATGACGTTAATCGGGACACCCCGAGCGTGCGTCGCCTTGAACGAGCGGTGAAGCTGCTCCATGGGATTCGGCGCTCCTTCGGCGCGAGCCTGTTTGGTCGCCTGCTTGGCGAGGGCGACCATTTCTTGCTGCGGCGCGGTAAACGCCGCGGTGTTGGATGGACCTTGAGGCCGGAAGAACTCACGCTTCATCTTTTCGAGCTCCGGCGAGAGCGGCTTCGTGATCGCCGCTACTTCGCCTTCTCGCAGGTTGTCCTTCATGTTCGTCACGCCCATGTCTTCCTCGGCGATTCGGTACATCGCATTTGCTGCTTTGAGCGCGGTGCCTCGAGTGCGAAAGACGCTCGGGAGCTTCTCCAGGCGCGCCTTGCAAAGCGCGTGCGTCTCCAGCGGCGGATCGTCGTAGGAAGCGTGAAAGTGCTCGAAGACTTCCCCGCAGTCCGGGCAGCGGTATTCTCGGATAATCAACCCAATCTCCTCGCACGTCTCATGCGGCATGTCTCACTTGGCGTGCTCGCCAGTGCCGCGCACCAGGACCACAGGCCCCGGGCGCCGCGCGGCTTTGCACGCAGGGTACGCTCGACGCGACTGCGCCCGTTACGCAGTCGTAATGGTGGCTTGATTCGTGAAGGCAGCTCGCCGTCGCTTCGGTAAGAAGGCGAACCTTGCCGTCTTTCTCTGCGCGCCCTACGAAGCGGCAGTCCTTGCACAAAAGCGATGGCTTGGTGCCGAGAGTCATTGCCAGTCCTTGGACATGGCGGCATCGCGCTCAACCTCGCGCGCCTTGAAGAACTCGCTCACAATGCCGGAAATCGCGTTTCCCTCCGGGTGGTTGCGCGCATCTTCTTCCCTTTTTCTCACGACGTCAAACGTGTCTCCCGCCTCCACCAAGGGCATTCTGAGCCAGTCCGCCCACGCCTTGTGCGCAAGAGCGGTCGCGAAAACCCGGTCGTCCTTGTTTTCGCCAGCGGCCTCGATCTTTCCCCCGTCCTGCACGAGGGTGCGCATCTCATCTGCCAGAGCGTGACTCCTTACCTCCAGGTGGTTGAGCACGAACGAGTCGCGCATCTGGTTCAGGATGACGTGCTTATTGTCGTACGTGGTGTTGAAGTTGTAGATGTAGCCGGCCGATAAGCTATCTGGCCGGTGATACAGGTACCAGCGCACGGCGCCGAAGACGTCCGAGAGGTCGGAATTCTGCCGAACGCCTGGAAGCATCCCGGCGTCGAACAGTTGCCTGAGGCTTCGCATGCCGTCCATGATGGCGCGCCCGGGCCCGGTGATCTCCAGGTTGATGATGCAGTTCGCGTAGCTACCGGCCAGATGCGCGAGCGCCCATGACACCTGGTAGGTCTCCGGAACCTCGGTCGCGAATTCGGCGACCTGCACGAGCCGATCTGCGTAGCAGCGCCAGACTTCGATCACGTGCCGGTCCTTGTAGTCCGATCGTCCGTAAGCCGGGTCGCACCCGATCGCGTAGACGCCATCATGGGCCGGTTCCTCGTAGACCTGCAGATCCGCCTCGTCAGCGGCGGCGACCTGTTCGAGTTTCGTTTTGTCGAAGGCGTCCGAGAAGTGGTAGCGCATCGCCTTGAACGGAGGGTTGATCTCGATCATGTCGTTCAGGAGCGTTTGCATCTTGCGCGTCGGGAAGAACGACTGCCCGGTCATGACGAAGGCTTCCTCCTCCGTCCAGGGAAAATTCTGAGCCATCATGGGCTCGCCCGCAGCGCTGGTCATCGTCTTCCAGCGATACCACGCCACCTGTTCCGCATTGACCTTATGCCCGTATTGCTCGAGCACTTGGTCGCACTTTCCAATCTCCTCGTCCGTTCGCGAGCCGTCCCAATAGCGCTTGAAAAGCTCCGTTTCACGTGAAACCCGGTAGGTCTCCTTCGCCCACCAGCCGATGAAGATCGCCTTCTGCGTGTCCACGTCGGCTTTCGCCTGCTGCCACATCTTCCAAAAGCCGTTGAATCCGTTCGCCGTACTTTCGAAGATGTACAAGCGATCCGGATGCGTCTCCGCCATGGAGGCCTGAAGCGAGGCGATGCCTTCCGGGTCTCCCCAGTTCGAGCATTCGGTCGCGTGCACGAAGTTGAGCGCGCGCGACTTCCCGAGATCCGTCTTCCTTTTCGTACCGGCAACGAGAAAGTCCAGGACCGAGCCGTTCGCGAGCACGAGGTTGTTGCGGTTGTGCTTCTTGATCGCCGGCCTAAGCGTCCTCGGCAAGCTCTCGATATAGCGCGCCAGGATGATCCTGAACTTGTCCCGGTTGCCTTCCGTATCGGTGACGAGCGCCCCCTGAATCCCGTCGTGCACCGATAGCCAGAATATATCGGCTGCCAGGCTTATGGTAGAAATCCCCAATTGCCTTGCCTTCAGGAACGTGAAGCTTCTGACCCCGCGCTCGAGCCCCTCGCACATTTCCGCCAGAAACCGAAGCTGCGCCCCATAGGGCGTAAGAACCTGGGCGCCTCGCATCTCCTTGGATTCGATGCGCAGGTTACCGATGAAAGACAGAAACACCGGCAGCCACGCCGACTCCGCCCCGAGCTCGCGGTCGTTGCTCACCTCTCGCGTGCCTCGAGATCGGCGAGCTTGACGCGCTTCGAGCCGCTTCTGCGCCGCGCCATCCTTCCCGGATAGTCCGGTTCCTGGACGTGCCCCGCCCGGCGAAGCCCGCTGTATTTTGCCTTCGCCCAGCGAGCGCGCGCGCCCCTCGAGTACTCACGAAACCTCTCCGGCAGCGCACGCTCGATCTCTCGCCTGTCGGCAATCCAGCGGCATGCCTCGCTCGAACGCGCAATCACCCGAAGACCGTCCCCGATGATGCGCTGGATCTCCGAGTCTGCACGCTCGAATTCCACGTCCACCCGGTGAATGACATGGCGCAGGCGCTTTTCCGTCACCCCAAACCACCTCGCCAGCGTCGCCGGATCAACCTGGCAGCACCGGATGTCCAGCATGTCCCCCCAGCTCAACTTTCCAGCCGTGTGCGGCGCCGGCCACCAGTTCGGACCCCGCTCAATCGTCCTCAGGTGCAGCGTGTGCGACCCCGGCTTATTCCCGCGCTTCCCCATGACCGCGAAGACTACCAGAAAAATCGTCGGATTTTTTTTGGGGTAGATGAGTGGGGGGGCATCGGAATTTTCAACGCATCGTCCGTCGGCCGAAACGTGTAAGTGAGCGCTCACATGTAACGCGACTCGCTCTCAACAGGCGTTGTGCGCATAATAGTCATTATGTCAAATGGATCTGTAAGTGCTTGATTCCACGTAGTCAGCCTGCGCGCACTACGCGTCCAAACACCTGCAGTCGGCGTCAGCTACTAGATGTAGTGCACATCGTCGCGGACTCTGGGCCGCTCGTTTCGCGATCCCAGCCACTCTAGGTGTCGAAATCTCGACATTCCAGGTGTCGAAATCTCGACACTTATGCGCCACCTCAAGATGTTGGGAGTGCATTTGCCCCTGTTCGATAGCCGGTCTCAATTGAGTTCCCGGCCGGCGATAGCTAAAAGCTAGCGGCTTCCCCATGCATGCGATGGGGCGGCCGAGGCGGACTGGGTCGAGCTGGGGTAGCTGCCACTGCGGGCGATAGGGGATCTCACCGCGTCGGGCTGCGGTTTCGTTTTGCTGCTGTCCGCTCCTCGTATTGCTCCTTACGGCTGCTCGAGTGCTTGCCGCGCGCGCCGGTTGTGTTGCTAGCCGGTAGGGTTGCTGTCCTGCGCTTGAGGGAGTTTGTCCAGGTTCGTAAGCGGCCCGCGTTCCTGGGGCTCGGTTAGGGCCCGTGGTGAGGAATCTAGCACGCCGAACGGGCGGCGCACGAGTGCTGCTGCGGCAGCGCTCTGCGCAAGCCAAGCGAAGCGCGGCTAGTTGCTTCTGCTTCTGCTTACTGCTATTGGTCAAATCTGTCGACATTTGGCTAACCCGGTTGAAAATGGTCAACATGTCAACATTTGTCTACACGTAACAGACATTGACAAATCAAACCACGCGCTTACCATTGCGTTATGTACGGGAAGATCTTCGAGAGCATGTACGACGGCTCTCTCGCGACGGTAGGGCCGTGGCAGGCGCTCGTGACGTTCCAGCAGATGATCGTACTTGCCGACCGGTGGGGCGTTGTAGACATGACGGCCGAATCCTTGAGTCGGCGCACCACAATTCCGCTAGACATCATCACGCCCGGGATAGCGGCACTCGAGCAACCAGACAGCCACAGCCGAGATCCTGGGCTCGACGGCAGGCGCATAGTTCGGCTCCGCGAAAACACTGCGTGGGGATGGCGCATCGTCAACCACGCTAAATATCGCGCCCTTCGCACAGCGGAAGAGCGCCGCGCCTATCAGCGCGAGTGGCAGTCGAGGAAGCGCGCCCAAGACAAGAGGACCGCTCCAGGAAATGGCGATTCAGACACCAGCGCCGTCATCGAACGCATCCCATGCACCGACGGAGAATTCGAGGTGCGCGCCTCGCTCATCGCGGAGTTAGAACCCGTCGTGCCGGGCGTTGATATCCCTCAGACGCTGCGGGAAATGCGGGCGTGGTGCCAGGCAAATCCGACTCGCAGAAAAACCTTGCGCGGTGCACGTAGATTCATCACGTCGTGGCTCATGCGGGAGCAAAACCGTGGCTAAAAAACACGTCGAGCCGCAGGGATTTGCGCAACCCGTGGCCTACGAGCGCTGCGCGCGCTCAGGATGCAGAAACGAGGCGGTCCGAGACAACCCGAACGATGAGCGCGAACGCGTGTGCGAGGGCTGCTACGCCGTGGAGCTTGCCCGCTGGCATCGCTGGGTCTGCGCAGGGCGCCCGACGTGGAGATCCGCGCCAAAGCGCGACCCTGGGGAAGACGATGAAGGCTGATCACGATTCACAATATACCAGCGCGCGATGACCCAGCTCGCCGCTCGGCTGTCGATCTAGCCGTTTCACTATCCTTTACGCTCCCCTTGACTTCGCATTCGCATTGGGGTATGATGCAATCGTAGGTTAACGAATGAGG
>OBLK01000082.1_pt1 | contig 36092 bp, 15 predicted proteins | sample 1518871 | NCBI WGS metagenome assembly OBLK01 (sample SAMEA2464837, study PRJEB22497) | soil metagenome | biome: Grassland; feature: Farmland; material: Clay | place: Australia | collected 2013-02-01 | depth 0.8 m
CCGGTTGGTGGGCCGCCTTTCGTGGCGGGCGGTCCGGCGGTGGGGGCCCGTCCGCTCCCCGGCGGCATTTTCCTGCCGCCAACCCCCGCGCCCCCGCCGCAGCCCCCGTGCGATCCCAAGCCGACCAGCACTGTACGGACTTCGGCGCCGGTCTCGGCGCCGTTCTCGGCGCCGCCCGACGGCGAGCCGACACTGCCGCCCTGCCGCTGACTACCGTAGAACCGTGCGGTTGACGACCTGGAACGTGAACTCGATCAAGCAGCGGATGCCGCGGTTGCTGCCATGGCTGGACCAGCGGCAGCCGGACGTGGTGTGCCTGCAGGAGACGAAGCTCGCCGACGACGCGTTCGGCGAGCTGCTGGGCGCGGAGCTCGACCAGCGCGGCTACTCCGTGGCGGCGCACGGCGAGGTGCAGTGGAACGGCGTGGCGATCCTGTCCAAGGTCGGCCTGGACGAGGTGGTCGCCGGCGTTGCCGGCGCGCCGGGGTTCCCGCACCAGGAGGCGCGCGCCATCGCGGCGACCTGCGGCGGCATCCGGGTGACGTCGGTGTACGTGCCGAACGGGCGGGTGCCCGACTCCGAGCACTACCACTACAAGCTGGCCTGGCTGGCGGCACTGCGTGACGTGGTCGGCGCTGGCGGCGCCGAGACGGCGGTCGTCTGCGGGGACATGAACATCGCGCCGGCCGACGACGACGTGTTCGACCCGCAGGCCTATGTCGGCCAGACCCACGTGACGCCTCCGGAGCGGGCCGCGCTTGCCGAGCTGAAGGCGCTCGGGCTGCATGACGTCGTCCGTGATCGCTGGCCGAGCGAGCGGGTGTTCACCTACTGGGACTACCGCGCCGGCATGTTCCACCAGGACCTGGGCATGCGGATCGACCTGGTGCTGGCGGGCGACGCGGTGGCCGGCCGGGTGCGGGCGGCCTGGGTCGACCGGCACGCCCGCAAGGGCACTGGGCCGAGCGACCACGCCCCGGTGATCGTCGACCTCGACGAGGCGCCCGACGGGGACATCGGGCCGGTCGTCCCACCGCCGTCCGCGCCGGCGAAGAAGCGCGGCGGCTCGTTCAAGGTGCCGCAGTCACGATGAAGGCGCGGTCACGATGAAGGCGCGGTCACGATGATGCTGCGGCGCGCAGTTCGGGGAACTGGTCCGCGCGCCACTCGTCCAGCCGGCTGCCGTCGGCGACGGCCTGCTCCTCGCGGCGTCGCAGCTCGACCCGGCGGATCTTGCCGGAGATCGTCTTCGGCAGGTCGCTGAACTCCAGCCGGCGCACGCGCAGGTACGGCGGCAGCTTCGACCAGGCGTGCTGCAGGATCGACAGCGCGGTGTCCCGGTCGGGCTGGTAGCCGGCGGCGAGCACCAGGTACGCCTTGGGCACGGCCAGCCGCACCTCGTCGGGCGCCGGCACGACCGCGGCCTCGGCGACCGCCGGGTGCTCGATGAGCACGCTCTCGAGCTCGAACGGCGAGATCTTGAAGTCCGAGGACTTGAAGACGTCGTCGGTGCGCCCTATATAGAAGATGTAGCCGTCGCTGTCCTGGCTGGCCACGTCGCCGGTGTGGTAGTAGCCGCCGGCCATCGCCTCGGCATTGCGCCCGGCGTCGTCGCAGTAGCCGGTCATCAGGCCGAGCGGGCGGCGGCTCAGGTCGACGCAGATCTCGCCCTCGCTGGCCGGCTCACCCGTCATCGGGTCGAGCAAGGCGATCGGCACGCCGGGCAGCGGCAGCCCCATCGAACCAGGCTTGACCGGCATCCCCGGCACGTTGCCGACGGCCAGGGTCAGCTCGGTCTGGCCGAAGCCGTCGCGGATGGTCAGGCCCCACTGGCGCTGCACCTGCTCGAGGACCTCGGGGTTGAGCGGTTCACCGGCCGACAGCAGCTGGCGCAGCCGGCCCGGGCCACCGGACAGGTCGGCGTTGATCAGCATCCGCCAGACCGTCGGCGGCGCGCAGAACGTGTTGACCCCCGCGCGGCGGATCTGGCCGAGCAGCGCGGCCGGGTCGAACCGCGAGTAGTTGTAGACGAAGATCGTCGCCTGGGCGATCCACGGCGCGAAGAAGCTGCTCCAGGCGTGCTTGGCCCAGCCGGGGGAGCTGATGTTCAGGTGCACGTCGCCGGGGCGGGCGCCGATCCAGAACGCCGTCGACAGGTGGCCGACCGGGTAGGACACCTGGGTGTGCTCGACGAGCTTGGGCTTGCTGGTGGTGCCGGAGGTGAAGTAGAGCAGCAGCGGGTCGGACGGTGCGGTGCCCGGATGCTCGGCCGGGCCGGCGTCGAGCCGGTAGGCGGCGCGGTAGTCGAGCCAGCCATCCGGTGCGCCCTCGCCGACCGCGAACCTGGTGTAGTCGCCTGGCACCGAGTCGAACTTCGGCGCGTCGGCCGTGTTGGCCACAACGTGCCTGGCCTCGCCGCGGGTGATCCGGTCGGCGATGTCGGCCGGGCCGAGCGCCGTGGTAGCCGGCATGATCACGGCGCCCAGCTTCATCACGGCGAGCATGGTCTCCCACAGCTCGACCTGGTTGCCGAGCATGAGCATCACCCGGTCGCCCCGGGTGACCCCGCCGGCCGCCAGGTGCGCCGCGACCTGGTCCGAGCGGCCGGCCAGCTCATCGAAGGTGAACTTGGCCTCCGAGCCGTCCTCCTCGACCAGCCACAGCGCCGTCGCGGCGTTGCCCCTGGCGTTGGCGTCGAACCAGTCGATCGCCCAGTTGAACCGCTCCCCGAAGTCGGGCCAGCTGAACCGCTCGATCGCCTCGGCGTAGTCGGCGCCGAGCGCCTGCAGCAGGTCGCGCGCCTCCCGGTAGGTCTCAGTGTTGTTCACGGCGAACCTCCTCCAGCCGGCAGTGATCGGCCAGACTCGACGGTAGGCGATGTTCGCGCCGCGGTCAGGACGGCGCGGTAGGTCACGCGATGCGCAGGATCCTGGTGAGGAACTCGAGGCGGTCGGCGCGCGCGATGAGCTCGCGGTCCAGGGCGTGCCCGGCGTCGTAGATCTTGACTTCGCGCGGTTCGGCCGCTGCGGCGTGCAGTTCGTCGGCCTCGGCGCTGTCGACGTTGAAGTCGGACGAGCCGTGCTGCAGGAAGACGGTGCGCCCGCCCGGTACGGCGAGCTGCCAGATCGGGTCGGCCACGGCGAGCCGGTCGACGTAGGCGGCGCGGTCGGCGGCCCCGTTGCCCTGCGAGTACAGGAACTCGGAGAACCGCGGGATGCCGGCGGCCGAGATCACGGCCACCGGCCTCGGATCGGTGCCGGCCACGATCGCCGCCTGGATCGCGCCCCAACTGTGTCCGACGACGGCCAACCGCGACGGGTCGACCTGCGGCATGGCGGCGAGCACGTCGAGTCCCCTTCGCTCGACCAGCACGGCTTTCTTGATCATGGCGAGGTCTTCGTCCGGGGTGCCCTTCGGCTCGAACTCGGTTCGCGGCAGCAGGGCGACCGCGCCGCCGGCGGCCAGGTCCCTGGCCTCATCCAGGAACGTGTCCAGCGGCGCGTCGGAACCGTGGGCGAAGATCACGCCAGGCAGCGGGCCACCTGCCTCGTCGGCGGGGATGACGAGGTACGCGGCGGCTCGGCCGTTCGACCCGTCGTTGTAGTTGATCTCGGAGACCTGGACGGTCGAGCCGGGGTCGTCCGCCGGTGGCCGGACGGTGGTGACGTCTAGCGGGATCGCCGGGTCGTAGTCGAAGGCGGCGCGGAGTTCGGCCGTGCTCGGCCTGGTTGCTCGGTACTCCTCGGTGATGCTCGGCTGCGTGGTGGTCCGAGGCTGCTCGTCCGGTGCTTCGGCGCAGCCGGCCAGCGCCCCGAGCAGCACCGTGACCAGCAAGGCCCGCGCTGGTGCCTGTTGATCGGAGCGACACACGGCGCACCTCCAGCGGGTCACGATGCCCGCGTGTGGTGGGGGCGCGCCAGCCCCTTTCGGCGGGTGTGGGAATGGGCTAGTGTCGAACATGTGAGCGAATCATCGGCGATTCGAGGGGTGCTGGCGCGGGCGACCGCGCTGGCGCAGGCGCAGGCCCCGCCGGAGGATTCGCTGGCGGCCCGGATCGCCGGTGGCCTCCAGGTGGCGATCGGCACGTCGCCCGAGGAACTGCCGACCTGGTGGGCCGAGCGCTCGCAGCACATGGCACCGACCGGCAGGGTGCTCGACCTGATCGATGACCTGCCGTTCGAGTACCTCGACGACGAGCAGGCGCTCTCGGTGGCTGTCGCCGCGGAGCGGATCGCCGCGCGGGCGCGCGCCGTCCAGGCCAGGGCTTTGGCGCGGTTCGCGCAGCTGCGGCCGGCTTCGTTCGACGGGGCCAGGCCCGGGTACGCCGGCCGCGAACTGTACCGCTACGCCCCCGACGAGGTGGGCTGCGCGCTGGGGATCTCCCGGCGGGCGGCGGGCGCCCGGCTGGAGCAGGCGGTGGCACTGACCGAGCGGCTGCCGGCCACCCTGAACGCCCTGCGCGACGGACGGATCGACCAGACCAAGGCCGGCGTGATCACCGAGGGCACCGCTCAGCTGACGGTGGCGCAGGCGCGGGCGGTGGAGCGGCAGGTCCTGTCGCATGCCGGCCAGCAGACCCCGCCGCGGCTGCGCGCGGCCACCGACCGCGCCGCCGCGCGCGTGCACCCAGAGCTCGCCGCCGCGAAGCGGGTCGACGGCGTCGCCAAGAGGCGGGTGGCGCTCATCCCGCAGGGCAGCGGCATGTCCGACCTGTGGGCCCGGCTACCGGCTGAGGTAGCCGCCGCCTGCTACGACCGGCTCACAGAGCTCACCGCGCAGGCGAAGACGCCCCAGGACCAGCGCACCAGCGAGCAGCGCAGGGCCGACGTGTTCGGCGATCTGCTGCTGGGTACGGCCACCGGCGGTGGCTATCAGGCACAGATCGTGGTACTGACCAAGGAGACCAGCCTGCTGCGGCTGGACGAGGAGGCCGGCGAGCTGGTCGGCAGTGGCGCACTGCCGGCGCCGGTGGTTCGCCAGATCGCCGAGCAGCACCCCCGAAGCGTCTGGCGGCGGATGCTGACCGACCCGGTCACCGGCGCCGCCAAGGACCTCGGCCGCACCAGGTACCGGCCGAGTGCCGCGCTCGACGAGTTCGTCCGCATGCGGGCACAGGTCTGCTACTTCCCCGGCTGTTGCCGGCCGGCGCACCGCTGCGACCTGAACCACCTCACACCGTTCGCCGGCGGTGGCCGCACCGACGCCGACGGCCTCGGCCCCGCCCGCCCGCCCCCCCCTCCCATGACCGACGGGCCCCCTCCCAGTGGGCCGTGACCCAGCCCGGGCCCGGCGGCTTCCGAATCCCGGCACCCAACCGCCGGGTCTATCGCGGCGACCCTCAGCCCCCTCCTGAACCCCCCGGAACCGCCGTACCATCCGCCGCCGTCGGTTGATCGGTGACGCGCGCGCGCCGGGATCGGGGCGGCGGTTTCAAGAATCTTGCACGGCCTCGGCTATCGGCATGCGGGTCCGATGTCGGCTCGTGCGACCGTGGCTCGACGGTGCTCGCTCGGCTGTGGCGGAGCCTCGAGGTCGTCGCCGTGGCGGAGCGGCTCCGGGCAGTCTGGAGCCGTTAGATGGCAGGATCCACGCCGCGCGGCGTCGCGGCGTGGATCCGGGGCTCAGGGCAGCCGACCGGTCACCAGTGCATGTCGTCGTCGCAGTTGTTTTCGCAGGTCGCGACGTATTGCGTTGTGCCGTCGGCGGAGACGCCGGGCGGGTCCGGGATCTTCCAGTGCATGTCGTCGGTGACGTTGCCAAGTGCGCCGTAGGCCGAAGCCGTCAGGAACGCGAACAGACTGATGGCCGCTACGAGGACCTTCCGCTGAGTCTGCATGGCTGCCCTTGCCTTCCGCATGGCGACGTTGTCAGGCACAAGTGCACGACGCGCCGCTTTCCAGCCGCTCTCGACTGGCTTTCGGTCCATCGATAGCCGTTCGATAGAGGCTCGGAAGCCGGTCTGCGGAGCCTGACTCCAACTCGCGAAGGCGCGACGAGGGAGACGGCTGGACCATGACGAACCCCATCTTGCGGCTCAACACCGACGAGCTGCTCAACGCGTTGGACGCGATCGACCCAGTCGACGTGCTCGTCGAGGAGCTGGTTGGCCACGCCGTCGGCGGAACCGACGGGCCACCCGAGCCGGACTACCGGTTGTCGCCGTGGATCGCCGACGACGCGGCCGGCCACGGTCATGGAACAGTTAACGGAGTTGAGGCTGAGGGACCGGCCGCCGAGCTGTTGCTGCTCGACGACCTCGTGGCCGGCGGGCGATGCGTGATGCCGAGCTCGGCCCTTTACGTCTTTCGCACGGCGGCGCTGGCCACCCTGGCTGCCCGCGAACTGGTCGCACCCGGCGTGGTGACGGCCGCGGTGCTCGGCTCCGGTTTCGTCGCTCAGGCCTCGTTGAGCCTGATTGCCCGGAACTTGTTTGGCCTCAGCCATGTCGCGGTATGCCCAGATTCCGAAGATCTTAACATCCCCCTTGCGCCGAGAGTTGTGGATCAGCTGGACCTGGCCGGAGTCGGGTGGTTGATGACCACGGCCGTGGCCGAGGCCGTCTTCGGAGCGACGCTCATCGTGGCGACGATCGGGCGGGCAAGGTGGTTGGAGATCGGGCAGCTACCCAAGGGCGCCGTACTGATCAACACGACCGGTGAGGACCTGCCCAACGATCTGGTCGACGCGGTCGACCAGATCTATGTCGACGACGCCACCTTGATCGAGCACAACCCGCACCGCTACTTCGCCCGCAAGCACCTGGGCAAGCCGACCGACACCGGCAAGCCCTCACGGCGGGCCAACAGTGGACGGTCGCCCCAGGTGGTCGCCGACCTCACCGAGGTGCTGACCGGTGCACACCCCGGCCGCACGCACGTGGATCACATCCTGCTGGTCGAGCTGCTCGGAGCCAGGGTGCTCGACGCCCGGCTGGCGGGCCGGCTGCACCGGGCGGCGCTCGAGCGCGGCCTCGGCATCCGGCTCGTCGAATAGCCCGGACACCGGCCCGGTCGGTTCCTACGAGGCGGGAGTAGCCATGTTGGTCGAGAGACGTCGCGAGATCGAGATCCTGCGCGATGTGTTCACGGACTGCGCCGGTGGGCGCGGCCGGGTGGCCTTGATCAGCGGTGGCCTGGCGAGCGGCAAGACCGAGCTGTTGCACGCGTTCTGCGAGCGGATCGCCGACACCGACCCGCTACTGCTGACCGCGAGCGCGGCAAGGGCCGAGCAGTCGATGCGGATGGGTGTGGTGTGGCAGCTGTTCCACAGCCCCGACGTGCCGCCGCAGATTGTCGACCGGATCTCGCGCCTGATCAGCCTGGATTCGCTGGTGGACGAGGCCGAGACGGCGGCTGAGCAGCCGGTCGACGCCCGCACGGTTCACGGGATCGGCGGCGTGTTGCTGGAGTTGGCCGACGAGCGGCCGGTCGTGATTGCGGTGGACGACGTGCACTTCGCCGACACCGCGTCACTGGAGGTGCTGCGCTACGTCCGCTGCCGGATGCGTTCGGCGAAGCTGCTGATGGTGCTCACCGAGTGGGAGCGCCCGAGCATGGCGCGGCCGCCACTGCGGGCCGAGCTGACCAGGCAGCCGCACCGCCGGATCGCGCTGGCACCGCTGTCGGAGGCCGGGGTCGCCGAGCTCATCTCGCGGCAGTTGGGCCAGGACGCGGCCGCCCGGCTGGCGCGCGACTGCTTCGCGCTCGGGGGCGGGAACCCGTTCCTGACCCATGCGCTGATCGAGGACCAGAGCCGCCGCGACGTCCTGCCGCCCGCGGGCCTGGACGAGCTCGCGGTCGGGCCGGCGTTCCGCGAGGCCGTGCTGGACTGCCTGCACCGGTGGGAGCCGGAGTTCGTGCGGGTCGCCGGCGGCATGGCGGTGCTCGGCGAGCACGCCACTCCCGAGCTGGTCGGCGAGCTGGTCGGCGTGCAGCCGCAGGCGGTGGCGCAGGTGTTCGCCGCACTCACGACCGCCGGACTCGTGCAGGGCGGCCGGCTGCGCCACGCCGAGATCGACGCGACCGTGCTGGAGAGCCTGAGCTCACGCGACCGTTCGACGCTGCACGGCCGCGCCGCCGAGCTGCTCTATCGCAACGGTGTCGACGCCGTCCAGGTCGCCCGTCAGGTGACCGCGGTCGACTCGGTGCCGGGGTCGTGGGCCGTGCCGCTGCTTCGGCACGCCGCCGAGCAGTCGCTTGCCGAGGACGCCGGGCTGGCCGTGCGGTACCTGGAGCTCGCGATCAGGACCACCGACGACGAGCGTGCGCTGGTCGCCCTGCACGCCGCGGCGGTGCGCGCGGCTTGGCGGGTCAAACCGTCGGCGGCGGCGCTGCACCTCGCGCCGTTGCACGATGCGCTGCGCGCCGGCGAGCTGACCTGGCGCGACGCGCTGCCGGTGATCCGCCAGCTGCTGTGGCAGGGCGAGCTGGACGAGGCCGCCGAGCAGCTGCAGGCGGTGCACGCGTCGGCCGGGCCGGCGGACACCAGGACCGCCGCCGAGCTGCGGCTGGCCGGCGAGTGGATCTACGGCCGGTTGCTCGACCGGGTGCCCGACGACGTCCGCGCCTGGCTCGCCGCCGGCGAGGGCAACCCTTCGGCCTATCCCTGGCGGCGCACGGCGGTGCTGAACACGCTGTGGACCGGCGAGGACACCGACGTGGTCAACGCCGCCGAGCACGTTCTGCAGAGCTGCCTCGGCGATGTCGTGCCCGAGGTCGCGGCCACCGCGATCCTGGCGCTGGACTACGCCGGCCGGCACAAGCGGGCCAAGTACTGGTGCGAGACGCTGTTCGAGGAGGCGCAGCGCCAGAACGCCACCACCTGGCAGGCGGTGTTCGGCTGCGTCCGCGCCGAGATCGCCTGGCGGCGCGGCGACCTGACCACGGCGCACGAGCAGGCCACCACCGCGCTGGGGCTGCTGAACACGCAGAGCTGGGGCGTGCTGATCGGCCTGCCGCTGTCGGTGCTGATCCTGGTCAACACCGCGCTCGGCCGGCATGACGCCGCCGCCGAGCTGCTGGACCGGGCGGTTCCCGAGGCGATGTTCGACACCGTGCTCGGGCTGCGTTACCTGCACGCGAGCGGCCACTACCACCTTGCCTGCGGCCGGCCGCTCGCCGCGATCGACGACTTCGAGCGGTGCGGCGCCGCGATGCGCCGCTGGGGCTTCGACCTGCCGGCGATGGTGCCGTGGCGCGGCGACCTGGCACAGGCCTACCTGCAACTGGGTATGCGCCGGGAGGCCAGGGCGCTGGTGGTCGAGCAGCTCGGCCGCCCTGGCGCGATGGTCGGCCCGCGGGCCAGGGCGATCGCGCTGCGGACGCTGGCCGGCTGCGCCGAGCCGCCCGAGCGGGTGCGGATCCTGCGCGAGGCCGTCCAGATCCTCGAGCGCTGCGCCAGCCGGCTGGATCTGGCGCACACCCTGACCGACCTGAGCCAGGCCTACCGGGAGCTGGGTGACCTCGGCAACGCGCAGCTGGTGCTGCGCCGCGCCGACCAGATCGCCAAGGCCTGCCTGCAGGGCAGCGGCACCGCCGGGCAACCGGCGCGCCGCGGGCCCGAGGTGCCGGCGCGGCGGCCGGGTGAGCGGGCGGCGAGCGCGATCGGCGTGTCGGCCCTCAGCGGCGCCGAGCAGAAGGTCGCCGAGCTCGCCGCGAACGGTCACTCCAACCGCGAGATCGGCCGCAAGCTGTCCATCACCGTCAGCACCGTCGAACAACACCTGACCCGGGTCTACCGCAAGCTCAACGTCAGCAGGCGCACGGATCTGCTTTCCGAGCTCTCGCGTCACGACGCGATCGAGCGCGCTCCGCTGGCCGACGAGTCGCGGGTGCTGGTCCCGAGGTGACGGGACCCCTGAGCAGACGAACCGAGGAGGCAGCTCAATGAAGACGGCAGGACTGATGCCAGTCCGGCTCGCGGCCGGGGGAGGCAGAACCGAGCAGAGCGCGTCGACCCCGCTTGGCGCGCCGAACGGCAACGGCCAGAACGGCGCCAACGGCCACAACGACGCCAATGGCCACAACGACGCCAATGGCCACAACGACGCCAACGGCCACAACGACGCCAACGGCCACAACGGCAACCACGTCACCGACGTGTACCGCTACGCCACGCGCGCAGGGGCCATCGAGGCGATCGACCCGATCGCCAACGAGCTCGGCATCGCCCCTCGCGAGGTCAACGAGGCCGTGGCCCAGCTCGTCGAGACCCGGCTGCTGCGCTCCGACGACGCCGGCCGGCGGTTCGTGCCAGTCGACCCCGAGTTGGCCGCCGCGACCCTCGTGTCCTCGGTCGAGCGCGAGATCTACCAGCGGCGCGAGCTGATCGACCTGATCAGGGAGCGGATCGACGTGTTCCGCCGGGAGTACGACGCCAGCGGCGCGCTGCGGCAGAGCTCGTCGTTCGCCTCGATCGACTACCTCGGCGAGTCGATGGAGGTGCGCGGCTTCCTCAAGGTCGCCTGCGACAACTGCCGTGACGAGGTCCTGATCCTGCAGTCGACCGGCGACGACGCCGAGGAGTTCGACGAGCTGTCGCGGATCTACCTGCCGCTGCTGAACCGCGGCGTGCACCTGCGGATCATTTGCCAGCACCGCAGCCGGGCCGACTTCTCGACCAGAATGCGGATGCGGAAATGGACCGAGGCCGGCGCCGCCGTGCGCACGGTCAGCCACATTCCGCGAGCCGCCGCAGTTTTCGACCGGTCGCTCGCCGTGATTTTCGGACTTTCCGACGACGACGCCGGCGTCGCCCGTGTCCACAATCGTGGAGTCGTGCAGTTCCTGCTCGACCTTTTCAACCACTTGTGGGACTCGGCCACGCCGCTCGACGGTGCCGAGGCCGGCTACACCAACGTCGCCGATGATCTCCAGCAGGCGATCGCGGGCCTGATGGCCAAGGGTTACACCGACGAGGTCGTGGCGCGCAAGCTCGGGATGTCGGTGCGGACCTGCCGGCGGCACATTGCCGCGATGATGCGCGACCTGGACGCGATAAGCCGGTTCCAGGCCGGCGTCCAAGCGGCCAGAAGATCGCTGGTGACCGGCACGTAGAGGCGGCTTGTCGGCCGGTTGCCGCACTGAGGGGTACGGGGTGGCATCGGACAACTGCTGGGTCCATTGATTGGAGCGACATGGATACGACGGCAGGGCGGGTCGACGTGATAGTCATCGGTTCCGGCCTGGCCGGGACCCTGGCCGCGCTGTGCCTGGCCCGCCGCGGCCACCGGGTCGACGTGTTCGAACGCCGTTCGGACCCGCGGCTGGAGACCGGGCCGGGCGACCGCTCGATCAACCTCGGGCTGTCGGCCCGCGGCATGGCCGCGCTTCGCGACGTGGGGCTGCTGGAGCGGGTGCTGGCCACGGCGGTGCCGATGCCCGGGCGGATGGTGCACGCCGCCGACGGCTCGCTGAGCTTCCACCCGTACGGAACCGCCGACCACGAGGTGCTCTACTCGGTCCAGCGCCACGTGCTGAACACGATGCTGATCGACGCCGTGCTGGAGCACCCGGACGTCGAGCTGAACTTCGACGCCAAGCTCACCGCGCTGGACGTGGACAACGGCATCGCCTGGTTCGTCGACGAGCGCACCGGCGTGGAGACCAGCGCAAAGGCCGACCTGATCGTCGGCGCCGACGGGGTGTTCTCCGTCGTGCGCCAGCACCTGATGCACGGCTCCCGCGTCGACTACCAGCAGGAATACATGGACTGGGGCTACAAGGAGCTGACCATCCCGGCCGGCCCTGGCGGGCGGGCACGCACGCACCTGGAGGCGCTGCACGTCTGGCCGGGCACGACCGGCCTGATGGTGGCCAACCCGAACCGCGACGGCTCGCTGACCTGCACGCTGTTCCTGCCGTTCGCCGGCAACGGCAGCTTCTCGGCCCTGCAGACGCGTTGCCAGGTCCGGGAGTTCTTCCGCCGTGAGTGGCCGGACAGCCTCGAGCTGATCCCCGATCTGGTCGACCAGTTCATCCGGCGCCCGGTCGGCAACCTGGTCGCGGTGCGCACCTCGCGGTGGCACCACACCGACAAGGTCGTGCTGATCGGCGACGCCTGCCACGCGATCTACCCGTTCTACGCCCAGGGCATGAACGCCGCGTTCGAGGACTGCTCGGTGCTCGACGCGTGCCTGGCGGCCGACCCGATCAACCGGGCGGCAGCCCTCGACCGGTACGAGTCGATCCGCAAGCCCAACACCGACGTGCTCGCCGACCTCGCCAAGAACCACTTCCTCGAGCTGCGTGACCGCGTCCGGTCGCCCTGGTTCGTCGCAAGGAACAAGGCCGACCTGCTGCTGAGCCGGATGCTGCCCGGTGTCTGGAAGCCGATGTACTCGATGGTCTCGCACACGACGATGCCGTACACCGCGGCGGTCGAACGTGCGCATCGGCAGCACACGCTCCTGAAGCTCGCCGGTGGCGTGACGGCGCTGGTCGCCGGCGCCGCGTCGATGCAGATCCTCGGTCGGATCCGCGGCCACCTGCCTGAAGGCAATGGCGGATGGTGATCCACCCGCGGTACCCGGACCTCGTGCTCGTCGACGCCGCCGGCGTCGCCACGGGCGAGGTCCCGGACCTGCTGCGCCCGTACCTGGACGAACTGGGTGCGGTCGTCGATTGGGCGTGGAGCTACCTGTGCCGGCCGCACGCGGGACTGGGCCGGCGCGGCGCGGTCTGCCCGTACGCGAGGTCCGCACTCACCTCTGGATCGTTCTACCTGACTGTGTGGCCGGGCCGGCCGGACGGCCCGTCGCAGGTCGCCGAGGTGATGCGGCGCTATCGGGAGTGGTTCGTCGACCTCGATCCGGTTGGCGGCCGGCAGGCGCGGCTCAAGACCGTCCTGGTGCTGTTCCCCGATCTCGGACCCGACGACCGCGCCGCGATCATCGATGACAGGCAGGCGCTGCTCAAGCCCGAGTACGTCCAGCACGGGCTGATGATCGGGGAGTTCCACGACGGGCCGCCGCCGAAGCCGGGGCTGCGCAACGAGGACTTCCGGCCGCTGCGCAGCCCTGTCCCGATGCTTGTGATCCGGCACATGGTGGCCGCCGACCTGGCGTTCCTGGACGGTGATTGGGAGTTCTTCGAGGCGTACCTGTCGCGGTTCGGCCATCAGGTGCCCGCCGGCGAGTTGTCGCGGTTCGAGGCTGCCGTCCGGCGATTCGAGTTCGAGCATGCTGGAGGTGCGAGCGCATGACCGGCGCCGGTGGTGTCCGTGGCCTGCAATCGGCGCGCGAGGTCGCCCGCGCCAGACTCTCCGCCAAGCGCAGCGCGCGCGCAGGTCGGGCCGCGGGCGTGCCGACCAGGCCGGATCCGGCCACGGCACCGCTCTCGCCCGAGCAGGAAGGCCTGTGGTTCGTCGAGCAGCTCGGCGCCAGGTCCGGCACGGCCGGCGCGTACGCCGTCGGCAAGACGGTGCGGCTGACCGGCCTGCTCGACCTGGAGATGCTGCAGCAGGCGGTCGACGACGTGATAGACCGGCACGAGGCGCTGCGCACCCGCATCGTCGAGCGCCGCGGCGGGCCCGTGCAGCTGATCGCCGGCTCCGGCGACCCGTCACTGGACTCGCGGCTGGAAGTGATCGATCTCAGTTCGCAGCAGCTGGACGAGGCGGTGGCGCTCGAGCAGGTGGAGAAGCTGGCGGCCGAGCTCGCGGCCACGCCATTTCCGCTCGACCGCGCGCCGATGCTGCGGGTGGCCGCATTTCGGCTGTCCGAGACCGACCACGTCCTGCAGATCAGCGCACACCAGCTGATCTGCGACGGCCAGTCCATGATGATCATCATCGAGGAGGTCGGGGCGTGCTATGACGCGCGCGTGCGAGGTCGCGCGCCGGCGTTGCCGCGGCTCACCGTGCACTTCCCTGACTACGCACATTGGCAGGCCGAGCAGTTGGCCGGCGAGCTCGGGGAGCGGCAGCGCGCCTACTGGGCCGAGCAGCTTGCGGATCCCCCGGCGGCGCTCGAGCTGCCGACCGACCGGCCGCGACCGGCCGCGCAGGCCTTCGCCATCGGCCGGCACTCGGTCAAACCCGTGCGCAAGCTCGCCGACAAGCTGAAGTGGTTCGCCGCCGGGCAGGTGTGCACCGTGCCCATGGTGATGCTGGCCGCACTCAACATCGTGCTCACCCGCTACACCGGGCAGACCGACATCGTCGTCGCCATGCCGGTCGCCCGCCGCACGCGCGAGCTACAGGGTGCCGTCGGCATGTTCGCCAACACCGTCGCGCTGCGCACCGACACCTCGGGCAACCCGACCGTGCGGGAATTGCTGGCCCGCGTGCGTGCGGTGTGTACGGGCGCCTTCCAGAACGCCGACCTTTCCTTCGATGCGGCCGCTGCGACCGTCGAGCGCGCGCCAAGCGACGGCCACAAACCACTGTTCCAGGTGATGTTCGTTCCGGAGGAGCCTTTCGATGACAACCCCGAACCGGACACCGAAGGTTTGGGCAACCGGCCGGTCCACCTGGATCACGCGACCGCCGTCGTCGATCTGGCCTGGGTGGCCCAGCTCGACGACATTGCGACTTACGTGGACTACAACACCGACCTATTCGACGAGCCCACGATCAGGCAGTTCTGTTGGCATATGCGGCACATCATGGAGGCCGTGGTCGCCGGGCCCGACCAGCACATCTGGGACCTGCCGATGCTCACCGAGGCCGAGCGCGCACAGCTCGCCTAGGCCCGAACCCCGATTTCGCATTTCCGTGACAAGAAAGGTTGCCGGGCGGCGCGACCCGGCAACCCTGTGATGGTGGTTCTCAGCCAGGCGACGTGCCTTGCCTCGCGGCCCGGCGGCGGATGGCGTCGACCGCCAGCGCGCCCGGGCCGACGATGGCGATCAGCAGGAAGGTCCAGCAGTACAGGGCGGCCAGCTCGCCCTTGTTCTGCATCGGAAGCAGGCCGCTGGCCTGGTGCACGGTGAAGTACGCGTAGGCCATGGTGCCGGAGCTCAGCACGGCCGCTGGCCTGGTGAACAGCCCGATGGCGATGAGGATGCCGGCACCGAGCTCGATCGCGCCGGCCCACCAGCTGGGCCACGCGCCGATCGGCACCGGGGCCTTGCCGAACGCCCCGAACAGCTTCTGGAAGCCGTGACAGGCGAACAGGAAACCGACGACGATCCGTACGGCCGCGACCGGCACGGCGCCGAGCCGGTCGGCCAGGCCTGGCATGGTGGTGGCGGTGGGCCGACTGGCCAGTATCGCCCTGGGGATCGTAATCACGGCCATGCGGAATTCCTTTCAAATTGCTGACAGCTTGCGAGGTCATCGCGGTCGCCGGTCACGACTTCATCGCGCCGGCCCGGTGGCCACAAGTTGTTCTTGACCAGCCGCGGAGGCGTTGCAGGAGGACCAATTCAGACGGCTACTCCAAGGTAGGAGGAGACCTGCGGGTGGTCAAGGTTGCCAGCTGGCACTTTCTTGCGGTCGTAAGTTGTCACCGCCCGGAGCGGAACTTCGCTTGACCCCCGCCGGTGCGTTGATGATGCTAATTAGGCACGCACACCAGGGGCCTTGCGCCCATTCTGGCCGTACGAAACTGACCGGGAATCGCAACGCTCGCCTAACGGCGCAATCGCTGTCGTCATTGTGCAGCAGAGCTGTCGTGCGGGCGATACCCAAGGCTTGAAGGTGGCGCTTTGATGGTTGGCGAGTCAACTCGGCCCACCGGCACGAACGAGCCGGTCGCTGTCGTCGGCATGTCCTGCCGACTCCCTCAGGCGGCGGACCCGCAGCGGTTCTGGGCGCTGCTGGCCGGTGGCGTGGACGCGGTGACGGCCGTGCCGGAGGGCCGGTGGCCGGATGCCGGCGACTCCGAGTTCCGCCGCGGTGGCTTCATCGCCGACGTCGACCAGTTCGACGCTGCGTTCTTCGGCATATCGCCGAACGAGGCGGCGGCGATGGATCCGCAGCAGCGCCTCGCGCTCGAGCTGGCCTGGGAGGCCGTGGAGAACGCGCGGACGGTGCCCGCGGTGCTCGGCGGCACCACCGCGGGCGTGTTCATCGGCACCACCTCCAACGACTACGCCATGCTGCAGGCCCAACTCGCGGCGAGCGGCCCTGGGCGGCACAACTACACCGGCGCCAACCGCGCGATCATCGCCAACCGGGTGTCCTACGTTCTCGGCCTGCAGGGACCGAGCCTGACCGTGGACACCGGCCAGTCGTCCGCGCTGGTCGCCGTGCAGCTGGCGTGCGAAAGCCTGCGCCGCGGTGAGACGCCGCTGGCGATCGCCGGCGGGGTGAACCTGAACCTGCTGGCCGAGACGACGGCCGCGATCGGAAGCTTCGGAGCGCTGTCCCCGGACGGCCGCTGCTACGTGTTCGACAGCAGGGCGAACGGCTACGTGCGAGGCGAGGGCGGCGGCTTCGTCGTGCTCAAGATGCTGTCGGCGGCCCAGGCCGACGGCGACGTCGTGCACTGCGTGATCCTCGGTGGCGCGATCAACAACGACGGCGGCGGCGACGGTCTCACCGTGCCGAGCCGGCGCGCCCAGGAGAGCGTGATCACGCTCGCCTGCGAGCGGGCCGGCGTGCGGCCGGCCGATGTCCGGTACGTCGAGTTGCACGGCACCGGCACCCCGGTCGGCGACCCGATCGAGGCCAGCGCGCTCGGCGCGACCCTCGGCGACGGGCGCCCGGAAGGCGAGCCGCTGCTGGTCGGCTCGGTGAAGACCAACATCGGCCACCTCGAGGGCGCGGCCGGCATCGCCGGCCTGCTGAAGGTCGCGCTGAGTCTGAAACACGGCCTGGTGCCGGCGAACCTGAACTTCGAGACCCCCAACCCGCAGATCCCGTTCGACGAGCTGGGCCTTCGGGTGGTGGCATCGGCCACCGACCTGCGCAGGGACGGGCGGCAGCTGGTCGCCGGCGTCAGCTCGTTCGGCATGGGCGGCACCAACTGCCACCTGGTGCTCGCCGACGCGCCATCCGCGGCGCCGCCCAAGCGGCGCAAGCAGCGTGCCGGCACTCCCGGTCAGGACGCGCCGTGGCTGCTGTCCGCCCGCACGGCCCGGGCCCTTGCCGGGCAGGCGAGCAGCCTGCGCGGCCACCTGGACGCCGACGAGGCGATCGAGCCCGCGGACGTGGCGCTGTCGCTGCTGCGCAGCCGCGCCGTGTTCGAGCACCGGGCGGTGGTCCTCGGCGAGGGTCGCGCGGACAAGCTGGCCGCCCTGGACGCGCTCGCCGGCTCCCTACCCGACCGCCGTGTGGTCACCGGGTCGGTGAGCGCCGGCGGCTGCGCGTTCGTCTTCCCCGGGCAGGGTTCGCAGTGGCCGCAGATGGCGCGCGGCCTGCTGGAGACCTCGCCGGCCTTCGCCGAGCGGATCAGTGAGTGCGCCAAGGCGCTCGAGCCGTTCGTCGACTACTCGCTGCTCGACGTGCTGCGCGAGGAGCCGGGCGCGCCCGGGCTGGACCGGGTCGACGTCGTGCAACCGGCGCTGTGGGCGGTCATGGTCTCGCTCGCCGGCGTGTGGCGCTCACACGGCGTGGAGCCCGACATGGTCATCGGGCACTCCCAGGGCGAGATCGCGGCGGCCACCGCGGTCGGCGCGCTGTCACTGTCCGACGGCGCCAGGGTGGTTGCCCTGCGCAGCCGGGCCATCAAGGGCTTCGCCGGAAGCGGCGGCATGATGTCGGTCGCGGCGCCGCTCGAGGTCGTCGAGGCCGCCGTGGGCCCGAAGGCGCCGCACATCACCGTCGCGGCGGTCAACGGGCCGCGCTCGGTCGTCGTCTCCGGGGAGCGCGTCGAGCTCGAGAAGCTGAAGGACGAGCTGGCGGCCGCAGGTCACCGCGCCAAGCTGATCCCGGTCGACTACGCCTCGCACTCGGTCGCCGTCGAGCGGATCCACGACGAGCTCCTCGAGGTGCTGGCCCCGATCCGGCCGGTGTCCACCCCGACGCTGTTCATCTCCACCCTCACCGGCGAGCCGATCGACACCGCCGAGCTCGACGCCGGCTACTGGTACCGCAGCCTGCGGCACCAGGTGCGCTTCGCCGAGGCCACCCGCAACGCGCTGGCCCACCAGTGCGGCCGGTTCATCGAGTGCAGCCCGCATCCGGTGCTGGTCACCGCCGTCGAGGAGACGATCGAGGACGCCGACCGGGAAGCGGTCGTCATCGGCACGCTGCGCCGCGACGACGGCGGACCGGACCGGTTCCGCCGGGCGCTCGCCGAGGCGTACACGTGCGGCGCGAGCGTCGACTGGGCCAGCGACTGCGACGTTCCCGGCGCGCGGCTGGTCGACCTGCCGACCTACGCCTTCCAGCGGCAGCGGTACTGGCTGCAGGGGCAGCGGCGAGCGATCACAGCCAACACAGCGGGCGAGCCGGCCGTCGAGCCCTCGCCGATGCAGGCTCTGTCGTCGCGGCGGGCAGTGCGCGAGCTCGTGCTCGGCACCGCGGCCGGCGTACTCGGGCACGCCGACGCCGCCAGCCTGCCGCCGAACCGGACGTTCAAGGACCTGGGCTTCGAGTCGGCCACCTCGGTCGACCTGCGCAACCGGCTTCGGACGGCCACCGGGTTGCGGCTGCCGACCGGGCTGCTGTTCGACTACCCCACCCCGGACCAGCTCATCGACCACCTCTATGCGCAGCTGAGCGAGGGGCGGACCTGTGCCACCGTGACGGCCGGGTCGGAGACCGCCGAGGCCGGCATCAGTGCCGATGCCGATGCCGATGCCGATGCCGACCCGATCGTCGTGGTCGCGATGGGCTGCCGCTACCCGGGCGACGTCGCCTCGCCCGAGGAGCTCTGGTCGCTGGTCGAGGGCGGCGTCGACGCGATCTCGGAGTTCCCGACCAACCGCGGCTGGGACCTCGACACGCTGTTCGCGACGGGGCCGGAACGCTCCGGCACGAGCGACACCCGCCACGGCGGTTTCCTGCACGAGGTCGACCAGTTCGACGCCGCGTTCTTCGGCATCAGCCCGCGCGAGGCGGCCGCCATGGACCCGCAGCAGCGGCTGCTGCTGGAGATCTGCTGGGAGACCATCGAGCGGGCCGGGATCGACCCGACACGGCTGCGCGGCTCGTCGACCGGCGTGTTCGTCGGCGCCATGGCCCCCGACTACGGGCCGCGCCTGCACCAGCCGGCGGGCGCCGTCGAGGGCCACATGCTGACCGGCACCGCGCTTTCGGTGGTCTCCGGGCGCATCGCCTACTCCCTTGGCCTGCAGGGCCAGGCGCTCACCGTGGACACCGCGTGCTCGTCGTCGCTGGTCGCGATCGTCTTGGCGATGCAGGCCCTACGGCGCGGCGACTGCTCGCTCGCGCTCGCCGGCGGGGCGACCGTCATGTCGACCCCAGGCATGTTCGTCGAGTTCAGCCGCCAGAGCGGGCTGGCGCCCGACGGCAGGTGCAAGGCGTTCTCGGCTGGTGCCGACGGCACCGGCTGGGGCGAGGGCGCCGGCATGCTGCTGCTGGAGCGGCTGTCCGACGCGCGCCGCAACGGGCATCCCGTACTCGCCGTGCTCCGCGGCGGCGCGGTGAACCAGGACGGTGCCAGCAACGGCCTCACCGCCCCGAACGGCCAGGCGCAGCAGGAGGTCATCCGGCGGGCCCTGGCCGACGCCGGGCTCACAGCCGCCGACGTGGACGCGGTCGAGGCGCACGGCACCGGCACGACGCTCGGCGACCCCATCGAGGCCGAGTCGATCATCGCCACGTACGGGGACGAGCGGGACCGCCCGCTGTGGCTGGGCTCGCTGAAGTCGAACGTCGGGCACACCCAGGCCGCGGCCGGGGTCGGCGGCGTGATCAAGATGGTGATGGCGATGCGGCGCGGCGTGCTGCCCCGGACGCTGCATGCCGACGAGCCGACGCCGCACGTGGATTGGAACGCCACCGCCGTCCGGTTGCTCACCGAGCCGGTGCTGTGGCCGACCGCGGGCTGGGCCGACCAGGCCGACCGGCCGGCGCGGGCCGCGGGGTCCAGCTTCGGCATCAGCGGCACCAACGCGCACGGGATCCTCGAGCAGGCCCCCGCGGTCGAGGAGCCGGCCGAGCCGGCCGAGCCGGAGCAGTCCGGCGAGCCGCTGGTGTGGGTGCTGTCGGCCAAGACAGCCGTCGCGCTGCGGGCGACCGCCCAGCGCCTGCGCCGGTTCGCCGCCGAGGCGCCCGCCGCCGACCCGGTCGCCGCCCCGCACAACCTGGCCAGCCGGGCCCGGTTCAACCACCGCGCGGTCGTCGTCGCCGCCGACCGGGACGAGCTGACCGCGGCCCTGGCCGCGATCGCCACCGGCACCCCGCACGCCGCCGCGGTGCAGGGCGTCGCCGCCGACGAGGTGCGGCCCGTGTTCGTCTTCCCCGGGCAGGGGTCGCAGTGGGTCGGGATGGCGAGCGAGCTGTTCGAGACCAACGAGGCGTTCCGCGAGCAGCTGCGCCGCTGCGACGAGGCGCTCGCCCCGCACACCGGCTGGTCGGTCATCGGCGTGCTGCGCGGCGACGACGGCGCGCCGCCCATGGAGAGCTCAGGGGTCATCCAGCCGGCGCTGTTCGCGGTGATGGTGTCGCTGTCGGCGGTGTGGCGCTCGCTCGGCGTGGAGCCGAGCGCGGTGGTCGGCCACTCCCAGGGCGAGATCACGGCCGCGTGTGCCGCCGGAGCGCTGAGCGTGCAGGACGCGGCGAAGGTCGTCGCGCTGCGCTCCAAGGTCCTCATGCAGCTCACCGGGAGCGGCGGCATGCTCGCCGTGGCGCTGCCCGCCGACCAGGCCCGCGATCGGCTGGAACCGTGGTCGGACCGGCTGTGGGTGGCGATCACCAACGGCCCGGCGAGCACGGTGGTGGCCGGCGACCCGGACGCGCTCGACGAGCTCAAGGACGCCCTCGGCGGGACCGTGCGCAGCAGCCGGCTCGCGATCGACTATGCGGCGCACACCCCGCACATCGAGCCGCTGCACCAGGAAATCCTCGACACGATCGGCGAGGTCCTGCCGCGACCCTCGGACACCGCGTTCTGCTCCGCGCTGTACGCCGACTTCATCGACCACTCCGAGCTGACCGTGGACTACTGGTTCCGCGGCCTGCGCAACCAGGTGCGGTTCGACGAGGCCATCCGGGTCCTCGTCGACGAGCCGGGCACCCCGCTGTTCGTCGAGTCGAGCCCGCACCCGGTGCTGACCGGGCACATCCAGGACACCATCGCCGCCGCGGAGTCCACCGGTGGGGCCGTCGGGTCGCTGCGCCGCGGCGAGGGTGGTTGGCACCGGTTCCTGCTCGCCGCCGCGGCGGCCTTTACGCAGGGCGCCGCCGTGGACTGGACCGCCGCGCTGGGGGCCCGGGCGCAGGCGCGCTACGCCGAGGTACCGACCTACGCGTTCGAGCACCGCCGGTACTGGATCGACGGCGCCACCGGCAGCGCGGACGTCGCCGCCACCGGCCTGGACGCCTCCCGGCACCCGCTGCTCGGCGCGGTCGTGCCGCTCGCCGAGGCGGACGGGTTCGTGCTCACCGGGCGGCTCTCCCGCGCCGCCGCGCCCTGGCTGGCCGATCACGTCGTCGAAGGCGAGGTCCTGCTGCCCGGCACTGCGTTCGTCGAGTTGGCCCTCGAGGCCGCCGCGGTCGCCGGCTGCGACGAGGTCGAGGACCTGACCCTGCAGGCGCCGGTGATCCTGCCGGCGGCGGGTGCGGTCCAGGTGCAGGTGACCGTCGGCGGTACCGGTTCCGGTGAGGACCGCCGGACGCTGACCGTGCACTCCCGCCCGGCGGGCGACGCCGAGGCCGCCTGGACCAGGCACGCCACCGGCACCCTCGCCGTCACGGCCAACGCCACCGCCGGCCGGCTCACCGAGTGGCCTGCGGCCGGCGCCGCCGAGGTCGACCTGGACGAGGTGTACGAGCGGCTCGCCGACCGCGGGTACGAGTACGGTCCGGCGTTCCAGGGCCTGCTCGGCGCCTGGCGCACCGAGACCGATGCCTACGTCGAGGTGGCCTTGCCCGAGCCGGTGCGCACCGAGGCCGGCAAGTTCACGCTGCACCCGGCGTTGCTGGACGCAGCCCTGCACCTGCTGGTGCTCGACTCGGTCGCGATCGGCGACGATTCCGGGCTGCTGCTGCCGTTCTCCTGGAGCGGCGTGCGGGTGGACGCGCTCGGCGCCGAGGCGCTGCGGGTGCAGATCACCGCGGGCGGCGACGACACGGTGTCGCTGGCCATCCACGACCAGGCGGGCAACCGCATCGCCAGGGTCGAGGGGCTGACCCTTCGCCGGGTGCCGCGCAGCGGTGGCGCCCCGCGCGGCTCGTCCGACCTGGCCTCGTACGCGGTCGAGTGGATCGAGCAGGCGCATCCCGCCGCGGAACTGTCCGGGCAGCGGTGGGCCGTCGTCGGATACGGCGAGCTGGCCGACGAGTTCGGGGTGACGCTGGCGAAGGCCGGGGTCGAGACCCTGCGCTACTACGACCTGGCCTCGCTCGCGGACATGAGCGCCGGCGAGGTTCCCGCGACGGTGCTCGTGCCGTACGTGCCCGAGCCGGACGCCGACGTGCCCTACGCCGTGCGCGATGGCCTCTACCAGGCGCTCGATCTGGTGCAGGGCTGGCTCGGCGACGAGCGGTACGCCGAGTCCCGGCTGGTGTTCGTCACCAGGGGCGCGTTCGGACCGCAGGAGGTTGCCGAGCACGGCCTGATCGGCGGGCCGGTGTGGGGCCTGGTGCGCTCGGCCCAGTCCGAGCACCCCGGGCGGTTCGCGCTGCTGGATGCCAGCGAGGACTTCACCGACTGGGGCCTGGTGGCCGCGGCCGTGGCCTCGGGCGAGACCCAGCTGGTGGCGCGCGAGGGCACCGTGTCGGTTCCGCGCCTGGCGCGCCGCACAAGCGAGACAAGCGAGACGGGCGAGCCGACCGACCTGGGTGCAGGGACGGTCCTGATCACCGGCGGCACCGGGCGCCTCGGCGGCCTGGTCGCGCAGCGGCTGGTGCAGCGCTGCGGTGCGCGCGACCTGCTCATCGTGTCGCGGCGCGGGGCGCAGGCCCCCGGCGCGGACGAGCTGGAGTCGCGGCTGACGGAGCTGGGCGCGCGGGTCACCCTGGCCGCCTGTGACGTGTCCGACCGGTACGACCTGGCCGCGCTGCTGGACTCGATCCCGGCGGACCGGCCGCTGCGTGCGGTCGTGCACACGGCCGGGGTGCTGGACGACGCGACGGTCGAGGGGCTCTCCGCGCAGCGGTTGGACTCGGTGTTCGCGCCGAAGGTGGACGCCGCCTGGTACCTGCACGAGCTGACCCGCGAGTCGGACCTGTCGGCGTTCGTCATGTTCTCCTCCGTCGCCGGCGTGATCGGCAACCCCGGGCAGGGCAACTACGCCGCGGCGAACGTGTTCCTCGACCTGCTCGCGGCGCACCGGCACGGGCTCGGGTTGCCCGCGGTGTCGGTGGCCTGGGGCCTGTGGAGCGACGAGGACGCGGCGAGCGGGATGACCGGGCAGATGTCGGCGGCGGACGTCGCCCGCCTCGGGCGGTCGGGGCTCGCCGGGCTGACCGCCGAGCAGGGACTCGACCTGCTGGAGGCGGCGATCGCGGCGCCGAGCCCGCTGGTCGTCGCCGCCAAGTGGGACCCGGCCGGGCTGCGGGCCCGGGCCGAGGCGGACCAGCTGCCACCGGTGCTGCGAGGCCTGGTGCGCGCGCCGCGCCGGGTGGCCGCAACCGCCGCCCGTGCGGAGCCGGCGGCGGCGGGACCCGGCGGGATCGCGGAGCGGCTGGCCGTGATGGCGGAGCCGGAGGCCAGGGCTCATCTGGCGGAGCTGGTCCGGTCGCATGTGGCGGCGGTGCTCGCCCACGACAGCGTGGACGGCGTCGATGTCGACCGGGCGTTCAACGAGCTGGGCTTCGACTCGCTGACCGGTGTGGACCTGCGCAACCGGCTCAATGCCGAGACCGGGCTGCGGCTCCCGGCGACCGTCGTGTTCGACCACCCGACGGTCTCCGCGCTGGCGGAGTACCTCTACCGGTCGCTGGCGCCGGAGGCGCCCTCGCCGGAGGACACCCTGCGCAGCGCACTGGAGAGGGTCGAGTCCATGCTGGCCGCCGCCGGCAACCGGGACGGTGACAAGGACGCCATCCGCGCAAAGCTGGGCGCAATTCTGCAAAGCGCGCTCGGCAGGCTCGGCGTCGGTTCAAATGGCGCGAATACAGCCGCGGAGAAGCTCGATTCCGCTTCGGACGAAGAAATCTTCGCGCTCATCGACAACGAACTGTAGAGGAAGGCCGGATTCATGGCGACTGAGGACCAGCTCCGCAATTACCTCAGGCGGGTGACCGTCGAGTTGACCCAGACGCGCCGTCGGCTGGCCGAGGCCGACGACCGCCGCCATGAGCCGATAGCGATCATCGGCATCGGTTGCCACTACCCGGCCGGGATCGCCGGCCCTGAGCAGCTGTGGGACCTGGTCGACAACGAGACGGACGCCATCGGCGAGTTTCCGGCCGACCGGGGCTGGGACCTCGACAACCTGTACGACCCGAACCCGGAAGTGCTCGGTAAGTCGTACACCCGCAACGGCGGCTTCATCTACGACGCCAGCGATTTCGACGCCGCCTTCTTCGGCCTGAGCCCGCGGACCGCGGTGGCGACCGACCCGCAGCACCGGCTGCTCCTGCAAAGCGCCTGGGAGGCATTCGAGCGCGCCGGCATCGACCCGCACTCCCTGCGCGGCACGCAGACCGGTGTTTACACCGGAATCATGTTCGACCACTACGCCAACCGGTTCCTCACCCGGGCCCCCGAATCCGTCGAAGGCACCCTGCTCACCTCGAGCACGCCGAGCGTGCTGTCCGGCCGGGTGTCCTACATCCTCGGCCTGGAGGGCCCGTCGGTGTCGATCGACACCGCTTGCTCGTCGTCGCTGGTGGCGATCCACCTCGCGACCCAGTCCCTGCGCAGCGGCGAGTGTTCGCTCGCGGTCGCCGGCGGCGTCACCGTGATGGCGACGCCCGACCCGTTCATCGAGTTCTCCCGCCAGCGCGCGATCTCGCCCGACGGCCGCTGCAAGGCGTTCTCCTCGACCGCCGACGGCGCGGCCTGGGCCGAGGGCGCCGGCGTCGTGGTGCTGGAGCGGCTGTCGGACGCGCAGCGCAACGGTCGCCGCATCTTCGCCGTGGTGCGCGGCACCGCGGTGAACCAGGACGGTGCGAGCAACGGGTTCTCCGCACCCAACGGCCCCGCGCAGCGGCGCGTGATCCAGCTGGCGCTCGCCGACGCGCGCCTGGACATCCGCGACGTCGACGCGGTCGAGGCGCACGGCACCGGCACGCAGCTCGGCGACCCGATCGAGGCGCAGGCGCTGCTCGAGACGTACGGGCAGGGCCGCTCGGAGGACACCCCGCTGTGGCTCGGCTCGATCAAGTCGAACTTCGGCCACACCCAGGCGGCCGCCGGCGTGGCGGGCGTGATCAAGATGGTGATGGCGATGCAGCACGAGAAGCTGCCGCGCACCCTGCACGTCGAGGAGCCGAGCCCGCACGTCGACTGGACCGCCGGCGCCGTGCGCGTGCTGACCGAGTCCCGCGACTGGCCCCGCGACCCGGAGCACAACCGGCTGCGCCGCGCCGGCATCTCGTCGTTCGGCATCAGCGGCACGAACGCCCACGTCATCCTGGAGGAGCCACCGCAGGCCGCGGAGGACACCGCCGACGCGGCACCGGTGACCGCCGGCGGTCCGCTGGTGTGGCCGCTGTCGGCGAAGACCGAGACCTCGCTGCGGGCCCAGGGCGAGCGGCTGCGCGAGCTCGCGGCCACCGCGCCGGCGCAGGAGCTCGCCGCCATCGGGCACGAGCTGTCCGGGCGATCGAAGTTCCCGCACCGCGCGGTCGTGGTCGCCGCCGACCGCGAGGAGCTCGTCTCCGCGCTCGCCGCGCTCACCGCAGGCGAGAGCCACACCGCCCTCATGCGCGGTGTGGCCGGCTCCGACGTGCGGCCGGTGTTCGTCTTTCCCGGCCAGGGCTCCCAGTGGGCCGGCATGGCCGTCGACCTGTTCGAGACCAACGAGGTGTTCCGCGACCAGATGCGGCGCTGCGACGAGGCGCTGGCCCCGCACACCGGATGGTCGGTGGTGTCGGTCCTGCGGGCAGACGAGGGCGCGCCGGTCCTGGAGGCCTCCGACGTCATCCAGCCGACGCTGTTCGCGGTCATGGTGTCGCTGGCCGCGGTGTGGCGCTCGATCGGCGTCGAGCCCGCGGCCGTGGTTGGCCACTCCCAGGGCGAGATCTCCGCGGCGTACGTGTCCGGTGCCCTGTCGCTGGAGGACGCGGCGCAGGTGGTGGCGCTGCGCAGCCAGGCACTGATCAAGCTGCGCGGCAGCGGCGGGATGCTCGCCGTGGCGCTGCCTGCCGAGCAGGCGCAGCAGCGCGTCGCTCCGTGGTCGGACCAGCTGTGGGTCGCCGTGCACGCCGGCCCCACCAGCGCCGTGGTCGCCGGTGACGTGCACGCCCTCGACGAGTTCGTCGAGGCCTGCGGCGACGAGGTGCAGGTCCGCCGGATCAAGGTGGACTACGCCTCGCACACGCCGCACATCGAGGCCATCCACGACGACCTGCTGGCGCTGCTGGAAGGCGTCACGCCGATGCGGGGCAGCGTCGACTTCTGCTCCTCGCTTGCCGGTGAGTTCATCGACTCGACCAGGCTGGATGCGAGCTACTGGTACGAGAACCTGCGCAACCCCGTGCGGTTCACGCAGTCCATCGGGTCCTTCGCCGGCTTCGGCGACCCGCTGTTCATCGAGGTGAGCCCGCATCCGGTGCTGCGCGGCGACGTCGAGGACATCCGCGACGCCGCCGGGATCAGCGGCGGCGTGTGCGCGACGCTGCGCCGCGGCGCAGGCGACTGGGCCCGGTTCGTGACCGCGGCGGCGCAGGCCTTCGCCTCCGGCGCCGACGTCAACTGGTCGGCCCTGCTTGGACCGGCGCCGCAGTGCCGCGTCGACGTGCCCACCTACGCCTTCGACCGGCGCCGGTTCTGGCTCGAGGACAGCAAGGGGCGGATCGGTTCCGGAACGGCCGGCATCGACGGGATGCCGCACCCGCTGCTGGCCGCCGCCGTGTCGGCCGCGGACGGGGGCCTGGTGGTCACCGGGCAGCTGTCGCTGTCGAACGCGCCGTGGCTTTCCGACCACGGCGTCGAGGGCAGCATCCTGCTGCCGGGCACGGCATTCGTCGAGCTGGCCCTGCAGGCCGGGGCCGTCGCCGGCTGCGACTTCCTGGAAGAGCTGACCATCGAGGCGCCGCTGGTGCTGCCCGACTCCGGCACCGTCGCGCTGCAGATCACCGTCGACCGCCCGGACGGCAACCACCCACGCGCCCTCAACCTGTACTCGCGGGCCGGCGAAGGCGAATGGGTCCGGCGCGCCTGCGGCACGGTCTCCGAGGGAATGGTCACCGGCGGCGTGCGGGACTGGGCGCAGACCTGGCCGCCGGCCGGCGCCACCGCGGTGGACGTCGCCGGCGGTTACGAAGGCCTGGCCGAGCGGGGCTACGAGTACGGGCCGGCGTTCCGCGGGCTGCGCGGCATGTGGACAAGCGGCGACGAGGTGTTCGCCGAGATCATCGCGCCCGAGGGCGTCGACGTGGCCGGGTTCGGCATGCACCCGGCGCTGCTGGACGCGGCGCTGCACCCGATGGTGCTGACCGACGACACGGGGGAGCTGCGGCTGCCGTTCGTGTTCCGCGGGGTGCGGCTGGCTGCCACCGAGGCGTCGGTGCTGCGGGTGCGGCTGGCGATCTCGGGCGACGACGTGGTGGTCGAGGCCGCCGACGTCGCCGGCCGGCTGGTGCTCTCGGCCGACTCATTGCGGGTCCGCGCCATCCCGACCAGGTCGCTGGCCCCGGCGAGCACCGCCGGCCCGGCGCCGCACGGCATGGACTGGGTCGAGGTGCCGGTCTCCGGTGGGCATGCGGCCCGGTGGGGCTGCCTCGGCACGCCGGTGGCGGGCCTGGAGGGGTTCGCCGACGTGGACGGGTTGGCGGCCGCGATCGCGGCCGGCACGCCGGCGCCGGAGTTCGTCATGTTCGACTGCGCAACTGGCGCAGCCGGCTCAGCCGGCTCAGCTGGCGCTGCCGGCTCAGCTGGCACGGTGCCGGCTGCGGTGCGCGAGCTGTCGGGCCGGGTTCTCGCGGCGGTGCAGGCGTGGATCGCCGCCGACCAGCTCACCGGCACCCAGCTGGTGTTCCGGACGCGGGGTGCGACCGGGCCCGGTTCGGGTGCGGACGTCGCCGGCGTCGTGGCGGCCTCGGTCTGGGGCCTCGTGCGGTCCGCGCAGTCGGAGCACCCCGGCCGGTTCGTGCTGGTCGACGCCGACGGTGACGGCGGCCTGGACGCGGTGGCCGAGGCGGCCGCCTCGGGTGAGTCCCAGCTGGCGGTGCGCGATGGCGCCGTGCTGGTACCGCGCCTGGCCCGCCGCACGGTCGAGCAGGCCGATTCCGGCGAGCCGGCCGTGGGCACCTTCGGCGACGGGACCGTGCTCGTCACCGGTGGCACCGGTGGCCTCGGTGCGCTGGTGGCCCAGCGACTCGTGCAGCGGCACGGGGTTCGGGATCTGCTGCTGGTGTCGCGGCGGGGTCCGCAGGCACCGGGGGCGGCCGAGCTGGTGGCCCAGCTGGAGGAGTCGGGTGCGCGGGTCACGGTGGCGGCCTGTGACGTCTCGGACCGGGCGGCACTTGACGGCGCGATCGGCGCGGTCGCGGCGGATCGGCCGCTCACGGCCGTGGTGCACACCGCAGGCGTGCTCGACGACGCCACGATCGAGGGGCTGACCGCGCAGCGGCTGGACACGGTGATGGCGCCCAAGGTGGACGCCGCGTGGCACCTGCACGAGCTGGCCGGTCCGGTATCGGCGTTCGTGGTGTTCTCCTCGCTGGCCGGCGTGCTGGGTAGCCCCGGGCAGGCCAACTACGCCTGCGCGAACACGTTCCTGGACGCGCTTTCCGCACACCGCCAGTCGCTGGGGCAGCCCGCGGTGTCGATCGCCTGGGGCCTTTGGGACACCGCCGAGAGCGAGATGGCCGGGCAGCTCTCGGCCACCGACCGGGCCAGGCTGGCCCGCACCGGTGTCGGGCCGCTGAGCGCGGAGCAGGGCCTAGACCTGTTCGACGCGGCCGTGCGCAGCCCCGAGCCGCTCGTGGCCGCCGCGAAGTGGGAGCCGTCCGGCCTCCGGGCCCAGGCGGAGGCGGACCAGCTGCCGCCGGTGCTGCGCGGCATGGTGCGCATGCCGCGGCGCACGGCCGCGGCCGCCCAGGCTCAGAGCGCGGGCGCGGGCGGTCTGGCCGAGCGGCTCGGCGGCATGACCGAGGGCGACGCCAGGCGTGCCCTGGCCGACATGGTGCGCTCGCACGTTTCGGCGGTGCTCGCCCACGACAGCGGCGACACCGTCGACGACGACCGGGCGTTCAAGGACCTGGGCTTCGACTCGCTGACCTCGGTCGAGCTGCGCAACCGGCTCAACGCCGAGACCGGGCTGCGGCTGCCGGCGACGCTGGTGTTCGACCACCCGACGGTCAGCGCGCTGGCGGACTACCTGCTCCAGTCGATCGCGCCGGCAGCGCCGTCGCCGGCGGAACTGCTGCGCACGGCGCTCGAGGCGGCCGAGACGGTGCTGGCCAAGGGCGCTGCCAGCAGCGACACGGAAGCGACGCGGGCCAAGCTCATCGCCATCTTGCAGAGCGGGCTGACCAGGCTCAGCGCCGGTCAGGCCGATTCGGACGGTGCCGCCGAGCAGATCGACTCCGCCTCCGACGAAGAGATCTTCGCGCTCATCGACAAGGAACTGTGAGGAAGGCCGGACAATGGCGACCGAGGAACAGCTCCGCAATTACCTCAAGCGGGTCACGGTCGAACTGACCCAGACCCGTCGCCGGCTCGCAGAGGTCGAGGACAGCCGTAGCGAACCCGTTGCCATCATCGGGATGGCGTGCCGCTACCCCGGTGGTGGCGACACGATCGACGGCTACTGGGACCTGCTGCGCGAGGGCCGGAGCGCGGTGACCGAGGTGCCATCGTCCCGGTTCGACATCGACGACTACTACAACGCCGATCCGGCCGTCCCTGGCAGCGTCTACACCCGGTACGGGGCGTTCCTGCCCGACATCACCGGCTTCGACGCCGAGTTCTACGGGCTCCCGCCGCGCGAGGCGCTGCGGATGGACCCGCAGCAGCGCCTGCTGATGGAGCTGGCCTGGGAGAGCCTGGAGAACGCCGGCACGTCGCCCACGCGGCTGGCCGGCAGCCGGACCGGCGTGATGGTCGGTTTCCTGGACACCGCCTCCTCCTACATCCGGCTGCAGTACGAGCGGCAGGGCCGGGGTGCCTACGCCGACCCGTACCTGGGCCAGGGCTCGTCGCTCAGCGTCGCCGCCGGTCGCATCTCCTACTACCTCAACCTCACCGGCCCGGCGATGACGATCGACACGGCCTGCTCGTCCTCGCTGGTCGCCGTCCACGTGGCGGTCGAGAGCCTGCGCCGCGGTGAGTGCGACATGGCGATCGCGGCCGGCTCCACGTTGAACCTGCACCCGCTCAGCTACGTGCAGGGGTGCGCCACGGGCATGCTGTGCCCGGACGGTTCGTGCAAGACCTTCGACGATCGCGCCAACGGCTTCGTCCTGGGCGAGGGCGCCGGCGCGGTCGTCCTGGAGCCGCTGTCCAAGGCGATCCGCAACGGCCGGCGCATCTGGGCCGTCGTCCGCGGCTCGGCGGTCAACCAGGACGGCCACAGCAACGGGCTTACCGCACCCAGCCGCCCAGCCCAGGCCGAGGTGATCAGCCGGGCGCTGGTCGCGGCGCGGGTGGCTCCCGACGAGGTCGACTACGTCGAGGCCCACGGTTCGGGCACCGTTCTGGGCGACGCGATCGAGCTGTCTGCGATGCACGACGTCTACGGCGAGCGCTCGCCGGAGCGGCCGCTCTACGTCGGTGCGGTGAAGACCAACATCGGCCACACCCAGGCCGCGGCCGGCGTCGCCGGCCTGATCAAGGCGACGCTGGTGCTCAACCACGGGTACGCGCCGCCGAACCTCAACTTCGAGCGGGCGTCGGACTCGGTGCCGGCCGACGGCACGGTGCGGCCGGTCGTCGAGAAGACCGAGCTGCCCGACCGCGGCCGTCCCCGGCTGGCCGGCGTGAGCTCGTTCGGCTGGTCCGGGACGAACGCCCACATCGTGATCGAGGCCCCGCCGGCTCCAGCGGACCGTGAGGTCGTCGAAGTCGCCGGGCCGGCGAGGGGGCCGCAGACCCTGCCGGTGTCCGGCGCGAGCGGTGGCGCGCTGCGCGAGCAGCTGCAGCGGCTCGCGACGTGGCTCACCGACCGGCCGGAGCTGGGCCTGGCCGACGTCGCGCACACCTTGCAGGTCGGCCGCGGCGAGCTGGACTACCGGCGCCTGCTGGTCTGCTCCGATCGCGACGACGCGATCCGGCGGCTGGCCGGCGCGGTGGCCACGGTCCGCGACGACGCCAGGCAGGCCGCCAAGGCCCGTCCCCGCGTGGCGTTCCTGCTGCCCGGGGTCGGCGACCAGTACGTGGGGCTCGGCCGCGAGCTGTACCGCAACGAGCCGGTCTACGCCGAGGCGGTCGACCAGTGCGTCCGGCTGGTGCTCGAGCGCTCCGGCGTGGACCTGCGGCCGATGTTCTTCCCCGAGCAGGGCTCCCAGGCAGTGCGCGCCGTCCAGGGCGACCTCGCCGCGATGCTGGGCCGCGACGGCCACGAGGCCGAAGAGGCCGACCCGCTGCACAACGCCGAGCTCGCGCATCCGTTCCAGTTCACCGTCGAGTACGCGCTCGCGAAGCTGCTGGCGCACCGCGGCGTCAAGCCGGACATGCTGGTCGGCTACAGCCTGGGCGAGTACGTCGGCGCGTGCCTGGCCGGGGTGTTCAGCCTCTCCGACGCGCTGCACGTCGTCGTCGAGCGGGCGCGGCTGATCTGCGCGGTTCCCTCCGGGCGGATGGTGGCCGCCGCGGCGGGTGAGGAGCAGGTGGCCGCCGCACTCGCCGGCAGCAACGCCGAGGTGGACGTCGCCGCGATCAACGGCCCATCGATGACGGTGCTCAGCGGGTTGCCGAGGGACGTCGAGGCCGCGACCAGCCGGCTGATCGCCGCCGGCATCGCCTGCCGCTCGCTGCGCTCCGAGCACGCGTTCCACTCCTCGCTGCTGGAGCCGGCCAGGGACAAGCTCGCCGCGCTAGTGGACTCGGTGCCAAGGCAAGCACCTGCCATCACGATCGTGTCGAACCTGACCGGTGCCCCGCTGACCGCCGAGCAGGCGACGAACCCCTGGTACTGGGCCGATCACCTGGTCAACACCGTCCGCTTCGCCGACAGCGTGGCGTACTGCCTCAACCACGACATCGACGCGTTCGTCGAGCTCGGAGCGGGCCAGACGCTCGGCGGGCTGGTGCGGCAGAACCTCACCGGCGACTCCACCGCCGCTGTGCTCGGCACGTTCGCCGCCATGTGGGCCGTCGGCGACCACTTCGACGACAGCACCGCGCTGCTGGAAACCTGCGGCCGGCTGTGGGAGCTCGGCGTCGGCGTGAACTGGGAGACGACCCGCCCCGCCGGCGCCCGCATCGTCACGCTGCCGCCCTACGCGTTCCAGCGCACCTCGTTCTGGCCGGAGCTGGACCCGGACGTCGAGCACCACGTCACCTCCGGGCCGCCGCAGACCGGGCCAGGCGAGTTCTGCTACGCGCCGATCTGGCGGCAGGACCCGATGACCCCAGCCGTGCCGCCGCTGGAGGCGCTGGTCACCACCGGCCCGCTCGTGCTGTTCAGCGACAGCGTCGACCTCCCAGGCACCGCCGGCATCGGGGGCATCGGCCAACGGCTCGCCGACGCCGCGGCCGCGGCCGGCCAGCAGGTCATCGAGGTGGTGGCCGGCGCCGAGCTGCGGCGCGAAGGCCGCCGGATCGTCATCGACCCCACGGTGCCGGAGCACTACGGCGAGGTCTTCGCGGCCGTCAGACAGTCCGCCCAGGCCGGGCCGGTGCACGTGGTGCACCTGTGGAGCCTGCTCGCGCACGCGCTGACCCCCAGGTACGCCGACGACAGCGAACTGCGCGCGGCGATCCGGTTCGGCTTCGACAGCCTGCTGCTGGCGACCCAGGCCTTCGGTGAGCTGGCGGCTGGACCCGGGATCCGGCTGGTGACCGTGAGCCGGGGCGTCGCGGAGATCCTCGGCGCCGACGCGCTCGCCCCGCACCACGCCGCCGTGCACGGTCTCGGCCGCGTGCTGCGCAGCGAGTACACCGGGCTGAAGTGGAGCGGGATCGACCTCGACCCGGAGGGCACCGGTGACGGCGGCGCCGAGCCGGCGGCCGGCCAGGTCGCCCACGAGCTGCTCACCGAGCCGCAGCCCGGCGGTGCCACCGCCACGCACGACGCGCTGGTCGGCTGGCGGCGTGGCCGCCGCTGGGTGACCGGCTGGGGCACCGTGCCGATCAAGGCCGAGGACCTCGACCCGAACCGGTCCACGGCGCCGGTGTGGCGCCCCGACGGCGCCTACCTGATCACCGGCGGCACCCGCGGGCTCGGCATGGCGCTGGCCAAGCACCTGGTTCGGGCCGGCGTGCGCCGGCTCGCCCTGGTCGGCCGCACCAGGATCGATCGTGACGCGCAGCACGACGAGGGCAGCCGGGCGGCGCGCACCCTGCTCGACGTCGCCGAGCTGGAGGCCGCCGGCGCCGAGGTGCTGCTGCTCGCCGCGGACGTCGGGCAGCCGGACGAGCTGCGCGAGACCCTGCGCCGCAGCCGCGAGCACTTCGGCGCGCTGCACGGCGTCATGCACGCCGCCGGCTTGCCCGCCGGCGGGATGGTCGCGCGCCGCACCCTCGACGAGGCCGGCGCCGTGCTCGCCCCCAAGGTGCTGGCCATGGGCCCGCTGGCCGAGCTGGTCGGGCCGGCGACGCCAGCCGAGCAGCGGCCAGAGCTGCTGGTCCTGTACTCCTCGGCGGTCACCGAGTTCGGCGGGGTCGGCGAGGGCGACTACTGCGCGGCCAACTCCGTGCTCAACTCCTACGGCTCGGCGCTGGCCTCGGTCGCGCCGTCGACGAAGGTGCTGACGGTCGCCTGGGGCCCGTGGCGCCACGACGACTGGCAGGAAGCGGGCCTGCAGGCGGCCAGCGGCCTCGCCGAGACCGTGCACGAGTACCGCGAGCAGTTCGGCTTCACCGACGAGGGCGGTTGCGAGCTGCTGGACCGCGCGGTGGCCGTCGGCTCGGGCTGCCTGCTCGTGCTGAGCCAGCCGATGGAGGTGGCGCGGCGCGTCTGGTCCGCCGCGATCGACTACGACTCCCTCGTCGGCAAGGCGTCGGCCGCACCGCAGGGCCAGCGGTTCCCCCGGCCGCACCTGCGCACCGACTTCGTGGCGCCGCGAACCGACCGCGAGGTCCGGATCGCGGAGATCTGGGGATCGTTCCTCGGCATCGACCAGGTCGGGGTCAACGACCCGTTCTTCGACCTCGGGGGCAACTCGCTGGTCGGAATCGCGATGGTGCTCGCCATCGAGAAGGAGCTCGCCGTGCCTATCGCACCGGCGGTGCTCTTCGAACACCCGACGGTCGCGGAGTTCGCCGCCGCGCTGGAGAGCACCGACGGCGTGCAACAGGTGCTGGATTCCAGCTCCGCTCGGGGCCAGCGGCGGCGCCGTGGTCGTTCCGGTAACCGGAAATGAGGACTGCAGACGTGAGTGAGCACATCGCAGGCGAGGTCAGCGGCACCGACATCGCGATCGTGGGAATGTCAGGACGGTTCCCGGGAGCCTCCGATGTCGCCGAACTGTGGGCGAACATCCGGGCCGGCCGGTCGGGGATCACCAGGTTCACCGACGACGAGCTGCGGGCCGCCGGCGTGGCCGAGGAGCTGCTGGCGGACCCCAGCTACGTCAAGGCCGCCCCGGTGATCGACGGCATCGAGCTGTTCGACGCCGGCTTCTTCGGCTTCAGCCCGAAGGAGGCCCAGATCCTCGATCCGCAGCACCGGCTGTTCCTGGAACACAGCTGGGAGGCGCTCGAGGACGCGGGCTGCGACCCGACCCGATTCGACGGCGCGATCGGCGTCTTCGCCGGCAGCGCGCTGAGTCACTACCTGCTGAGCAACCTGGTGCCCAACGGCATGCTGGAGGCGATGGGGTCGCTGCCCATCGGGCTGGCCAACGACAAGGACTCGCTGACCACCCGGTGTTCGCACACCCTCGGTCTGTCCGGGCCCAGCTACGGCGTGCAGAGCTACTGCTCGACCTCCCTGGTCGCGGTGTGTGCCGCGGCCAGCAGCCTGGCCAACTTCGAGTGTGACCTCGCGCTCGCCGGCGGTGTCGCGCTCAACGTGCCGCACCGGGTCGGCTACGTGTACCAGCAGGGTGGCATCACCCCACCGGATGGTGAGTGCCGGGCCTTCGACGCCGCCGGCCTCGGCGCCCCGGTGGGCAGCGGTGTCGCGGTGGTGGCGCTGCGCCGCCTGGAGGACGCGCTCGCCGACGGCGACCAGATCTACGCGGTGATGCGCGGCTGGGCCGTCAACAACGACGCCGGCCGCAAGGTCGGCTTCACCGCTCCTGGCGTGCAGGGCCAGGCCGCCGTCATCTCCGAGGCGCTGGCCAGCGCCGACCTGACTCCGGCCGACATCGACTACGTCGAGGCCCACGGCACCGGCACCGCGCTCGGCGACGCCGCCGAGCTGGCGGCGCTGCAGCAGGTGTTCCGCGGCCAGGCGTGCCTGATCGGCTCCGTCAAGAGCAACCTCGGCCACCTCGACCGCGCGGCCGGCGCCACCAACCTGATCAAGGCGGCGCTCGCGTTGCGCTGCGACGAGATCCCGCCCAGCCGCAACCTGTCCGAGCCGAACCCGCAGCTGCGAACAGGTGAGGCGCAGCTGGAGGTCGTGACCGAGCTGCGCCGGTGGCCGCGGCGCGACGGCCGCACCCGCCGGGCCGGCGTCAGCGCGTTCGGCGTCGGCGGCACCAACGCGCACGTCGTGCTCGAGGAGGCGCCGCAGGTTCCGCGGCCCGACGCCGCGCCGCGGCCGGAGCTGCTCGTGTGGTCGGCGCGCACCGCCACGGCGGCCGACGCCCTGACCGGTCGCCTGACCACCCACCTCGAGAAGTCGGCGCACCGG
>OBLK01000083.1_pt1 | contig 35898 bp, 29 predicted proteins | sample 1518871 | NCBI WGS metagenome assembly OBLK01 (sample SAMEA2464837, study PRJEB22497) | soil metagenome | biome: Grassland; feature: Farmland; material: Clay | place: Australia | collected 2013-02-01 | depth 0.8 m
GAGCAGTGGTGCTGATCCGACCGGGTACGAAGCAGTATGCAGGTAGACAGCGCTCTGGCGCGCGAGCTGCGCCACCACTATCTGTTCTCCGCGATGACCGATGCCCAGCAGGGCCGGCTGCTCGCGACCTCCGTGCCGCGGCGCCTCGCCCCCGGGGAGCACCTTTTCAGTCGCGGGGATGCGGCGGCATATTCGTTTCTGTTGAGAAGCGGTTGCGTGAAGCTGTATCGGCTCTCCGCGGAGGGGGACGAAAAGATCATGAGGCTCATTCGCCCATCGCAGACGTTCGCCGAAAGCATAATGTTCATGGATGTCCCCCGGTATCCGGTCTCCGGGGAGGCTGTCGAGGCCGCCGAGCTCGTGGCGTTCAACCGCGAGACCTTCCTGGGCATATTGCAGGAGTCTTTCGCCACCTGCCGCGCGGTGATGGCACAGATGACCCGGCGCATCCAGGCCCACTGGGACGAGATCGAGACGCTGGCTCTCCAAAACAGCCGCTACCGCGTCGTGCACTACCTGCTGGGGCTCGTAGCCTCGGGCGCTGTCGGTCGTGTCACCGTGGACCTCCCGACGCGCAAGGTGGTGATCGCGGCCCATCTGGCGGTCACGCCGGAAACGCTGTCGCGGACCCTGCGTGCATTGAGCGATGAGGGCCTGATCGAGGTCGCGGGGGATGAAGTAACGATCGCCGATGTCGAAAGGCTGCGGCGCCACATGCACTGATGCTTGACGGTCGTCAATGCGGACTCGGGCGGTAGAGCGGACCCTTCCGGAATGAGCGCACTCAGCCATCGCTTCTCGCGCTGGACGCTGCTCATGTTCGCCTTCGCGCTCGCCAACTTCGTGGCGGCACAGGGGTTGATTCTCGCGGGCGTAACCTGGCCGACGCGGTCCGTGCTGGCGCCCGGGACGCTCGCCGCGGTGCATCTGCTGGTGATCGGCTGGCTGTTGCAGTTGATGCTCGGAGCGTTGTTCCAGTTCGTACCGGTCATCACATCAAGTCCGCTGATGAGCCAGCGCGTGGTTCTTTTGACCCTGGTCGCCATCCAGACCGGGTTGATGGGCATGATCTGCGGCTTCTTCGCCGTGGCCGGCGGATCGGCTGCGCTCGCAATCGCTCTGCCGGCGGGCGGCGCCATGGTGTTCCTCGGCGTGCTGGTCGCACTGTGGAATATCGCAGTGCTTTTGCTCGGCGCGCGGCCGCTTGCGCTGCCGGGTAGGATGCTGCTCTCCGGACTCGCATTCCTGCTGGTGACGGTGACCCTCGGAGTTTCGTTCGCGCTGGCGTTCACGGTGCCGGCACTCACGCCGTATCTGGCTCCGCTGCTGGGCGGCGTCGGTGCGCACGCGCTCGCGGGCCTCGGAGGTTGGTTCACGCTTGCCGCGATGGGGGTCGCCTATAAGCTGCTGCCGATGTTCATGCTCGCTCCGGAGGACCGGGGAATTGCCGGAGACTGCGTACACATCCTGGGAACATCGGGATTCGCTCTGGCCGTTGGTGCGGGATTGGCCCGGATGTGGATATCCGCCGGGTTCCTGCGGATCGCGGAGTCGGCGGGATTCGTGGCGATCGTGATCACCGTGGCGATCTATCTGTGGGACATCGTGCGGATTTATCGTACGCGCAAGCGCGCCATCATCGAAGTGCACAACAAGGCCGCGGTGGGCGCCTTCGGCTTCCTGGGACTCGGTACCGCTGGCGCGATCGGCCTGCTGGCGGCCGGGAGTCTGCGCGCCGGCTCACCGGCGATCGTATTTGTGATGGTATTCGGCTGGCTCGGGGGGCTCGGGCTCACGCAACTGTACAAGATCATCCCGTTTCTCACCTGGCTGGGCCGCTACGGCGGCAGCCTGGGCCGCGGGCCCGTGCCCCGTGTCCAGGATCTGGTCAGGGAGCGGCGCGGCTTTCGGTGGTTTGCGCTGTATTTCCTCGGAGCGCTGCTTGGCGCCGCTTCGCTGCTGTTCGATACGGCATACGGATTCCGGTTGTCTCTTTCGCTCATTACATTGGCCACGCTGGGCCTCGTCACCGAGTACTGGCGCGCCTGGCGATGCCATTACGCGCGCGTGCGCGACGATGGATCTTCCACACCCCCATTTGTTCCGAACCACGGAGGCTGACCATGTCCGAGCCGTTCACACTTGACGTCCGGGAAGAGCTGCGCGGAGGAGGGGAGCCGCTGCCGAGGATCGTCCAGGCGGTCGAGAATCTCGCACCCGGTCAGGCGCTGCGTTTGCTCGTCCCTTTCGAGCCGCTGCCGCTTTACGCCGTGCTCGAGCGCAAGGGCTTCGGCCACGAGGCCGTACGGCATGGCAAAGGGGATTGGGAGGTCCTGTTCTCGCCGCACGCGCAGCGTTCGGAGCAGGCTTCATCGCCGGTTTCGACGGCAAAGAGCTCGTCCGACGAACAGTGGCCCGAGCCGAGCGCGCATCTCGACAACCGGGGCCTGCAGCCACCCGAGCCGCTGGTGCGCATCCTGGATACGCTCGAGCACCTTGCGCCGGGGCAGGTGCTCGAAGCCATCAACGAGCGCGATCCGGTGTTTCTCTATCCGGAGCTTCAGGCTCGTGGCGCGAGCATTCGCACTGAGAAGATGGAAGGGGGCGTTCGCCTGCTCATCCGCCGAGGAGGTTGACAGCGGTGGCGAGCGCCCTCCCTGGCGCCCAATCACAGATTATTTCGTGGATCCGCCGAGCATTCGCCTCACTGCCCCGGAAGGCAACCGGTAGCAGGGCCTCGATGTCCGGGACCGGTTCCGTCCCCACGAGGTGCGGCCATGAGCACCTGCCATGGCAATTGTGACGCCGGCGGCACCGGGACCCGACGGTCGCCCAGCGCCACCGGCGTACATGACAGCCGCCCCTTTTCAGGCAAGCCTCTTCACTGACTATCAGTGGAATTTCCAGTCGAACGTCAATCCATATGTCCGAGGCGTTCCATACACCCCGAAGACCTCATTGGCGATGGTATATACGTCCGGAATCCAGACTTTGTTCGCGAGGTTGCGTCCCCAAAGCGATACCTGATAATCGTCGGAGGAACTCATCCAGGTCAGCCGCGCACCGAGCAGACCGAATGCCGGCTGAATGGCATACGGTTCCAGCTCGCCCCTCTGCCTGCCGGTGTAGGTATAGCTAACGCTCGGCTCCAGTGCGCCGCCACCCGGCAGCAACAGGTCGTAAATCGCCTCCAGGCTCCCCGTGTTGCGTGGCGCATGCAGCATGTCCATGCCGCTTTGATTGCGCAGATCCACACATCCGGCTTGCGCCGGATTGGCGAGGCATCCGGCATTGCCCGGGCCCGTGAGAAGGGAATATACCGACCCGTTTGACAGGTACGCGATGCTGTATTTCGCACGCATGTAACCGTAGCTGCCTCTTATGGTCAGGTGCTCGGTCGCAAGCCAGTCGAACTCCAGTTCCACACCCTGCGCTCTGGCGCCGCCCGCGTTGAACGTCTCGAATTCGCCTATGTAATTTGGTGGCGGATTGACGATTCCCGGACGTGGCCCGAACGACTGAATCTGCAGGTCCTTATAGCGCGTATCGTACAGAGCGAGGTTGGCGCGCAGACGATGCATGAACTCGAATTTCGCGCCGAATTCCGTGTTATATGCAATTTCCGGGCGCAGCGGCTTCGTGTCCGCAATGCTGGTCGGTTCTGCCGCGAAACCGCCGCTCTGAAAACCCTCTGCCTCGGTCAGGTAAAGATTCACGGTCGACGTCGGCCGATAACTCAATGATATCTTCGGTGTAAACCGACTCCAGCTGTGGGAAACCCGGTTGATAAGAGAGTTTGGCAGGATTCCCAGACCAATCGCGCCGCCGTAGCCACTCGCGTTCTTGGCGTCGCCAAACGAATTGTTACTCATGTCCCTGTGCTCGTACGAATAGCGACCGCCTATCGAGAGCACCCAGCGATGGGCGAACTGCCAGTCGACCTGGCCGAACACGGCTTCGCTGTCGATGCGATCTATGCCTCGGTAGTGCTCGTCGAGCGCCGGATCTGGATTTAGACTGGGCAGCAGGAAGAGCCGCAGCCGATTCCGATACTCCCGACTGAGCCACAGCCCGACCACGTAGTGAACTTTATTCACGGGTCGGGATACCAGACGCATCTGCTCGGTCAAGGCTCTGTCGTTGTCCCAGACAGCGTTTCCGAGCGGCAGTATCGCGCCAAGCGAGTCCATGGACCACTGGTTATAAACACGCTGCCACGCGGTAATCGAAATGAATCTGGTCACGGGACTCAGGTGATCGGTAAACCTTGCGCTCAGCCCGTATGAGAACTGCCGCTGATAGCCGTCGTAAGGGTTCGTGGCACAGGTCGGGTTCGGCGCCGTGCCGCACAGGCTCTGGTAAACCTGCAGTAGCGGCAGAGGGAACGCAGTCCTATGCGACATTGGAACCCGCGCCATGTCCTCGTCATCGCTCTTACTTGCATTTGCACTCAACAGCCACTCCGTATGCGCGCCCACATGGATAAGTTGCGCCCGCACAGCCTTCGAGTCTTCATTCTTTTCCCTCGTGTGAAGCGCCACGTTTCGCACCCAGCCGTCGGACATCCGCGTGGACACCACGAGTTTCCCCGCCCAACCGTCTGCAAGCGGCCCGGTGATGAGTCCGGAAAAATTGTGACGGCCATAATTCCCGAGCGTGACTTCAGTTCTGACATGCAGTCCGTGCATGCGCGGACGCATGGTGTGAACATTGATGACGCCGCCGATGGCGTTCTTGCCGTACAGCGTGCCCTGGGGGCCGCGCAGGACCTGTATGCTGGCGATGTCGAACAGCGTCTGGTCGATGTCCGAGACGTTCCCAAAATAGACGCCGTCTATGAACACGGCCACCGGGGAAGAGGTGCCGGGACCGTCGTCGTTGGAAGATACGCCGCGAAGTGAAATGAGACTCTGCCCGAGAGCGAACGGCGATATCGTCATCCCCGGTACGTAGTTCACGAGGGTATTGAGGTCGTGAATCCCTCTGCGCCTGACTTCGGTGCCGCGAAGCGCTGTTACCGCGATCGGAACCCGCTGCAGATTCTGCTTGCGAAGCTGGGCGGTTACGGTGATCTGCTTGAGCATCACCAGCGGTTGGTTTGCCGCGGATGCTTGAGTGCAGATTGCCGTCAATGTGGCGACCGATACGGCTCGGCCAAAAAGACGCGATGCTTTCATGAAATCCCCCCACTCGTTCTCTGTGCGTTAATGAAAGGCCGGACATTCCATGTGATCTAGCGATTCTTGTTTATTCGCGGATCGAATCCCATCGCTTATCCGGGCGAGAAAGACCGGGAATGGCGCCACATCTCAAGTGCGTTCGACAGCAGGGCGCAGCCTTGGGAGTGATTAAGCGGGTGTGCGACGTCGGGACGTCGCGTCTCCGGATTATTGCTGGGAATGCGCATCCCCTCGACGTGGTCGCTCCGCTGACCAGCCTGTTTGTCGGCCGGCGACGACCGCCGCTCACAGCTTATGGTCGGTGTCAAAGAAAGGCGCTTCGTGGACGGGACGAGGACCCGTTCGGCACCGAAACGCCGTGCACGCACGGAATGCAAGGATGTCGATTGGACGCTTCCCACGATTTCCGGCGACCCCATGAGCATTTTTCTGCGATTTTCAGGGGTTTCCCTGGCACACAACGGCTTCGACGGCGGCCGCAATTGCCAGCAGTCTGCGATCGCTGCCGCCGGGGCCGTCAAGCTCGATGGCCACGGGCAGAAGTGTGGACTCTTTGTCCTCGCGCGGACTGAGTCCGGCCGGCAAGCTGATACCGGGAATGCCGGCATTGCTCGCAGGATCGGTGTTTCGAATGAAGGTTGCGAACGTCGGTACGGCCGCATCATTGAGCGTGACGAAACGGTCGCTGCCTTCAATCGGCTGCGCCGGCAGCGGTGTGGTGGCAAGCAACACGGCCTCGATATCCAAAGCCGCGAAGTAATCGCGGTATAGTCTCTGCAGCTGCGGTCGCGAGATCGTCAACGCCTTCCTGTAAACGTCCTCCGGTACCGAATCTGACATCACTTGGCCCATGATTTCCCTTACATCTGCGCTGGCGATTTCGTCATACAGCCGCGCCAATGTCACGTTCGTGCGCGTGTGGAACAGATAGGTCTGGAGAGCCCTCTTGGTCTCGTAGAGCACCACTGGGAAGCTGACGGCGGCGTTGGCAGTGGCGATGTGCTTTATGTCGGCGGTTATCAGTGTGGCGCCGGCGTCTCTCAGCGCGGCTACAACGTGCTGCAGGGCGCGCGAGACATCGGGATGGAGGTTTTCCTGGAAGTGCTCCTGCGGAACACCGATTCTGAGGTCGTGTAGGTCGATGGCGGCAAGGTTGGCGGAAGGCATCCCGGCGAGAACCGCATCGAGTGCAGCTACATCGCGGACGGTCCGCCCCATGGGCCCTATCACGTCCCTCGTAGGTGAAAGCAGCGCGACACCGCCCATTGGATAGCGGCCTGTCGTGGGCCTGAATCCGACTATGCCGCACAGTGCGGCCGGAATGCGCGACGAGCCGCCGGTGTCCGTGCCCAGGCCGCTGTGCACCAGCCCGGCGGCGATCGCCGCCGCCGTGCCGCCGCTGCTGCCACCGGCGAAGCAGCTCAAGTCATGTACATTGCGGACGGGACCGAAGGTGGGGTTGTTGCTCGTAATCCCGTACGCCAGTTCGTGCATGTTCGTCTTGCCGACGATCTCGGCGCCCGCATGGCGTAGGCGAGACACCGCAGGCGCGTCGCTCGTCGCAACGTACTTGCGCAGAGCCGGTGTCGCCAGCGTACATGGCATACCGGCAACCTCGATATTGTCCTTGACGACGATCCGGAATCCGGCGGCTGGCGGACCATCTGTGCCGGACGAGGCATCGGCGGCCGCCGTGGCGACCGGCTGCTCGATGCTCGCCTCAAAGCGGGGATCGAGGTACGTAAACGCATTGAGCTCACGCCACCGCGGGTGGACAGTGCGCTCGCACTTCCCTGTGGTGGGAGGATGGCGCATCGGTCGATTCTGAGTCATCGGTCCAGGCAATCAAATGCATTACATGGACAAATATCAGTGTCGGTACAAATTCATCAGGGGCGCCTTTGGTCGATCGTCGGCAGGACCTGTTCCTGGTCATCTGTGGGCCTGGGCAACCCCGACGGTCCCGTTACGAACCCGGACCGGGAAGCTGTGGACGCTTTCGTACACGCTCGTGTCCAACCCCTCCGGGATTACACACGGCCACGGTCTGTGGTCGTTCGGCAGACATAATTAGCGTTGCTGCGGGCGGAAGCGTTCCCCGAAGGCCGCTTCCTTGGTGTGGCGCCGCCGGAAGATGTGGAAGAGCGAAGGTCGGGACTCGACGTCTCTCGGCGCACGCTCGCCTGCATGGTCGGGTACCGGATCTTTCCGGACAGACCTCGGTCGTCCACAATCGCGGCGCCGGGCAGATGCGCGGGGGAGTGGCGCTGTCTGGGGCGGTTACCCGCATTTTTCGCGGTCTGCGCGTCTACACCGGCAACCCTCCCGGCATCGATCGTCGTCGCAGCGAGGTGGTGGCTTTCGCCAATTGCGGCGGTCATTCTCTCGATATTTTGCGATACTGCTTCGCCGGATCGATTGAGTGAGCCGAACCCGTGGCCGTGCAGGGGGAGATCTTGCTCGACACGCAGCGCATCGCCAAGCAACAAGGAGTACTATGCGGGCACGGCGAACCACTTCGGGCTCGCAGGCGCGCCAGAGCAAACCCATCCAAGCATGTGGCGAGTAGAGCTGACGCACCGCGTACATTGATTTTGGGGAACAATTTGCGGGAACGTGACGGACTTTCGCAGACGCCGGCGCTCGGCGCGCCGGAGGTAACGCACGTTCGTGTAGAGCCCGCCCATGCCGGGCGGCCTTGTGATTGACATCTAAAGGAATTGCTCCTAGGATCGGGGTACGACGTTATGGGGCGTTACCGCGACAATCCGCAGGCGATCCGGGCGCTCATCCGCCCCGAGAGCATTCACCGTGACGTGTACCTGGACGCGGAGCTGTTCGAGCTCGAGATGGAGCGGCTCTGGCGCAACACCTGGGTGTATGTCGGGCACGACAGCCAGGTGCCGAATCCCGGCGATTACTTCACGACGCAAATCGGACGCGAGCCTGTCATCATGTTGCGCGGCACCGATGGTGAGGTGCGCGTGCTGCCGAACCGTTGCGCACACAAGGGCTCGAGACTGGTCAGCGCGGTGCATGGCCGGTGCGCAGGCGGAGCATTGCGCTGTCCCTATCACGGTTGGACTTACAGACTGGACGGGTCGCTGCGGACGGTTCCGCTGAAAGGCGGTTACGAGGGAACGGGGTTCGAGCGCAGCGATGCGGCGGGTGGGCTGGCGCCGATTCGCTGCGAGAATTACCGCGGTTTTGTGTTTGCGCGTATCGCGGCTGAGGGCCCGACCTTCGAGGAGTATTTCGGCGAATCGCTGAGCTCGATCGACAACATGGTCGACCGTTCGCCGGCCGGGCGCCTGGAGGTCGCGGGCGGAGTGCTGCGCTATATGCACGACTGCAACTGGAAGATGTTCGTCGAGAACCTGAACGACGCAATGCATCCGATGGTGGCGCACGAGTCTTCCGCCGGAACCGCCAAGAGGCTCTGGGAACGGCAGCGGGCGCCGGCGGGAACGCCCGTTCCCATGGTGATCGAGCAGTTCACCCCGTTCGTCAACGGTTACGATTTTTTCGACAAGATGGGCGTGAAGGTGTATGCGAACGGCCACAGCTATACCGGCGTCAACTTCTCGATTCATTCGAAGTACTCGAGCGTGGGAGAATACGAGCGGCGCATGGTCGAGGCCTACGGAGAGGAAAGGACACGCCGTATCCTTGGGGAGGCGCGCCACAACACCGTCTACTACCCGAGTCTCACGATCAAAGGGGCGATTCAGGCGATCCGTGTCGCTCGTCCGTTGGCGGTGGACAAGACGTTGATCGAAAGCTGGACATTTCGGCTGGTCGAAGCGCCCGATGAGATGCTCGTCCGTACGACCACTTATACGCGGCTCATCAACGCCCCGACGTCGGTGGTCGGTCACGACGATCTGCACTGCTACCGCGCGATCCAGCAAGGGCTCGCCTCCGGCAGCAACCAATGGGTGAGTCTGCATCGCAACTACTCGCCCGCCGAGGCGGCCGGCATGGCCGGCACCTACGGTGCGACCAACGAAGTCCCGATGCGGGGACAGTATCGAGCCTGGGCGCACTACATGACGCTTGGGATGGGGGAGAGCTGAGACATGCCGGCGAGCGACACTCGCCCCTCGGAAGCGGCGCTCGTGGACTTCGTGTATCGGGAGGCGCGGTTGCTCGATGAGAAGCGTCTGGACGAGTGGTACAATCTTTTCACGGAGGACGCCCGATACTGGATGCCGCTGACCCGGGGGCAGCCTGAGGGCGAGACGCACACGTCGCTTTTCTACGAGGACAAGCTCCTGCTCAGGGTGCGTATCGAGCGGCTGAGCAGCCCCAGCGCCTTCTCCCAGCAGCCGCCGAGCTTCTGCCAACATATACTTCAGAAGCCGGCGGTTGAGGAGGCTGATGTCGCCGCAAATCAATTCGTGATGCGCACACCGTTCATGTACGCCGAATCCCAGCTCGATCGCCAGTTGCTCCTGGCGGGTGTGTTTTGGCATCGCCTCGTGACCGTCGAGGGCACCTTGCGCATCCGCCTGAAGAAGATCGAGCTGCTCAACTGCGACGCCGCGCTTCCTTCTATCCAGCTGCTCCTGTAGACGATGAGCCATCCTGCGCCGCGCGTGTCCGGGTCGGTGTATGAGGCGTTCCGCCGGACGACCCAGGAGAATGCCGACCGGGATTTTCTCTGCGTGCCGCCGCGGACGGCGGCAACCTACTGCATCGAGGCGCGCACGTGGTCCTACCGGCAGGCGGCGCACGAAGTGGAGGTTCTGATCCGCCGCTACCGTGAGGCCGGCTACGGACATGGCCATCGGGCTGGCCTCATGCTGGAGAATCGACCCGCGTTCTTCCTCCACTGGCTGGCGCTCAATGCGCTCGGCGTGTCGGTGGTGCCGATGAGCACGGAGTGGCGCACGGCGGAGCTCGAGTATCTGGTGGAACACTCTGAGATCTGCGTGGTCGTCGCGCCTGAGGCTCGCGCGGCGGAGCTCGTCCGCGCGGCCGAGGCGGCCGGTCGGTCGCTCGCGGTGACGACTGCGGCTCTGGCGGGGCTGTCGCGGGCGGCCATCCGCGCTCCTGTACAAACCCGGCCGGACGCCGACACGGAATGTGCGCTGCTTTATACCTCCGGCACGACCGGCCGGCCGAAGGGGTGCGTGCTGACAAACGAGTATTTTCTCTGGGCGGGTTCCTGGTACGCTCGGCTCGACGGTCTGTGCGGGATCCGTCCGGGCCGGGAGCGCCTGATAACGCCCCTGCCGCTGAGTCACATGAACGCCATGGCCTTCTCGAGCATGGTGATGCTCCTCACGGGAGGGTGCATCGTCCAGCTCGATCGCTTCCACCCAAGCACGTGGTGGGAGTCCGTGTCCGTCTCGGGGGCGACCATCGTGCATTATCTCGGCGTGATGCCGCCGATGTTGCTCGGGGCGCCGGTCTCGGCGCGTGAGCGTGACCAGGCCGTCCGATTCGGGTTTGGCGCGGGCGTCGATTCGCGCCTGCATGCGGCGTTCGAGAAGCGGTTCGGATTTCCTCTCATCGAGGCGTGGGCGATGACCGAGACCGGCGCGGGCGCCGTCATCGTCGCGAATCGTGAGCCTCGCAAGGTGGGCACCGCCTGCTTCGGCAGGGCCGGGCCGCAGGTCGAGTACCGTGTGGTGGACGAGACCGGTCGGGACGTTGCAGCGGGGCAGCCCGGAGAGCTGCTTGTGCGGCGTGCGGGGGATGCGCCGCGCTTCGGATTCTTTCGCGAGTACCTGAAAGATCCCGCGGCGACGTCAGCGGCCTGGGCGGGTGGCTATTTTCACACGGGGGATGTGGTTCAAGTCGACGCCGACGGCGACTTCCACTTCATCGATCGGAAGAAGAACGTCATCCGCCGCAGCGGCGAGAACATCTCCGCGGTGGAAGTGGAAAGCGTGCTCCTGCAGCATCCCGGAGTCGCCGCTGTCGGGGTCGCGGCGGTGCCCGATGAGGTGCGGGGCGATGAGGTGATGGCATGCGTCGTGCCTCGCAAACAGCTCGACGAAGCCGAGCGTGTTACATTTGCGCATGACCTCGCGCGGTTTTGCCTCGAGAGGCTCGCTTACTTCAAGGCGCCCGGCTACGTCGGCATTTGCCAGAGTCTGCCGGTCACGGCAACGGAGAAGATCCAGCGGGCCCGCCTGAAGGATCTCAGCCGAATGCTGCTGCGCGATCAGGCGTGTGTCGACCTGCGCAAGCTCAAGAATCGCAAGGCGGTGACGTGAGCGAGCGGCGAGCGGGTGACGAAGAGGCGGTCGTGGCCGTGCCGGTCACCGTCCCCTACGTGCGCTACTCGATCCGCAGTGCGCACTGGTTCGTCGCCCGCGCACTGCGTGCGCTGTTCGAAGGCAGCGGGCTCGGCAAAGCCGATCTCGACGGCCTCTGCCTCTCGAGTTTCACGCTGGCGCCCGACACGGCGGTCGGCCTGACGCAGCACCTGGGGCTTTCACTCAGGAGCTTGGATCACATTCCCATGGGCGGCGCCGCGGCGATCGTCGCATTGCGCCGCGCGGTGCGTGCGGTCGAGTCCGGCGACGCGAGCGTCGTGGCGTGCGTCGCCGCCGACACCAATCACGTCGATACGTTCCGCTCCACTCTCGGCAGCTTCAGCCAGTTTGCACGGGACGCCGTCTATCCCTACGGCTCCGGCGGCCCGAACGCGAGCTTCGCATTCCTGACCGCCTACTACATGCGTACATTCGGGGCGCGCCGGGAGGATTTCGGCAAGCTGTGCATCGCGCAGCGGCAGAACGCGCTGCGGAACCCGCACGCGCTTTTCAAGAAACCGCTCACCCTGCGGGAGTATCTCGACGCCCGGCTCATTGCCGAGCCACTGCGCCTCTTCGACTGCGTGATGCCGTGCGCGGGCGCGGAGGCGTTTCTGGTCATGAGCCGCGCCCGTGCGCAAGACCTCGGCCTGCCTTTCGCCACGGTGCTTGCGAGCATGGAGCGGCACAACTCGTTTCCCGAGGACCCGATCCAGACGCGCGGAGGCTGGGTGCTCGACCGTGAAAGACTGTTCGCGCAGGCGGGGGTGACCCACCGGGACATCGATTTCCTGCAAACGTATGATGATTACCCCGTGATCAGCGCCATGCAGATCGAAGATCTCGGGTTCTGCGGCAAGGGAGAGGCACCCGAGTTCATCCGCGGCCACAGTTTCACGACCGATGGAACCTTCCCGGTCAACACGTCGGGCGGGCAGCTCTCGGTGGGACAGGCGGGGGCGGCCGGCGGTTATCTCGGCATGACCGAGGCGATCCGCCAGGTGACGCGCACGGCCCGGGGCACAGCGGTGGCGAATGCGAACATCGGGCTGGTGAGCGGCTTTGGAATGATCAACTACGATCGTGGACTGTGCTGTGGGGCCGCGATCCTGGCGGGCCAGCAGGCATGAGCGAGACTCCCAAGCGGCCGAAGCGCGGGAACCCCGTCACGCGCACGCGCGTGCCGCCGCTGCCTCCCTCGGAGCGCAGCCGGGCCGCGCTCGGCCTCACGGCGGCCGCGGCACTCGGTCGTTTCGAGGTTCAGGAGTGCGCCGAATGCGGGGCGGTCCAATACCCGCCCCGCGAGGCCCGTCATCGATGTCTTTGTCCCGACCTCCAGTGGGCGCCGCAACGCGGCGGGGGCGAGCTGATATCCGAGACGGTGCTGCATCACAGCAACGACCCGTACTTCCGGGACCGCCTGCCGTGGCGCCTGGGAATGGTGCGCCTGGACTGCGGCCCGACAGTCATCGCGCATCTGCATTGCGGTGTATCGCCCGCGCCGTGCCGGGTACGGATCGTGGCACGGCTCGACAGGGCCGGGCAGGCGGCATTGGTCGCGGTTGCCGATGGAAACACTATCAGCGAGAGGGCGGCGGACATGGCCAGCGACACTCATCTGCGGGAAATGACCTGCGATCCCAGGGACCGGAAGGTTCTGGTCACCGACGGCAAGAGCCCGATCGGTCAGGCCCTGGCGAGAGCCCTGGTCGCCGCGGGATCTGACATCGTGTGGGTGGGCTGCGCCGAGCCCTGGAAAGGATCGTCGCAGCTCGAGGAGCTGGAGCAGCTCGACCCGGTGACGCTCGTGCCGCTCGACGTGACGAGCTCTGATTCGGTCAAGACTCTGGGTGCCGAACTCGGCGCCAAGGTGGACATTCTCATCAACAACGCGGAGGCGCATCGGCCTTACGGCATTGCTGCGCCACACGGAATGGAGGCTGCCCGGTCGGAGATGGACGTGAACTACTTCGGATTGCTCCGCCTTGCGCAGGAGTTCGGCCCAATCATGCGCTCGCGCAGCGCGGACGGGTGCTCGAGCGCCACGGCCTGGGTCAACCTCCTGTCCGTGTATGCCCTGGCGAGCTTTCCCGCACGCGGCACGTATTCCGCCTCGAAGGCGGCGGCCCGCTCGCTGGCGGAGTGCCTGCGGTCGGAGATGCAGCCGGCGGGCGTGCGTGTGATGAACGTGTTTCCCGGTCCGATCGACGATGAATGGAATCAGGATCTGCCCCCGCCGAAGCTGACCACGCAGGCGCTCGCCAGGGCCGTGGTCAGTGGATTGCAGGCAGGCATCGAGGACCTGTTTCCGGGGGATGTGGCGCAGGAGTGGCTCCAGCGCTGGCGCGAGAATCCGAAAGTGCTCGAGCGAGAGATCGCGATGAGCCGCTGAGCGCGGGAGGACCCGGATGAGTGACCTTTATGCATTGGTGACGGGAGCGAGCTCGGGGATCGGCGCGGCGACCAGCAGAGCATTTCTCGACGCCGGGTATCACGTGGTCTGCCTGTCCCGCGGGCGTTTCGAACACGCCTCGAGCCGCGTGCACAACGTCGAGGTTGATCTCTGCGACGCAACGGCGACGCGCGAAGCGGCAATCGAGGTGGCGCGGCTCTTTCCCGTCACGACGGTTGTGCACAACGCCGGCGCCATACGCGAAAAACCGCTGGAGGAGGTGAAGCTCGATGACCTCGAAGCGCTCACCAACTTGCATGTCGCGGCGGCTATTTCGCTGGTCCAGGCCGCTTTGCCGACCATGAAACGGCAGCGCTTCGGCCGCATCGTGCTCGTCTCGACCCGGGCGATACTCGGACTGGCGAAGCGGACCGTGTATTCGGCGACCAAGGCGGGCCTCATCGGGTTGGCGAGGACATGGGCGCTCGAGCTCGGCGAACACGGTATCACCTCGAATGCCGTCGCGCCCGGGCCCATCGAGGCGACACGCATGTTCCATGAGATCATTCCCGAAGACAGTCCCAAGCTGGCTCGGATCACCGAGTCGATTCCCGTGAAGCGTCTCGGTCGCCCCGAGGACGTCGCGCGCGCCATAATGTTCCTCGCGGCGCCGGAAGCCGGCTTCATAACAGGACAGACGTTGTTCGTGTGCGGCGGCACATCCGTCGGCAGCATCGTCTATTAGAGAGCGCGCCACCATGAGCTCGGTCCCGCTCACGCAGTCCGTCGCGGACCCGGCCTCCGGCACCATCCGGGTCATCGACTCGACGTAGACTCTCTCGCCCGGTACTCAGCCGATTGTGCCGCCGCCGAAAGCGGGCCAGTGCCGGCTTTTGCGCCTCGGGCCGATCTCGCGCTGCGTCGAACGCGGACCCGGTTGGGCACGCCCGCGCCGCGGACTTGGCCGCGGTGACGGGTTGCGAAACCGCCGCCCATATAAAGGGATTGACGGCGATGGTGAGCGCGTATGAGTTCGGTGACAGGGGGTGCGTGAGCGCAACAGCAACGTGAGTCTGGTACGCCTCAATACCGGGCATCTGCCACGGGGTGAGCGGTTGCCGTCGTGGCGCGCGAGTTTCTGCACCACGTCAAGTCCATCATAGGCATCGGGATTGGCATGCAACCGCACGGGCCGGGGACGATTGAGCGCTCGACCGGGAAAGCCCGCCGCACGCAGGACCGCCGCAGCCGAGCCGGCTGCGACGGTCCGTCGGTCATTGCAGCCGCCGGGGACGCTATAGCTTCACCCACGTCGTCTTCAGCTGTACATACTTGTCCAGGGCGTGGAGCGATTTGTCGCGTCCGAACCCGGATTGCTTGTAGCCGCCGAAGGGCACCGTGATGTCGTGCGCGTCGTCCGCGTAGGCGTTGATCGCCACGCTGCCGACCCTCAATGCCTTGGCGAACTTGTGCGCCTTGGAGATGTCGCGTGTCCAGATGGCTCCCGAGAGGCCGTAGATGGTGCTGTTGGCGATCCTGATCGCCTCCTCAGGCGTCTTGAAGGTGATGGTCGACAGCACCGGTCCGAAGATTTCCTCGCGCGCAATGCGCATCTCGCTCGAGACCGTGTCGAATACCGTGGGTTCCACGAAGTAGCCGCCGGAGTCGGGGAGGGCGCGGCGACCTCCGGTGAGGAGCTTGGCGCCATCCTTGCGGCCGATCTCGATATAACCGAGCACGCGCTCGAGCTGGGCCGCTTTCGCGAGAGGCCCGAGCATCGTCTGCGGCTGCAGCGGGTCGTTCGGTGCAAGCTGTTTGCCGATGGCGGTGATCTTCTCCACGACCCGATCCTTGATGGTTTCCTCCACGATGAGGCGGGATCCCGCGGCGCACACCTGGCCGGTGTTCAGGAAGATGGCGAAGGCCGCGCTCTGCGCCGCGACGTCGAGGTCCGGAGCGTCCGCAAACACGATGTTGGGTCCCTTGCCGCCGCACTCCGTCCATACGGGTTTCATGTTCGACTCGGCAGAATACTTAAGGAAAAGCTTGCCGACTTCGGTCGATCCGGTGAAGCCGACCACGTCGATGTCCGGATGGCGGCCGATTGCCTCGCCCACCTCGGGGCCGCCGGTCACGACATTGAACACTCCCTCGGGCACTCCCGCCTCCACGGTAAGTTCGGCGAAACGCAGTGCCGAAAAGGACGTCTGCTCGTCGGGCTTGAGAACGATGCTGTTTCCGGCGGCCAGCGCCGGGGGCACTTTCCACCCGAGCAGGCCCATCGGCCAGTTCCACGGCAACACCGCGCCGACGACCCCGATGGGCTCCCTGGTGATCAGCGCGAGCACGGATTTGTCCGTGGGGGCAACCTCGTCGTAGAGCTTGTCGATCGCCTCTCCATACCATTCGAGAGCGTTGATTGTCCACTGGATACAGTACCCCGTGGAGATCGCGATCGGCATGCCCATCGACAGGGTGTCGATGAGCGCGAGCTCGTCACGATGCTTCTCGACCAGCGCCGCCAGCCGGAGCATCACCTTCTTCCGCTCCTTGGGCGCCATGCCCGACCAGCGTCCGTCCTCGAACGCCGCGCGCGCGGCGCGTACCGCGCTATCGACATCGGCGGCGGAGCACTGCGGAATCTTTCCGAGCAGCTTGCCGTTGCTCGGATTGAGGACATCGAGCGATTCGCCCGATGTGGCGTCGGTGAATCGACCCGCGACGAAAACCTGCTTTGGCAGGGTGAGGCGTTGTGCGTACTCGCTCCAGTTTACCGTTGTCATCGTCTTTTCCCCACTCGTTTACAGTTGACTCGAGGTTCATTCAAGGGTCTCGCGCGGTGCATCCGCCCGGCATGCGCCGGCCAGGAGCTCGCGGATTCGGTCGACATCGTCGATGGCGACCATCGCCAGCAGGGCGAACCGCGCCAACAGCAGGTCGGCACGTGCCGCACCGCAGCACGTCAGCGCCCGACAGAGCTCGCCGTAGACGGTATCCAGCTCATCGTCTGTCATGAGGTCACCGTCCGATCCGGCGCGGCCGCGGGATGCAGGGCCCGTTGCAGCGCTTGGTGCACCGAGGCGGCCGAAGGGGCATGCCACCGCGCCAGAACGTAGCCGTCAGGCCGGAATAGATAGACGCTTCCGTGCCTGGCGCCGTACATTGCCGCCATTGCGCCGCCGCGGTCCCAGCCGACGGGCACCGCGGCGGGGCCTTCCGGCGCTCTCGTCGTCACCACACAAATGCGCAGCGGAACCGCCGCCGCGCGCAGCCGGCTCGCGAGTTCCATGAGGTAGGCGGGCGGGAGGGCGGTGTCGGCGAAGCATATGGCGGTGAAGCACGGCTTCAGCAGCTCCGTGAGGTGGCCTTCGCGCGGGTTCGGTTCGTCGTACAGCATCAGCGGGCACTCGGTCGCGACAGACCCCGGTGCGGGCCCGCCCTCCCAAGGCTCGATGTCGGGTCGATTGAGCGGAGAATCGCCGTAGCGGATGGGGTGTGTCTGCCGCGGGTCGATCAGCGATCGCACCGCCGGGTTTCCAGTCGCAAGGTCGAGCACGGCCGTGCGCATGAGCTGGAAGCCGAAGGACGGTGGCGACATGAACTCCGTGCTCTTCATGCCCTGGCGCAGGTTCTCGCGCGCGGCCTGCACCCGCTCCCTGCAATAACTGTCGAGCAAGGCCTCGCCCGCGGCTCCCCGAATCACCAGCGCGAGCTTCCAGGCGAGATTGTCGGCGTCCTCGAATCCGGAGTTCGCGCCGCGCACGCCGAAGATGGGCACCAGGTGCGCGGCATCTCCGGCGAGCAACAGCCGTCCGGCACGGTAGGTATCGAGCGTGAGAGCATTGGCTCGATAGAGGCTGATCCAGATCGGAGCCCAGTCCGCCCGCTCGCCGATCATGCGCAAGTGGCTGGCGACGCGAGGAATCACATTCTGAGGCAGAACGGAGGTGTCAGGATCCTCATGATCTAGAAGCTGATAGTCGATGCGCCACACGTCGTCGGGCTGGCGGTGCATGAGGATGGTGGACCCCGGGTTGGAGGGCGGATCGAACCACGCCAGGCGCTCCGTCGGCCGGGGGCTCTTCAGAGCAACGTCGACGATGACGTATCGGCCCTCGTAACTCGTGCCATGCAGTCGCAGCCCTGCCGTCTCACGCACCACGCTGCGCGCACCATCGCACCCGACCAGCCAGTCGGCCTCGAGCTCATAGGCGCCGCAGGGCGTCTCGATCGACAATCGCACGCTCTGCGGCGAGACGCTGATGCCGGCGACGCGGCTCTGCCAGCGCACGTCGACGAGGCCGGTATTTTCGGCGGCTGCCAGCAGGAAATCCTCGACGTAATACTGCTGGAGGTTGATCATCGGAGGCAGCCGCTGGTTGTCGGCGTGTGGCATGGAAAAGCGCAGCACCTCGGCATCGCGGTAGAAGCTGCGACCCCCGACCCAGGGCAGCCCCGTGGCGAGGAACGGTCCAACAGCCTCGTGGCGGGCCAGAATCTCGAGAGATCGGCGTGAGAAGCAGATCGCCCGACTGCCGGTACAAACGCTGTCGTCGGCCTCCAGGACGACGGAGCGTACACCGTTGCGCGCCAGCGCCAGGGCCGTCGCGAGTCCGACGATCCCGCCGCCGACGATGACCACGGAATGGCGCTGCGCCTCGCTGCGCACGTGAAGCGGCGGCAGCCGGGCCTCATGGCGCCGGGCCACGTACGGATAAGGCGCGAAGGCGCGGCTCATCGGCCCGGTCCGGCCGGGTGGCGAGCGCCGACATCGCGCGCATTCCGGCTTCCCATGCATGCGGATGTCGAGAGCGTAGTCATTGCCGAGGCCGTCGGCGGTGTGTCTCGCCTTCGTTCTGCCGCAGAGCCGCCGCGAGGCGTCGCGCGCTGTCCAGCACCAGGTCCTTCACGGCAGAAACGTCGAGGTCTTCGAAGGCGACGACGCCGATGCTGGCCTCCAATCCAACCGTGAACGGATCACGACCGTGCACGGGACTTGCCACTCCGACTGCGCCCTTCTGCAGCTCTCCGCGAGTTACGCTGAAGCCTTGGCGCCGGGCAACACTGACCGACTCCGGATCGTTTGTCGATGCAGCGCGGCCCGCGAGAATGGCAATGCCTGCCGCGCCGCGTCCGAGGGGATGACGGCTGCCCACGCGGTACGCGACCCGCAGCAGCGTCCCCTCGGGCTCGGTCACCATGATGGCCACGCTGTCCTTTCCCGAGGGCACGGACACAAAAGCCGCCGCCCGTGTCGCTTCGGCCAGCTCGCGCAACACGGGACGCGCGAGCGAGCGCAGCTGAGGCTCGAAGCGGGAGGCCAGCGTCAGCAGGCCCGCGCCGAGGCGCAGGCGACCTCGATCCACGCGCGCGATCAAGCCATGCGACTCGAGAGTGGCAACGATCCGGTAGGCGATCGCCCGGTGCACGCCGAGGCCTGTGGCGAGGTCGGCGATAGAGATTCCATGCTCCTCCTGCGCGATCAGCATCAAGGCCTGCAGTCCCCGGTCGAGAGTCTGCAGCGTATGGGTGGCCTTGCTTGGATGGCCCGCCTCGGAGTTCTCAGCGGATGCGAGGTGGCGTTGCGCGGCTCCCGCCGGGCCGGCGCGCTCGCCCGCGTGCGCCAGCGCTTGCGCCCTCCACAGCTCGAGCGTTGCGGCCGGAACTCCGAGCTCCGCGGAGACAGCGGAGATTTCCGCGTTCTCCGGGGGCAGTAAACGCGCCACTGTCCGACACCGGAATTCTTTGCTGTACCACGGCATTCGGCTCGTTGACCCCCCGAGAGCTGAGCAACCCGATCACCGCGCGAGACCCGCCGCGACGCCGCAGTCATCGCGATCCGGGCCGAGCGCTTCCCGCTTCGCCTCCCGTCCGGCGCGAGCTGAGCCGGCACGGCCCTGTTCGCCGGTGGGCCGGGACGCGCCATCACTGCTGTTTGACAGCCGAAAGAGGGACCCGTAGAGTTTATGATAAATATCACTATCAGCACAAAAGTGTGCGATAAAAGTAAAATATTGGATCGCGAGTCTCGAGCGGCCGGGCCGGCTGTCCGCCCTGTGGTCTGTGGGCACGCCAGCCGCCTCTCCGCCGAAGCCGCTGCCTTCGATCCCTTCGAAGGGCCGTTTCACGTCGACCCGAGCGAGGCTCTGCGCTGGTCCCGCGCCCGCGAGCCGGTTTTCTTCAGCCCGAAGCTCGGTTACTGGATCGTCAGCCGTTACGAGGACGTGAAGGCGGTGTTCCGCGACAACGTGACCTTCTCCCCATCGATCGCGCTGGAGAAAATAACGCCATTCAGCCCGGAGGCGGACGCGACTCTCGACAGGCACGGCTACGCGATGCGCCGTACCCTGGTGAACGAGGATGAGCCGGCGCACATGCAGCGCCGGCGGGCCCTCATGCAGTCCTTCCTGCCCGAGGAGTTGGCGCATCATGAGCCGATGGTGCGACGGCTCGCGCGCGAGTATGTGGATCGATTCATCGATCGTGGGCATGCTGACCTCGTGGAGGAGATGCTGTGGGAGGTTCCGCTCACCGTGGCTCTGCACTTCCTCGGTGTGCCCGAGGAGGACATGGGCACGCTGCGCCGATACTCCATCGCACACACGGTCAACACCTGGGGGCGACCGACGCCCGAGGAGCAAGTCGCCGTCGCCGACGCGGTGGGATGCTTCTGGGGCTATGCCGGGCGTGTGCTCGAGAAAATGCGCCGGGATCCCTCCGGCCCCGGCTGGATGAAGTACGCGCTGCGGCGCCAGCGGGAGCTGCCGGAGGTGGTCACGGACTCGTACCTGCACTCGATGATGATGGCCGGGATTGTGGCGGCGCACGAGACGACGGCAAACGCGACGGCGAATGCGCTGCGCCTGCTGCTCGAGCACCGGGAGAGCTGGGCGGAAATCTGCGCCGATCCGGCGCTCATCCCGAACGCCGTCGAGGAGTGTCTGCGGTTTTCCGGCTCCATCATCGCGTGGCGGCGTCGCGCGACGCGTGGCACGCGGGTCGGGGGAATCGACATCCCGGAGGGCGCCAAGCTGCTGGTCGTCATGACTTCGGCGAATCACGACGAGCGTCAGTTCGAGAGTCCGGATCAGCTCGACATCCACCGCGACAGCGCGCTCGATCATCTCTCGTTCGGCTACGGCAGCCACCAATGTCTGGGAAAAAATCTTGCGCGCATGGAGATGCGGGTGTTTCTCGAGGAGTTCAGCCGGCGCCTGCCGCACATGGAGCTCGTGCCCGGCCAGGACTTCGCCTACCTGCCCAACATCGCGATGCGCGGTCCCGGCCATTTGCGTGTGCGCTGGGATCCGCAGAAAAATCCCGAACGCCGCGATGCCGCGGCGCGCAGCCCGCGCGCCACCTTCACCGTCGGGCCGCCTGAGCGCAACTCGCTGACTCGCAAGCTGCGGGTCGATGCCGTCTGGCGGGAGGCCGATGACATCCTGGCGCTGAGGTTGGTCGATCCGCGTGGCCGCGAGCTGCCGGCTTGGACGGCCGGTGCGCATATCGATTTGCTCGTAAGCGAGCACCAGCGCAAGTATTCGCTGTGCGGCGATGTCACCGACCGCTCGCACTATCAGGTCGCGATCCTGAGGGTAGACGGTGGGAGGGGCGGCTCGCGGCATATTCACGCAACGGTCTGTCCCGGCCAGTCGGTGTCCTTTCGCGGTCCGAAAAACCATTTCCGTCTCGCGGACGGCCCGGATCCGGCCATCCTGATCGCCGGGGGCATCGGCATCACGCCGATCATCGCGATGGCGGACCGGCTCGCGGCGCTCGGGCGGGATTATACGATCCATTATGCCGGCAGGTCGCGCGCGGCCATGGCGTTTCTCGATAGATTGCAGCGCGATCACGGAGCGCGCCTGCAGGTATATCCGAAGAGCGAAGGCAGGCGCCTCGAGCTCGGGGCGGTGATCACCGCGGCCTCTTCGCGTGCGCACGTTTACGCCTGCGGTCCCGCGCGGCTGCTCGCGGAACTCGAAGCGCTCATGCACGAGCAAGAGCGCGCCGATTGCCTGCATGTCGAGCACTTCGCGACCGAAGTGGTGATCCTCGATCCGTCGCGGGAGCAAGCCTTCGAAGTGCTCCTGCAGGATACGCGCCTGACCGTCCAGGTGCCGTCCGATCGGACGCTGCTGCAGGCTCTGCGCGCCGCAGGCGTGGACCTGCCGAGCGACTGCGAGGAAGGCCTGTGCGGGACATGCGAAGTCTCCGTGCTGGAGGGTGACATCGATCATCGCGACAGGGTTCTGAGCGCATCCGAGCGGGCAACCAACAGACGAATGATGGCGTGCTGTTCCCGCGCGCGCTGCGGCAGGCGGCTGGTCCTGATGTTGTAGCGTCCTCGGGACCGCCGTTCGGGCGCCGCGCTTCGAGCCGGGAAAGCGCGCGGCCGAGTCTGTACCGCCAGGGTGGACGCGCAATTGGACAAGCGCGCCGGATTCTTGTCCGGCGGCGCCAATGCGCGCCATCGCGGCGGCGTGCGCGAAGTTGACTGAGTGAAGGGGCGGGCAATCGGGAAATCTGTTGACCCGATATTGTTGCCATGTTATATACTTCGGAGAATGGGCGACGGCGCCCGGATGAGGGAGCAAAGTTCGGTAGATTCGGCCGCGCGGTGTTGCAATGGAAAACAACGACCGCGGCCGCGATTCAATAGACTCTCTTTGTTTTGGGGGCGGCATGCGCGCAATCACCGTTTGGTCTCAAGTGTGCCTGCTGGCTATGGTCGTCGTGTCATCGGCGGCGGGCGCGGTCGACGCAAAGCCGTCCGCATCGCCGGCAGGCCCGGCCGTCGCCCAGGCGTCAACCTCATCGACAGCTGGTACCGACAGACCGGCGGTGAGTCCTCCGGGTCTCCAGGAGATCATCGTGACCGCGGAGCAACGTTCGCAGAACGTGGAGACCGTGCCGATGTCGATCACGGCGATCAGCGGTGCGGATCTCGCGCGCGAAGGGGTCACCGACTTCTTCAACTACGCTGACAAGGTGCCCAACCTTTCATTCGCGATGTCGGGCGACGGCGTCGGCACGTCGCGCACGATCGCAATCCGCGGCATCTCGGGGCGGGGCGTCACGGGTTTCTACATAGACGACACGCCGGTCTCCGCGTCGCTCGACCCACGCATTCTGGACATCGCGCGCATCGAGGTGCTGCGCGGCCCGCAGGGCACGCTCTACGGTGCGCGGTCGATGGCGGGCACGGTGCGTATCATCACCCAGAAGCCGAATTTCTACCGGTTTGACGGACACCTGCAGGCCGGACTGGGCTCGACGGAGCACACCAGTCGCGGGAACTACGAGGGCGAAGGGGTCGCAAACATCCCGCTCATCAAGGGTCGGGTGGCGCTGCGGATCTCGGGATTCTATGACAGCAGGGCGGGCTGGTTGACGCGCAGCTACTGCACCAATCCCGCGACTGCCGGGGTTACGTGCTTTCCGCAGACACATGACCCGGCGCTGGTCAGCAGGGTGAAGAATGTCGCGGCGACCGACACCTATGGCGGGGCGGCGTCTATCGCGATCAAGGTCACTCACGACCTGACGGTCACGCCAAGCGTCATGTTGCAGCGATCGAGCTACAACGGCTTCCCCATGGCGGACGTCCTGAGTGTCCACAATAACATCGGCTACCCCTATCCAGCCGGACCGTACACGCTGCCGCGCCTGGTGCCCACCGATCTCAATCAGGGCAGGTTCTTCAACATCCAGGAGGGCGGCTACGACTCGTGGCATCTTTACAGCCTGGATGCCCGCTGGAAGACGAGTATCGGCACATTGATCTGGTCGACCTCGTACTTTGATCGCAAAGTGTTCGAGACGGAAGACGAGACCGACTTCGTCTGGGATGCGCTGCTGCCGGCGGTGACCGCGACGCCCGGGTTCGGCCTGCCTCTGCCCACCGCGAGCTCGATCAGCGAGCTGAAGGACTACCAGCAGTTCGTGCAGGAAGTGCGTTTCGTTTCGGCGCTGCGCGGTCCCGTCCAGTTCGTCGCCGGACTCTATTATTGGAACCGCCATGGGCGGGTTCCGTTCGCCGCCTATTATCCGCCGGCAATTGCGCCCGGATACGGGGCGCTGCTGACCGCCGCCAACACGTGTTCGGTGGTCGGTCTGTGTCCGAACCCGAACAATCCGAACGAGATCTTCGGGCAGGATGCCCGCACAAACAGCAAGGAGCCGGCGGTTTACGGACAGCTGTCATACCAGTTCACGCATGCGCTCAAGGCCACCGTGGGCCTGCGCTGGAGCCAGGATAAAACGACGTCGGGCGGATATCTCGAAGGCACGGTCACCCAGGCTCCCGGCGCGCCGGGTCGGATCATCGATCCCAACGTGACGACCAAGCAGAATTCCGTGACGCCGATGGCGCAGCTGCGCTACGAGTTCCGCCCGCACGCCATGGCCTACGTGATGGCGGCCAAGGGATTCAGGCCGGGCGGCGTCGTGCTGTCGGTGCCGGACGCAATCTGCGGGGGTGAGTTGCCGCCCGGTGTCACATTCGCGCAAACGCGAAAATACGCATCGGACTCTTTGTGGGATTACGAGATCGGCAGCAAATCGGGCTGGTATCAGCAGCGGCTGCAGGTGAATGCAGACGCGTTCTACATAGATTGGAGCAACATCCAGCAGAACATTCTTCTTCCCTGCGGCTTTCAATATCGCGCCAACGCCGGGGCGGCCACGAGCAAGGGCGGAGAGATCAGCGTCAGCGCCCGTCCCCTCGACCCGCTGTTGGTCTCTGTCGGTGTTGGTTATAATGACGCGCGAATCACCAAGGCCTCGAAATTCTCGCCGCAGCGCCCCGGCGATCCGGTGTTTGACGTGCCGGATTGGACGGGCAACGCCTCCGCCTCCTGGGCTCAGCCCCTGACTCCCGGGTGGACCCTGGTCACGACCGTGAACTACTCGTATATCGGCAACAGGCACAGTGCGAACAACCTGGTGCAGGCCGTCAATGGCCTGTTCCTGACGAGACTGATGCCGCGCTATCAGCTGGTTGGCGCGCGTGTTGCGCTCGATCACGGCATGTGGGAATTTTCCCTGGTTGGAAAGAATCTGACCAATGAGTATGCCAACCTCGGGGACAGCCGCTCCATCGCGGCCGAGACGCCGGGGCGTCCGCGCCTGCTGATGAACCGGCCTCGAACGCTTGAGGTTCAAGCGAGACTGTCCTTCTGAGGAAGGGCCGGTCCGGTGGTGACGGCCGGGCCTGAGGGGAGTGCGTCTGTCGGACCCGACGATTGGCATCGCCGGGACAATTGGGGGTGATGATGGTTGGATACCTGAATGAGCGGCGCCTCTTCTGGGGATGGCTGTGGAGCGTGGCGGTCGTCGTGGCGCTGCTGCCGGGCGGCGCGGCGGCAAGCCCGCCGCTTCCGAGCGAACCGGTGGGAGTCACCGTGCTGCCGCCGTCGCCGGGGCGGCATTGGGTGTGGGTCAACGACATCGCGTTCTTCAATATGACGGACGGCCGGGCGACGCTCGTCAATGGAGACACGGGCACCATGCTCGGGATGTTGAGCACGGGCTACGGCTTCTCCGGGGTGGTGCTGCCGAGGCACGGAAACGTCATCTATTCACCGGAATCGTATTACTCGCTCGGCACGCGGGGCGTGCGCCGGGACGTGGTGTCGATTTATGACGCGCGGCGGCTGATGCCCCTGGACGAGATTGCCATTCCGGCGAAGCGCGCGGCGATCATGCCCACGACGAGCGCGGCGGCTCTCACCGACGACGACCGGTTTCTCCTGATCTACAATTTCACGCCGGCTCAGTCGGTGACGGTGGTCGATACGCGGACGCGACGGTTCGTGGGCGAGATCGACACGCCCGGGTGCGCCCTGGTATACCCGATCGGACCGCGCAGCTTCTTCTCAATCTGCTCCGACGGCGCACTGCTGCAGGTGAGGCTCGATAATCACGGGCACGCGGCGCAGGTGAGGCGCACCCGGCAGCTGTTCAATCCCGGAAGGGATCCGCTGGAGGAGCGCGGAGTGCGTGACGGAAACACGTGGTGGTTCACGTCGTTCCATGGCTGGGCCTATCCAGTCGAGCACACGGCGCATGGCATGCGTGTCGGGCGACGATGGTCGCTGTTCACGCCGGCGGAGCGGGCAGGGCACTGGCGCACCGGCGGGCTGCAGTTTCTGGCGATATACCGCCGCGCCGATGAGTTGTACGTGATCGTGCATCGAGGGAACCTGGCTTCGCGCAAGGCACCCGGAAAGCAGGTGTGGGTATACAATATCGCGTCTCGGCGCCGGGTGCGGCGCATCCGGCTGCGTGACCAGGCCGGCTCCATTCTGGTGACGCAGGACAAACATCCGGTGCTGTTTACGTGCTTTCTCGGCAGCCGCTCGCTCGAGGTCTACGGCGCCCGCACCGGCCGGTACCTGCGAACCGTGGCCGACGTGGCCGAAACGCCGACCACCCTGGCGTCCCCCTGAGGAGGCGGGGTGTATCCGCTCGATCCCGTGGTGGGCGCGATCGTCTGCGGCAGCTTTGCGTTGCTTTTCGCGATCGCGGCCGCGCACAAGTTGCGCGCGCCGGGGTCGTTTGCCGCGACGCTGACGGCCTATCAGGTGCTGCCGACGTTTCTGGTGGTGCCGGGGTCGATTCTGGTGCCGGTGCTGGAGGGGCTGGTCGCCGCGGGACTGCTGCTCGAGTCGACCCGCGAGGTCGCCAGCGTGGCCGGCTCGGCGCTGCTCGTGATGTACGCGGCGGCGATGGGGCTGAATCTGTTGCGGGGTCGCCGCCTCCTTGACTGCGGCTGTCTCGGCCCGCATCGGCGGGCCATGGTTTCCGCCGCTCTCGTGTGGCGCAACGTGTTGATGGCCCTGGCCTTGCTCGCGGCCGGATGCATCCGGTGGACGGCGCGGCCCTTGGGCTGGCTCGATGTCGGTACGACACTCGTTGCCGTGTGCGTGTTCGCGCTGATGTACGCGGCGACGAACGGGCTTCTTGCACTGGCGGGCCGTCATCATCCGCGCGGAGGGTAGAGTCTCGATGGTGCATGAGTTGTTCGTATCCAACCTGGTGCTCTGGGTGGCGGTGATCGCCTTGACGCTGGTGGTGCTCGCGTTGGTGCGCCAGGTAGGTATTCTGCATGAGCGGATCGCGCCGGCCGGTGCGCTGCTGCTCGAGCGCGGGCTCAAGGTGGGTGAGCCCGCTCCCGTGGTCGCCGTGACGGACCTGGAGAAGCGGAGCCATTCCATCGGGGCGGCGAGCGCGGACGGGCGGTCCACGCTGCTGGTTTTCGTCTCGCCATCGTGCCCGGTCTGCAAGGCGCTGCTGCCGGTGCTGAAGGCGAGCGTGCGCAGCGAGCGCAACTGGCTCGAGATCATTCTCGCGAGCGACGGCGCGGAAGAGGAACAACGGCAGTTCGTGGCCGATCAGGGGCTGAGCGACATTCCGTACATCTTGTCCGCGCCGCTGGGCATGGCGTTCCAGGTCGGTCGGCTGCCGTTTGCGGCGATAATCGACCCGGCCGGCATTTTGAGGGCCCGGGGCCTCGTCAATTCACGTGAGCACCTGGAGAGCCTGTTCGAGGCGCAGCGCCGCGGCGTGGCCTCGTTGCAGCAGTATTTCGAGAGCCGCGCCGACTCGCGCGCCACCTGAGGAGATTGGGAGCATGAGATGGCTTGATTCCATGTGTGAACAGTCCGCCCGGCAACTGGCGCGCCGGCTGTCACGGCGCGGCGTGCTCGGCAGTCTGGGGGCGGTGCTGGTCGGGGTTTCCGCGACACCGCTGCTGCCGATCGCCCGCGGCGCCGGCCGGCGTCCCGTCCCGGAAAACGGGCACGGCGCTCCGGTCGATCCCGGCGATCCGACGCAGTGCGATTATTGGCGGTACTGCGCGATCGATGGGTTTCTCTGCAGTTGCTGCGGCGGCACGCAGCACAGTTGTCCCCCGGGGACGACACCCTCGCCGACGACCTGGATCGGTACCTGCCACAACCCCGGTGACGGCCGCGACTATATCGTGTCGTACAACGACTGCTGCGGCAGGAGCAGCTGCGGTCGCTGCCTGTGCAACCGGAATGAAGGCGACATGCCGTTGTATGTTCCGTTCCGCTCGAACGACTACGACTGGTGCGCCGGGGCACAGGCGGGAATTCCCTACAACTGCTCCATCTCGCGGATCCTCGGGGTTGCCAAGTGACAGGACGGCGCCGCTTAGGCGCCCTCGCGCTACTCTCCGCGCTGTCGATGCTCACGATCGCGCCCGCGGGACGGGCTCGGGCGAGCCCCAATCCGCGCATTGCCTACATGCTCGACTGCCAGGGTTGCCACGGCGCAGGCGGGCAGGGCGTGCCCGGCAAGGTTCCCGACATGCGCCGCTCGCTGGCGGTCCTGGCTGCCACTGCGGCGGGGCGACGCTACCTCGTGGAGGTGCCGGGTGCGGCCCAGTCGCCGCTTTCCAATGCCGGGCTGGCGCGGGTGCTCAACTGGATCATCCACCACTTCAGCGCCGTGCCGGTGCCGAAGAGCGTGAAGCCGTTTACGTCCAGGGAAGTGGCATCCTATCGCGCAACGCCACTCACCGAGGTCACTGCGGTCCGCCGAAGGCTGCTCGCCGCCGCGCAGAGGCGAAACGTCCGCAGGCGATGAAGCCGACTTTCAAGCTCAGAGCGTTTTGGCTGCTGCTGCTCGCGCTGCCGGCATGTTCCGCGGCCGCGCCGAACGGGCGACCGACCCGATCGGTTCGCGCCGATGCGCGGCCGCCGGTCGGCGCCGGGCATCGGGCCGTGCAGAGGCCGGGTGCAGCACGCGATGCGGGGGGGACGCACTTCTCGCCGCTGACGCAAGTCAATGTGCGCAATGCCGGCAAGCTGGGATTCGCGTGGCAATACCGGCTCGGCACCGACAGGGGGCTGGAGGCGAGTCCGATAGTGATCGGCGGCGTCATGTATGCCGTGGGTGACTACGGCCGCGTGTACGCCCTCGACGCGTCGGACGGCGCGAAGCTGTGGACATTCATCCCCAAAATTGACATGCGATACGCGCGCTTCGCCTGCTGCGATGTCGTCAACCGCGGGCTCGCCGTTTGGAAGGGGCGAGTCTATGTCGGCGCATTGGACGGATATCTGTACAGCCTGGATGCGCGCACCGGGAAGGTGCTGTGGCGAACGGACACGCTGATCGACCGCGCGAAGGGACTTCCTTACACGATCACGGGGGCGCCCGTCGTCGCCGGGAATGTGGTCGCCATCGGCAACGGCGGAGCGGACTTTGCGGGCGTTCGCGGTTATGTGTCGGCGTTTGATCTGACAACCGGCCGACTCGCGTGGCGGTTCTTCACCGTGCCGCGCGACCCCGCGCTTGGCCCGCAGAGCCAGCCCCAGCTCGGCCGCGCGGCGAAGACCTGGGACTGGAAGCCGGGTGAACGCTGGCTGGCGGGCGGCGGAACGGTTTGGGACGGGATGAGCTACGACGCGCGCGACGGCCTGCTCATCTTCGGGACCGCCAATGCGTCGCCCTATGATCGGCAGGCCGGGCGAAGGGCGGGCGGGGAGCTCTACGCCTGTTCCATCATCGCGGTGCATGCGCGGTCCGGCAAAATCGCCTGGTACTATCAGGAGGTGCCGGGAGACCGTTGGGATTTCGATGCGACACAGCCGTTCATTCTCACTACGTTGCCGATCGGCGGCCGGCGACGCCCGGTTGTGCTGCAGGCGGCGAAGGACGGCTTCTTCTATGTATTGGATCCGAGAACGGGCCGGGTGCTCTCGGCGAAGAACTTCACGTACGTGAACTGGACGAAGGGCCTCGATCCGCGGACTCATCGTCCCGTTCCCAATCCCGCGGCGAATTACCATGCCAAGCCGGCCCTGGTGTGGCCCTCGGCCGCCGGTGCGCACTCCTGGCAGCCCATGTCGTACGACCCGGACACCGGGCTCGTATACCTTCCGGCCATCGAGGCGCCGATGGTGTGGATCAATCTGGCACCGCGGCCGGCGCGCTATTCCGATGGCTGGTTCACGACTCAGGGGATCTTTCCGGGCGATTATGCGCCGCACAGGACCTTGAGCCTCTATGGGCCGCTTCCGGCTCTCGCGGCGCTTCAGCGGCGTAACCCGGGCCCTCTGAAGAGTCGCGGCGTGCTCGTTGCCTGGGATCCGGTACGACAGCGGCCGCGCTGGCAGGCGCCGGGAAACTCGATCTGGGACGGGGGCGTCTTATCGACCGCCGGCGGAGTGGTATTTCAGGGAGATCCCCGCGGGCGGCTCAACGTATATTCGGCTGTCACCGGGAAGCTGCTTCGATCCATGCGCATCGGCACGTCAATCATGGCGGCGCCGATTGCATACCGTCTGCACGGCGTGGAGTACATTGCCTTCATGGCCGGATACGGCGGCGCGGCCGGCTTCCAGTTTGCACCGTCCAGCGCGGCATACCGTTACCGGAACGCCGGGCGCATCGTCGCCCTGAAGTTGGGCGGAGGCCCCGTGCCGCGGCCGCCGCGGGTGGTTTCGCCGCCCTTTGCGCGCCCGGCGGTGCGACCGGGACGGGCCGATCGGGTGCGCAGAGGCGAGATCCTCTATGCGAAAGTATGCAGCCGCTGCCACGTCTTCGGCCGGGGGCTCGTGCCGGATCTGAGGCGCATTCCGCCAGGCGTCTACCGCCTGTTCCCGGACATCGTGCTGCGTGGCCTGCTGCTCCAGAAGGGCATGGGGAATTTTTCAGACGAATTGGATCGCCGGGACGTCGATGCGATCCGCGCCTACATCACTTCCGAAGCCTGGAAAGCGTATCTTGGACAGAAATCCATGCACACGGGCGGGGCGCACTGAGCGCAACCGGCCCGCGGCCTTCGACTTCCCCCGGGACTCGGTTGAGGCTTGCGGCCCCGCTGTATTTGACGATAGCGTGCCGGGTGATCATCACCCTGCGTGTGACCTCGATCGAAAGCGCGCCCCGAAGGCCCGTGACGCGGTGGCGCAGGAGTGCTCCGCAGGTGCCGCTGGGTGGAGACCGGCCTTGAACGGGGGCGGGCGAAGGTCCCTCTGTGTGAGGATCCAGGAGAGCAGAAGGTCATGACGAGTCGTGAGGGCGCCGGTGAACGGCCCGGGGTGGAAGATCGGCAGGCACAAACAGTCGCCGAGGCCGCCGTGCGCGCGCTGTTTGCGAGAGACCGGGCGTCGAATGCGCTCGGCATGAGGCTTGTCGAGGTGAGGCCGGGATATGCGCGGATGTCGATGACGGTGCGCGCCGACATGCTGAACGGTATTGAGGCGTGCCACGGGGGCATCATCTTTGCGTTTGCCGACAGCGCTTTCGCATTTGCCTGCAATTCGCACAATGTTGCGACTGTGGCGGCCGCCGCGTCGATCGATTTCCTGTGTCCGGCCAATGGCGGCGACGAGCTGACTGCGGAAGCGCGGGAGCTGTGGCGCTCGAAGCGCAATGGCCTCTACGAGGTCACTGTGTCCAACCAGAGCGGCAGGCGCATTGCCCTGTTTCGCGGTCGCTCTTACTCCATCGGCGGAGAAATCGTTTCCGATGGCGAGGCGGGACAGCGTTGAGAGGGCGTCCAGCCGCGCCTTGAGACAGGGAGGTGTCTGCGGGAATGGCATGTGTCGCGCAACCGCCCCCGGCGTCGTTCCCGTGGGGTATGTGGGCCAGCGTTGCTGCGGAGCCTGCCGCGGTCGCTCTTGAGCGTTCGACGGGGAGTCGTCTACTGCGAATAATGGTCAGGAATCGGAGCGACGTCCGGTGATTTCCGCGCCCGGCCCGGATATGGATGGCGCCGGGCGGTCGTGGCCTCGGGTGCGTGGTGAAAATCCGGTGACCGAGAGGCGCGAGGCCCATTGATCCGCGGTACCGGGGTTACCGCGGGTGCTTGGCGACCTGCGGGAGGCTGTGCTTCGGCACCAGCAAGATCAATCTCGGTACCACCCTCGCCGGGCAGAACGTCGGGATTCGCCAGGTCGCGGACCGGATCTGGCTGGTGAGCTTCATGCAGTACGATTCAGGCTTCTTCGATCACGAGACATGCCGCGTCACCCGCGCCGAAAACCCCTTCAGCGCTAAAGTGTTGCCCATGGCTCCGGTATAAACCGTTACCCATGTGATCGGAATAGACCCTTGATTTATTGGCTCCCCGGGTTGGACTCGAACCAACGACCAACGGATTAACAGCCCACCGGATATTCGCTGTTTTCCCTGAAATCTGGACAATTTTCCTCTAACGAAGCCGGTTTGAAATCTCGAGAAATGTAGCGCATTTAGGGATGGCGGTTAGAGAGACTGCGCTCGCTGGTCTGGAATTCCGGCGGCCATCGACCCGGATCAGACGCGGCTAATGACTCCTTCTGGCAATTCTGAATATGGTTGTAGAATGCTAAGGTATATGCTCCGGCTGAGATCCATTGCGGCTCTTGCGGCAGTTCTGATTGACCTGATTGTGGCTGCCAGCCCTGCGGCTGCCACGAGTTCGCTTCCCGGGTCCGCTTTACGCACTGTGGTTCGTCTTTACCGCGACTTCGCCTTTGAGGCGACGATCGAGGCCCCAGATCTGTCGCGCCAGGGGTTCCTTGAGCAGTCTCGATCAATCCTAGAGAGATATGTCGACTCCAACCTGGCAAATCTAATCTTGCGGGACCGGCAGTGCGAGGAACGAACGAAGGAGATTTGCCGGCTTGACTTTCTTCCCATGTGGGATAGCCAAGATCCCGCGGGGGCAACGGTTCGGATAGCTGCCACGCGAGACGCGAATGACGTAACGGTCGCGCTCGCCTACCCAGGAACACCGGGAAATGTGACTTTGAACTACCAATTGGTCAAAACGAAGTCGGGCTGGAGAATTCATAACATCCGCGCATCGAACTGGTCGCTACTCAAGATATTAGGCTCTCCAGATTCGAAATAGGAAATAAGAGCGTTCTTTTTGGCAATTGCTAACGGTGACATTTTCGATCAGGGTATGGAGCCGTGACGCGGCTCGTTGTAACAGAGCACTGCCATGAATTCTCACTGAGGTGTCGGCAACGGCGTTTGCGACGCGGAGACAGCGTTCAGATATCCGTGACCGGCCTGGATGCTGTGGGGCGACAATCTATCTGGAACGGATCGCCAGGCACTGGTCGCGACCGCACTTCTCTGCTTGCAGTGGGTAGGCAAACGGTGACCCGGCACGAAATCGGCGGATGGCCGCTTTGGGGCTCTCCAATTCACGTCGTCAGTGACCGCAGGCCGACAAGCGTCACAGCGGTACTGAAAGGCGAGTTCAGCAGCTTCGCCCCCGGTCGTGCCCATTTGACGCGGAACCGTACAGACTGTACACTTTCTGCATATTGGAGACCGTCATGACGAAACCATTGCGAAAGGGCGCCGAGGAAGCGCGCAATGAGCTGCCGCAGCTGCTGATTGCTGCTCAGCAAGGCCGGCAGACGATCATCACCCGACATGGTCGGCCGGTGGCGATATTGGCGCCGATCTCGGAACACCCCGAAGCCAGCATGCAGCGCTCACTGCTACCGCTTGCCGGCAGCGGTCGCGGCCTTTATGCGCGTGATAGTCGGGCGACGCTGCGACGCCTGAGAGATGAATGGAACCGGTAAGCCTCAAGGGACTGCCGGAGAACCCGCTCCTCCTGATCGACTCCGCGCCGATCATCTACGTGCTCGAGGATCATCCCGAACTCGCTTCCGTCTTCAGGCCGGTGTTCGAAGCCCACGCCAAGGGCCGTGCGCGCTTCGCGGTCACGACCGTGACGCTTGCAGAGGTCCTCACCGGACCTTTGGCTGAGCGCAACGAAGTGCTGGCGGAGCGCTACCGCAGCACGTTCAGGTCCTGGTTCGTCGTGGACCTCGATGCCGATATCGCCGAAAGCGCCGCGCGGCTGAGAGCCGCATGCAAACTGAAGCTCGCGGACGCGGTGCAGGCAGCGAGTGCGCTGACGATTGGCGCGGATGCGCTCATCACTCACGACCGCGACTTTTCCGCGCTACTGGATCTGCGCGTCCTCGGGGTCTGACCCAGGCTCAGGGCTTCTATGCGGACCGGCATATCGCCAATGGCCCCTCAGTGGGGCGGCGAGCACGTCTCACCGCGGCCGGATCCAGGAGAGGGCCCAGCAAGGATAGGATTCCCCGGGAAAGAAAGCGTCAAGAACGCGAGGACCGGAAAGTTAGAGGTTCCTCTCGCCCCGTACGCGCTAACATATTGATTTATTGGCTCCCCGGGTTGGACTCGAACCAACGACCAACGGATTAACAGTCCGACGCTCTACCGACTGAGCTACCGGGGAACCGTTCGCAGTGCGCGAAAGGGCGCGAATTTTGAGGTGCGGGGGCCGTCCCCGTCAAGAAATCCCTTCCCAGATCTTTCCGCCCCGCGAGACGGCTCTCACGGAGCGCGGGCCAAAGCGCGAGCCCTGGCGGGCCCGGGAGCCTCTCAGGGCTTCCCGGGCCGGCGGGCCAGCGCGTCGCGCTTTCTGCGCCGCGCCAGGACCCGCCCATAGGCGCCCACATTGATGGCCAGCAGCAGCCCGGCGAGTACCCACTGAGTGGGGCGGGTGAGCCCCGGGGGATAGAGGACGGGGAGCACGTAGTGGTGCAGGAAGCCGCCGTGGTAGCCGGCCTGGCCGGCCAGGTGGCGCAGGTGGTTCTCGAGCGGCGTGAGGGGGCAGATCTGCCCGGAGACCTCCACCCAGACTCCCCACGCGAGGGCGGGCACATGCGCCAGCGCGGCTCGCGGCCACTTCCAGGCGAGGAAGCCGCCAAAGACGACGAACCCGACGAACGCGAGGTGGAGGATGACCAGCGAGTCCGCCAGCGCCCTCCAGAGCATCGCTCAGCGGCCCTGGGCGCTCACCCTGGCGAGCGTTCTCTCGATGCGCCCGAGCGCGTCCTTCAGCGTGTCCAGGCCGCAGGCGAACGAGAGGCGGATGTGCCCCGGCGTGCCGAAGGCCGAGCCCGGCACCACCGCGACGCCGGCCTCGGTGAGCAGGAGCTCGGCAAAGTCGGTGTCCGAGGCGGAGCCCACCGCCGCCATGGCCTGGGAGACGTCCGCGAAGGCGTAGAAGGTGCCCGCGCCCGGCAGGCAGCTGACCCCCGGCAGGGCGTTGAGCGCGCTCACCACGAAGTCGTGCCGGGCCTTGAACGCCTCGGTCATCCGCGCCACGCAGCTCTGATCGCCGGCGAGCGCCGCCACGGCGGCTTTCTGCGAGATGCTGCTGGCATTGGAGGTCGACTGGCCCTGGATGGTGGCCATGGCCGAGACGAGCTCCTTCGGCGCGCCGCAGTAGCCGATGCGCCAGCCCGTCATGGCATAGGCCTTGGACATGCCGTTGATGGTCACGGTGCGGTTGTAGAGCTCGGGCACCGCGGTGAGCAGGCTGCAGAACGGCTCCTCGCCCCAGTAGATCTTCTCGTACATGTCATCGGTGCCGATGACGATGCGCGGCTGATCGATCAGCACCTCGCCCAGGGCGCGCAGCTCCGCGCGGGTGTAGGCCGCGCCCGTGGGGTTGCACGGGCTGTTCAGCAGCACCAGGCGGGTCTTGGGCGTGATGGCCGCCGCGAGCTGGCGCGGGGTGATCTTGTAGCCCTGGGCGGGCCCGGAGGTGAGGATGACCGGCTGCCCATCGGCGAGCAGCACCATGTCCGGATAGGATACCCAGTAGGGCGCGGGGATGATCGCCTCGTCGTCCTTGTCGAGCACCGCCATGCACAGGTTGTAAATCGTCTGCTTGGCGCCGGAGGACACCAGTATCTGCGAGCGCTCGTACTGGATATCGTTGTCGCGCGCGAACTTGGCGATGATGGCATCCTTGAGCTCATTGATGCCCTCGACGTTGGTGTAGCGGGTGAAGCCGCTGGCGATGGCGTCGATGCCGCTCTGGCCGATGTGCGCCGGCGTGTCGAAGTCCGGCTCGCCGGCTCCGAGCCCGATCACATCCTTGCCCTCCGCCTTCAGGCGGGCGGCGCGGGCCGTGACATTGAGCGTCGGCGAGGGCTTGACGCGCTGGACGCGTCGCGAAACGGTTACAGTCACTAGGGATCCCTACGGTGTGCCAGAGAAACTGGCGTCGCTATAGTAACGCATC
>OBLK01000085.1_pt1 | contig 35335 bp, 32 predicted proteins | sample 1518871 | NCBI WGS metagenome assembly OBLK01 (sample SAMEA2464837, study PRJEB22497) | soil metagenome | biome: Grassland; feature: Farmland; material: Clay | place: Australia | collected 2013-02-01 | depth 0.8 m
AGCTTCGGTTCGATCAAGGTCGCAGCCTGCACGGCCAACGCACACGCCTGGGCAACTTGGCCGGAGACCAACACCGAGACCGACACGGTCGACCGCTGTGTGATGGCAAGGTCGATGTCGCAGTGGCCTTCGGGAAACTCGAGGCGTCGACCCTGGTGTGCCCCGATTGTCAGGGCCTCGACCTTGGTGGCGTTGCTTGGGCTGAGATCGTCGACTCCGCTGGACTCGCGAATGATCACCGTGGCGATGCCCGCTTCCCCGCCACGGTTCCACCGACAACGGCGATCCCCGGCGAGCGTGCCGGGCTCGCCGGGCGGAAATTGCAGCTGACTCCGTTCTTCGTCGCTGAGCAGTTCACACGGATCGACGGACGCCAGGTTGGCGCCTGATCCAGGTGTGGTGGTCGGTGACGTCGAACTTGAAGAGGGCGGCGAACTTCCGTCGCCCTCTTCGGACGGGAGGGGGGTACCGGCGTTGGTGGTCACGCACGCGGCCAGGCCGGCTAGTGCCGCGCCCGCCACCAGGACCCGCAGCCCGCGTCGACGAAGGCTCACGCTGGCAGCACCCTCCCGGTGACCCTCGCCGGTGTGGGCGCGGAGTGTTCCTGCAGACCTCGGTCGTAGGCCTCGCTGAGCTGCGCCTCGACCTGTTCGTAGTTGGCCATTCCCACTCGGACGGCCTCGTGAGCCTGGTCGAGTGACAGCTTGAACTGCTGTAGGACGGCAATCAGCGACTGCGCGTCGCCCATGGCCACCTGCTGGTTGAGATCGGACACAGCGAGGGCCTCAGGCAGGTCACCGAGTGGTGTCGCACGAGCCAGCCCATGAGCGTCGGTGAGAAGGACGTTCAAGTGTTCGCGCATCTGGGTCAGGGAGCGCATGAGCTCGGCGCCGGTGCCGGGGTCCACCGCGAAGTGGCCGGCGGCCGCGGCCTGGATCATGCCTGCCAACTGCATCGTCGCTCGCCCTCCCAGCGTGAGACGTACGGCTTCCCTGGACGGCTCCCCCAATGAAGGCTGTCCGGTAGGCAGAGGCTACCAAGCGTGGTCGGTGGCGCTGACGGGAATGGGCGAGGTGTAGTCGAGCGCCCACGGACGGATGCGGCGCAAAGCCCTGTCCAGGGAAATGTTTCCCGGACCTGCTCGTGGTAATTCCCTGTAGTACACCCGCCCACACCGGCCGAGGCAGAACGAGATGACTCAGGTAACCAGCAGCGAGGCCCGTCGCCGAATCAGGTTCACATTCGACCGGGTGATCAAAGGAGGCCTTCGCCCGGAAGCGGTGGCCGGCGCCTCGCCGGAGCAGCTTCAGGCATGGGCGGCCTCGCTCGGGCTTGCGTCGTTACCTGCGGCGGTCGAGGAGGTGTTCGGGCTGTTGGGGGTGCGGCAGGGCCCGTGGTGGTTCGGCAGCACGGCGGCGATCTCCCGGCTGGACGGAGAGATGCGGGAGCTTGCGCTGGAATGTCTTGCGCTGTGCGAGGGCACGCTGGCGGACCCGAAGGGACTGCTGCTGATGCTGGCCCGTGGCGGTCGCGAGTTCCACGTCGTCGACGGTGTCGACCTGGCGCTCGACGACCCGCCGGTGTGGCGAATTGTCGAGGACGGGCAGCTCGACCGCTGCTGGAATGACGTGTCCGAATGGTTCGAGTCGGCGGCGCTTTCGGTCATCACGATGGCAGAAAGCGTGCGCCGCACGGTCCAGACGCAGCAAAACGGCGACGGCGCCCTGGCATTGAAGCAGTTCTTCCGCGACTAGCGCAGGTGTGAGTCGAACCAGTTGAGCGTGCGCTGCCAGGCCTCGCTGGCTGACGCCGGATCGGTGTCGAATCGGTGGTTGGCGTCCGGGTACCGCACGATGTCGGTGGCGACCTCGGCACTGGCGGCGGCGTCGCGCAGCTTCTCGACCTCGTCGGCGGGTGCGAACTCGTCGCCGCCGAAGATGCCCAGCCACGGGCAGCCCAACTCGGGCGCGGTCTCCAGCAGCGGGCGCAGCTGGTTACCGACCGGGTGGAGGATGCCCGGTGCCGAGACGCTGACCGCTGCGCCGACCGGGCGCCTGGTGCCGACCTTGACGGCGACCGCGCCGCCGAGGTCGAAGCCGAGGACCCCGATCCGGTCCGGGGCGACGCCGCTGGTGGTGAGCCAGCCGAACGCCGCGTCCGAGTCGGCCAGCACCGACTCGGGGGTGAGCCGGTTGACCTGGTCGGCCACGTGCTCGCCGTCGACCTCGTCGGCGCCGTCGCGGTGGTAGAGGTGCGGGGCCACCGCGACCCAGCCCTCGTCGGCGAGGCTGCTCACCAGGCTGCGCACCGTGTCGGTGACGCCGCGGGCCTCGTGCAACACGATGATGCCGCCGCGTACGGTGGACTCCGGCTCGGCGACGGTCAGCCGCAGCTGGCTGGCGTCGTCCAGGGCTAGTGTCTCGGTCCGGGTCGCAGTCATGCGCGTACTCAACCACCTCTTGGTGAACGGTGGGAGACTGCATGTCATGAGCCCGCACATCCGCGAAGATCTCGCGTCGCTGCCCAGCTACATTCCGGGACGGTCGATCCCCGGTGCGATAAAGCTGGCGTCCAACGAGGTCGCCGCCGGACCGTTGCCCAGCGTGCAGGCCGTGATCGCGGACGCGGCCGCCTCGGTCAACCGGTATCCGGACATGGGCGCGCTCGCGCTGGTCGAGCGGATCGCCGCGCACGTCGGGGTCGACCCGGACCGGGTTGCGGTCGGCTGCGGGTCGGTGAGCCTGTGCCAGCAACTCGTGCAGGCATCGTGCGACGGGCCGCAGGACGACGTGCTGTTCGGCTGGCGCTCGTTCGAGGCGTACCCGATCATCACGCAGGTCGTCGGCGCCGGCCGGGTGATGGTGCCGCTGACGCCGCAGCACGAACTGGACTCGCAGGCGATGGCGGCAGCGGTGACCGAGCGGACCAGGGTCGTGTTCGTGTGCAACCCGAACAACCCGACCGGGACCGTGTGGCGGCGGCCGGAGCTGGAGCGGTTCCTCGACACGGTGCCCGAGTCGGTGATCGTCGCGCTGGACGAGGCCTACCGCGAGTTCGTCATCGACCCCGAGGTGCCTGACGGGTTGACCCTGCTGGACGGCCGGCCCAACGTCGTGGTGCTGCGCACGTTCTCCAAGGCCTATGGGCTGGCCGGGCTGCGGGTCGGGTACGCGATCGCGGCGCCCGACCTGATCGCGGCGCTGCGCAAGGTGGGTATCCCGTTCAGCGTCAACGCCCTCGCCCAGGCCGCGGCGGTCGCCTCGCTCGACGCCTCCGACGAGCTGCTGGCCAGGTGCGGCCAGGTGTGCGCCGAGCGCGAGCGGGTGCGGGCGGCGCTGCAGTCGGTCGGCTACGAGGTGCCCGAGTCGCAGGCCAACTTCGTGTGGCTGCCACTAGGTGAGCGGACCGCCGAGTTCAACCAGCACTGCCTGGAGCAGAAGGTCGTGGTGCGCGCGTTCGTCGGCGACGGCGCAAGGGTGACGATCGGGGCTCCGGAGGAGAACGACGCCCTGCTGGCCGCCGCGCTGTCGTTCAAGTGGTAGCCCAGTTCAAGCGGTAGCCGTTACGCGGTGAGCTCGGTCCAGGCGCCGAGGCCCTGCGCCGGGACCAGCACCCGGACCCGCGCCGGGGCGCCGGCCAGCGGCAGCGTCACCTCGGCCCGTTCGCCGGGGGCCAGGCTCGGCGCGATCATCGTGCGCATTTCGGCGACGTCGGCGCGGCGCCAGGCGCCGCCGTCCCAGGCCCAGGCTGTCGCCCCGTAGAGCCCGTCGCCGAACCACACGGGGTCCGAGCCGTGCGCCTCGATCGTCACGGTCACGGCGTCGGGCGTCAGGCTGCCTGCCGTCACCGTGACTGCCGGCGAGACCCCGCCGAGGTGCGCGCTCCCGAGCACCTGCTGCCAACCGTCGTCCATGGTCAACGCCCTCCTCGCACCGTCACGGCCACCGCGGCCATCTTGGCGCACGCCGCTCGGGCGCCCCGCCCGGTGGTGAGCGGGACGCCCGAGCGGCGGGCAAGGTGGGTCAGCCGACCGGGGCCAGCGGCGGCTGGTGGATCACCTCCTGGGTCAGCTCGTCGACCACCGTGAGGCGGATCGCCGGGTTGGGGGTGTTGTCCATCGTCGCGGTGACGTCGACGGCGAACACGACCGACACCTGGTGCTCGTCGCTGACGCCGGCGTAGCGCAGGAACCGCCAGCCCTCGTCGTCCCAGTGTTCGATCAGCGCGGACCGCACGAGTGGGGCGGCCGCCCCCCAGGCGAGGCTGCGCTCGAGCAGTTCGACCGTCGCCGCGACCGGGACCGGTCCCGAGGTGCCGTCGAGCGGGTGCCCGAGCAGCCGCAGCCGGGCCCGGCGCAGCGGCAGCAACCACAGGTGGTCCAGGTCGGTCGACAGCATGGCCATCACGGCCACGCCGGCGACGATTACGGCGAGCGTGGTCAGCGGCTGGTCGAGCACCGCCGACCACCAGGTGCCGGTCGCGGTGGCGGCCAGCACGCCGGCCACCAGTACGAGTCCGGCCCGGGCGAACGCCCGCCAGGTGATCGGCGCCGTCGAACTGCCGCTGCACCCGCACGAGGAGTCGGGCGCGGTGACCCTGGCGTAGCCGAGGTAACCGAGGAACCCGACGCCGAGCGCGGCGGCCGCACCGCCGGGGACCGGCCCGCCCGGGGACGCCAGCAGCGCGATGGCGAGGGCGACCTCGACCGCGCCGAGCGTGCGCAGCGCGGTCGAGACCCGGCCGACGTCGTGCAGGATGCCCATCAGCGCCGACTCCGACGCCGCCCGCAGCAGCGTGCGGCTGGTCAGCTTGGCCAGGCCGGTCCAGCCGAGCAGCACGGCGAGCAGCAACGGGGCCAGGTCAACTAGTACAGCCAGCACAGCCGGCACAGCTGCCGGCATCTCAGTGCCCGACCCACATGGTCACCAGGTCGACCGAGTCGTCGGCCGGCCGCCACGCGCCGAGCACCTGGACCGCCTGGCCGATCTTCAGGCCGGACAGGTCCGAGGTCTGCGCGCCGCCCAGGTAGGACGCGGTCGTCGTGCCGGGTAGGACGTTGCCGACCAGCGCGTTGTGGCCGTGCGTGAGCTGGATGCGGTCCTTGCCGATGCCGGCGACCGTGCAGTGCAGGTTGACGATGTTGACCCACACGGCGTCGGCGGCGATGGTGCCGTCGGGCATGTCGACGCCGCGGGCATAGAGCCCGTCACCGACGTCGACGGCGTCGATCGAGGTGGGGTGCACCTTCCAGATGCTGGTGCCGTTGGTGATCTGGATGACGTGCTGGTCACCGTGCGAGCCGAGCACCTCGAGCGCGGTGCCCTTGATCTGGGTGACGCGGCCCTCGGCGAAGGCCGCCGAGTCGATGGCGGGGTCGAGCGACGGGGTGGGGTCGGCAAAGGCGGAGGCGGGGTCCAGACCACCGAGGGCGGAGGCGCCGACGATGGTGGCGCCACCGACGGCGGCGGCGCTGAGGAACCTGCGACGGTCGATCGAGGGGTTCATCGCGCAGTCCCTTCTCTACTCGTAGATCCAGACCGGCAACTTGCCGGAGCTGAGGCTGCCGATGGTCGAGTACGCCCTTGGGGTGAGGTCGAGGATCCGGTTGGTTCGGCAGGCGCCGCCGCAGCAGGTCGCCTCGCCGCAGAAGCTGCGGGTTCGGGGCCCGCAGTCGCGGATGCTGAAGCACACCGCCGCGTTGGTGCACTGGTGCCGGACCCGCATGACGGCGCCGCAGCCGCGCCGCGGCATGCGCTCGCCGCACAGGTCGGGCCTGGTGATGTCCCAGCACGCCTGCGAGGCGTTCGGCCAGGCGCCGTGGTTGGAGTCGGACCGGCAGCCTCCGCACGCGCCACCGCCGGCGCCGCCGCACGGACCCCAGCCGGGTCCGCAGCAGAACCAGGTGGTTTCACCGCGCCAGAGATAGGTAGTCGAACACGCCACGATGACGCTCCTTCCGTTATCGGGGTGAGGACCGGCACTGCTGATCACGGGGAGTGCCGGTCCCATTCCCGAACGTGGTCGTCAGGGGATAACTCGTCAAGAGGCGCGTGGGGAATTTTCTTACTAATAGGCCGACTGCACTAAACGGTGATGCTCCAGGTGTCGATGAACCCCACGTCGGCGGCGTAGACGTCGCGTACCCGCAGGCCCCAGGTGCCGTTGGCCACCTCGCTGCTGGCGTTGACCGTGTAGGTGGTGATCACGTTGTCCGCGCTGTCGCTGCCATTGAAGTTCTTCAGCCGGTACGCCGTGCCGTCCGGAGCCACCAGGTCGATCACGAGGTCGCCGCGGTAGGTGTGCTTGATGTCGACCGCGACGCTGGTGGTGGCCGAGGCGTTGCCGGCGCAACCGGCAGCGGTGACCGTGCTCGTCACCGCTGCGCCGCGGTCCGGGATGCTGACGTTGTTCGGGTTGGCGAAGGGGCCGCAGCCGATCGGCGGCGGGATCGTGGCCGAGCCCAGCGTCCACACCGCGTGCGCGATCGCGTCGGAGTTGCGGTCAAGCGCCGGCACGTCGATGTTGCTGCTGGTGTCGCATGAGCGGTGGTAGCACGGGTCGAACGCGAGGCCGGCGGTGCCGCCCCACTTCTGTGCCTGGGCCGGAGTCTTGATCAGCTCGGCGCCGGTGAACGTCCCGCCGACCGGGACGCCGACCCTGGCGAAGGCGGCGTGGTCGGACCGGCCGCCGACGTTGATCTCCTCGGTGAGCACCGCGATCGAGGTGAAGTAGTCCTCCAGCATGACCTCGATCTGCGCCGAGCCGACCGGCTGGCTGTCACCGTCGTAGACGAAGTAGCCGGCGTTCGGCGAGCCGATCATGTCGAAGTTGACGTAGGCGTCGAGCCTGGCCAGGTCCGCGGCCGGCAGGCTGTTGACGTAGAAGGTGGACCCGACCAGGCCGAGCTCCTCCGCGCCCCACCAGCCGAAACGCAGGTGCTTGGTCGGCTGGAAGCCGGTCCTGGCGACGGTCAGCGCGACCTCGAGCAGGCCGGCCGAGCCGGACCCGTTGTCGTTGATGCCCGGTCCGGCGCTGACGCTGTCCAGGTGAGCGCCGGCCATGACGACGTTGTCCGGGTCGCCGCCCGGCCAGTCGGCGATCAGGTTCCAGCCGGTCGCGCCGCTGGTGGTGAACGGCTGCAGCGCGGTGACGTAGCCGGCGGCGTGGAGCTGTGCCTGCACGTAGTCGATCGACGCCCGGTAGCCGGTCCGGCCGTGGGCACGGTTGCCGCCGTTGGCGTCAGCGATGGCCTGCAGCTGGCTCAGGTGAGCCTGCACGTTCGCCACCGGGATGTCCGGTGCGACCGTGATTGCCGGTCCCGCCGGACCGGTCGCTCCCGGTGCCGCGGCGGCCGTCGCGCCGCCGAGCATGCCGCCGGCCAGCGCGACGGCCGCCACGGCCGCGAGCAGCTCTCGAATGCCCATGCTTGCCCTCCTCGATGTCACCCTGCGCATCCGGTCGGACACGGCAGAGCTGAGCCAAGCTCACCAAAGGGGCGACTGCCGGGCTAGTGCCGTTCGAGGGTTACGGGAGCAGGGTGTTGACGTCTGCGACTGCGAGCCACCTGCCGTTTTCGTAGATCCAGGTCACCGTGACGACCTGGTGCTGGAAGAAGCCCTGCGACGGGATGTCGTAGTGCGCGTCGTAGATGACCACCGCCGACTTGCAACCGTCGACGATGCGGTGCGTCTCGGTCCACGTCCACACGGCGTTGCGGTTGGCGAAGTGCGACGCGAGCGCGGCCATGGTGGCGTCGACGCCGTTGGCGATGAACCCGCTCGGGAACACGGTGATGGCGCGCTCGTCGTGGCCGGCCCGGAAGGTCTCGGCGTCGAAGTCGCGGAACGACTCCATGTCCAGGCGCAGCGCCTCCTCGAGCTGCCGCTCACAGCCGAGCGCCGAGCCGCTCTCCAGTTGCGGGTCGGTGGCGCCGGCTGTGCCCGCGATGGCCGCCGACGGCACCGTCACCACCATCGCCGCCAGCGCGAGCCCGACCACGACCGGCCTGATCCTGCTGCGTTGCATGGTTGTCCTCCTCGATAGTTCGCCTCGTTGCACGGCGAACCTAGGAAGCGGCCACCTGATCCCTGTAGATCCAGGAACGGCCGGGTCGCAGCGGGCCAGTTGCGGCCCAGTCGCGGGCCGGTCAAGAGCGGGTCACAGGCACGTGCGCAGCCGGCGCAGGCCCTCGGCGACCCGTTCGGTCGGGATGCCGCCGTACCCGATCGCCAGCCCGGCTCGTGGTGGTGCCGTCACCGCGTAGGCCGACAGCGGCTCGGCCGCCACCCCGATCGCCCTGGCTCGGCGCACGATCGCCACGTCGGTCTCCGGCGGTGTGCCCGGCGGCAGCAGCGCCGCCAGGTGCAGCCCGGCAACCGAGCGGATCGGCCGCAGCAGGCCGTCGAAGTCCCGGTCGAACGCGGTGGTGATCATGTGATAGCGCTGGGCGTAGACCTTGCGCAGCCGGCGGATGTGCCTGGCCAGCAGGCCGCCGTCGACGAACCCGGCGAGCGCCGCCTGCAGCGGTAGCGACGAGTGCCAGTCGGTGACCCACTTGGCCTTGCGCAGCGCCCAGAACACCGACGCCGGGGCGATCAGGAACCCCAGCCGAAGGGTCGGCAGCATGACCTTGGAGAACGAGCCGACGTAGAGCACCCGCCCGCGCTCGTCGAGGCTCTGCAGCGGCTCCAGGGGGCGCCCGGCGAAGCGGAACTCGCTGTCGTAGTCGTCCTCGACGATCACGGCGCCGGTCCGGTCGGCCCACTCCAACAGCGCCAGCCGCCGCGGCAGCGACATCGACATGCCGAGCGGCCACTGGTGCGACGGCGTCACGTAGACCAGCCGCGCGCGGGCCGGCAACTCGTCGACCACCAGGCCCTCGGCGTCAACCGGCACGCCGACCACGCTGGCACCGGCCGACCGGAACACCTCATGCGGCGGCGGGTAGCCCGGATCCTCGACGGCCACGACGTCGCCCGGCGCCAGCAGCACCCTGGCGATCAGGTCGACGGCCTGCTGGCTGCCGCTGGTGACGAGCACGTCGTCGGCGCTCGCCACGACGGCGCGGGAGACGCCGACGTGGCGCGCGATGGCGGCGCGCAGCCCGGGGTGCCCGGCCGGGTCGATGTGCGCGGCCGCCCCGACCGCCGAGCCGCGCAACTGGTTGGCGACCTGCGCGCGCAGCGTCGCGAACGGGAACCGGCGCACGTCGGCGACGCCGGTGCGGAAGTCGAACTCCGGTTCGGACGCGGACAGGTCGGGCGGATCCGCGATGGTCTCCCAGACCGGCCGCGGCGAGAGCGGCGCGCCGACCTTGCGTTGCCCGGACGGGTCGCGGGCCGGCAGGCCGGCGCTGACGAACGTGCCGACGCCGGCGCGGCCGCCAAGGAAGCCCTCGGCGGCCAGGCGGTCGTACGCGGTCGCCACGGTGTTGCGCGACACGGCGAGGCGGCCGGCCAGCTCTCTGGTGGACGGCAGCGGCTCGCCGGGCCGCAGCCGCCCGTCCCGGATCGCCGAACGGATCTGCTGGTAGATCTGCCCGGAAAGGTCCCGCCGCCCGGCCAAGCTGACGTGCAGGTCCACGGCGCCCAGCGTACGAAGCCGCCAGGAAAACCGTTCGCCTGTCGCGGGCTTGTGGCCGTACCGTCGCGGGTGTGTTGCACGGCAGTTAGGTCAGGTCACGAGCGCCCCCGAGGCCGGCGAGTCGCCGGCTCGGCGCCTGCTGTCTCCGTTCTCTGCTGAAGATCAAGACTGTCGATCGACAACTCACGGAGTTTCTCGTGTCCAAACCTGTTCCCGTACTGCATTCGGCCGCCGTCCACGCACCGGCCACGCTCGCCGTCGAGGTCACCGAGCTGCGCAAGGAATTCCGCCGCAAGGCCCCGCGCGGCTCGACCGGGCCGCGCCGGCGCAAGGTCGACGCCCTCGCCGGCGTCACGTTCGCCATGTCCAGGGGCGAGACGGTGGCGATCCTGGGCCAGAACGGTTCCGGCAAGTCGACGCTGGTACGCGTGCTGTCGACATTGCTGCTGCCCGACGGCGGCGTGGCCCGCGTGTTCGGCCACGACGTGCACCGCGAGCCGCGACCGGTTCGCCGGCTGGTCAACCGGGTCTCGGTGGAGGCCAGCTTCTTCAAGAAGATGTCGGCGGTCGAGAACCTCAGCTACGCGGCCCGGTTCTACGGCATGCCGCCACGCCAGACCCGGGACCGCATCCCGCACATCCTCGAGCGGGTGGGCTTTCCGGTGGCCCGGCGCGGCGAGTCGATGGAGAACCTGTCCCGCGGCATGCAGCAGAAGGTGGCGCTGGCCAGGGCGTTGCTGACGGCGCCGGTGCTGCTGCTGCTCGACGAGCCGACGACCGGCCTGGACCCGCGCTCCAAGCTGGAGGTCCAGGACTTCATCCGGGAGATCCGCGACACCCACGACGCGACGATCCTGCTGTGCACGCACGACCTGGCCGAGGCCGAGGCGCTCGCGCACCGCGTCGGGATCATCGACCGGGGCCTGCTGCTGCGGCTGCTGCCGCCGGCGGAGCTGACGGCCAGCTACGGCGCGGAGTCGCTCGAGCAGGCGTTCTTCGCCGCGACCGGGCGGGTGCTCGCCGACGACACCGAAGACGACCACACCGAAGACGACCACACCGAAGACGACACCGACGAAAGGGACGTGTTCGCATGATGACCGGTCTGCGGGCCGAGCTGATCGGCATGGCCGGCGTGATGGAGCGCAACCTCTACCTGACCAAGCGCTATTTCTGGTGGGAGATCGCGTTCTTCGTCTGGACCGTGGCCAATACGCTGACGATCGTCTTCATCGCCAAGGGCATCGAGGCGACCGGCGGCACGATCGACGTCAACCGGGTCACGGTGTCGCTGCTGATCGGCGCGGTGCTGTGGGCGTATCTCGGGATCATCTTCGAGTTCCTGACCGAGACGGTGGCCTGGGAACGCTGGGAAGGCACGATCGAGTACACGTTCATGGCGCCGCTGAGCCGGTTGGCGCACATGGCCGGGATGGCCGCGCACGCGGTGCTGTACGGCCTGGTTCGGGCGGTGCTGCTGTTCGCGGCGGTCGCGCTGTTCTTCGACATGTCGATGCCGAACGCCGACTTCGTCACGGCGCTCGTGGTGGTCATGGTGGCGAGCGTGTCGTTCGCCGGCATCGGCATCATGACCGCGGTGCTGCCCCTGGTGTCGCCGGAGAAGGGCGCGCAGCTCGGATTCGTGGCGCAGGGCATGCTGCTGGTGGTGTCCGGCGTGTACTACCCGGTCGAAGTGCTGCCCGGTTGGATGCAGTGGATCGCCACGATCAGCCCGGCGACCTACGCGCTGTCCGGCACCAGGGACGCCATCCTGGACGGCGCCGGCCTCGGTGCGATGGGGTCCGAACTGCTCGCGCTCACGGTGATCGGCGCGGTCTCGCTGCCGATCGGGCTGGCGCTTTTCGCGGCTGGTGAGCGGTACGCCAAACAGCACGGCAAGCTAAAACGGTCCGGATGACGGGCTGACAGTCGGTACCGACCTCGTTACTGTGCCGGACATTCGCAGTTCACCGGCCAACGAGGAGGCGCGAATGAGCCGGCGTCGGTACAGGGTGTTCGGGGTCGTCGCGGCGGTGGCGCTCGGTCTGGGCATGAGCGCCGCCGCCGTCCAACCGGCGGTGGCCTCGCCGGGCGGCGGCGTTACCCCGATGATCATCGGAGGCGGCGCGGCCTCGCCGGGCGAGTACCCGTTCATGGCGGCGATCCTGAACGAGGACATCTCCGGCAGCGACTGGGACCGGCAGTACTGCGGCGGCGCGCTGATCAGCTCGACCTGGGTGCTGACCGCGGCGCACTGCGCCGAGGGCGCCTCGCCCGGCCAGCTCGCGGTCGCCGTCGGCCGCACCGTCCTCACCTCGACCCAGGGCGAGCGGCGCGCCGTCGCCGAGATCCGCATCCACCCGCAGTTCGGCAGCCCGACCGGGCTCTCCCACGACGCGGCGCTGCTGCGGCTGGCCTCGTCGGTCAGCCTCGCCCCGGTCCGCCTGGCCACGGCCGCCGACGACGGCCTCGAGGCGGCCGGCACGCCGCTCACCGTGATCGGCTGGGGCAACACCAGGACCAGCGGCCAGCCCAACTACCCCGACCAGCTCATGGAGGTCGTCGTCCCGGCCGTCTCCGACGCCACCTGCGCCAGCGTCTACGGCAACTCGCTGGACGCGCCGACCATGCTCTGCGCCGGCCAGCAGGGCAAGGACAGCTGCCAGGGTGACTCGGGCGGACCGCTGTTCGCCGAGGTCGCCGGCGGTCGCGTGCACCTGGGCATCGTCAGCTGGGGCAACGGCTGCGCGAAGAAGCGCTTCCCCGGTGTCTACGCCGAGACCAACAACGCTTCGATCAGGAGCTGGATCACCCAGGTCGCCGGCGTCTGACCGCGCCGTGATCAGCCCGGCTCCATCGGATCTCCTGGTTCGTCGGCTGTCGCTTTGGCGGCGTACCGATGAGCCAGACGCAGCTGGGGCCGGGCTGGTGGCCGGCCCGGACGGTCGGCGGTGGTCTCCTACTGCTGTGACGACACCGCCTCGGCGATCTGGAAAATCGTTCCGGGTGATTCGCAAAAGCTCGCAGCCGAGATCGAATAGCGTTCTTCGGTAACGCCGGAGCTCGTCGAAAACGATTTCCAGCCGTAGATACCGCGTTCGACGGTTCCGGAGGCTGTGTTGCGCTTTGCATTCACGATGACACCGGGAGTGCGCATTCGGGCGGCTCAGTTCGGCCCGGCGGTGGCCGTGACGGCGCTGCAACGATTGACCTTGGAGCAGAAGGAGCTGCGCGCCAGGGAATTGCACCAGGCGATCGCCGATCTGCTCAACCTGCACCGCCAGCCATTCGCACCGGCGACCCCGCCACAGGCGACGCCACCACCACCCGTCGATCGGGCGGCCGTCGTCGCCGATCACCGGCGGCGGGCGCTGCTCGGCATCGGGGTGTTCGAGTTCGACGCTCGGCGCCGGGCAAAGGCCTCGGCCAAGGCATTCGCCCAGCAGCACATCGCCTACCTCGAGGCCGAGCGGCTGCGGCTGTGGCAGCAGGCCCAGGCGGAGCTCGACGGCCGGTGGGCGGCGCTACTGCGAAACGACCCGCCGGCCGTGCACGCCGCGCTGACCGAGGCGTTCCGCGACAACGAGGCGCCGGCCGTGGCCACGGGCCTCGACGGCGCAGAGGTATCGCTGGTCGCCCTGGTGCCCGACCTGGAGGCGATGCCGGAGCGCACGCCGGACACCACCGGCGCCGGCAACCTGACCCTGCGCAAGCTCACCAGGACCGAGCGCGCCGAACTGCACGCCGCCGCCGTCACCTCGCACGTGCTGCGCACCGTGCGCGAGGCGCTCGCCGTCGCACCCGGCCTGACCGCCGCTCGGATCGTCGCCCTCCAGCGCACCGGCAGCGACGCCTACGGCCGGGCGACCGTCGAGGCGCTGCTCGCCGCCAGGTTCGAGCGCCGCCAACTCGACGGCGTGCGCTGGGACCAGGCCAGCGCCGCGGTCGTCCTCAACGGCGCCTCGTCCGAGGTCCTGGTCAACCGCCGCAGCACGACCGGGGAGCTCCGGCCGCTCGACGTGCGCCGCGAGCCCGACCTCGCCGCCGTGCTGCAGCACATCCGCGTCGACGCCACGCCGGCTGGCGGCCCGCCGGTCCCACCGCTGACCGCCGCGGGTCTGGCCGCTGGCCCGGCCGCGGGTCTGGCCCCTGGTCTGGCCGCTGGCCCGGCTGCTGGCCAGGCCGTGGGTCCGGCCTGGGCGGCGGGAATGGTCGGGGCGACGCCGGCGGTCGGTCCGGTGTGGTCCGCCGAAGCCGACCAGACCGGGGTCACCCTGGCGACCGCCCGGCCGTCCACGACGCCGGACAACACCATGGCGGTCCGGGTCGCGATCGCCGTCGCGTGGCTGTTGCTGCTGATCATCGGCCTGGCCGTCGGGGTCGGCACGTTCCTGGTCCTGCTCGGCCTCCCGCTGCTCGCGATCGGTCTGGCCGCGCTGCTCGCCGGCCGCGCGGACTGGGCGTGGATCACCAACCGCCAGGTCGGTGGCGCCACCCTCGCCGCGGGTGTCGTGCTGGTGCTCGTCGGCGCCGCAGCCGCCTCGCCTCCGGAGCCGGCCGGCAACGCCGGCGCCGCACCGGCCACCACCGCGCCGGCGACCACGACCAGCCGCACCACGACCACCGCACCGCCACCGACCACGACGGCGCCATCACCTACGCCGGCCCTGGTACCGACCTCGCTGCCGGCACCACCGCCGCCGCCTCCGCCGCCCGCCACGACTCCGAAGGTGCCGCCGCAGCAGGCCACGACGCAGCCACCGCAGCGCAACTGCCACCCGTCCTACCCGACGTTGTGCCTACCGCCGGCGCCGCCCGACCTGGACTGTGGTGACGTCGACGCGAAAGACTTCTCGGTCCTGCCGCCCGATCCCCATGGCCTCGACGGCGATAAGGACGGCATCGGCTGCGAAACCAGCTAGCTCCGACCGGGCACCACCCCAGAGAATCGCCTGGCGGCGGAAGGAGAAGCGGGTGGTGGATCGGCTGGAAGGGCGGCTGCGGGAAGGACTGGCGGTTGCGCTGAAGGAGCGTGACAAAGCGGCGATCGCGGCATTGCGGACGGCGCTGGCGGCGGTGGCCAATGCCGAGGCCGTGCCGGCCGGCGAATACCAGGACAAGTACCGGGAACCGATTCCGGGAAGATCGTACGAGGCCCCGCGCCGTGAGCTGACCGAGACGCAGGTGACCCGGATCGTGCGCGCCGAAGCCGACGAGCGCCGATCCGCCATCGACGAATACGAATCGCTCGGCCGGCGCGAGGATGCCCAGCGGCTGCGCGCCGAGCTCGCCGTCCTCGACCGCTACCTCGCCTAGCAGCATCCCGGCGGCAACACCGGTGATTCCGCCGATGCGCGAGCCGTCACGACTCGTCGACGATGAGTGACCGTTCGGTCCCAATCCGCGACGAGTAGGGAGCACGACGATGAGATACCGGCGTCCCCACACCAGACGGACAGTTGCCGGGCTGGCGCTCACGCTGACGTTGATCGGTGGCGGGGCCCTGGCCGCGCCGGCCGCGCACGCCGAAGCGTTCCCGCGCGGCCCGAACCCGACGAGCTCCTACATCGACCAGACGCGCGGCGCGTTCGCGGTCACGCAGTCGAGCATCTCGTCGTTTGTTCCCGGCTTCGGCGGCGGGGTCATCTACTACCCGACGAGCACGGCGGAGGGGACCTACGGCGCGGTGGCGATCTCGCCCGGCTACACCGCCCGATGGTCGAGCCTGTCGTGGATCGGCCCGCGGCTGGCGTCGTTCGGCTTCGTGGTGATCGGCATCGACACCAACTCGATCTACGACCAGCCGAGCTCGCGGGGTGAGCAGCTGCTCGCGGCGCTCGACTGGGCGGTCAACAGCAGCCCGGCGGCCAGCCGGATCGACCGCAACCGGCTCGCCGTGGCCGGCCACTCGATGGGTGGCGGCGGCTCGCTGTCGGCGGCCCGGTCCCGGCCGTCGCTGCAGGCCGCGATCCCGCTCGCCCCGTGGCACACGACCAAGACCTGGTCGACGATCCTGGTGCCGACGTTGATCATCGGTGGCGAGTCGGACTCGATCGCGCCGGTGTCCACGCACTCCGAGCTGTTCTACAGCAGCATCCCCAGCTCGTCGGAGAAGGCGTACCTGGAGCTGAACGGCGCCAGCCACTTCTTCCCGAACTCCTCGAACACCCCGCAGGCCCGGATGATGATCTCCTGGCTGAAGGCGTTCGTGGACAACGACCCGCGCTACCTGCAGTTCCTGTGCCCCGGCCCGTCGCCGGGCGGCACCACCGAGGAGTACCGCAACACCTGCCCGCTCACGATCTGACCGGGTGAGGGCCGATTCGGAGGCGAGCGCCGTGCCCGCTCGCCTCCGAATCGTCAACTTCGGCGCCAAATCGGCAACACTGTTCGGATGGCCGTCAGCCTGCGCGGGCGCACGGAGGAGATCTCGACGCTGAGCACCGCCCTCGACCGGGCGCACGCCGGCCAGGGCACGGCTCTCGTGGTGGCGGGCGAGCCGGGCATGGGCCGCACGTCGCTGGTGGCCGCGATCCGTTGCCTGGCCGGTGACGGCGTGCTCGTCCTGCCCGCCGCGGGCGTCGAGGCCGAGGCCGGTATCCCGCTGGCAGGACTGCACGGGCTGCTCGGGCCCGTCGCGGACCTGGTGCCCACGATCGACCCGTGGCACGCCGAGGCCCTGTCCGCGGTGTTCGCCGACGGGCCGGCGCCCAGCGCGTTCGCCCTCGGCCGGGCGGTGCACCGGCTGCTCGCCGAGGCCGCGCGCGGCCGGCCGGTGCTGTGCCTGGTCGACGACGTGCACCTGTTGGACGGCGCCTCGACCGGGGCGCTGGCGTTCACCGCGCGGCGGTTGACCACCGAGCCGGTGCTGCTGGTGCTGACCTCGGTGCTGACGCCGGCGTCGACGCAGCCCTCTGACCCGCTGGCGGCGATTCCGCGGCTGCCGCTCACCGCGCTGGACGCCACGACGTGCCGTTGCGTGCTCGCCGACCTGATCCCGGACGGCCTTCCCGACGACCTGGCCGGCGAGCTCGCCGAGCTCGCGGCCGGGAACCCGCTGGCACTGGTCGAGCTCGCGGCGGCGCTGACTCCGGACCAGCTGGCCGGCGACGCTCCCGGGCCTTATCACCTGCCACCGGGCAGCCGCTTGCGCACCGGGCTGCGGCGCCGCTTCGGCGCGCTCTCGGCGGACGCCAGGCGGCTGGTCGTGATGGCCGTGGTCGACGAGGACCTCGAGGTCGACACGCTCGTGCGGGCCGCCGGCGACGCCGGCATCGACCTGGCGGCGCTGGGCGAGGCCACCTGCGCCGGGTTGGTCCGGATCGAAGGCGACCGGGTCCGGGTAACGGGCCGGCTGGCGCGGTCGACGTTGCACGCCGACGTGCCGCTCGCCGACCGGCTGGTCGCCCACCGGTTGCTGGCCGCTGCGCTCGACCCTCGGCAGCATCGCCTGCGCCGGACATTGCACCAGGTTGCGATCGCCGACGGCCCGCGGGACCGGCTGGCCGACGAACTGGCCCGTGCCGCCGACGGTGACCGCACGGACAGCGCCAGCAGCGGTGCCAGCAGCGGTGCCAGCAGCGAGAGCAGCGGTGCCGGCGGGGCCGACGTCGACGTGCTCGGCCGCGCGTACCAGCGGGCCGCGGCGTTGACCACCGAGCCGAGGCTCAAGGTGCTTCGCTTGATCGATGCCGCGAGCGTGCTGTCGCTGGCCGGCCGGACCAGGCAGGCGACGGCGCTGCTGCGGCAGGCTCGCCCGCTGGGCACCACGGCCGACCTGCGCGGCCGCGTCGACCTGCTGCACGGTGACATCGAGCTGCGTGACGGCTCGCCGGCGCTGGCCAACCAGACGCTGCTCAACGCGGCCGAGCAGCTGTGCGAGTCGGACCGGACCCTGGCCGTGACGGCCCTCGTCCTGGCCGGCGAGGCGAGCAGCCTTGCCGGCAGCTACGCGCACTACCAGGACGTCACCCGCCGCGCCGAGCAACTGCGCCGCCCCGACGAGCCGCCCGCGACCGCGCTGATGTTCGACTACATCGCCGGCACCGCGGCGACCTACGCCGGGCGGCACGCCGAGGCGGTCGAGCCGCTGCGCCGGGTGCTGCGGCTCGCCGAGAACAGCGACGACGCCCTGCCCAAGATCTGGGCCAGCGACGCCGCCTACATCCTCGGCGACGCCGTGGTCGCCCAGGAGCTCGCCACCCAGGCCGTCAGCGCGGCCCGCGACCAGGGCCGGCCGGCGCTGCTGCCGTGGGCGTACGTGTACCTGTCGATGGCCGCGCTGCTGCACGACCGGCACACCACGGCCATGTCTACCTCGCAGGAGGCGATGCGGGTGGCCGGCGCCACCGGCCAGCGCAACCGCGTGGTCGACCACCTGACGATCCTGGCGCTGGGCGCCGCGCTTATCGGAGATCGGGAGACCGCGCGGCTGCGCCTGGACATCGCGTCCAGGGAGGCGCACCGGCGCGGCCTCGGCCGGCCCAGCGCCCTCAGCTCGTGGGCGGCCGCGTGCGCCGACCTGGCCGACGACCGCCCGGCCGACGCGATGGACCGGTTGCGCGCGATGTCGGCCGGCACCGGCTATTTGCACCCGGCGATCCGGGTGCTGGCCGCGCCGCACTTCGTCGAGGCCGCCGTGCGCTGCGGCGAGCGGACCAAGGCCGAGCACGCGCTCGAGGTGTTCGACCGGTGGGCCAACACGACCGGCAGCACGCCGCGGCTGGCTCAGTCGCACCGCTGCCATGCCCTGCTGGCCGGCGGCGGCGCCGGCACCGACGAGCACTTCCGCGAGGCGATCCGCCTGCACCGGGCCAGCAACACGGCGCTCGAGCTGGCCAAGACCGAGCTGTTCTACGCCCACCAGCTGCGCCTGTCCCGCAAGCCGCGCGCCGCCAGGGAGCACCTGCGGGACGCGCTGAAGATCTTCGAGCAGTACGGCGCCGGGCCATGGGCCAGGCGTACCCGGGCCGAGCTGCGCGCCGCCGGCGAGGCGGTCACCCCCACCGCCTCGCCGACGACCTCGCCGTCCACCCAGCAGCTCACCACCCAGCTCACCCCGCAGCAGGCGCAGATCGCCGAACTGGTCGCCGAGGGTGCCACCAACCGGGAGATCGCCGCCCAGCTGGTCGTCAGCCCCCGGACCGTCGACCACCACGTTCGCAACATCCTCGCCAAGCTCGGCGTGCGCTCGCGGGTGGAGCTTGCTGCGCTGCTGCGCTGACCGCGGACGGTGCCACTACCTCCCGGTGAACGCCGGCTGGCGCTTGTCCAGGAACGCCCGCATGCCCTCGGCCTGGTCGTGGGTGGCGAACAGCGCGTGGAACGTGCGCCGCTCGAACAGGATGCCCTCGCGCAGCCCGACCTCGAGCGCCCGCTCGACGGCCTCCCTGGCGACCATGACCGCCGTCTTGCCGTAGCCGGCGATCGTCCGCGCCGCGGCGTGCGCCTCGGCCTGCAGCCGGTCGGCCGGCACGACCCTGGCGACCAGGCCGCAGCGCTCGGCCTCCTCGGCGTCCATGAGGCGTCCGGTCAGGATCAGGTCCATCGCCTTGGCCTTGCCGACGAGCCTGGTCAGCCGCTGGGTGCCGCCGATGCCTGGGATCACGCCGAGCTTGATCTCGGGTTGGCCGAACCGGGCGTTGTCCGCGGCGATCACGAAGTCGCACATCATCGCCAGCTCGCAGCCGCCCCCGAGCGCGTAGCCGGCGACCGCTGCGACCTTCGGCGTGCGCAGGGCGGCGAACGCGTCCCAGCCGGCGAAGAAGTCCTCGTTGAACATGTCGACCGAGGACTTGGGCTCCATCTCCCCGATGTCGGCGCCGGCAGCGAACGCGCGGTCCGAGCCGGTGACTACGAAGCAGCCGACGTCCGGGTCCCGGTCCAGCGGCTGCAACGCCGCGACCAGCTCGGTCATCAGCTCGCTGGACAGCGCGTTGAGCACCTCGGGGCGGTGCAGCCGCACGGTGACGACGCGGCCATCGCGTTCGATCTTGACGTTCACGGTTTCCATGTCGACCTCACGAATCCCAGATGGCGCCGTAGGCGGGGATGCCGCGGCGCTCCATGCCGTGCACGACCCGCCACGTGAGCTTCTTGTTGGAGATGCAGATGACGGCCTCCGCGCCGAACTCGACGTAGGCCTGGTAGGCGAGCTGGACCATGTCCGGCTTGCCGTTGCGCCCGGTGTCCCAGATGTTCGCCTGCGGCTGCACGGCAAGGATCTGGTCGACCAACGCGTCGCCGTAGGTCGCGCGTGGGTCCCGGGTGGCCCAGACCAGGCGCGACGGCACCAGCTCGGCCAGCAGGTGCGGCAGCACCGGCCCGATGCCGCTGCCGGTCGCCACGTAGACGACCTTGCTGAACAGCGTCTCGATGTTGGCCACGCCGGCGGTCGTGATGCCCTTGACCCACACGTGCGACGGCGCGTCGTCGATGAACGAGCCGGTCCAGTCGCCGGCGCGGGAGATCGTCAGCCGGAAGCCCGACTCGCCCGGCGACGGGACGTTGGCGAACGAGTGCCACTCCAGCAGCGGTCGGCGGCTGATCGCGGTCGACGAGCCGGCGAACGGCGTGACGCCGTGGTCGAAGCGGGCGAGCGCGACGTGGCTGGACGGCCGCGCGATGTCGACCGCGACCCGGCGCAGCCGCAGCCACGGCAGCGCCACGCTGAAGGTGATCGCGCCGAGCACCGCCACGTTCAACGGGCCGGCGGTGTCTGCTCCGGCCAGCAGCGTGTGCGCCCAGAACAGCAGGAGCGAGGCCCAGCCACCGAAGCGGTGGATCTTCTCGAAGCGGTCGTGGAACCTGGCCCGAAACGACGGCACGGCGGTCGCGGTGATCACCAGCAGCAACGCCACCAGCGTGTACGCCACCGCCAGTCGCACGGCCGAGCCGCCGTGCACGGTCAGCGTGCCGACCGAGGCGAGGAACCACGCCGTCCCGGCCAGCGCGCCGCCGATGTGGATCCCGCCGAAGTGGTAGACCTTCGCCAGCGTCCAGCGGATCTTCAACGGCCAGCTCGTCGGCGCAGCCGTGGCCAGCCGGAACAGCAGGTTGATCACGTACTGCTGGCGGATCAGGATCGCCAGCGCGAAGTTGGCCAGCGCCGCGTCGGCCGCGTTCACGCCGGTCCACAGCAGGCCGAGGTTGGCCACCAGCACCAGGACGGCCAGCCGGTTGTGGTGCATGAGCTTCGGGTGCTTGAACATCCTGCGGACCGGCGGCAGCGGCGGCGGCAGCTCCAGGCCCGGCCCGTCCGGCCGCTCGACCGGCACCGTGAGCTCGGCCCGGCTCAGCGTGGCGGTCACGAGGCCACCTCGTCCAGCGCGACGCGCTCGGCGGCCAGCCGTAGCAGCGCCGCCTTGTCGATCTTGCCCCGGCTGGTCTGCGGCAGGACCGCGAGCGCGTGCACCGCCGACGGCGTGCAGTAGTACGGCAGCGCGGCGGCGACCGCCTCGAGCGCGACCGTCGGGTCGACGCCGAGCGGCGAGACGAACGACACGAGGTTGCGGTCATCGAGCTTGAGCGTGACCGCGCGCCGGCAGCCGGGCACCGCCTCGAGCACCGCCGACACCGAGTCCAGCTCGACCCGGAAGCCACGGACCTTGACCTGGTCGTCGGTGCGGCCGAGGTGCTCGAGCTCGCCGTCGGGTGTCCAGCGGCCGAGGTCTCTGGTTCTGAACATCAGCCTCCCCCCGCCGAGGAACGGGTCGGGGACATAGCGCTGTGCGTTCAGTTCGTCGTTGCGCAGGTAGCCCGCCGAGACGCAGTCACCGCCGGCCCACATCTCGCCGGTCTCCCCGACCGGGCACGGCCGCCGGTGTTCGTCGAGCACGTAGACGGTGTTGTTGGGCGTGGGGCGCCCGATCGTCAGCCGCAGCGCGTCGGGGTGGTGGCGCTGCATGGTGTTGACGATCGTGGTCTCGGTGGGGCCGCACGAGTTGTAGAACGTGCACAGCCGGGTCCACCGGTCGGCCAGCGCCCGCGGGCACGGCTCCCCGGCCACGGCGACGACCTTGACCCGCTGGCAGCGTTCGGGGTCGACGCCGCTGAGCACGGTCGGCGTGGCGATCACGACGTCGCTTCGCCACACCGTCTCGGCGATGCTGCGGCCGCGGACCTGCAGCGTGCCGCCATGGGCCAGGCAGCCAAGGATCTCCCACGCCGCCATGTCGAAGGCGATGTTGAGGATCTGGCCGACCCGCCAGCCGGGGCGGATGCCGAGGTCACCCGGTTCGGTCAGCAGGATGTTGCAGACGTTGCGGTGGGTTACCACGACGCCGTTCGGTCGCCCCGTCGTGCCCGAGGTGAACAGCACGTAGCAGCCGCTGTCCGGCGCGACCGGCACCCGGAACGTGTCGTGCCGGCCATCGAGCGGCGCTGACATCACCTCGTCGACCGCGATGCGCACGGCGCCGTCCGGCACCCGGTCCTCGAAGCCGGAGGTCGTCAGGATCACCCTGATGGACGCGGTGTCGACGATGTGCCGCAACTGGGTCAGCGGTGCGACGTGGACGTCCTGGGGCACGTACGCCGCCCCCGCCTTGAGCGCCGAAAGCAGCCCCACCACCATCGGGATCGAACGCCGTACGAACAGCCCCACGTTGTCGCCGGGGACGACGCCGTGCCCGGCCAGGTGCGCGGCGAGCCGGTTCGCCTGCCGGTCGAGCTCGCCGTAGGTGATCGTCGAACCGAGGTGCTCGACGGCGATCGCATCCGGCCGCAGCGCCGCCTGTCGCTCGAACGCGTGGTGGATGCATTCGTGCGGCACCGCTACCGACGGTCCCCAGCCAAACTGACGGAACAGATAACGGTCCAGCTCGGAAAGTTCGTCCAACCCGGGGTCGAGCAGCTGTTGGCTCATCGCCCTTTCCTTTCGGAACACGCGCCCCCATCAGGCGCACCGAAGGCGCGTACGCGACGAAATACCGATCGGTTCAGGGCACGTTCAAAACGCCCGAAGTGGTTGAAAAATGGAATTCAGCCTGTCAGGGCGTGACAGCTGGCCACCGCGCCAGCCACGGCGATGCCAGGATTTCGTAGGGTGACCCGACATCGCTTCTAGGGTGGTACCAATGACCGAACTGCTTCCGCTCGAGGTCGAGGCGTTCGACAAGCGCATCGCCGTGGTCAGCGGCGACCAGCACGTAGAGCGGCTCTACCGCGGCACCCGGTGGGGCGAGGGTCCGGTGTACTTCCCGGCCGGCCGCTTCCTGGTCTGGAGCGACATCCCGAACAACCGGATGCTGCGCTGGGACGAGCAGACCGGGGCGGTGGCGCCGTTCCGCGAGCCGAGCGGCTACGCCAATGGCAACACGCTGGACGCGCAGGGCCGGCTGGTCACGTGCGAGCACGGCGGCCGCCGGGTGACCAGGACCGAGCACGACGGCTCGATCACCGTGCTCGCCGATCGCTGGCAGGGCAAGCGTTTCAACAGTCCCAACGACGTCGTCGTGCACACCGACGGCTCGATCTGGTTCACCGACCCGCCGTACGGGATCCTCTCGGACTACGAGGGCCACCGAAGCGAGCCGGAGATCGACGGCTGCCACGTCTACCGGATCGACCCGGCCACCGGCGAGGTCGACGTCGTGGCCGACGACTTCGACCGGCCCAACGGCCTGGCCTTCTCACCGGACGAGAGCCAGCTCTACATCGCCGACACCAACCGCCACCACATCCGGCGCTTCGATGTCAACACTGTCAACACTGCCGGGACAGGCGGCGCCCTGAGCGGTGGGGACGTCTTCGCCGAGACCGAGGGACCCGGCAGCTACGACGGCATCCGGCTCGACGATTCCGGTTGGATCTGGACCGCGGTCGGCGCCGACATGCACTGCTACCACCCGGACGGCACCCTGCTCGGCAAGCTGCATCTGCCGGAGAGCGTGTCGAACCTGGTATTCGGCGGCGCCAAGCGCAACCGCGTCTTCATCACCGCATCGACTTCGCTCTACTCGCTGATGCTTGGTGTTCGCGGAGCCCGCCCACCCTGGGCGTGAGCCGCGCGCAAAGAATCCGCAATTCCCCCTCCGATTGCGGGACGATCACGAGGTTTTGGACGGCAATCCCCACCCGCCCAAAACCTCGTGATCAATCTTTCCGATCAGAACACGTTGACGTTGAGCAGTCGCTCCTTGACGCCGTCCGGGTCCTCGGCGGCGGTGTGCGTCCAGTTCAGGTTGCCGGCGTTGATCAGCGCCGTGCGCACCTGGGCCGGGGTCGCCGCCGGGTTCACGACCGCCTTGTACAGCGCCGCCGCGCCGGCCACGTGCGGGCTTGCCATCGACGTGCCGCTCATGGTGGCGAGACCGCCGCCGCGGGCCGTCGACAGGATGCACACGCCGGGGGCGATGATGTCGACGTCGAGGCCGTGGTTGGAGAAGTCGGCGAACGTGTCGTCGACGTCGGGACGGCAGGTCGCCGCCGCGCCGCCGCCGGCCCGTCCGTTGAAGTCGGCCAGCGCCGAGACCGTGATGACCTGGCTGTAGGTCGCCGGCACGAACGTGTTGGCGTCGGTGTTGGAGTTGCCCGCCGCCACCGCGTACGTCACGCCGCGGCCGACCGAGTTGCAGATCGCCTGGTGCAGCGCGCTGCCGGCGCAGGTGTCGTTGGCGCCACTGCCGCCGAGGCTCATGTTGGCCACCTCGATCGTGCTTGCCCGGGCGGTCACCCAGTCGATACCGCACACGATCTGTGCGAAGGACCCGCTACCGGCGGCGTTGAGCACCTTGACCGACCAGATCCGGGCGCCGGGTGCCACGCCGACCACGGAGCTCGCGTTGTCACGGGCCGCGGCCGTGCCGGCGACGTGGGTGCCGTGGCCGTGGTCGTCGTTGAACGAGCCGCCCGGCGTCACGCAGTTCGTGCCGCCGACGACGTTGAGGTCGGCGTGCGGACCGGAGCCGGTGTCGATGATCGCGATGTCGACGCTGACCGCGCCGGCGCCGTTGCCCGAGATCGTGCTGGACAGCTCGCCGTCGACCCGGTTGATGCCGGTCGGCAGCGTCTGGGCGGCGATCCGGACCTCACCGTCGGGGTACACGGCCGCGACCGACGGGTCCTTGCTCAGCGCGGCCGCGTCGGCGGCGGTGAGCTTGGCGCTGTAGCCCTTGAGCGCGTGCTGGTAGATGTGCTCCGGGCTGGCGCCGAAGCGTGCGGTCTGGTCACCGGCGACGGCGGACACACCGTCGACGGTGTTGTTCAGGACCACGATGTAGCCGCTGGTGGGACCGTCCGGGACGCCTGCGGCGGACGCTGGCACCGCGAACGCGACCAGCGCACTGGCGGCAGCTGCCGCCACGGCCAGTCGTCGTGCTGGTTGGCTGAACCTCAAGGCCACTCCTTTCGGGGTACTTCCAGAACGGGGGCGGCTACGAATAGTAATTAGCCGGGTGCGCGCAGGTACCGCCACTCGGGGTGGACTCTTTGGGCCGGAAGTGGACCGATCCGGTTACCGAACTGAATTGGATGGTTACCACCTCGGAAAAGTCGTGACCGCGTGCCCTGGTCGTCGCTCCTACCTCGCGAGGGATCAGGAGAACGGGGTAGGACATGAAGCGCAGGCGGTTCGGCGTCGTGGTGTTGTCGTTCGGGGTGGTCGCGGCGCTGGTCGCGGCGTTCGCGTGGCTGTACTGGCCGCAGGCCGGGTCACCTTCGGCACCAAGGTCGCAGTCGGCGGCAGCCCCGGGCGCGGACTCCGGGTCGGGCGCCGTCTCGGTACCGATCGTGCTGGAGGATCTGCCGGTCGATCCGCCGGCGGGCGGCTTTCCGGTGGGCGAGCCCGGCGACGGCGGCACCGACGCCGGCCAGGATCAGGGCCAGGACGTCGACCAGGGCGACGGCCAGGACGTCGACCCCGGTGACGGTCAGGATGACGGGCAGGGCGGCGACCAGGGTGAGCCGCCGGCCGACCCGTGTCCGGATGCCGGTGGGCGGTTGGCCGTCACGCCGGATCCGCTCACCTTGCCGGCCGGTGCCACCAGCGGCAGCGTGACGATCCACAACTGCGGCGCGGAGTCGCGGGACTGGACCTCGGCGACCAAGCCGTGGGTCGAGCTGGCCGCCGATCACGGCACGCTCGGTGCCGGCGAGACGCACGAGCTCGGCTTCACCGTGGACGACTCGGCTCAGGAGCCTGGCGACTACACGTTCAAGATCAAAGTGAGCGAGCCAGGGCACAACGTCTACGTCGACGTGAACGCGACCAAGTCCGCCGAGAAGCCGGGCCTGGCCACCGAACCGGCCGGCTGCGGGACCGGGTGCATCACCAAGGCCTGGCTGACGCCGCGGCACGGCACCCCCGACGTCGGCCTCGAGGTGCGCACGAGCGTCTCGGCCAAGGTGTTCGTCGAGCTCGGCACGCAGCCGCCCAGCCACGACGACCAGGGCCGGCCGTACCTGCCCAAGGCCGAGCTCAAGTTCTCCACCGACCACAAGTTCGGCATCCGCTGGGACACCGTCCTCACCCCGCTGCAGCCGGGCACCGGCTACCACATCATCGTCGTGGCCGTCGACCAGCAGGGCAAACGGTCCACCGAGCACGGCCGCTTCACCACGACCAAGCCGGTCACCGGGCTGGCCGGCGGCGCTGCCGGCGGCTGCGCCAGCAACTGCGTCGCCAGCGCCGTCCTGACGCCAAAGCCGGAGTCGGCCGACCACACGCTCACCGTGCGCGGGCATGTGCCGGCGACGTTCGCGGTCTACGTTTCCGAGCAGGCCCCGCAGGTCGGCGGCGACCCGACCGCGGCGAGCGACCAGCCGTCGACCGAGTGGACCACCGAGTTGGACCTGGCCTACGGCACCACGTACCGGATCGTCCTGCGCGCCGTCGACGAGCAGTCGCGGACCCAGTTCAAGCAGGGCCAGTTCACCACGCCAGACGAACCCGAGCACGAGCACGACGTGCTCGTCACCTTCCACAAGATCCACGTCAGCGACTCGGCCGACGGCGCCCTGCGCGGCGAGATGCGCTTCGAGTTCGAGGTCGGCGGCGTGCAGCACGCCGAGATCGCGGTCGGCGAGCGGAAGGTCAACGCCCCCGAGTGGATCGACCTCGACCGTGGTGACCGCGGCGTCGGCCGTAGCGTCGCGGCCTACGCCGTCGGCGACCACCTGCCCATTCGCGTCCAGGCCTGGGAGCGTGACCGGCACGACGACGACTTCGGCTGGCAGTTCTGCGACCGGGGCAGCCAGATGTTCGACGAGGCGTCCGGCCGGGTCGAGTTCGAGGAATGCGACATCGACATCGAGTGGAACACCGCCGCGGCCACGATCGACCTGCACCCGGACACCGGCGGCGCCCTGCCCTCCTGCTACGGCATGGACGACGGGATCACCGGCGACGTCTGTGCCATCCTCGAAGCCGGCGGCGCCGACCCGAGCTTCCGCGTCTACCTCACCATCGACTTCATCGAGTGACCGTCTAGGACGAGTCGCCCCTTCGCTGTTCGAGCAGGCGGATCGCCACCCGTTCGATGAGGTCGTAGGGAATGGGTTTCCCCAGCGGAAACTTGAGGGTGCCCTTGGCCTCCTGGTACGGCGCGACTGCCTGCTCGAACGCCTCGTCGCCACTGGGCACCGGGTAGACCGAGACGTGGTTCGTCCAGCCGGCGAAGTACACCAGATACCTGCCGTCCACGGTGATCGTCGCGATGTTGTAGGCGATCTTCTCGCCGGCGTCCGGGACCACGTTTCGGATCGTGCTGCGGATCCGCCGGAGGACGTCCTGGACGTCTTCCGGGAAGGACGCGATGTAGTCGTCGACCGTCGCGAACTGCGCTGCCATGTGCCGATCATGCCCCGCCCGGCGTCGTGGTATCAGCCCGCCACGGCGGCGCTCAGGAAACGGTAGATCGTGGCCCCGACCCGTTGCCCGAGGTGCTCGATGGATCCGTCCACCACCTTCTACCAGACCCTGACCAGCGTGAGCTTCACCCTGCTCGGCCTGTGGTTCGCGGTGATGCAGTTCTCGCACGGCGGATGGCGCAGCGACCCGGAACGGCACCGGGCAACGCTGCACGTCGCGCTGCACTTCTTCCTTCCCGGTGTGCTCGGCCTCGGTTCGCTGCTCGGCGGCACCGGGGCGAACGGGCTGGTCTGGCGGGTCACGTTCGTGGCCGGCGGGTTGCTCGGGCTGTTCGAGTCCATCGTGTACCTGAGCGCCGCCCGGCCGGCCCTCGGCTTCGGCTCGCGAATGCTGCGGATCCTCAGCCCGCTGTTGTGGGCCCTGGTCGTGATCGCCGCGTTCCTGCCGTCGCTGTCCCCGTCGCTCACGGCCCTGCAGCTGGAGGGCTTCGCCGTCGCGCTGATCTTCGTCAGCGGCCTCTGCTACGTCTGGCTCGCCTTTGCCGAACGCATGGAAGCCATGGACCAGCAGAGACGAACGTAGATCGCGGGCCGTCGCCCCACGCGCGCGACGCGCGCTTTCGAGCCGGCTACCGGCCGGCCGGGGCGAGAGTGACCGGGACGCCGGAGAGTGCGCTGGTACCGGTGAGCGGGTCGACGCGCTGCTCGTCGGTGAGGTCGTTGAGGCTGGCGCCAGGGTGGGCGGTGGCGATCGTGAGGCGAACGCCGGGGCGATGGTGGCCCCAGCCGTGGGGGAGGCTGACGACGCCGCGCATGATCGAATCGGTGAGTTCGACGGGGAGGTCGACCGAGCCGGCGCGGGTCGTGACGGTGCCGACCTGGCCGTCGGAACGGCCGCGGGCGGCCGCGTCGTCCGGGTGGACGAGCAGCGTGCAGCGAGGCTTGCCTTTGACCAGGCGCTCGCTGTTGTGCATCCAGGAGTTGTTGCTGCGCAGCTGGCGGCGGCCGATCAGCACGAGGTCGCCGGGCGGCCGGTCGAGGCGGGCGCGCAGCCGCGGCACGTCGTCGAGGAAGGTGGCCGGGGCGAGGTCGACCCTGCGGTCCGGGGTGCGGAGCCGGCCGGGCAGCCGCGGCTGCAGCGGGCCGAGGTCGACGCCGTGCGGGGCGGCGCGCAGTTTCCGCATGGTCAGGCCGCTGCGTCCGGCGCGCAGGGCCAGGTCGAGCAGCCGCTGCGGCGGCAGCCGCCGTCCGAGCAGGCCGACCAGCCCTCCGAACAGGCCGGCCAGGCGGAACAGGCGACTGGCCAGCTCGACGCAGATCTCCCAGTCGTGCCGCTGGTCAGCGCCGCGGTCGAAGACGGCCGGGGCGAACTTGGCGACGTTGCGCACCGAGTACATGGCGAGCGCGATCTCGTAGTGCGGCCGTTCGAGTGGCCCGGTCGGCGGCAGGATCACGTCGGCGTACCGCGTGGTCTCGTTGAGATACGGGTCGATCGAGATCATGCAGTCCAGCTTGGACAGTGCCCGTTCCAGCCGGGGGCCGTTCGGCGTGGACAGCACCGGGTTGCCGGCCGACGTGATGAGCGCGCGGATCTGCCGCCGGCCGGGCGTCTCGATCTCCTCGGCGAGAGCCGCGACGGGCAGTTCACCGCCGAACTCCGGCAGGTCGCTGACCCGGCTGCGGTAGCGCCCGAAACCGCCACCGTGGCCGAACCGCGCGAGCAGGCCCAGCGGGTCGATCGCCGGGCTGGTGAACATCGAGCCGCCGGGGGTGTCGAGGTGCCCGGTCAGCGCGTTCACCACCACGAGCAGCCAGGCCGCCAGCCCGCCGAACTCCTGCGTGCACACGCCGACCCGCCCGTAGACCACCGCGCGTTCGGCCGTGGCCAGCGCACGAGCCAGCGCACGGACCTGCCCCGGCTCGACGCCGGTCGCGCCCGCGGTCGCCTCAGGGGTGAAGCCTGCCGACGCCGTCCGCACCGCGTCGACGCCGCGCAGCAGCGGCCGGTCGGCCACCAACCCCTCCGCGAACAGCACGTTGACCATGGACATCAGCAGCAGGGCGTCAGTGCCCGGCCGGATGAACAGGTGCTCGTCGGCCAGCGCCGCGGTCTCGGTCCGCCGCGGGTCGATCACGACGACGCGACCGCCGCGCCGGCGGATCGCGCGCAGCCTGGCTCGCACATTCGGCGCCGTCATGATGCTGCCGTTGGACACCGCCGGGTTGCCGCCGAGGCAGACGAACAGGTCGCAGCGGTCGATGTCCGGCACCGGCATCAGCAGCTGGTGGCCGAACATCAACAGCGCCGCCAGCATGTGCGGCAGCTGGTCCACCGACGTCGCCGAGTACAGGTTGCGCGTGCCCAGGTTGCGGAACAGCAGCTGCCCGTACGTGACCAGACCCAGGTTGTGCACGCTCGGATTGCCCTGGTAGACGCCGATCGCGTCGTTGCCGTGCGCCCGGCGGATCGCCCGCAGCCGCTCGCCGGCAAGATCCAACGCCTCCGCCCAGCCGGCCTCACGCCACCCCCGCCCGTCGCGCACCAGCGGCCGCCGCAGCCGGTCCGGGTCATGGTGCAGGTCGGCCAGCGCCGTCGCCTTCGGGCAGATGTAACCCCGGCTGAACACGTCGTCCGCGTCGCCCCGAACCTCCACCACCCGATCGCCGTCCACCGTGACCGCGATCCCACACGTCGCCTCGCACAACGTGCACGTGTGGAGGTGCCGGCTCACGAGCTAGAACGATAGTCGGCACTCGGCGCGTAAGCTATAACTAGAACGGCGTTTCGTTATAGCCTTGGCCGGTGGATCCAACGAGGTTTATAGCTCCGCGGTGGGGACAGGCGCTGCCAGCCATGCCACCCGGCGGGTACTACGCCTTCGCGCCCGCGCCACTGCCGCGTTCGCACGACATCCCGCCCGAGACGATCATGTTGCTGTCCGAGGCCGACGCCGCTCTCGGCCGCCTTGCCGGAGCAGGCCGCCTTCTCCCCGATCCGCACCTGCTCGTCAACGCATACATCACCAGGGAGGCCGTCGCGAGCTCGCGCATCGAAGGCACCCAGGCATCCGTCACGGAGGTCTTCGACGCTGCCGTCACAGGAGAGAGTCGTCGGGTCGACATCCGCGAGGTCCGTAACTACATCGCCGCGCTTCGGCACGGATTGCGCCGCCTCGACGAGGGCTTTCCCATTTCCTTGCGGCTCATCCGTGAGATGCACGCCATATTGCTGGAGAACGTACGTGGGCACGACAAGACGCCCGGCGAGTTCAGAACCACCCAGAACTGGATATCGTCTCCTGACAATCGGCCGAGCACTGCCCGGTTCGTTCCGCCAACGGCCGCCGGGATGTGGCCGTCGCTCGACGACTGGGAGAAGTATGCCCACGATGAGCAACCGCGACTGCCGCTACTCATCCGGTGTGCGCTCCTGCACTACCAGTTCGAGACGATCCACCCCTTCCTTGACGGAAACGGCCGGATAGGGCGGCTGTTCATCATCCTCTACCTGGTGCACGAGGGTCGGCTGCCCAAGCCGCTGCTCTACCTTTCGTCCTACTTCGACCAGCGGAAAGAGGATTACTACGACTTTCTCCAGAACGTCCGCGAACGCGGCGAAGTCGTCGAGTGGCTGAACTTCTTCTTGCGCGGCGTCGCGTTGCAGGCAGCCGACGCGGTCGATCGTGCCGAACTGCTGATGGATCTGCGAGAGGGCTACCGAGACGTCCTTCGCGGTAACCGGAGCCGTGCGAATGAGGTTGTCGACGTCCTGTTCGCCAACCCAGTGTTGACCGTACGTCATGTGCAACGGGTGCTCGGGGTGAGCCAGCCTGGTGCGACCAAACTGCTGCGACTGCTCACGGAGCGCGGAATCCTTCGCGAAGTGGGTCAAGGGCCCGGAGTCCGGCATCGCTGGTTCGCCGACGGAGTGCTCGATGTGCTCGAGCCCGACCTCGCGGGATCGCCGGCGCCAACGGCCTGAGAGGCCTGCTGGACCATGGTCGTACAGTGGGCTGCCGTGTCGAACGTCAGGCCGGCGTTGCTGCTGGACGTTGATGGGGTGCTGAACCCGTATGACGCGCCGGAGCGGCCGCCGGGGTACCAGGAGCATCGGTACCAGCCGGGGCTGATGTGGGGGCCGGATGGCCTGCGGGTGTGGTTGAACCCAGGGCACGGGCCGATGTTGACGGCGTTGGCGCGGGAGCACGGGCTCGAGCTGGTGTGGGCTACTACCTGGGAGCGGCAGGCCAACGAGTGGATCGCGCCGCGGGTGGGGCTGCCGGAGCTGCCGGTGATCACGTTCGGCACCGGGGCGGTGGTGAAGCGGACCAGCGTCGGGCCGTTGGCGGGGGACCGGCCGCTGGCCTGGTTCGACGACATGTTCACGGAGCTGGACCACGGGTGGGCGAGCGAGCGGGCCGGGGCCACGTTGCTGGTGCCGGTGAGCCCGCACGTCGGGCTGCGGGAGAGCGACCTGAAGCCGGTCGCGGAATGGGCGGACAGCCTGTGATCACGATCGAGGACGTCCAGCGGGCGGCCGAGCGGATCGAGGGCAAGGTGGTGCGGACTCCGCTGCTGCCGGCCCCGACGCAGGATCCGGAGCGGCCGCTGTGGATCAAGCCTGAGAACCTGCAGCCGACCGGGGCGTTCAAGCTGCGTGGGGCGACGAACGCGGTGGCCAGGCTCACCGCCGGATCCACGGGCGGGCAGGGCGTGGTGACGCACTCGTCGGGCAACCACGCCCGAGCGCTGGCGTTCGCGGCGAACCTGATGGGGATCAAGTCGACGATCGTCATGCCGGACAACGCGAGCCCGGTCAAGGTCGCGGCGGTGCGTGCGCTTGGCGCCACGGTCGTGCTGGTGCCGCCGCAGGACCGGGTGACGGCGGCCGATGCCGTGGCCGCCGAGCAGGGGCTGGTGCTCGTCCCGCCGTACGACCACCCCGACGTCATGGCCGGCCAGGGCACGGTCGGTCTGGAGATCGCCGCCGAGCTGCCCGACGTGGACGCGGTGCTGGTGCCGGTCGGCGGCGGTGGCCTGATCTCCGGCATCGCGGTGGCGATCAAGGCGCTGTGCCCGCGGGCAAAGGTGATCGGCGTCGAGCCCGAGCTGGCCGGCGACGCGGCCGAGAGCCTGCGCCGCGGCGAGCGGGTCACCTGGGAGGTCGAGCGGGCCCGCCGCACGATCGCCGACGGGCTGCGGGCGATGGAGCTGGGCGACCTGACCTGGCCGCACGTGCACCGCTATGTCGACGACATCGTCACCGTGTCCGACGAGCAGATCCGGGAGGCGATCCGGCTGCTGGCAACCGAGTTCCGCCTGGTGGCCGAGCCGAGCGGGGCGGTGGCGATGGCCGGGTACGTGTTCCGCGGCGAGGCGCTGCCGGCCGGCCGGACGGTGGCGCTGCTGTCCGGCGGCAACCTCGCCCCAGAGCTGCTCGGCGAGATCCTGATCAACGGCGACCGCGCCCGCCGTGTCGGTGAGCGCTCGACCAACTAGGGTCGATCGGGTGACCGTGATGCTGACCTGGCAGGGGCTCGACGTGCCGCGCCTGGAGGGGGTCCGGCTGGTGCTCTCCGAGCGGGGTATGCGCGCGACAGGGGCGATGGTCGCGCCGGCGGCAGGCGACCAGCCGGCGTTCGCCGCGACGTATTCGCTGGCCACCAGCGAGACCGGCGTGGTCAGCAGGGTGTCGGTGCGATCGGTCAGCGCGGGCGGCGAGCGGCAGGTGACGCTCAACCGCTCGGAGGAGGGCATCTGGCTGGTCGACCACGGTCAGGGTGCCAAGCGCACCAACTTCGACGGCGCTGTCGACGTCGACGTCGCCGCTTGCGTGCTGTTCAACGCGCTGCCGGTGCGGCGGCTCGGCCTGCACCAACGGCCGGGCCAGCACGACCTGCCGATGGTGTACGTGAGCCTGCCCGACCTGTCCGTCGAACTCGTCCGGCGAGGCTATCGCTCGGTCGACTCGTCGACCTCGACGGTGACGTTCACCCATGGCGACTTCGCCGCGGACCTCACGGTGGACGACGAGGGCATCGTGCTGAACTACCCCGGCCTCGCCCAGCGGATCTGAGCCACTCAGACCTCGACCGCGACCGCCATCCCCTGACCCACGCCGACGCAGGCCGCGGCGATCCCGCGACCACCGCCGCGCGCCCTCAGGTGCCGGCACACGTCGACGATGACCCGCGGCATGGAGGCGCCGAGCGGGTGCCCGTAGGCGATTGCGCCGCCGTGCACGTTGACCCGCTGCGGGTCGACTTCCGGCAGCTCGTGCAGCACCGAGAGCACCATCGCGGCGAACGCCTCGTTGATCTCCCACAGGTCGACGTCCTCGGCCCGCCAGCCCAGCCGGTCCAGCAGCTTGCGCACGGCCGGCACCGGGGCCACCGTGAACCGGCGCGGCTCGACCGCCGCCAGTGCGCTGCCGGCGAGCCGGCCCAGCGGCGTCACGCCGAACCGCTCGGTCGTCTCCGACGATCCGACCAGCACCGCCGCGGCTCCGTCGTTGAGCGGCGAGGAGTTCCCAGCGGTGACCGGTCCGGACGCCGAGAACGCCGGCTTGAGCCCGGCCAGTTTCTCGGCCGTCGTGTCGGCCCTGATCGACTCGTCGACCTCCACAGCACCAACCGGAAAGGCGAAACCCTTGTGTGCGCCGAGGTTCCATGCCTGCGCCGCGAGCTGGTGTGAGCGCAGCGCGTAGGCGTCCATCCGCTCGCGGTCGATGCCGAGGTCGACGGCCACCTGCTCGGCGGCCCGCCCGAGCGGCACCGTCCACTGTGGATCCATCTTCGGGTTGACCAGGCGCCAGCCCAGATGCGTCGGCACCAGGTCCAGGCTCGCCGGCAACGCCTTGTCCGGCTTGCCGATCACGAACGGGGCGCGGCTCATGCCCTCGACCCCGCCGGCCACCACGAGCGACGCGTCGCCGCAGCCGACCGCCCGCGCGGCCTGCACGATCGCCTCGCCACCGGAGGCGCACAGCCGGTTCACGGTCGTGCCTGGCACGTGCATCGGCAACCCCGACATCAGCACCACCATCCCGCCGATGTTGCGGTTCTCCTCGCCGGCGCCGTTGGTGTTGCCGAGCACCACGTCGTCGATCGTCGCCGGGTCGAGCCGGTCGGCGTGCCGCTGCAGCAGTTCGGTGACCGGCAGCGCGGCGAGGTCGTCCACCCGGATCCCGGAAAGCCCGCCGCGGTAGCGGCCGAACGGGGTGCGGGCGGCGTCGATCAGCCAGGCATCCACGGCACCGACGCTACCTGAGCTGGAAGTTGATCCAGATGCTGCGCGGGCGGGTGCCGGACTCGGTGCCGAGCACGCGCACCTCGATGACGTGGCCGCCGGCGTTGAGCGCGGTCAGTGACATGCCGAACTGGTAGCTGCCGCCGGCAGCGGGGCCGTCGCGGGTGGTCGGCAGGCCCGCGACGGCCTTGTTGTCGAGGAGTACCTGGACGCCGGCGACGCCGCCGACCTGGCCGGTCGAGCGCTGGCCGGTGAGGCCGTGGAGGTTGACGTCGAGCACGAGCCGGCCGCGTTCGACCGGCACGCCGGGCACGAGCTCCTCGCCGGCGGCGTTGCGCAGCTCGGCGTTCAGCAGCGGCAGCCGGTGCCGGTTGCTGCTCTGCGGCGGGCCGGGCGCGGGCACGACGGGTTCGCGGTCGATCGTGGCGCCCTGGGCGAAGGTGATCTCCATGAAGCTGCCGGCCACGGCGAGCGAAGGGTCGGACCCGCTGCGCAGGAACGGCAGGGGCATGACCCCGCGTTTGAGCAGCTCGACGACGGTCGGGGGGAGTTCGGCGAACAGCGGGCAGTACGGGCCGTCGCGCGGCACCGTGGCCGCCCCGGCCGGCGGCAGCGGGCCCAGCGGCCCGCCGAAGGCCGCGGTCAGGCCGTGGGGCCGGCAGTCCCTGGCGGGGACCAACACGGCGCGCAGACGCGC
>OBLK01000087.1_pt1 | contig 34925 bp, 33 predicted proteins | sample 1518871 | NCBI WGS metagenome assembly OBLK01 (sample SAMEA2464837, study PRJEB22497) | soil metagenome | biome: Grassland; feature: Farmland; material: Clay | place: Australia | collected 2013-02-01 | depth 0.8 m
TGCTCGGGCAGGGCGCCAACATGGCCCTCGAGGACGCCGCGTGCCTGGCCGACCAGCTCGCGCAGGCCGCCTCGCTGCCGGAGGCGTTCACCGAGTACGAGCGCTTCCGGGTCAGGCGGGCCAACAAGTACGCCGGCATGTCCCGCATGCTCGGCCGGCTCGGCCACCTGTCCAACCCGCTCGGCGTCGCCTTCCGCGACACCATGATCAGGCTGATGATGCGCGGCAACCCCGACAAGGCCAACGCCGACCTCTACGCCTACCGCCCCTGACCTACTCGTCCAGCGCCATGCGGACCGCCTTGCCGAGCGAGTCAGTCCAGCGAGCCGTCAAGGGGGCGGCGGTCGGTGAAGTGTGGGGCGATCTTGTTGTCGAACGTGCTGAGCGCCGAGCCGATCGCCATGTGCATGTCGAGGTACTTGTAGGTGCCGAGGCGGCCGCCGAACAGGACGTTGCGCTCGCGGGCCTCGAGGCGGGCGAGCTGGCGGTACTGCTCGAGCTTGGCGCGGTCGTCGGCGGTGTTGATCGGGTAGTAGGGCTCGTCGCCGCTCTTGGCGAACCGCGAGTACTCGCGGAAGATCACGGTCTTGTCCTGCCGGTAGTCCCGCTCGGGGTGGAAGTGGCGGAACTCGTGGATGCGGGTGAAGGGCACGTCCTCGTCGGCGTAGTTCATGACGCTGGTGCCTTGGAAGTCGCCGGTGCCGAGCACCTCGCGCTCGAAGTCGAGGGTCCGCCAGCCCAGCTCGCCCTCGCAGTAGTCGAAGTAGCGGTCCAGCGGTCCGGTGTAGACGGTGGGCACGCCCGGCGGGATGTCGTTGCGCATGTCGAAGTAGTCGACGTCGAGCTGGACCTGGATGTTCGGGTGGTCGGCCATCCGCTCGAGCCACGCGGTGTACCCGTCGACGGGCAGGCCCTCGAAGGTGTCGTTGAAGTACCGGTTGTTGAACGTGTACCGCACCGGCAGCCGGGTGATGATCGCGGCGGGCAGCTCCTTCGGGTCGGTCTGCCACTGCTTGGCGGTGTAGCCGCGGATGAACGCCTCGTACAGCGGGCGACCGATCAGCGAGATCGCCTTCTCCTCGAGGTTCTCGGCGCGCTCGGTGTCGATCTCGGCGGCCTGCTCGGCGACGAGTGCCCTGGCCTGGTCCGGGGTGAGGTGCTTGCCGAAGTACTCGCAGATGGTGCCGAGGTTGATCGGCATCTGGTAGACGCGGCCCTGGTAGGTCGTGAAGACCCGGTGCTGGTACCCGGTGAAGCCGGTGAACTGGTTGACGTAGTCCCAGACCCGCTTGTTCGAGGTGTGGAACAGGTGCGCGCCGTAGACGTGCACCTCGATCCCGGTGTCCGGGTCGGGCGCGGAGAAGGCGTTGCCACCGATGTGGTCGCGGCGGTCGATGACCAGTACCCGCTTGTCGAGCTGGGTGGCGGCGCGCTCGGCGACGGTCAGTCCGAAGAAGCCCGAGCCGACGACTACGAGGTCGTATTCGGAAAAGCTCACGACGGTTCAGGGTAGTCGTGGCCCGGCTCGCAGCCCTGCGCGGGTCTATCCGCCGTTGGTCGGGCACCCGGTCGGGCAGCACCTCCTACACGGCACCGAGCCTGCGACCGGTCACCTCGATACCAATGGTCGGCGATCCTCATTTCTCGAAGATCCGCCGCCAGGACTCGACGGAGGTCAATTCCGGAACCGCGGCGCGGTATTCCTCGCGAAGCGCCGGCCACCGCCGCATGAGCCGGCGGTAGTTGCGCACGACCCGCTTTGACAGCTCCCGGAACGCTTTCGGGTCGCGGCGGCGGAACGCCACGCCGCTGCCGTCCGCGTTGGACACCGTGGCGCTGTCGAGGTTGCCGAGCAGGAACCACAGCGCGCTGCGCGCCGGCACGTTGACCTGCGGGCGGTTGCCGGCGGCCGGGTCCGGCTTGCTCAGGTTGTGCACCAGAGCCTTGGAGGCGCGGGCCGCGATGATCACCGGTTTCACCGGGGGCTTGAGCATCCGCTCGGCGCGCACCATGTCGAAGGTCGGCGGCGGGAACTCGCGGGCCGAGGCCAGGATCTGCGCGTCCGGGTAGTCGCGGCGGATCTGCTGCACCTCGGCGAGACCCTTGCCGAGCAGGTCGAACAGGTGCTGCGGCCCGGCGAGGAAGTCCTCGATCGCCTTCTGCTCGATGGCAACCGTCGAGTACTCCATCGACAGCAGCCGCCTGATCGCGATGCGCAGCCCGTTGCGGAGCAGGTACTTGCGCACGTCGTACGGGCTGTGCAGGGCCGCCATGATCAGCCGGTTGCGCAGGTGGAAGTACGCCGTCCAGTCGGTCGCGTCGTTCTTGTCGGTCCACGGCATGTGCCACACCGCCGAGCCGGGCAGGCTGACCGTCGGGAACCCGTTGGCCAGCGCCCGCAGCGAGTACTCGGCGTCGTCCCACTTGATGAACAGCGGCAGCGGCAGGCCGGTCTTCTGCACCACCTCGCGCGGGAACAGGCACATCCACCACCCGTTGTAGGTGACGTTGACGCGCTTGTGCAAGCGCCTGCCCTTGCGCAGGGAGATTCGCCCGAAGTCGTGGTTCACCACGGCGTCCGGCGCCGGGCGCCAGTAGCAGGTGGCCAGGTCGACGACCTCGCCCATGCTGTGCAGCCGCGCCCTGGCCTGCAGGTTGAGCATGTGACTGCCGACGACGACCGGCGCCGCGGCTGCTCTGGCGAACGAGCTGGCCCGCAGGATGCTGTCCGGCTCGAGCACGATGTCGTCGTCGAGCAGCAGGATCTGGTCGACAGCGTCCGGGCCGGTGAGCTCCAGCGATTCGTACAGCGCCCTGGTGAACCCGCCGGAGCCGCCGAGGTTGTCCTGCTCGATGACGCGCAGCCGGTCGCCGAGCACCGCGGCGGCCTCGGCGAAGCGCGGGTGCCCGGAGATCTTCTGGGTGCCCTGGTCGGCGACGTAGACCTTGCTGAGAATGTCGAGCACAGCCGGGTCCTCGCCGAGCGCGAGCAGCGAGGCGACGCAGTCGTCGACCCGGTTGAACGTGGTGGTGCCGATCGCGAGCCGCTGCCGCGGAAGGTCCTGGTCGGCGAGCCAGGCGCCCTCGACGACCTCTAGCGTGGCGTCGTCGGTGAACAGGTCGAACCAGATCCAGCCACCGTCCTCGAACGGCATCAGGCTGATCTCGAACTCGACCCTGACCTGTGCGTTTCGGGTGCCGCGCACCGGGCGGCCCTGCAGGTGGACGATGTCGCCGTTTGGCTTGGAGCGGTAGACGTCGACCCGGCCGCTGCCCCGCATCTCCAGGCGTAGCACCACGGCCTCGAGCCGCGTCCAGCGCTTCCAGTAGCTGGCGGGGAACGCGTTGAAATAGGTGGCGAACGAGGCCCGGCCCGACTTCGGCACGGTGGCCGAGCGGCGCGAGGACACGCGGACGTGCGCGCTGTCCGGCTCGTCGACGTAGAGCGGGCGCACGTCGAGCGGGTCGGTGTCCCGCGGCATGATCACGCGCTGCAGCACCCGGTCCGTCCGCTGCTCGACGTCGTCGGCTGCGGCGGCCTGCATGTCCACAGCGTCCGCCGCCGCCATGGGCGCCTTGGTCACGTCACTCGCTCCTCATTCGCGCGCTTTACCGTGTTCAGTCTGCTGATTCGGCTTTGATTGCGAGCGGGAACGATGCCCGCCCGAATTCACTTGTTCCCCGAAATGCCCCACGAGCTTACGGCAGCGCCAACTCCGGCGGCCTACCGCCTACTGTCCGTACAGCCGCCGCCAGTTCTCGCGCGCGGTCAGTTCCGGCGCGGCGGCGCGGTACTCGGCGCGCACCCTGGCGTCCTCCGAGGCCAGCCGGCGCAGCACCCGCACCAGCTGCCGGGCCAGCCGGCCGGTGACCTCGCGGTCCCGGGTGCGCAGCCGCACACCGCGCTGCGAGGCATCGGTGACCACCGCCTTGTCGAACCTCGCCAGGTGCCACCAGGTGGCGTCGGCCGCCGGCACCGAGACCATCTGCTTCTGGGTCCGCCCGAGCAGCAGCGAGACCAGCCGGCGGGCCAGCTCGACCCGCACCAGTGCCGGGGCCTCGCCGGCCGTGGCCTGCGGCACCACACCGTCGGCCAGCGCCGGCACGTCAGCCGCCGGGTGCAACGTGGTGTCGGGGTACTCGGCGCGCAGCTTGTGGATCTCGGCGACGGCTGCGGCGCCGCCGTCGTGCAGGATCTGCGGTCCGCGCAGGTAGTCCTCGACGGCCTTGAGGTGGGTCGCCGCCAGGCCGTACTGCATCGCGATCAGGTTGCGCACGACGCGGGCCAGCACGGCCCGCGCGGTCTGCCGTGTCGAGGCCTTGTCGTGCAGCGCGGTCACGATCAGCGCGTTGCGCAGCGCGAAGTACTCGTTCCACTTGTCGGTGTCGTTCCAGTCGAAGTCCGCGTGCCACAGGCCCGCACCGGGCAGGGTCACGGTCGGGATGCCGGCGGCCCTGGCCCGGTAGCCGTACTCGATGTCGTCCCACTGGAAGAACAACGGCAGCGGGTAGCCGAGCCTGGCCACCGCCTCGTGCGGGATCAGGCACGCCCACCACGCGTTGTACTCGGCGTCGACCCGCAGGTCGCCGCGGATCCGGCGGCCGTCCTCGTCGATGCCGGTCAGGTCGGCATCGTCCAGGCCGCCGTCCACCGGCACGCCAGGGGTGAGGTTCTCGAAGTCGACCCGCTCGGCCCCGGCGAAGATCTGCGTCGGGTGCAGCAACCGCAGCATCTGGCCGCCGACGATCGTCGGCTCGGCGGTGCGGTTGGCGAACGCGGTCATCCGGACCAGGATGTCCGGCTCGCACAGCACGTCGTCGTCCATGAACATCACGTTCGGCCCGTCACCAGGCCGTGCGGTGATCTCGTAGAGCCCCCTGGTGAAGCCGCCGGCTCCGCCGAGGTTGGGTTGGCGCAGGTAGTTCAGCCGGCCGCCGAGCGCCTTGTCCACCTCGGGAAACTCGGGCCGCGACTCGACGGTCTCGCTGCCGTGGTCGACGACGTGCACCGACTCGACGACCTCGAGCGCGGCCGCGTCGGCGCCGAGCGCTGTCAGCGTCGCCAGGCAGTCGTCGGCCCGGTTGAACGTGCAGATCACCACGGCGGTCCGGCGCACCGCCGGCGGCGCCGGCACCGTCCAGCGCAGCCGCTCGACGGTCAGCTCGCCGTCACCGGTCTCCAGGTCGAGCCACAGGTAGCCGCCGTCGACGAACCGGTCCAGCCTGGCGGTGAGGCGGACCGTCTCGGTCTCTCCCCAGACTTCGGTGGCGGCGACGACCCTGGTCTCACCCTCGGAGTCGGAGGCGACCAGCGACACCCGGCCGGCGCCGGTGACGGCCAGCTCGGCCTCGACGAGGTCGACGGGCGTCCAGTGCTGCCAGTACGACGCCGGGAACCGGCCGAAGTAGGTGTCGGTGCTGGCCACCGACCGCGGGTGCACCACAAGGCGCTCGCGGTCGGCGATCACGCTGCCGCGGACGACCCGCAGGTACATCGCGTCCGGGCACACCGGGTTCGGTCCACGGAACAGTCCGCGCTGCGCTGTCATCTGGGTCATCCGTGCGGCTCCCATCCTGGGGAGAGTTGTGGTCATCGTTCGGCGGGGACACCCGGCGGACCCCCAGGCTCCCGGCCGGGCAGCGGCGGGCGCGTGATCGGGCCGAAGCTATGCTGACTCGCGGTCTGCACACCGTCGCCAGACCGGAGGAGTGTAATGCCGCCCCCTGCCCCGACCGCGGAGCCACCCGCACAGCCGACCGCCGAGCGGCCCGTCGAGCCGATCGTCGACCAGATTCCGCTCGGCCAGCCGACCGTCGGCGACGCGGAACTCGCCGCGATCGCCGAGGTGTTCGAGTCGGGTTGGCTGGCCGGCCAGGGGCCACGCTGCAGGGCGTTCGAGCAGGACTTCGCCGCGACCACCGGCCGCGCCCACGCGCTCGCGGTGAACAACTGCACGGCAGCGCTGCACCTGGCCGTGCTGGCGCTTGGCACCGTCCCGGGCGACGAGGTGATCGTCGCCGACTACACCTTCCCGGCCACCGGGCACGCCGTCCGCTACGCCGGCGCAACGCCGGTGTTCGCCGACGTCCGGCCGGACATCTGGACCCTCGACCCGGACGCCGTCGAAGCGTCGATCACCCCGCGCACCGTCGGCGTGATCGCGGTCGACTCGTTCGGCCAGCCGGCCGACTACGACGAGCTGACCGAGCTCACCGCGCGCCACGGCCTCTGGCTGGTCGAGGACGCGGCGTGCGCCGCCGGCGCCAGCTACCGGGGCCGCCCGGCCGGCGCGTTCGGCCAGATCGCGTGCTTCTCCTTCCACGGCCGCAAGGGCATCACCGCCGGTGAGGGCGGCGCGCTGGTCACCGACGACGACATGCTCGCCGCCGGCACCCGCAAGGTGCACAACTTCGGCATCGCCAGCGCCCTGGACCGGGCCGGATCCGGCGGCCTGCCGGTGCCCGTGTTCGACGAGCTCGGCTACAACTACAAGCTCTCCGACGTGGCCGCCGCGATCATGCAGGCGCAGCTGCGCCGCCTGCCCGACCTGGTGGCCGCCCGCAGCAGGGTCGCCGCCCGCTACGCCGAGCTGCTCGGCGACCTCGACCGGATCACACTGCCGGTCACCGCCGAGGGCCGGGAGCACTGCTGGCAGTCCTACGTCATCACGCTGGACCGCGACGTCGACCGCAGCGAGGTCGCCACGCAGCTGCGCGCCCAGGGCGTGCAGTGCAACTTCGGCACCTACGCCTCCCACGTGCAGCCCATCTACGGCGAGACGACCTACTGCCCGGTCTCCGCCGACGTCTTCGCCAGGCACCTGGCCATCCCCATGCACGCGAACCTCACCGACGAGCAGGTCGAGCGGGTGGCGGATGCCATCCGCAAGGCCGTCCGCTAACCGCCCCCGCTAACCGCCCCGCCTACCGCAGTCCGCTGACCGCCGGCCGTTCCGGCCGGTACTCCAAGGAGCGCAACGAAGTGTCCGACCGCACCGTCTTGTTCACCGGCGGCGCCGGCTTCATCGGCATGCACGTGGTGCCGATGCTGCTCGAGCGCGGCTACCGGGTCCGGCTGTTCGACAACATGTTCCGGGGCGACCGGGACAAGGTCGCCCAGCTGTGCGCGACCGGCCAGGTCGAGCTGATCGACCAGGACGTCCGCTACGGCGGCGCCGTACACCGCGCGATGGCCGGCTGCGAGAGCGTCATCCACTTCGCCGCCGTCTCGATCAACAAGAGCGTCGCCGACCCGTACGAGTCGATCGACATCAACATGGTCGGCAACCACAACGTGTTCGCCGCGGCCGCCGACCACGGCGTGCGCCGGCTGGTGTACGCGTCGTCGGCCTCGGTGTACGGCGACCCGAGCAAGCTGCCGATGCACGAGGACGACGAGCTGTCCCCGCTCACCCCGTACTGCATCTCCAAGCGCGCCGGTGAGGACCTGCTCGGGTTCTACCAGCGCACCCGCGGGCTGTCCTGGGTCGCGCTGCGGTTCTTCAACGTCTACGGCCCCGGCCAGAAGACCACCGCCTACTACACGTCGGTGATCAACCACTTCGTCAACCGGCTGCGCGCCGGGGAGCCGCCGGTGATCGACGGCCGCGGTGAGCAGTCGATGGACTTCGTGCACGTGCACGACATCGCCCGCGGCACAGTGGCCGCCCTGGAGTCCGAGGGCGACAACCTCCCGGTCAACCTGGGTACCGGCGCGGACACCTCGGTCGCCGACCTCGCCAAGATCCTGATCAACGCGGTCGGCGCCGACGTCGAGCCCATCTTCAACGAGCGCGACGTGCTGGTCTCGCGCCGCGCCGCCGACATCACCAGGGCGCGCGAGGTGCTCGGCTGGGAACCGACGATCACCGTCGAGGACGGTATGCGAGAGCTCGTCGAGCTCTCGGGCCGGGCGGTCTGAGCGCGCCGCCCGATCAGCGGACGGCGGCCGCCTGTTCGAGGGTCGCCGGGGAGCGCCCGTTGGAGCTGGGCGAGTTGATGTCGTCGACCGAGCGGATGACGTAGAGCGGGCGCCGGCGGGCGTCGGCGCCGGCCCTGGCGACGTACTGGCCGAGCATCCCGATGCAGCCCAGCTGCACGCCGCCGACGGCCAGGACCAGGCTGAGCACCATGGCCAGCGTGTTCGGCGTGGACAACGTGACCAGCGCCACGACCGAGGTCGCCAGCACGCCGAGCACGCCGACCGCGGTGAACAGCGCGCCGAGCCCGAGCGTGAGCAGCACGGGCCGGTACGAGTAGGCGACGAACGAGTCGAACACCATCTTGGCCTTCATGCTGGCCGTCCACTTGCTCCGCTCGGCCCTTCGCGGTTTCTGCTCGAAGGCCAGCGTCGTCTGGCGGAAACCCGTCCATGCGACGAGGGCCAGGATGTTGCGGTTGAGCTCGGGCAGCGTGTTGACCACGTCGAGCACCTGCCGGCTCACCAGCATCTGTGACGGCCCCTCCTTGGGGAACCCTGCTGGCAGGTCGGCGTTCTTGGCGAAGATGTCGTTGAAGATCAGCGCCAGCTTCGAGGACAGACCGCCCGGCTCGGCTCGCACCGACCGGATGGCCCACACGATGTCGTAGCCGGCACGCCACTGCTCGAGCAGCCGGCCGATAATGTCCACCGGCTCCTGCAGGTCGGCGCTCATGGTGATCGCGCAGTCGCCCCGGCACAGCGCGAACCCGGCGCTCAGGCCCGCGTGCGAGCCGAAGTTGCGCGAGAAGGACGCCACGCGGGCCACGTCGTCCTTGCCCAGCGCCTTGACGAACAGCTCAGCGGTGCCGTCTGTCGACCCGTCGTCGATCAGCACGATCTCGAAGTCCACGTCCGGCTGCGAGCGCCTGATCTGGTGGAACAGCTCTACCGTGCCGGCCACGTTCGGTGCTTCGTCGTAGGCGGGCACGACGATGGAAACGAGCGGGCGGCGGATGGCTTCGGTCATGGCTGCCTACCGGTCTGTGTGCGGGCTACTTACGGCGCCGGTGATCCGGCCGCCAGGGGAACTTGCTCGTCTGGTTGCTCGTCGATCACAGGTTTGTCGTCGTACTCCGGCCGGCCCTTGGAGCGGCGCCGGACGACGAGCGGTGTGACACCGAGTACGAGGGTAATCAGAAGGCCGATCGAGCCGGCGATCAGCCCGATGCCCAAGCCGGGCAGGACCCAGTCGAGCTCGAGCGTGCCCTCGCTGACATCGTCAGGCAATTCGACCTGGACCAGGCCGTTCGGACCCATCTGGATCGGGAGGTCCTGCCCATTGAGCTTGGCCTGATAACCGGGCCAGTTGAGGCGTGCGAACACGAGCTTTCCACCGTTTGCCTGGCTGAAGCGGACCTGCTCGCTCACATCGCCTGTCATCCGGTCGGACTCGATCCGGATACCTTCCGGGACCGACGAGAGGCGGCCGTCCTGGAACGGCACGGGATCGATCCGGCGCCACACCACGACGCGGTCTGTCGACTCGGCTTGCCGCCACCCCTCGGGCGCCGGGAACCCGCGGGTGTCGAGCAGCGTGTTCTGGACGACGACCGTCTCCGCGCGCAGCAGGTCGGCGAACGTCTGATCGGTGCCGCTGGGCTTGCGCCACAGCTGGTCCCACGCGTTCGGACAGGGCGTGCTGCCCTGGTAGATGGTGCAGGTGGCCTCGTCCATCAGGTTGAAGCCGACGCCGCTGTAGGCGGTGAGCGTCTCCACGCCGGCGAGGCTGAAGTTCGAGCCGAACGTCAGGTCGCGATACACGCCGTCCGGGTGTAGGTCGCCTGGCCCGACCTTCCCCAGATCCGCGATCTGCACGGTCATGCCCACGTAGCGGTCCTCGAACCGCTCCTCGAGCAGCTTCTCGCTGGTCGGGAACAGGTAGTTGGCGACGCTGTAGTTGCCTGGGAACCAGGACACCTGAGCCACCAGGACCAGAATGGTGCCGGCGGCCATCACGGCGAACCCGGCGAACCGGCCGACCCCGATCTTGATCAGCAGCAGCACGGCGGCGGCCAGGACCACGGCCGTGACGCCCTGCCGCATTGTTGTGCTCGGCAGGTCGGCCCAGCCGATGTACGCCCCGACCACGACGATCGCCATCGAGCCGATCACGCGGGCGCGGGCGTGGGTGCGCTGGAGACCCTCGTTGGCCACGATCGCCCAGATGACGATCAGCGACAGGAACATGTACGGCACGAGCCGCAGCGGCCAGCGGAACACGTTCAGATTGGACGGACCGAGCACGAGCAGGACGTAGACGGCCGTGTACACGTACAGGCCCATCAGCTCGCGGCGCCGCTCGAACAGCACGCTCCACCGCAGCCACGGCACCAGCGGCAGGATGAACCACGCCAGGTACAGCGCCGGGAAGGTTGGCGTGAGCCCGCTCCAGATGTTCACCATCGGCTGCAGCGCCGGGTTGCTCATCGCCAGGAAGTCCTGCAGCTGCGGCGCGAGGAACCCGTCGTTGAACGTCCCGCTGTCGCGCCGGTAGCTCACCGACACCGACAGCGCGAACGGCAGGTAGACGATGGCGCTCAGCAGCGCGACGGCCGCCCCGGACGCGACCAGGCCGATGATGCGCTTGCGGTCGAACACCAGCCACGTCTCGACGACCACGGCCAGGATGCACATGCCGAAGGCGACCAGCGCGTACGGATTCCCGGTCGAGCACGCCAGGTAGCCGGCGACGACCACCCAGACGAAGGAGCCGCCCGCCCGGGCGGCGCGCCGCGCCGTCCACCACACGAACGGTACGAACCCGTACGTGATCAGGGAGTTGATCCAGGACGTGGCGTCCATGAACAGCACGTAGCCCGACAGCGGAAGCGCCGCACCGACCGCTGCCGCGATCCACGGGCGTACGCCGTATTCACGGGCCAGCAGGTACGTGCCGAGCGCGAACAGGACCATGAACGCGACCTTGACCAGCGTGATGGCCAGCGCCACGTTGTCGATGCCCTGCGTCGCGACGGCCAGCAGCACCTCGACCGGGTTCCACAGGCCGGTGGCCGCCTCGGCGGCGAAGTTACCGCCCCGCCACATGTCGAGTTCCAGCAGCGGGAACCGGCCCTGGCTGATCGCCTCACCGACCCGCTGCCACACCGGGACAGCCGCCGCCGCGGTGTCGTCCCAGTAGTAGAAGATGTGGTTGCGGTACATCGGAAGGGCCGCGCCGAGCAGCACCACTGCGATCATGGAAAGCGGCGGCGCGATGCGCTTGAAGGGCCCGGTCGGCGTGGAGTTGCTCGCGGTCACTGGTGGCCTGCCCCGATGCGCGGCCGGCCCGATACCGCGTCACACGTCCTGATGCCGTTCACACGACCACCACTGGCCGCATTGCTGTCTCCTCGTCGTATGCGGCGTTTTCGCTGGCAGAGTACTAACCCCGGGCGCCGTGCTGCGCCGCCAGGGCCGACTAGCGCCCCGCCGCGAAGGCCTTCGACCCGTCCAGCACCTTGGCCACGACACGGTGCGGAGGCAGGATCGAGCGCCGCTCGGCCTCGGCGTCGACGACGCCAGTCACCAGGTCGAGGAAGCGATCCAGCTGGCTGGCCAGCGGCTCGGCCGCCGTCACCAGCTCGGGGATCTCGATGATGGTCTGCTGCCGGTAGCCGCGCCCGTCAGGCGTCGCGGCCTCGGCGGAGACATGGCGGTAGATCGTCACGTCGCGGCGCAGCAGGTCGACCTCGATCAGCCGCTCGACCTCGGTGATCGTCAGCGTGCGGACCTTGCGCTGGCCGACCCGGCTCGCCGAGACCGTCGCCAGCGCGCCGTCACGGAAGCCGAGCACCGCCTCGACGACGTCCTCGGCCTGCGGGCTGGAGTCGGGATGGAAGAAACCGACCCCAGAGGACACGCTGGCCGGCTCGATACCGCCGAGGCACCGGATCGCGATGTCGATGTCGTGCACCAGCAGATCCCAGCCGACGCCGGTGCGGATCCGGGGCACGAACGGTGAGTGGCGGGCCGCCGTCAGGTGCACCGGGCGGTCAAGCAGCGACAGCGCGGTGACCACGGCGGGGTTGTACCGCTCGACGAAACCGCACATGATCGGCGCGTCGAGCCGCCTGGAGAGCTCGACGACCTTCTCGGTGTCGGCCAGGTCCGCGCACACCGGCTTCTCCACCAGCAGCGGCATGCCTGACTCCAGCACCGCGGTGGCCAGCGCATAGTGGCTCTCGGTCGACGACGCCAGCACCACGGCGTCGACCTTGCCGTTGGCGGACCTACCGTCCAGCTCGGGCAGCCACTGCACGCCCCAGCGGTCGGCGACCCGCTGGCCGGCCGCCTCGTCCGGCTCCACCACGGCCGCCAGCTCGCACCGCTGCGAATGCGCCAGCACCCTGGCGTGCAGCGAACCCATGCTGCCGGCGCCGACCAGCGCCACTCGTGGCTGCGCGCTCATCGGCTCATCACCTCGCGCACCGCGCTGGCCACCTGGTCGATCTCGTCGTCGCCGAGCCCGGCGTGCACCGGGATGGACAGGCAGCACCGCGCCACGGCCGCCGCGACCGGCGTCTCCTCGACGACGACGCGCGGGTGCGAGCGGTAGCAGTCGTAGTCGAACCCCGGCTTCGGGTAGTCCACGCCGCTGCCGACGCCGAGCTCGGCCAGCCCGGCGCCGAGCTCGTCGCGCGTGACCCCGGCCGACTCCTCGACCAGCACCGTGTACTGGTGCCACACGTGCTCGCGGCCCGGCAGCTCCGCCGGCAGCCGCAGCCCCGGCACGCCGGCCAGCGCCGCGGTCAGCCGCGCGGCATTGGCGCGCCGCCGCTGAACCTGCGCCTGGTACCGGCCGAGCTGCGGCAGCGCCAGCGCGGCCTGCAGGTCGGTCATCCGGTAGTTGTGGCCGGCCATCTCGTAGACGTAGCGCTGCCGCATGCCCTGGTTGCGCAGCACGCGCAGCCGGTCGGCGAGCGCGTCGTCGTCGGTGGTGATCATGCCGCCCTCACCGGTGGTGAGGTTCTTGGTGGCGTAGAAGGAGAAGCAGCCGATGTCGTGGCTGCCGGCGTAGCGCCCGTGCTGGCGGGCGCCGTGCGCCTGGGCGGCGTCCTCGACGATCCGCAGGCCGTGCTCGGCGGCCATCGGCGCGATCTTGCCCAGGTCGGCGCTCTGCCCGTACAGGTGCACCGGCATGAGCACCCTGGTCCGGTCGGACAACACGGCCGGCAGCGTCGCCGGGTCGAGGCAGAAGTCGTCTGCGCCGATGTCGGCGAACCGCGCGGTGGCTCCGGACTCCAGGATCGCGTTCAACGTGGCGACGAACGTGAACGGCGAGGTGATCACCTCGTCGCCCGGCCCGAGGCCGAGCGCCTGCATCGCGGCGACCAGCGCCGTCGTGCCGTTGTTCACGGCGACGGCGTGCCGGACGCCGATCAGCTCGGCGAAGCCGGACTCCAGCGCGGCCACCTTGGGGCCTTGGGCCACCATGCCGGACCGGAGCACCTCGAGCACGAGTTGCTCGACGTCCTCGCCGAACTCGACAGCGGTGATTGGAATGGAAACTGAAGTCACTCGCAGGCCACCTCGAAGCGTTCGCCGTTGAACATGCTGGCACGGACACTAGCCTGTCCCAATGCCCCGACTTCATCCGAGAGTTCATCCCAGCGCCGTCGTCGGGCCCGAAGTCGAGCTCGGCGAACGGGTGGCGATCGGGCCCTTCGCGGTGCTGCAGGGCCGGTGCAGGATCGGCGACGACTGCTGGCTCGGACCAGGCGTCGTGCTCGGCACACCGCCGGAGGTCGCGTCCGTCGAACACACGGCTAGCTGGGCCGACGAGCCCGCGGCCGGCAACGGGGTGACGATCGGGGCGCGCACGGTGCTGCGCGAGTACACGACGGTCCACTCCGGATACCGCACGCGCACCGAGATCGGCGCGGACTGCTTCCTCATGAACAAGGTGTACGTCGCGCACGACGGCCTGATCGGCGACCGTGTGACGATGGCCTCATCGGCGACCCTCGGTGGGCATGTCCGGGTCGGCACCGGTGCGAACCTGGGGATGGGCGCGACCGTGCACCAGTTCCGGGTCGTCGGGTCGGGCGCGATGGTCGGAATGGGCACGATCGTGACCAAGGACGTCCCGCCGTTCGCCATGGTGCACGGCAACCCGGGGCGGCTGCGTGACACCAACCACGTCGGCATGCGGCGGGCCGGGTTCGACCAGACCGCTGTCGACGCGGTCCGCGCCGCCTACCACGACGGCCATCTTCCTGACCAGCGGGAATTGCCTGCGGAGGTGGCGGCCGCGTTCGACTGGTGGCGCCGACAGGACCCGCAGCGGCCACTGCTGACCGGGTCCGTGCAGGTGGCTTGCTAGCCTTGGCCGTCGACAGATCGGCCGCCCGACGGACCGAGGAGTCTCCTTTGGCAGTGCCCGTTGAGGCGGCGACGAAGCCTCTTGACCCTGGTGTCAAGGCGACCCCGGCACGACGCTGGCTGTTCCTGGCGGCCCGGCTCCTGATCACCGCCGTCATCCTTGCGGCCGTCGGGTACGCGGTCGCCGACCAGTGGCCCGATGTCAAGGACACGATCGCCTCGATCGGCTGGCTGTCGCTGGCGTTGGCGTTGCTGGCCGCGCTGGTGGGGATCGCCGCCAACGTCCGTGCCTGGCACACGGTTCTCGGTTCACTCGGGCAGCAGGCCGGGGTCGTGGAGTCCGGGCGGTTCTACCTCGTCGGCCAACTCGGCAAGTACCTGCCGGGCAGCGTGTGGGCGTTCGTGATGCAGATGGAGCTCGCCAAGCGGGCCGGGGTGCCGCGCGCTGTCGGGTTCTCCGGGCTGCTGATCACGCTCGGGTTGACCACCGCGACGTCGTTGCTGGTCGGCCTGTTCGGGCTGCCGGCGCTGTTCGCGGTCGGCGGCATCACGCCGTGGCTGGTGATCGGGCTGGCGCTGATCGGCCTGGTGTGCGCGGTGCCGCCGGTGCTGACCCGGCTGGTCCGGCTGACCCTGCGACTGCTGCGCAAGCGCCAGGTGCCGCTGTCGCTGAACTGGATCAACGTCGCGCGGATCAGTGCCTGGTCGGCGCTGGCCTGGGTGATGTTCGGCACCCACCTGTGGCTGCTGACCAACGCGGTGGCCGAGCCGGGACTGTCCGGCTGGGTCCGCTGCGTCGGCGCGTTCGCCTTGGCGATGACCGCCGGGATGGTCGCGGTCGTGGCGCCCTCGGGTATCGGCGTCCGCGAAGCCGTGATCGTCGCGGCGCTGTCGGCGTACCTGCCGGTCGGGGTCGCGCTCGGGTTGGCGCTGGCGTCGCGGCTGGTCTTCACCGTCGCCGACCTCGTCGCGGCGTCCGCGGCGGCGGCGTCGGGTATGCGGGTCCTACGCTCGGGCTGAGGAATCAGGCGGCGACTGTCACCAGTTCGTCGGCCACCTTCTTGGCGATCTCCAGCGAGGCCGTGGCGCCGGGCGACGGTGCGTTGAGCACGTGCACCTGGCGCGGGGCGTTCAGGAACAGGAAGTCCTGCACGAGCGAGCCATCGGCGAGCATGGCCTGAGCGCGGACTCCGGCCGGAGCCCGGACCAGGTCGGCGGCCGACACGGCCGGCACCAGGCGGCGCAGCGCCGCGGCGAACCGGCGCCTGGACAGCGAGCGGACCACCTCTGCGCCGCCGGTGCGGACGTTGTGCCTGGCCAGCCGCCAGAAACCGGGGAACGAGAGCACGTCACGGACATCCCGCGCGGTGACGTCGCGCCAGCGGTAGCCCTCGCGGCGCAGGGCCAGCACCGCGTTGGGCCCGGCGTGGACCGAGCCGTCGATGCCCCTGGTCAGGTGGACGCCGAGGAACGGGAACGCCGGGTCCGGCACCGGGTAGATCAGGCCGCGCACCAGGTGCCGGGCCGACGGCCGCAGCTCGTAGTACTCGCCGCGGAACGGCACGATCCTGGCCGGCGGCTCCAGCCCGGCCAGCTTGGCGATCCGGTCGCAGTGCAGGCCGGCGCAGTTGACCACCGCGTCACCGGCGATCTCGCCCTTGGTGGTGCTGACCACGACGCCGGTGCCGTCGTCGCGGAGGCCTACGACCTCGGTGCCCGGCCGGAGGTCGGCGCCGCGCTCGGCGAGCCGGTCCGCCAGGGCCTGCGAGACCTTGCCGAAGTCGACGATGCCCGTGCTGCGCACGTGCAGGGCGGCCACACACGACAGGTTCGGCTCCAGCTCACGTGCCTGGGCCGGGTCGACCAGCGCCGCCGGGACGCCGTTGGCCTGCGCCCGCTCGGCAAGCTTGTGCAGGCCAGGAAGCTCGTCCTCGGTGACCGCGACGACGAGCTTGCCGCACACCTCGACCGGGACGCCGTGCTCGCGGGCGAACCGGACCATCGACTCCGCCCCGGCGGTGCACAGCGCCGCCTTGAGGGTGCCCGGGGCGTAGTACAGCCCGGCGTGGATCACCCCACTGTTGCGCCCGGTCTGGTGCCGCGCCCAGCCGTCCTCCTTCTCCACCACGGTCGGCTGATGGCCCCGCTCGGCCAGCTCGTTCGCGACGGCCAGCCCGAGGATCCCGCCACCGATCACAACCACTCGCACAGCCGCCGACGCTACCCGTTCAGGCCTGCTGGCCGTCGATCGGTCTGACCACCGGGACGGTGGCGGCGAGCACCCACTCCTCGCCGTCCGGGCAGGCGGTGACGGTGCCACCGAGCGGGCGGATCCGGTCGCCCAGGCCAACCACGCCGCTGCCGCCGGCGGCCGGCGTGGGCTCGCCGGCCAGCGCGTTGCGGATCTCCACGCGCACGTCGCGTCCGTCGCTGCCGAGGGTGACGCGAACGGCCGCGCCGGGGCTGTGTTTGACCGCGTTGGTCACGCCCTCCTGCACCACGCGGTGCAGCGCTCGCAGCGCGGGCTCGGCGACCTCGGCCGGAAGGTCGTCGCCGGAGTCGATCGTGACCTCGATGCCGGCGTCGCGGGCGACCTCGGCGGGCTGCAGCACCCATCGGGTCCAGTCGCCGGCGGCCGGTTCGCCCTCGGGGCGCTCGACCCAGTCGGTGACCGCCGAACGCATCTCCTCGAGCGCCCGGCTGGACAGCCCGCGCAGGGTGGCCGCGGTGCGCCGGGTCTCCTCGTCCGGAGCCGTGGACTCCATGGCGCTGGCCTGCACGGCGATCAGCGAGGCGTAGTGCCCGACGACGTCGTGCACGTCGCGGGCCATCCTGGTGCGCTCGTCGGCGCGCGCCCTGGCCGCCACCGCCCGGTCCCGCTCGGCCTCGGCGGCGCGCAGCGCGTCGACGCTGGCGGCGAGCTGCTGCCGGGTGCTGACGAGCTGGCCGACGGCCGCGGGGGCGCCGCTGAGTAGTAACACGACGAGCACGGTGACCACCCAGCCGCCCCAGGTCTGCGGCCCGTTACCGGTGCGCAGCGCCTCGTAGGCGACCGGCGCCACGGTGACCACCGTGGTCGCCACCACCCACGGGGCCAGCGAGCGGGAGCTCGGCCGGGCCCGGCCGAGCGAGTACAGCGCGACCCCGGCCGGGATCGTGCCGAGCTGGCCGAGCAGGGCCGGGAAGCTGGCCAGCACGACCAGCCGCGGGAACCGCCGGCGGAACACGAGCGCGGCGCCGGCCGCGAACGACAGCGGGTAGGCCCAGCTCGGTTCGTGGCCGCTGGGCAGGATCCCGGCGATCGCGACCGTCGCGGCCACCGCCACGTCGAGCAGGACCGGCCGCCAGCGCCTCACCCGGGCGCCCCGTTGACCGGATGGAGCTGGCGCGCGATCACCGCCGCCTGCACCCGGTTCGTCGCGCCGAGCTTGGCCAGCACCGCCGAGACGTAACCCTTGACGGTCGACTCGGCGATCTTGAGCTGGGCGGCGATCTCGGCGTTCGACGAGCCCTCGCCGATCAGCCGCAGCACCTGGCGCTCGCGCTGGGACAGCGCCTCCAGGGCGCGGCCTACGGCTGCGCCGCCGGCCGAGTCCCGAAGGCGTGGCAGCAACCGGGCGGTGATCCGCGGGTCGATCACCGCGCCGCCGGCGGCCAGGTCGCGCACCGCTCCACGCAGGAACGCCGGGCTGGCGTCCTTGAGCAGGAAGCCCATGGCGCCGCCGTCGATCGCGTCGTGGACGTAGTCGTCGAGGTCGAACGTCGTGAGCACGGCGGTGACCGGCCGGCCGGACCCGCCGGTCAGCGCGGTGAGCCGGCGCACCGCGGTCAGCCCGTCGGCCCGCGGCATCCGCACGTCGACCAGCACCACGTCGCACAGCGTCGTGCTGACCAGCCGCAGCAGCTCCACCCCGTCCGAGGCGGAGCCGACGACCCTGATGTCGGGTGACGCCTCCAGCACCGAGCGCAGCCCGTGCCTGACCAGCTCCTCGTCGTCGGCGAGCACCACCCTGATCGTCCCGGACCGTGCGCGTGACTCACCCACGCCCAGATCCTGGCAGATCGCGCGTGATCACCGCTGTTTTCAGAAACAGGCCCGTCGCTGCAGGTCAGAACCAACGTTCGAGCACCAGCGCGACGCCGTCCTCCGAGTTCGGCGCGGTGACCTCGTCGGCGACGTCGAGCACCAGCTGGTGCGAGTTGGCCATCGCCACCCCGTGCCCGGCCCAACTCAGCATCGGTTGGTCGTTCGGCATGTCCCCGAACGCGATCACGTCCGACGCCGGCACGCCGAGCCGGCGCGCGAGCCCGGCCAGGCCGCTGCCCTTGGAGGCGCCCGGGGCGGACAGCTCGATCAGGCCGTTGCTGGTGGAGAACGTGATCGACGCGGTGTCCTGGCCGATCAGCGCGCCGGCGGCCTCGAACATCGCCTCGCTGGTCATCTCGTCGTGCCGGACCAGCAGCTTGACCGCCGGGCGGCCGAGCAGCTCGTCACGCGGCACGTTCGGTGTGGTCGGCCCGGCCCACGGGTGCACGTAGTCCAGCTCGACGACGAACTCGCCGGGTTCGGGGGCGGCCGAGCTGGTCGGCCGCTCGGCGGCGAGCTGGCAGCCCGGGATCGCCTCGTCGAGCCGCTGCGCCAGGTCGCGCAGGCGAAGCGGCGGCAGCGTGACGGCGTCGAGCACCCGCCCGGCGGCGGCGTCGTAGAGCACCGCGCCGTTGCCGCAGATCGCGAACCCGGCGTGCCCCAGCTCGTCGACCACCGGCGGCACCCAGCGCGGCGGACGGCCGGTGACCAGCACGAACGGCACCCCGGCCGCGACCACCCTGCGCACGACGGCCGCGGTCCGCGGGCTGACAGCCGACGTCGCGTCGAGCAGCGTCCCGTCCACGTCACACGCGACAAGCTTCGGCTGCTGCACGCCTTCGAGGGTACGGGGCCGGGCGTGTGGGCTCAGATGATCGCGACCGCGACGACCAGGCCGAGCGCCAGGTGCGCACCGCAGACCACGAGCACAGACGGCGTATACCGGTCGGCCCGCAGCACCGGGCCGATCTCGATGCCGGTCACCCACTCCAGCAGCCGTACCCCGGCCACCTGCACGATGATCCCGACCAGGCCGTAGATCAGCGCATTGAGCAGACCCTCGGCCAGCCGCCCGCCGGACACCCAGATCGCCGTGACGATGATCAGGGCCATGCTGACCATGCCGGCAGCGGTCACCGCAACAGCGTTCGGCGCGCCGGCCCGCACCAGGTCGTTGAGCTTGCCCGGTGTGGTCAGGTCGACCGCGTAGAAGCCGACCAGCACGAGGCCGACGCCGAGGATGGCGTACAGCACGATCGCGCCGACTCCTTCACCGATCGCCTGGAAGTAGTCGGCATCGATCGCCGCGAGCAGCGAGGTCACGTAACCCTCCAATTGGGATCAGACTGGATCAAGCCTGGGGTATGCGGTGGGGGACGAACGCCGCGCCGTCGTCGGTCACCAGGCCGACGGTCTCGCGGATGCCGAGGCCGGCCGACTCGTCACCGACGATCCAGGCGCCGAGCGCCGGCCGGTACCCGTCGAACTCGGGCAGCGGGTCGAACAGCTGGTAGATGTAGCCCTCGTCGCCGTAGGAGCCGGTGGTCTCGTGCTCGACGCCGGGCGCCACGATGCGGATGTTGGCGCCCTCGCGGCCCAGCCGTGGCTTGCGCACGTACTCGGTGAGAAATCCCGGGTCGTCGAGAAAGGCCGGCAGCAGGTTGGGGTGTCCCGGGTACATCTGCCACAGGACGGCCAGCAGCGCCTTGTTCGACAGCAGCATCTTCCACAGCGGCTCCAGCCACAGCGTGCCGGGCAGCGTGGCCACCGCGTGCTTGCCGAACGGGTCGTCGACCAGCCACTCCCACGGGTAGAGCTTGAGCACGCAGCTCATGGCGACCTCTTCGAGGTCCACGAACCGCGCCAGGTCCTCGTCCCAGCCGATCTCCTCGATCGCCAGCCCCACCGTGTTCAGCCCGGCCTCGGCCGCGGTCTCCTGCAGGTAGGCGGTCGTCACGTGGTCCTCGCCGGTCGGGTCGCCGGCCGACCAGGTGAAGTGCACGTCGCCGGACGGCAACCGGTCGGCGAGCTGCCCCCACCGGGCCACCAGCTTCTCGTGCACCGAGTTCCACTGGTCGTCGCCCTCGTGGGTGTCGGTGAGCCAGTTCCACTGGACCACCGCCGCCTCCAGCAGCGACGTAGGGGTGTCGGCGTTGTACTCGAGCAGCTTGGCCGGGCCTCTGCCGTCGTATCGCAGGTCGAACCGGCCGTAGAGGTGCGGGTCGTGGCGCCGCCAGGAGTCGGCGATCGCCGGCCACACCCACTCGGGGAGGCCGAACTCCCGGTAGCGCTCACCGGTGACGACCGTGTCGACGGCCTCGAGGCACATCGAGTGCAGCAGTTCGACATCGGCCTCGAGGGACAACACCTCGTCGAGGTCGAACACGTAGTGCACCGACTCGTCCCAGTAGTTCCGCTCGACTCCGCCGGGCCCGGCCGCAGGCGTGCCGTACACCAGACCCTGCTCCTCGACGATGCGCTGCCAGCCGCGGCGCGGCGTCGACCGTTCCCGGCGCATGGCTCAGCTCTTGCCGGAGGTGCCGCGGATGCCGAACCCGCCGCGCTGGATGGTCTTGCCGGAGGTGGTGACGATCGCGGTGCCCTGCGGCCGGACGGTGGACCCGCCGCCGACCCTGGAGCCGATCGGCGCGGGGTTGCCGCCGTAGTAGTAGTGGTACTGCCGGCCGGCGATGTAGAAGAACCCGCCGCTGTGGTAGCCGCCCGTATTGCCGACGTAGGCCTCGTCGCAGTTGTCGTCGTCGACCACCACGTCGTCCTCGCCTACGCAGTAGGCGGTGACGGTGTCCGGCTGGGAGGCGGCGTACCAGATCGAAACGGCGGCTACGACGCCGACGGTGGCGCCGCCACCGATCAGCAGCCGCTTGCGCAGCCGGCGCTTGCGCTCGGCGTCGCGCGCCAGGGCGGCCTCGCGCTCCTCGCGCTTGCGCTGGGCCACCTGCCTGGCCCGCTGCTCGCCGAGGGTCGGCGGTCGCGCCGTGGTCGACTCCGGGTCCTGGTAGCGGATCTGCCCGCGTCGACCGGGCTCGCCTGGCTCGACCGGCACGGTCGGCTCAAACGGCTCTGTTGGCTCGCCCGGCTGCCGCGCCGGCCGGGTCGGCTCGTCCGGATCAGTCATCTGCTCATCTCCCGCGCGCACCGTACCGGCACTCGCCCGATCGGGCAGGCGAAGGGGTGATCTACGTCCCACCCTGTTGCCCAGCACACAGATCTCGTGACCAGAACGAGACACTCCGGCGGGTTGCGGGCATGATGGGGGCCGCAATGCCGAACGTGATGGAGCCGGACCGACCCGGGCGAGCCGAACGACCGAACGCCAGCAGGCGCCGACCCCGCGGTGCCCGGTGGATCGGTTACGGCGCCGTCGGCGGCGCCGCCCTGGCCCTCGTGGCGAGTCTCGTGCTGCCCGCGTACGGCATCACCCTGCCCGGTCTCCCGAACGCCCCGGACGAGCCCGAGGCGTTCAGCGCACCGGCCGGGTCGTGCCTGGACTGGACCAGCGCCGACGCCGGGGACGCGCAGGTCGTCGACTGCACCGGCCAGCACCTGTTCGAGGTGGTCGGCAACGTCGACCTCACCAGCATCTACGGCCCGGCCTCTGCGTTCCCGACAGACATCGCGTGGCAGAACGTCGTGCAGCAGAAGTGCGCGCCGCTGGCCACCGACTACCTGGCCGGCCGGTACGACCCGTTCGGCCGGTTCGCCATCGGAGCGCTCAAGCCGAGCCAGCCCGGCTGGCGGGCCGGCGACCGCACGCTGCACTGCGGGCTGCAGATCAGTGCCCGCTCCGGCGCCCTGTTCCACGTCGTGACCAGCGCGAAGACCGTCGACCAGTCCAACGTCCACGAGCCGGGCACGTGCCTGGGCATCGACGGCGTCGATGTCGGCGACCCGGTCGACTGCGCGCTGCTGCACGCGGTCGAGGTCGTCGGCAACGTCGATGTCGGCGTGCTGCTGCCATCGCCGGACTACCCGTCGGAGGAGTCGCAGGACCAGGTGCTCGACCCGGCCTGCGCCCAGCTCGCCGACCAGTTCGCCGGCGCCGCCGGGATGGTCGCCGAGAAGAAGCTCACGGTCTTCTGGGACACGCTCAAGCCGGAGAGCTGGCAGGCCGGCACCCGGAAGGTGGACTGCAAGCTCGGCGCGCTGCTGCCGGACAAGTCGGGATTCGCGCCGATCACCGGAGGGGTTCGCGGTGTCGTCGTGATCGGTGAGGCGCCGGCGCCGCCGGCGCAGGTCACCGCGACTCCGGGTGCGCCGGTCGACATGCCCCCGCTGATCCTGCCGACGACCCCGCCACCGGTACCCACGACGCCTCCGCCGGGAGAGCCGCCTCCCGAGTCGCCGGCCGCCCCGCCGCCCGGCACCGGCGCGCCATCGCCCGGCGCGCCGCCAGAGGGCGGTTGACCGGTGCCTGTCCAGATGTCCGACCAGCGGTTCGAGGAGCTGGTCAGCGACGCGCTCGACCTGCTCCCAGCCGAGCTGATGGCGGCGATGAACAACGTCGTCGTGCTCGTCGAGGACCGGCACCCGGAGGACCACGGCCTGCTCGGGCTGTACGAGGGCGTGGCCCTGACCAGACGCGACACCAACTACGCAGGGTTACTGCCCGACCGGATCACGATCTTCCGGGAGCCGATCCTCGCGATGTGCTGGTCGCAGGATCAGGTCCGGGACGAGGTCGCCATCACCGTGGTGCACGAGATCGCCCACCACTTCGGCATCGACGACGACCGGTTGCACGAGCTCGGCTGGGCGTGATCCGCCGGACACAACGCGTTTACCTCGACGGTGATTGATTTTTGCCCGACTCGGGTACATGGTGCTCCAACTACGACCAGTAGTGCTTACCTCCCGCTAAGGAGCACCCCGAATGTTTGCCATCATCGCCGCAGTGATCTTCGCTCTGTCACTTCTGTTCGATCTCTTCGAGGTCACTGTGGGTGACGCGTTCGACGCGCAGACGCTGCTGTTCGCGGGCCTGCTGTGCATCGCGCTGCACCTGGCCGGGGTCGGTACCGGTGCCCGCTGGGGGCGCCGCCGCGTCTAGGCCACTGGCCTAGGGCTGTGGCCGCGCGCCAACGCCGTCCCAGCTGACACACTGCCAGCCGGCGCCGTCGAGCTCGAGCACGACGGCGCCGGCGTTCGGCACGTAGTGCGCGTCGGCGTAGGTGCTGGACACGTTCGCGGCCAGCATCCGCGCCGCGAGCCGGATCGCGGCGCCGTGGCTGACCAGCACCACGACCCCACTGTCGTCATGGTCGGCTCTGATCTTCTCCACCACCGGGATGAACCGGTCGAGCACCTGTTGCCCGGTCTCCCCGCCGGGCAGCGAAATGTCGATGCTGCCGGCGTGCCAGGCCCGGTAGACGCCCATGAACTGCTCGATCGCCAGCAGGTCGTTGCGCCCCTCCAACTCCCCGACCGACGCCTCGTGCACGCCATCGGTGACGATCACGTCGAGGCCGTGCGGTTTGGCGATCACCTCGGCGGTCTGCCTGGCCCTGATGGCAACGGAGGCGTACACGGCGGCGACCGGCTCGGCGGCCAGCCGGTCGGCCGTCTTCGCGGCCTGGCGCACACCCTCGTCGTTCAGCGGCGGCCCGGGTGGCCGCGAGTCGAGCACGTGCCTGACGTTGGAGTCGGTCTCCCCGTGTCTGACCAGCACGAGCCTCACCGGTCACGCCCCACGGCCGGACCTGACGTCGGCGAGCCAGCTCTGCGCGCTGGCGTCCCGGTCGGTGCCTGACCCGGCCGCGCCCCCCGGTGCGGCGGCGGACCGCGGGTAGGACCCGAGGAACCGCACCCCGATGCACCTGCGGTGCACGGCGGCCAGGGCGTCGCCGATCCTGGCGTCGGCGATGTGCCCGTCGCAGTCGAGGAAGAACCGGTACTCGCCGAGCCGGCCCTTGGTCGGCCGGGACTCGATCCTGCTCAGGTTGATGTCGCGGATCGCGAACTCGTTGAGCACCTCCATCAGCGCCCCGCTGCGGTCCTCGGTCATCGCCACCAGCGACGTCCGGTCCGCGCCGGTCGGCGGTGGGGGCTCGCCAGGCGGCCGCACGAGCAGGAACCTGGTGAGCGCGTCGTCGCGGTCGGCCACATCGACAGCCAGCGGAGTCAGTGGAGTCAGCGGGTAGTGCTGCGCGGCCACCGGTGCGGTGACCGCGGCATCGGCCTCGCCACGGCTGACCGACAGCGCCGCGGCGGCGGTCGAGTACGTCGGGACCATCGTCGCGTGCGGCAGGTTGGCCTGCAGCCAGCCCTTCACCTGCGCGGCCGCATGCGGATGCGTGGTAACCGTACGCACCTGGCCGGGCTCGGTGCCCGGGCGGACCAGCACCGCGAACCGCACCGGCAGCACCACCTCCCGCACCGCGACCAGCGGGGCGCCCTCGGCGAGCCCGTCCAGCGTCGCCGTGACCGAGCCCTCCACCGAATTCTCGACCGGCACGCACGCCGCGTCGGCCTCGCCGAGCCGCACCATGCTCAGGGCGGCGTCCACGCCGTCGGCTGCCAGCAGCTCCGATCCCGCCGCCTCCGGCAGCTCACGCACGGCCTGTTCGGTGAACGTCCCCTCCGGCCCCAAGTAAGCGATCCGCACGCCTCCCACCCTAATTCCGCCCAGCCCCTGCTCCGTGCACCCGTGTCCCCGCACCGACAGCTACCTTCGTGCGTGGACCGGTCCGGAAGTTGATCACGAGGTGGACCCGGGAGGGCAGGGGAGCTTGCTGTCGCCTGCGGTGGTCGCGACCACCTTCCTGCTGGTGCTGCCGGTGGAACTGCCGGACAAGACGCTGTTCGCCACGCTCGTGCTGTCGGCGCGGTTCCGGCCGCTGCCGGTGCTCGTCGGAGCAGCGGGCGCGTTCGCGGTGCAGAGCGTGATCGCCGTGGCGTTCGGCAGCGTGCTCGGTCTGCTGCCCGACCGGATCCTGGCGATCGTGGTCGCGACGCTGTTCGGCGTGGCCGCCGTGATCCTGCTGCGGGAGGGCTTCGGCAAGCCGGACGAGGCGCACGAGGCCGGGCCGGCCAGGCGTGAGGTCACGTCGTGGTGGCGCGCGGCGCTGATCTCGTTCGGTGTGCTGGTCGCCGCCGAGTTCGGCGACGCGTCGCAGCTGGCGACGGCCGCGCTGGCCGCGCGGACCGGGGAGCCGCTCTCGGTCGCGCTCGGCGCGTGGCTGGCGCTGGTGACCGTCGCGGCGGTCGGCGTGCTGGTCGGCAAGCGGCTGGGCGACCGGCTGCCGCGCCGGCTCATGCTGCGGATCGCCGGGTCGGTCTTCGCGGTGCTGGCGGTAATCGCGTCGATCGAGGCACTCTGAGCAGCGTCAGATGAGCAGCGTCAGATGAGCAGCGTCAGATGAGCGCGCTGGCGAGCGTCCGCGCGGCGATCACGACCTGAGGCCCGACCGCGGCGGGGTCGAGCGGCTGCAGGGCCACGACACCCACGCTGGCCCGCAGGCCGGGAACGCCGCGCAGCGGCGCGGCCACCCCGTGCGCGCCGGCCTGCAGCTCGCCGGCCGTGCAGGCCCACTCGGGGCCATCCGGGCGCAGCAGGATCGCCTTGCCGGCCGCGCCACGGCGCAGCGGGTGGCGGGACCCGACGCGGTAGGCGACGTGGAAGTCGGTCCACGACGGCTCGACGACGGCCACCGCCTGCGCCTCGTCGCCGTCGGCGACGGTCAGGTGCGCGGTGGCGCCGACCTGTTCGGCGAGCGCGCGCAGCACCGGCATGGCGGCCACCCGCAGCTGCGGCAGCACCCGGCCGGCCAACTGCAGAACGCCGAGGCCGAGCCGCACCCTCGACCCGTCGCGGCGGACCAGTCCGCGCGATTGCAGCGGCCCGAGCAGGCGGTACACCGCCGCCCTCGACACGCCGATCCGGTCGGCCAGCTCGCTGATCGTCGGCGGCTCGCCGTCGGCGTCGGCGACCGCCTGCAGCAGGGCCAGGCCCCGCTCGAACGTCAGCGAGCTCTCGGAGGACGGCTGCGTGGTCGACGTCGCCACCGGGCTCACCCCGCCGGAGCCGGGACGACCCGGCCGGCGACCTCACCGAACCCGACGACCGACCCGGACGGACCCGGTGCGGTCGCGGTGATCACGACCTCGTCGCCGTCCTCCAGGAACGTCCTGGAGACGCCGCCGTCCAGCGTGACCGGCTCCCGGCCGCCCCAGGTCAGCTCCAGGAAGCAGCCGACCTGGTCGCGCGAGGGCCCGGACACCGTGCCGGAGGCGAACAGGTCGCCCGGCCGCACCGTCGCGCCGTTCACGGTCAGGTGTGCCAGCTGCTGCGCGCACGACCAGGACATCGTGGCGAACGGCGGCCGGGTCACCACGGTGCCGTTCCAGCTGACCTGCAGCGACAGGTCCAGACCCCAGGGCTGCCCACCGTCGAGGTAGGACGCCAGCGGGTGCGGTGGCTTGGCCAGCTCCACCCTGGCGTCGGCGAGCGCGGCCAGCGGAGTGATCCACGCCGCCAGCGAGGTCGCGAACGACTTGCCCAGGAACGGCCCGAGCGGCTGGTACTCCCAGGCCTGGATGTCGCGCGCCGACCAGTCGTTGACCAGGGCCACGCCGAACACGTGCGACTCGACCTCGTCGACCGGCACCCGTGAGCGCACCGGGCCGCCGCACACGAACCCGACCTCGGCCTCGACGTCGAGCCGCCGCGACGGTCCGTAGACGGGCTCGTCGGCGTCACGCGGCTTGCTCTGCCCGGCCGGCCGGACGATCTCGGTGCCGGACACGACGATCGTGCCGGCCCGCCCGTGGTAGCCCACCGGCAGGTGGGTCCAGTTGGGCAGCAGCGGCTCGGCGTCCGGCCGGAAGATCCGCCCGACGTTCTCGGCGTGGTTTCGCGACGAGTAGAAGTCGACGTAGTCGCCGACCGTGAACGGCAGGTGCATCCGCACCGAGGCCAGCGGGTGCAGCTGGGCGCCCTGCGGCTCGTCGTCGGCGTTCACCAGGTCGGTCAGCGCGTCGCGCAGCCGCGCCCAGGTGTCCCGCCCGGCCGCGAGCAGCGCGTCCAGGCCGCCGCCGACCAGCAGCTCCTGCCCCGGCAGCCCGGGCAGCGCCGACAGGTCGAGCACGTGGTCGCCGACCCGGACGCCGACCGAGCGGAACCCGTCGGGACCGGTCGAGAAGACCCCGTACGGCAGCGTCTGCGGACCGAACGGGTGCTCCGGTCCGAACGCGGGGTCGGGGATCCAGCTCACAGCAGGCCCAGCTTGGACAGGTCGGCCACCGGCTCGTCGAGCGAGCACGAGCCGTACGAGGCGAACGCCTGACGCACCGCGCGCGCGGCGGAGTCCGGCAGCTCGTTGAGCTCGTCGACCAGCGCCGCCGTGTCGGTCGACTCCAGCGCGGAGGCCGCGTCCCGGCCGGCGAGCGTCCTGGCCACGGAGACCATCAGGTTGACGAAACCGTGGTGGACGAAGCCGGTCTCCTCGTCGCGGTAGCGGATCGCGTGGTGCAGCCCGGCGGTGGCCTTGAACGAGATGTTCTCGGCGCACACGGCGGTCAGGAAGTCCACGACGTCTCCGGTCGTCGGGAACGTCCCGGCCCGCGGGCCACCGCAGCGAAGCTTGGGCCAGCAGCCGTAGCGGGCCACCCGGCGCACGCCGTCCAGCCACGGCCCGCGGTCGGCCGGCGCCGGCCGGATCGGCTCGACCACCCTGACGACGTCCTCCGGCACGAACTCGGCGACCCGCTCGAGCCACGTGGCGTCCACATCCGCCGGTGCCGGCATCTCGACCATGCGCAGCCGGAGCATGTTTCGCCTGGACTCGACGGTGGAGACGGCCTTGGGCACACCGCCGAGGCCGTTGTCGACGACCAGCGAGATCGGCACCGGTTCGGCCGGTTTCGCCTTCACCACCTCGACGATCAGCTCGGCCAATCGCGAGGCCGGGCACAGGAAGACCCCCACCAGCCCGGCGTGATCGCCGGCCAGCGCGTCGAGGTAGCCTCGGACCGCGGCCGGCATCGGTGCACTGCCCGGCGGGAAGAGGGCGGCATCGTCCACCAGCTTCGCAAACAGCGGGCGGATACGTGGTGGTTCAGCGGGTTGCAGCTCGTGCGCCGTTGACACGCGTGGCACCCTAGTAGCGGCACGATGTTCGGACAAAGTTGTTCGCTATACGGACGCCTTGTGGAGGGTCCCGGATGCCCTACTACCGCACCGTCGGCGACATCCCACGCAAGCGGCACACCCAGTTCCGCAAGCCCGACGGCGGGCTCTACGCCGAGGAGCTGATGGGCGTCGAGGGCTTCTCCTCCGACTCCGCGCTGCTCTACCACCGCAACCTGCCGACGGCGATCGTCGACGCCGAGACCGTCCCGGACGAGAGCCGCGAGACCACGCCGAACCTGCCGCTCAAGCCACGCCACTTCCGCACCGGCGACCTGAAGTGGGAGGACACCGACACCGTCGACGCGGTCACCGGGCGGCGGCTGCTGTTCGGCAACACCGACGTGTCGATCTGCTTCGTGGCGGCCAACGCGCCGAGCCCGCTGTACCGCAACGCCTTCGGCGACGAGTTGCTGTACGCGCAGGCCGGCAGCGGCGTGCTGGAGACGATCTACGGTGCGATCACCGTCGGCGACGGCGACTACGTGGTGCTGCCGACGTCGACCACCTACCGCGTCGTGCCCGACACCGAACTACGGCTGCTGGTGCTGGAGGCGACCGGCCACATCGCGCCGCCCAAGCGGTACCTCTCGGCCAAGGGCCAGTTCCTCGAGCACGCGCCGTACTGCGAGCGTGACCTGCGCGGCCCGGACGCGCCGCTGCTGGCGGAGGGCACCGACGTGCCGGTGCTGGTCCGCCACCGTGCGGGCCTGACCCGGTTCACCTACGCCGACCACCCCTTCGACGTGGTCGGCTGGGACGGCTGCCTGTACCCGTGGGCGTTCAACATCCGCGACTTCGAGCCGATCACCGGCCGGATCCACCAGCCGCCGCCGGTGCACCAGACGTTCGAGGGCCCCAACTTCGTCGTGTGCTCGTTCTGCCCTCGCAAGGTCGACTACCACCCGCTGGCCATCCCGGTGCCCTACAACCACGCCAACGTCGACTCCGACGAGCTGATGTTCTACGTCGGCGGCAACTACGAGGCGCGCAAGGGCTCTGGCATCGGCCTCGGGTCGATGTCGCTGCACCCGTCGGGCTGCACGCACGGGCCGCAGCCGGGCGCGGTCGAGGGCGCCATCGGCGCCGACTACTTCGACGAGACCGCCGTCATGGTCGACACGTTCCGGCCGCTCGCCCTCGGCCCAGGCGCCGGCGAGTGCGAGGACGCCCGGTACCCGTGGTCCTGGGCCCGCCGCGGGCCGGACTGGAGTTGACCGTTCACGAGTCCGGCCGCACCGCCGGGCACACCGGACTGCTCCAAGCGAGCGGCGGTTAGGCTCTCGCGAATGCGAGGGGCCGGGGTCGCGCGTGCCGCCGCAGCGCTGCTGCTGTGCGCGGTGCTCGGCGGTTGTGCGACCACCGTGCCAGGCACGTCGCTACCTGCCGGCCCGGGGACCGGGCTTACGTCGCCGGTCGCGCCGGTCGCGCCCACCACGCCGGCGGCGACGCCCGGCCAGCTGGTGCTGACCTTCGCCGGCGACGTGCACTTCGCCGAGCGCACGACCGCGCTGCTGGACGACCCGGCGAGCGCGTTCGGCCCGGTCACCGGCGTGTTCGCCGAGTCCGACCTGACGATCGTCAACCTGGAGACCGCGGTCACCACCCGCGGCACGGCCGAGCCGAAGAAGTACCTGTTCAAGGCGCCGCCGAGCGCCTACCAGGCGGTCCGGGCGGCCGGGGTGGACGCCGTGTCGCTCGGCAACAACCACGTGCTGGACTACGGCCGGGTGGGCCTGGCCGACTCCGTCACGCACGCCGCGGAGGCCGGCGTCCCGGTGTTCGGCGCCGGCGCCACCGCGGCGCAGGCCTGGGCGCCGTGGCTGGTAGAGGTCAACCAGACCAAGCTGGCGTTCATCGGCATCTCGCAGGTCCACGAGCTCGAGTCGTCGTGGGTCGCCACCGACTCGCGCGCCGGCGTCGCCCACGCCCGCGACGCCGAGCGCTCCGCGCAGGCCGTGCGCGACGCGGCGCAGCAGGCCGACTTCGTCGTCGTCTACATGCACTGGGGCCGCGAGGGCCGCGACTGCCCCACCTCGGAGATGCGCACGTTCGCCCAACTGCTCGCCGACGCCGGCGCCGACCTGATCGTCGGCACGCACGCCCACCTGCTGCTCGGCGACGGCTGGCTCGGCGACACCTTCGTCGCCTACGGCCTGGGCAACTTCCTCTGGTGGTGGAACGACGCCTACTCCAACGACACCGGCGTCCTGCGGATCACCCTTCGCGACAAGCGGATCGCCGGCACCGAGCTGATCCCGGCCCACATCGACCGCGACACCGGCCAACCGATCCCGGTCACCGGCCCCGACGCCTCTCGCATCACCACCAAGTACCAGGGCCTGCGCGAATGCACCGGCCTGACCGCCGAGCCGTCCTAGGTTGCCGGACGTGAACGGGTTCGTCAGGGCGGTGCTGGCACCGGTCGAGCTGCGCCGGCGGATGCTGCGCGCCGAGGTGCTGCTGGTCTTCGCGATCACGCTCGGGCTGTCCGGGCTGCGCAGCCTGCTTCGGCTGCTGGAGTCGCTGACGGCGCCTGAGCCGCTGGCCGAGCAGGAGGTGGCGCTCAACGCGCCCGCGGCGCAGGCGGACCTGATCGACCTGGCGTTCCAGCTCACCGGGGTCCTGCAGCTTGCGGCATGGGGCTCGCTCGGCGCCTACCTGCTGCTGCGCGACGGCACGCGGCTGGCCGACATCGGGCTGCGGCGCCGGCTCGACCTGCGGGACTGGTTGTACGGCGCCGGGCTCGCCGCGCTGATCGGCATCCCCGGCCTCGGCTTGTACCTGGTGGCCTACGAGCTCGGCGCCAGCGTGACCGTGCTGCCGTCCACTTTGGACGACACCTGGTGGCGGCTGCCGGTGCTGGTGCTCTCGGCGGTGGCCAACGCGTGGGCCGAGGAGGTACTGGTCGTCGGCTACCTGCTCACCCGGCTGCGGCAGCTGCGGGTCAACCGGGGCGGTGCGCTGGCGATCTCCGCCGTGCTGCGCGGGTCGTACCACCTGTACCAGGGGTTCGGCGGGTTCGTCGGGAACATGATCATGGGCCTGGTGTTCGGCTGGGTGTGGCAGCGCACGAACCGGCTCTGGCCCCTGATCATCGCCCACTCATTGATCGACATCGTCGCCTTCGTCGGCTACGCGCTGCTCCGAGACCGGGTCGGCTGGCTCCCCTAGCTGTCCTTGATCAAGGGCGGGATCGCCGCCTCGGCCGGTCGGCCGGACCCGCCCGCCGTCATGATCGCTAGTAGTGCTACGCCAGGATTCACTCTTGAGCCGGAGGTGAATCGTGGGCTATCACTACTGGCGATCTTCAACCGCGGGGCGGATGTCCGGGCGTTGGTCGACGCACTCCGAACTCGATCACTGGCGATCGGCCACTGCCCACGCCCCACACGCAGTTCGGATCGACTCGTCCAGGGGTGGTTCGCTATCCGTGGTCGAGGATGCCGTAGCGCATGCGGGCCATCATGTTCTCGGGGCCCGGCTGGATGCCTGAGGTGGTGAACAGTTCGTCGATGCGGCCGGCCAGCGCGGCCGGATCCCAGCGGACGCCCCCGGCGGTGACCTCGGCGACCGACGTGAAGGGCTGGTAGAGCTCCACCGAGTCGCCCTGCACGCCGAACACCTTGCCGCTGATGTGCCCGGCGCCGTCCGAGCACAGGAAGGCCACGAGCGGCGCGATGTTCTCCGGCGCGAAGAAGTCGAACTGCCCGGCGTCGATGGCCTGCTTGCGGGCCAGCCTGGCCTCCTCGGGCAGCAGGTCCTCGGTCATCCTGGTGATCGCCGACGGGGCGATCGCGTTGGACGTCACGCCGTAGCGCGCCATCTCCATCGACACGATCGTGGACAGCGCGGCGATGCCGGCCTTGGCCGCGCCGTAGTTGGCCTGGCCGAAGTTGCCGAGGATGCCCGAGGTGGAACTGGTGTGCACGATCCGGCCAGGCCGCTGGTTCTCCCGCCAGTACCGGCAGGCCGCCCTGGTCGGCGCGAAGTGGCCGCGCAGGTGCACCCGGATCACCGCGTCCCACTCGTCGTCGGTCATCTTGACCACGGTGCGGTCGCGCAGGATGCCGGCGTTGTTGACCAGGGCGTCGAGCCCGCCGAACCGCTCGACGGCGGTGGCGACGAGGCTGTCGGCGACCGCGGTGTCGGACACGTCGCCCACGACGAGCACGGCGCGCCCACCGGACTCGGTGATCTCGTCGACCAACGCCTGCCCGGCGCCGGCGTCGAACTCGGCCGCGACGACCGAGGCGCCCTGCCGCGCGCACTCGAGCGCCTCACCGCGGCCGATGCCACGCCCGGCGCCGGTGACGATCACGATCTTGCCGCTCAGAATGCCGTCCTGCACTGCCATGGCGGGCAGCCTAGGCGAGGCTCGTCCAAGCGCGGTCAGAGCGCGGCAGAGCGCGGTCAGAGCGCGGTCAGAGCGCCAGGGCGGCCGAGCCGAAGGCCACGTTGAACCGGTCGCACCAGATGACGACGCTGCGCAGCCCGGCCAGCGAGGCGTCGGCCGGGATCGGGTAGTTCTGGTTGCCGCTGGTGGCCTTGATCTTGCCGAGCTTGACGAACCGGCCGTCGTCGTAGGAGTTCCAGTCGCCGCCGGCCGCCTGGTCGGTGAGCCACACGTGCACGTCGGGGCCGTCGCTGGTGGAGAACCCCTCCAGCCGCAGCACGCGCGAGCCGTCGGCCAGCTCGATCACCCTGGCACCGCCGGACGTGGCGTGCTCCTGGCTGACGAACTCACCCTCGGCAAGCACGACCGGCTGCGAGGGCGGCTGCGAGGGCGGCTGTGCGGGCAGCTGTGCGGGCAACCCTGGGCTCGAGGTCGGCGGCACCGCACCGGCCACCGACACGCTCGGCAGCGCCTCGTCGATCGTGCTGCTGGTGAACACCTTCCACGGCTGGAACACCCACAGTCCGACGGCGAGCACGGGCACCAACAGTCCGAGACCGAGCACCGCAATGGTCCGCAGCCGCCGCCGTGGCCTGATCGAGGTAGTCACACCGTCTCCAACGCCATGCCCGGCCGGTCCGCTCCCCGGCAGATGGTTACCGGACCATTACGCTGCCGGATCATGAGCTCCGGCGTGGACGGTTTCGGTGTGGACAGCGAGGTAGGCCGGCTGCGCTCGGTGCTGCTGCACCGGCCGGGCGTCGAGCTGCACCGGCTGACCCCACGCAACAACGACCAGCTGCTCTTCGACGGAGTGCCGTGGGTGGACCGGGCGCAGGAGGAGCACGACGCCTTCGCCGAGGCGCTCACCAGCCGCGGCGTCGAGGTGCTGCTGCTGGCCGACCTGCTGGCCACGGCGCTGGCCGACGACCGCGCCAAGGCCGGTGGGCTGCACGCCGCCGTCGACGAGCTTGCGCTTGGCGTCGACCTGTCCGACTCGCTGCGCTCCTATCTGTCCACTGTGGACACCGAGACGCTGGCCAGGGTGCTGATGGCTGGCATGACGTTCGAGGAGCTGCCGGACTCGGAGGGCGGCTCGCTGGTGCGCCGGATGCACCACCCGCACGACTTCGCGATCAACCCGCTGCCCAACCTGCTGTTCACCAGGGATTCCTCGGTGTGGGTCGGGGACAGGGTGGCGATCACGTCGCTGGCCATGCCGGCACGGCACCGCGAGACGTCGCTGACCGACGTCGTGTACGCCTACCACCCGCGGTTCGCCAAGGCGGGCCGCGCGTACGGCGCGCACTCGGCGCCGCTGGAGGGCGGCGACGTGCTGCTGCTCGCCCCCGGCGTGCTCGCGGTCGGCGTCGGCGAGCGCACCAGGCCGGCCGGCGCTGAGGCGTTCGCCCGCTCCGCGTTCGCCGACGGCCTGGCGCACACCGTGCTCGTGGTGCCGATCGTGCAGGCCAGGGCAACCATGCACCTCGACACCGTGTGCACCATGGTCGACACCGACGCCGTCGTGATGTACCCGGCGGTGCGCGACACCCTGACCGCGTTCACCATGCGGGTCGACCGCCCGGTGGTCGACGGGCCGACGCCGTTCCTGCGGGCGGCAGCGTCGGCGATGGGCCTCGACGAGCTGCGGGTGATCGACACCGGGCTGGACCCGGTGACCGCCGAGCGCGAGCAGTGGGACGACGGCAACAACACGCTGGCCGTAGAGCCTGGTGTGGTCGTCGGTTACGAGCGCAACGTCATGACCAACGCGCGGCTCGAGGCGGCGGGGATCGAGGTCATCCGCATCAGTGGCTGCGAGCTCGGCTCCGGCCGCGGCGGCCCACGTTGCATGTCCTGCCCGGTCCTGCGCGACCCCGGTGGATCGAGCGGATCAACTCTTCCCAAGAGGACCTAGCGGCCGAAGACCTGGGTCCAGTACCAGCCGTCGGTGTCCAGGCCGACGCCGATCGCCCGGTAGGTGCAGTTGAGGATG
>OBLK01000088.1_pt1 | contig 34854 bp, 28 predicted proteins | sample 1518871 | NCBI WGS metagenome assembly OBLK01 (sample SAMEA2464837, study PRJEB22497) | soil metagenome | biome: Grassland; feature: Farmland; material: Clay | place: Australia | collected 2013-02-01 | depth 0.8 m
ACGCAGGATCGTGCGGATCTGCAAGCTAAGCAGCAGGCCCAGCCCGGCGAGGCCGGTGCCGAGCACGAGGATGGCCCGGTCGTCGGGGCGCGACGTCAGCGGCAGCAAGAAGTACGCCGCGATGATCACCATCGAACCGGCGAGGGAGCGCAGCACGATTCCGGCCGCCCCGCCTCGCCGCTCGGGCTCGACCCAGGGCGGTTGACCGCGCGGTCGGCCGTCGGGGCTCACGGGACTTCCGGCCGGAAGGTGCCGAGCACGTCCTCCCCGTTCTGGACGATGCCGTAGCTCGACTCGGGCACCGGCTGCCAGGCCCCGACGAGCTCGCCGAGCGGCTCCGAGACGACGATGCGGGACTCGGCGGACAGGCGCCGCAGGTTCTCGTTGTCCGGATACATCTCGCGCAGCGTCGTGACGGCCGTGCTGAAGAACAGCGACCGGCTGTTGCCCTCGCTCGAGTAGCGGAAGGCCCAGATCCGCAGGCCGTCCGTGGTCGCCACCGTCATCTGGATCGGATACTCCACGCCGTGGCGCCGGCCGGTCGCCTCCACGAAACCCACCATCGACTCGACCGCGGCGATCGGCTCCTTCTGCAGTCCGAACGTCAGCGCCAGGTAGAACATGACCTCCGAGTCGGTCGAGCCGGCGATCGCCGGATAGAACTCCGGGTCGACGGCGACGACGAGGTCGCGTTTGAGCAGGGCGAAGTCCCGGATCGCACCGTTGTGCTGCCACAGCCACCGGCCGTGCCGGAACGGATGGCAGTTCGTCTGCTGCACCGGGGTGCCGGTGCTCGCCCGGATGTGCGCGAGGAACAGCGGCGAGGAGACCGACCCGGCGACCTCGCGAAGGTTCAGGTCGCTCCACGCCGGCCCGACCCCGCGGAACAGCACCGGACTGGAGGCGTGGTCGACGGTGTACCAGCCGACGCCGAAGCCGTCGCCGTTGGTCGTCTCGACGCCGAGCTTGGAGTGCAGGCTCTGGTCGATCAGGGAGTACTTCGGCTGATACAGCAACTCCTCGAGCAGGATCGGCGACCCCGAGTACGCCAACCACCGGCACATACGCCCACCTCTCTCCGGCGAGTCCTGGCGCCGCCATGCTCGCGCGCGCCGGCTGGCCGTCGCCTCCCCCGCTGCGGATGACGTCACGCGCCGGTCGACCTCTGTTCGGGTGACACTGGGCTACGGTCGAGGCCATGACCAGCACGGCGCAGTTCGGCACGGAGACCAGCGCACGCGGGGAGTGGGTCCGCCAGCCCAACCGGTTCACCGGGCGGCAGGGCTCGGCGCAGTGGCCGGCGGAACCGGGCCGGTACCGGCTCGTGGTGAGCCTGGCCTGCCCGTGGGCCCACCGGTCGGTGATCGTGCGCCGGCTGCTCGGCCTGGAGGAGGCGATCTCGCTGGCCGTCGTCGACCCGATCCGCGACGAGCGTGGCTGGCGGTTCACCCTCGACCCGGACGGGCGCGATCCCGTGCTCGGCATCGAGTACCTGTCGCAGGCGTACCGGGCGACCGATCCGGACTACTCCGGTCGCGTCACCGTGCCGTCCATTGTGGACACTCGCAGTGGCCAGGTCGTCACGAACGACTACCCGCAGATCACGCTGGACCTGTCGACACGGTGGCGCGCGCACCACCGGCCGGGAGCGCCGGACCTGTACCCGCAGCCGTTGCGCGAGGAGATCGACGCGATCAGCGCGGAGGTCTACCGCGACGTCAACAACGGTGTCTACCGGTGCGGGTTCGCCACCACTCAGCAGGCCTACGACGAGGCGTTCGACGCGCTGTTCGGCACCCTCGACCAGCTCGGGCAACGGCTGCGCGACCGCCGCTACCTGGTCGGCGACACGATCACCGAGGCCGATGTGCGGCTGTTCACCACGCTGGTCAGGTTCGACGCCGTGTACCACGGTCACTTCAAGTGCAACCGGCACAAGCTCACCGAGCTGCCGACGCTATGGGCCTACGCCAGGGACCTCTACCAGACCGCGGGCTTCGGCGACACCGTGGACTTCGACCACATCAAGCGCCACTACTACGTGACGCACAGGTCGATCAACCCGACCGGCATCGTGCCCAGGGGCCCGGATCTGGGGGAGTGGCTACGACCCCACGGCCGAGAGGAACTCGGCGGCCGGCCGTTCGGCGACGGCAGCCCGCCAGAACGCCAGAGGTGAACGACCGGATGGCACATTCGTCCACCGAGATGGGACGAATGTGCCGTCCGGTCAGACGGAGGGCTCAGTTGTACGAGCGCTCAGTTGTACGAGTGCTCGGGCCCGGGGTAGACGCCGGTCTTGACCTCGGTGGCGAACTGGGTGGCGGCGTCGATGAGCTGCTGGCCCAGGTTCGCGTAGCCCTTGACGAACTTCGGAGTGCGGCCGCCGGCCCGCCAGCCGGCCATGTCCTGCCAGACGAGCACCTGACCGTCGCAGTCCGGGCCGGCGCCGATGCCGATCGTGGCGATCGGGGTCGACGCGGTCACCCGCGCGGCAAGCTCGGCCGGCACGACCTCGAGCACGACCGAGAACGCCCCGGCCGCCTCGAGCGCCTTCACGTCGGCGACGAGCTGCTCGCCGGCGTCGCCGCGGCCCTGGACCTTGTAGCCGCCGAGCGCGTGCACGCTCTGCGGCGTGAGCCCGACGTGGCCCATGACCGGGATCCCGGCCTCGACCAGTGCCTCCACCTGCCCGGAGACCCGGCGGCCACCCTCGAGCTTCACGGCGTGGGCGCCGCCGTCCTTCATGAACCGGGTCGCGGTCTCCAGCGCCTGGGTCGGCGAGGACTGGTAGCTGCCGAACGGCAGGTCGGCGACGACCATGGCCCGGCGGGTGCCGCGGACGACGCCGCGGACCAGCGGCAGCAGCTCGTCCACACTGACCGGCACCGTCGTGTCGTAGCCGTAGATCACGTTCGCTGCCGAGTCGCCTACGAGCAGCACCGGGATGCCGGCGGCGTCGAACAGGGATGCGGTGGAGAAGTCGTACGCGGTGAGCATCGGCCACCGTTCGCCGCGCCTCTTGGCGGCCAGCAGGTCGAGCGTCGTGACCCGCTTGACCGGCGCGCCGGTGGGTAGTGGACCGCCGTACAGCGTTGCTTCGGACATAGCTGTCCTTCCTCCCTCGAGGCCCGCCGGACGGGTCCCCGGGTCGTCCGAGGCTGACGAATAAAGGGTGGCACTGGGCGACCAGGGCCGGGTATAGCGTGCGACGAGCTTCACATCGGCCGGCACCGGATTAGAAGGCAGCGAGAAAGGCGTGCAGATGGCGTGCAGGATCACCGAACTGTGTCTCGACTGTCGTGATCCGGAACTGGTCGCCCAGTTCTGGGCGGACGTCCTCGGCTACCAGATCACCGACCGGGACGAGACGGGCGTCGCGATCAGCCCGCCGGCCGGCACACCGTCGCCGATCGACCTGTTGTTCGCGTACTCGGACGACCCGAAGACCGCCAAACTCCGGCTGCACATCGATGTCAACGCCACCGACCGTGACCAGGCCGAGGAGCTGGCCCGCCTGGAGGAGCTGGGCGCCAAGCACATCGACATCGGCCAGGGCAGCCAGTCCTGGTTCGTCCTTGCCGACCCGGAGGGCAACGAGTTCTGCCTGCTTCGCCGCCGGGTGGAGCCGTGAGCCGACCGCGTTGGCCGGTGTTCGTGGCCGCCGAGCGGGAGATGCTCGAGTCCTGGCTGGACTGGCACCGCGAGACGCTCGCGATCAAGTGCCCCGGCCTCGCGCCCGACCGTTTGCGGGAGCGGGCCGCGCCGCCGTCGCCGATCTCGCTGCTGGGCCTGGTCAGACACATGGCCGAGGTCGAGCGGGCCTGGTTCCGGCGCCGGATCGCCAGGCAGGACATCGGCTACCTGTACTGCGAGACCGACGAGGACGGCGACTTCAACGACGTCGACGGCGCCGACGTCGAGGCCGACTTCGCCGCGTGGCGCGCCGAGTGCGACGCGGGGCGCGAGGTCATGCGCGGCGTCACCTCGCTCGACCGCACGTTCGACTGGCACGGCAGGACGGTGTCGGTTCGCTGGGCCATGGTGCATCTGATCGAGGAGTACGCCCGGCACAACGGGCATGCCGACCTGATCAGGGAGCGGCTGGACGGCAGTACGGGCCTCTAGACGTGGTGCTCCCGCCAGCTGTTGGTGATCGGCAGCCGCCGGTCGCGGCCGAACGCCTTGAGGGTGATCTTCGTTCCGGGCGGGTACTGGCGGCGCTTGTACTCGGCCTGGTCGACCATGCGGACGATCCGCTCGACGAGCTCGCCGGGGAAGCCCGCAGCCAGCAGGTCCGTGAAACCGCGGTCGCCCTCGACGTAGTCGTCGAGCACGTCGTCGAGCAAGTCGTAGGCCGGCAGCGAGTCGGTGTCCAGCTGGCCGGGGCGAAGCTCGGCCGAGGGCGGCTTGTCGATCGAGGAGCTGGGGATCGGTGGTGTCTCGCCGCGCTTGTCGGCCTCGGCGTTGCGCCAGCGGGCGAGCTGCCAGACCAGCGTCTTTGGCACGTCCTTGATCGGTGCGAAGCCGCCGACGGCATCGCCGTAGATGGTGGAGTAGCCGACTGCCAGCTCGGACTTGTTGCCGGTCGCCAGCACGAGGTGGCCGTGCTGATTGGACAGGCCCATGAGCGTGACGCCGCGGCAGCGCGCCTGCACGTTCTCCTCTGCCAGCCCGGTCAGCCGGAGCTCGTCGACGAACGCCTCGACCATGCGCGTGATCGGTTGCACGGAGTACCGCAGGCCGGTCCGCGCGGCCAGCTCGGCGGCGTCTGACCGGGAGTGTTGCGACGAGTAGGCCGACGGCATCGACACGCCGTACACGGCCTGCGGACCGAGGGCGTCGACGGACAGCGCGGCGCACACCGCGGAGTCGATGCCGCCGGAAAGGCCGAGCACGACCGAGCGGAAACCGTTCTTGAGCACGTAGTCGCGCAGGCCCGTGACCAGCGCCGACCACACCTCGGCCTCGTCGGGCAGCGGCTCTACCAGGCGACCCGGCAACGGCGCGTACGGCGGGAGCGGCTGCGGCAGCAGCGGCACCCGCTGCACCTGGAACCCGCCGATCGAGCCCGCCCGGCCGCCGCGCGCAGGTAGGTCCAGGTCGACCACGAGCAGGTCCTCCTCGAACTGCGGCCCCCTGGCCAGCGGCTCCCCGTCCGGGGTCAGCACCATCGAGTCACCGTCGAACACCAGCTCGTCCTGGCCGCCGACGAGGTTGACGTAGGCCATCGGGGCGCCGGCCTCGGCGGCCCGGCGGGTCACCAGCTCGCCGCGCACGTCGTCCTTGTTCCGCTCGTAGGGCGAGCCGTTGATGCAGACCACCAGGTCGCAGCCGGCGGCGCCGAGCGCGGCGACCGGGCCGCCGTCCTGCCAGATGTCCTCGCAGATCACGACGCCGACGTCCACACCGTGAACGGCCACGATCGGCAGCACGTCGCCGGGCGTGAAGTACCGGAACTCGTCGAACACGCCGTAGTTGGGCAGGTGGTGCTTGAAGTACCTGGCGACCACCCGGCCGTCGTGGATCACCGCGGCGGCGTTGCGGACCCTTCGCCGGCCGGCGGCACTGTCGCCGTCGAGGTACCCGACGATCACCACGGCGGCGCCGCAGCCGGCGTCGACCAGCCGCTGCGGCAGCGCCTCCAGGGCCTGCCGCGACGCGACCTCGAACGACTCGCGCAGCGCCAGGTCCTCGACCGGGTAGCCGGTCAGCACCATCTCCGGGAACGCCACCAGGTGCGCCCCGGCGGTCACCGCCCGCCTGGCCCACTCCAGCACCAGTTCCGAGTTGCCGGCCAGGTCCCCGACCGTGGCGTTGACCTGGGCCAGCGCGACACGAAGCTGCGGCATGACTGCATTGTCCTGCACCGCCTGGCCCGTGGGACGATCGAAGACGTGTCATCCAGCACACGCGTGCTGCTCGCCGGACTCGCCGCCCTCGCGCTGATCGCCTCGGTCGTGGTGCTGGTGCGCGGCGAGCGCACCGTCGGCGGCGCCGCGGTCGGCGGCAGCCACGTCGAGCAGCGCGGACCGGCCGGCGCCGTCCCGGACGGGCTCGAGCGGTTCTACTCCCAACCCGTGACCTGGTCGGGTTGCGAGCCGTTCACGACCGGGCGCGACAATCGCGCGGCGTTCCGGACCAAGGGCGTCGAGTGCGCGCGGGTCGAGGTGCCGCTGGACTATGCCAACTGGGACGGCGCCGACCCGGGCGGCGAGACCGCGAGTATCGGCCTGCTGCGGCGGCCGGCGGGCGATCAGGCGAACCGCATCGGATCGCTGCTGGTCAACCCAGGTGGTCCCGGCGCGTCCGGCATGGTCGCGGCCGCGGCGCTGGCCAAGCAGGTCGCCACCAACGAGCTTGGTGAGCGGTTCGACCTGGTCGGCTTCGACCCGCGCGGGATCGGCGTCAGCACGCCGCCGCTGCGCTGCCGGACCACCGAGGAACACGACGCCGAGCGGCTCGACCTGGACGTCGACACCTCACCGGCCGGCGTGGCCCAGACCGAGCGCGAGAACGCCGACTACGCGGCGCTGTGCAAGCAGCGGGTCGGCGAGACGCTGCTGGCCAATGTCGGGACCAGGGACGTCGCCAAGGACCTTGACGTCCTGCGGTCCGCGCTCGGGGATCGGCAGCTCAGCTACCTCGGCTACTCCTACGGGACCCGCATCGGCACCGCCTACGCGCAGGCGTACCCCGGCAACGTGCGTGCCATGGTGCTCGACGGCGCGCTCGACCCGGCACAGGACCCGGTCGAGGAGATCATCGAGCAGGTAGGGGCGTTCCAGAGCGCCTTCCAGGCGTTCGCCGAGAACTGCGCCGGGGAAGGCGACTGCCCGCTCGGCACCGATCCGGCCGGCGCCGTGACCCGGTTCCGCGAACTCGTCGACCCGCTCATCGAGCGGCCGCTCGATGTCAAGGGCCGCAAGCTGTCCTACACCGACGCCACCACCGGGGTGATCTACGCGCTGTACGACGACCAGGCGTGGGAGCTGCTCGACCAGGGGCTCACCGAACTGGCCGGCGGCAACGGCGCGGTGCTGCTGTACCTGGCCGACTCGTACCTTGGCCGAAGCGGCGGCGAGTACTCGACGCTGACCGACGCCTTCACCGCGATCCGCTGCGTCGACGAGCCGCCCCTCACCGACCGGGCCGCCGCGGTCGAGGCCGACCGCAAGGCCCGCGAGGCGGCGCCGTTCCTCGACGACGGCCAGCCGCCAAGCGGCGCGCTGGACGTCTGCGCCTTCTGGCCCGTGCCGCCGACCAGCTCACCCGGCACACCGACGCTCACCGGCCTGCCGCCGACCGTTGTGGTCTCCACGACGGGTGATCCGGCAACGCCCTACGACGCGGGCGTCGCACTGGCCCAGGCGCTCGGCGGCCGGCTGCTCACCTACGAAGGCACCCAGCACACCGCGTTCCTGCAAGGCATCGACTGCGTCGACGACGCCGCCATCGCCTACCTCGTCGAAGGCACGCTCCCCGCCGAAGGCGCCCGCTGCACCTAACGGCGCGCTCGGGCGCCGAGGCTCCATGATCACTGAAATTAGTTGTGCTGCTCGTGTCTCGAGGGCGGGCGAGGAGCCGGCGGCGGCACGGCGAAGTCATGGCGGGGCAGCGCGGTGGCCAGGGCGGCTACCGCGCCGAGCAGGCAGATGACGGCGGTCGCGGCGAAGATCTCGCGGTACTGGGTGAGCAGGGCGTCCTGGACGGCGAGGCGGTACTCGGCGAGCAGGCGCTGGTACTCCGGCTCGGGGATGCCGATCGGCAGCGGGGTGTTCAGGGTGGCGGTGAGCTCGCGGAACCGGTGCAGGCCCCAGGCGGCCAGCGCCGCGACCCCGACGAGCATGCCGGTCATCCTGGCGACCACGACGCCGGCGGAGGCGACGCCGTGCTGGGCCGCCGGCACGGCGCGCAGCACGACCGCCGACAGTGGCGCTATCACCAGGCCGAGGCCGAGGCCCGCGATCACCAGGTCGGTGTCGAGCCGGGGCAGGTCGAGCGGGCCGAGCTGGTGCCTGGCGGCGAGCACGTCGCGCGGCCAGCCGGACACCAGCCAGTAGCCGAACGCGGCGATGAGCATTCCGGCGGCGGCGACCGTGCGCTCGGCGAACCGCCCCGCGAGCAGGCCGCCGGCAAGGGCGCCGACCGGCAGGGCGACCAGGAACCGGGCGAGCAGCCCGGTGCCGCCGGCCGAGTCCCGGCCGAGCAGCGTCTGCGCGAACAGCTGGATGTCGACCAGCGTCACCAGCAGCGCCGCCCCGGCGGCCACCGAGGTGGCCAGCGCGGCGAGGAACACCCGCATCCGCACTCCGGTCGGATCCAGCAAGCGGGTGCCGGCGCGCGCCTCCCAGACCAGGAACGCGACGAAGGCAAGCACGGATGCGATCACCGCAGGTGGGCCCCAGGGCGGCAGGACCGCGTCCTGGGGGTCCGGGTTGTACAACCCGACGACGGCGAGCCCGAGGGCAACGGCCAGCAGCCCGCCTCCCACGAGGTCGACCCGAGGCCGGGACCCGTCAGCCGGCCGGCCGCCGGGCACGGTGAGCTGCACGGCGATCGCGGCCAGCACCGCCAGCGGGAGGTTCACCCAGAACACGCCGCGCCAGCTGACCAGCGCCGCGAGCGCCACGCCGTACACCGGCCCGAGCACGCTGCCCAGCTCCTGCAACGCCCCGACCACGCCGAGCGCGGCGGACCGGCGGGCCTGCTGCGTCACCGGCCAGAGGTCCGCGGCCATCGCCATCGTCACCGGCAGCAGCGCCCCACCGGCGAGGCCTTGCAGTGCCCGGCCGGCCACCAGGACCGGCAGCGAGCCGGCCGCGGCGGTGATCACGGAGCCGAGCGCGAACCCGGCCAGGCACAGCTGCAGCACCGGGCGGCGGCCCCACCGGTCCGACAGCTGCCCGAGCAGCGGCATCGCGGCGACGTAGCCGAGCAGGAACCCGGTGACCACCGGCGTGGCCCGCTCCAGCCTGTTCAGCGGCACCCCGAGGTCGACGATGATGTCGACGAGCAGGCTGACCACCACGTAGGTGTCGAGCGCGGCCAGCAGGACCGCGGTGCCGCCGGCGCCGAGCGCGACCGTGCGGTTCGCCGACTCCCGCACCAGCTCAGCTCGGCGGCGAGACGGTGACCGGCTCGTCGAAGCGGGACAGCGTCATGGTCACGCTCGCGGCCTCTGCGTCGCCCTGCGGCGGCACGTTCATCTTCGCCCGCAGCAGCCGCTTCGGGTCGGCGCTGGCCACCCAGAGGTGACCTTGCAGGTCGCTGGTCACGCCGGGCAGCAGCACGCCGAGCTTGTCCTTGGGCACGCTCACCGCGATCTTGTACGCGGGGGTGCCGTCGACCTCCTCGGCGGCCTCGGTGGTCGCCTGGGTCGCGCCAGCCACCATGGCCGGCACGCCCACCTCAGGGTCGAGGATCTTCGACGGGTCGTAGACGGTCGCCGCGAACGAGGCCGGCAGCCGCTGGAAGCCGCCCGTTGGCCCCTTGAGGTAGAGCGAATCGTCGACGATCACGAACTCGATCTCGCTGGTGGCCTCGCCCTGGACCAGCTGCCCGGTGCCCTGGACGTCGCCTTCCCTGGTCAGGTCCCCTTCCGCGCTGCGGATGGCGACGCCGGGGATACTGCCCTCGATCTCCAGTTCGAAGTGCACGGTCTGCAGCTCGCTCATGGCCTGCGACGACTCGCGCAGCAGTTGGGCGCCGTCGGGCAGCCCGGCCGGTGCGGCGCTGCCGCCCTCTCCGGTGCACGCGGTGCCGAGGGACAGCCCGGACACCAGCAGCACGGCGAGCAGCGGGCGGGTCATGGCGGCCAGCCTAGTCACCGACGTAGGACGGCATCTGCGCAGACCTGGCCCTGGCCAGGTAGATCGCCGGCGACTCGGGCGCGTACGTGCCGAGGCCGTCGACGTAGCGGTTGTACATGCAGAACGCCGCCGCGATCAGCACCGTGTCGTGGATCTCCAGGTCCGACGCCCCGGCCTCGCGAGCCGCCTCGACCAGCTCAGGCGTGACCCGCTGGCCGCCGCGTTGCACGGCGCCGGCGATCCGCAGCAGTACCCGCAGCTTCTCCGGGATGTCGGCGTCGTCCAGGTCGGCGAGCACCTGGTCGACCAGCGGCATCCCGCTGTCCAGGCCGGTCGCCGCATACGCGGCGTGCGCGTTGGTGCAGAACGTGCAGTCGTTGAGCGAGGACACGTAGGTCGCGATCAGCTCGCGCTCACCCTCGGTCAGCGGGTGCGGGCCTCGCAGCAGCGCCTCGGCCAGCGCACCGAGCGGCTTGGCGGTTTCCGGTCGGTACTGCAGCAGGCCGCGGATGCCTGGGTGCTCCTGCTCGTCGAGGCCGAGATCGATGTATGCCATGGGGTCCGATCGTGCCGGGCGCCGGTCGGCCGACGCTACCTCTCGGCCGGCAAAGCGCCGGCAACAGCGCGGGCAACTGTGCCGGCAACAGTGCTGGCAACAGCCCTGGCAACATTGCCGTAACGTGCGCTGCCTACGCTTCGCGCATGGACCGCCAGCAGGACTTCGTGCTGCGCACGCTGGAGGAACGCGACATCCGGTTCGTCCGGCTGTGGTTCACCGACGTGCTCGGGTTCCTCAAGTCGGTGGCCGTCGCCCCGGCCGAACTGGAGGGCGCGTTCGCCGAGGGCATCGGGTTCGACGGCTCGGCGATCGAGGGCTTCGCGCGGGTCTACGAGTCGGACATGGTGGCAAAGCCGGACCCGTCGACGTTCCAGGTGCTGCCGTGGGCGAACCCGGACGGCCAGCACTACTCGGCACGGATGTTCTGCGACATCACGATGCCGGACGGCTCGCCGTCGTGGGCCGACCCGCGGCACGTGCTGCGCCGGGCGCTGTCGCGTGCGGCCGAGGCCGGGTTCACCTGCTACGTGCACCCGGAGATCGAGTTCTTCCTGCTGCGCAACCTGCCGGTCGACGGCTCCGAGCCGGAGCCGGCCGACACCGGCGGCTACTTCGACCAGGCCTCGCACGACGCCGCGCCGCACTTCCGGCGCCGGGCGATCGAGGCGCTGGAGGCGATCGGGATCTCGGTGGAGTTCTCCCACCACGAGGGCGCGCCGGGCCAGCAGGAGATCGACCTGCGCTACGCCGACGCGCTGACCATGGCCGACAACGTCATGACGTTCCGGTACGTGATCAAGGAGGTGGCGCTGACCCAGGGCGTGTACGCCTCGTTCATGCCCAAGCCGTTCGTCGACCAGCCCGGCTCGGCGATGCACACCCACATCAGCCTGTTCGAGGGCGACCGCAACGCGTTCTTCCACGCCGACGACCCGTACGAGCTGTCCAAGGTCGGCAAGGCGTTCGTGGCGGGCGTCCTGCGGCACGCCGGCGAGATCACGGCGGTGACCAACCAGTGGGTCAACTCATACAAGCGGCTCATCGTCGGCGGCGAGGCGCCGACGTCGGTGTGCTGGGGCCACGCGAACCGGTCGGCCCTGGTCAGGGTGCCGATGTACTCGCCGGGCAAGGCGTCCTCGCGCCGGGTGGAGATCCGCACCATCGACTCGGCGTGCAACCCGTACCTGACCTACGCGCTCGTGCTCGCGGCCGGGCTCAAGGGCATCAGCGAGAGCTACGAGCTCCCGCCGCCGGCCGAGGACGACGTGTGGTCGCTGACCGAGCCCGAGCGCAGGGCCGCCGGCTACGCCGCCCTGCCGCAGAGCCTCAACGAGGCGCTCGGGCAGATGGAGCGCTCCGAACTGGTCGCCGAGACCCTCGGCGAGCACGTCTTCGACTTCTTCCTGCGCAACAAGCGTGCGGAGTGGGAGGCCTACCGCAGCCTCGTCACGCCGTACGAGCTCAAGACCTACCTCGCCGTGCTGTGAACCCTGTCAGCCTGCCGGCCGCGTAATCCGCTGGACGGCGCCGGATCGGGAGCGTCACCGTTGGTCATGGAGATTCGCCGACACGACGACGTGGCGAGCTTCGCGGAGCTGGCCATGCCGATGCTGCAGGCCGACCCGGTCCGGCACACCGTGGCGGTCACCGTGCTCGCCTCGCGCCTGCGGGCCGGCTCGGCCAGGGCCGACCTGACCCACCTGATCACCGTGCACGAGAACGGGCAGCTGGCCGGCGCCGCGCTCCAGGCCAGGAGCTGGTCCATGATCGTCAGTGCGCTGCCGGCCAGGTACGCGTCTGCGGTCGCCGACGCGCTCGCCACACACGGCCCCGAGCCGGCCGGGGCGTCCGGCCCCCGACCGCGAGCGGACCCGTTCGCCGACGCCTGGCAGGCGCGCACCGGGCAGGGCCGCCGCGGCGAGATGGCCCAGCGGCTGTTCGCGCTCGGCACGCTCACCCCGCCCGCCGGCGTTCCCGGCGCGGCGCGGGTGGCCACGCTCGACGACGTGACGCTGCTCGCCGGGTGGTCCGACGACTTCGCCGAGGCCGCGCTGCCGCCACAGTGGCCGCGGGCGAGCGCCGAGGACATCGCGCGGATGATGGACGGGGGCTACTGCAACGTGCTGTGGGAGCTGGACGGCGAGCCGGTCGCGATGGCGGCGACCAGGGCACCGACCGCGGCCATGTCCCGGATCGGCCCGGTCTGGACGCCGCCCCGGCACCGCAACCGCGGGTTCGGGTCGGCCGTGACGGCGGCCGCGGCGCGGTGGGCGCTTGACGCCGGCGCCGAGCACGTCGTGCTGTTCACCGACCTGGCCAACCCGGTGTCCAACGCGATCTACCCGAGGATCGGTTTCCGGCCGCTGTTCGACGCCGTGGAGCTGTCCTTCGCCCGGTGACGCGTAGCCTGCCGACGTGGCTGACGGGATCGTCGACGGCCCCACCGGGCAGCGGGCTGCGCCGTCGCCGGCCCGCCTCGGGCTGACCGGGCAGCGCGCCGAGCAGGAGCTGCGCCGGCTCGGCTGGTGGTCGGCCGCCGGGCCGCAGGAGCACGACGAACCGCTGCTGTGGGCGCTGTCGCGGGCGCCGGACCCGGACCTGGCGCTGCGTGCGCTGAGCCGGCTGCGGGAGGCACCGGACTGGCCGCAACTCGACGAGGCGCTGCGCACCGACGTCGACCTGCGCGGCCGGCTGTTCGGCGTGCTGGGCTCGTCGACCGCGCTCGGTGACCACCTCGTGGCCGAAGCGCAGCGGTGGCGCCAGCTCACCGCGGAGCCGGCGACAGACAGCGCCACTGACTACGGGTCGAGGCTCCTCGCCGCGGTCGAAGCGACCGACGGGCGGGCCGGGCTGACCGGGGTGGCCGCGGTCCGCGCGCTCCGCGCCGCCTACCTCGACCTGCTCGGCCAGCTCGCCGCCGCCGACCTGGCCGCCGTGGTCGAGCCGTCGCTTCCGGTGTACGAGCCGTCGGCGATCGGCGTGCGGCTCTCCGAACTGGCCGACGCCGCCCTGAGCGCCGCGCTCGCGGTCGCCGTGGCCGAGGTGGACGCCGGGTCGGACGTGCCGCTCGCGGTGATCGCGATGGGCAAGTGCGGCGGCCGGGAGCTGAACTACGTCAGCGACGTCGACGTGATCTTCGCGGCGCCCGACTCGGCGACCGAGGCCGAGCTCGCCGTCGCGACCAGGGTCGCCTCGGCGACGATGCGGGTGGCCGGGGCGGCGTGCTTCGAGGTCGACGCGGCGCTGCGGCCGGAGGGCCGGTCCGGCGCGCTGGTGCGCACCGTCGAGTCGCACCGCGACTACTACCGCCGGTGGGCCCGAACCTGGGAGTTCCAGGCGTTGCTCAAGGCGCGCCCGGCCGCGGGCGACGCCGACGCCGGGCAGTCCTATGTGGACGCCGTGATGCCGATGGTGTGGGCCGCGGCCGACCGCGAGGACTTCGTCGGCGACGTGCAGGCCATGCGCCGCAGGGTCGAGGAGCGGGTGCCGCCCGACCGGCTCGACCGCGAGCTCAAGCTCGGCCGCGGCGGCCTGCGGGATGTCGAGTTCGCCGTGCAACTGCTGCAACTGGTGCACGGCCGGAGCGACGAATCGCTCCGCGTCGGGTCCACATTGGACGCTCTGCAGGCGTTGGGGCGCGGCGGTTTCGTCGGCCGGGAGGATTCGGCGAACCTGGCGGCCTCGTACCAGTTCCTGCGCCTGATCGAGCATCGCCTTCAACTGCAGCGGCTGCGGCGAACGCACCTGCTGCCGCCCGATTCGGACACCGCGAACCTGCGCTGGCTGGCCAGGGCGGCCGGGATCAGCTCGGACAGCCGCCGCGACGCCGTCGAGGCGCTGCGGGCCGAGGTGCGGCGAAACGCCCACCGGGTGCGGCGCATCCACGAGAAGCTGTTCTACCGGCCGCTGCTGGAGGCGGTGGCCAAGGTGCCGGCGTCGGCGCTTCGGCTCACGCCGGAGGCGGCGCGGGCCCGGCTGGCGGCCCTTGGCTACCTGTCACCGGACGGGGCGCTTCGCCACCTGCAGGCGCTCACCAGCGGGGTCAGCCGGCGGGCGGCGATCCAGACAGCGCTGCTGCCGGTCCTGCTGGACATGCTGGCCGACACGCCCGACCCGGACCGCGGGCTGCTGGCCTATCGCCAGGTGTCCGAGGCGCTCGCGACCACCCCGTGGTACCTGCGGCTGCTGCGCGACGAGGGCGCCGTCGCCGAGCGGCTGATGATGCTGCTCGGCATCTCGAAGTACGTGCCCGACCTGCTCGTGCGCGCGGCAGAGGTGCTGCGGCTGCTCGGCGACGACGAGGCGCTCACCAGGGACGGCTACAGCTCGCTGCACGGCGCGGCGCTGCGCCACGGCGACGCGCTCGCCGCGGTCGCCACCGCCCGGTCGCTTCGCCGCCACGAGCTGCTTCGCATCGCCTGCGCCGACCTGCTCGGCCTTACCGAGGTGCGCCAGGTGTGCGCGAGCCTGTCCGGCGTCTGGGTCGCGGTGCTGGCCGCGACGCTCGACCTCGGCTGCCGGATCGAGGCCGCCCGCCGTGGCAGCACTCCGGCGGCGGTTGCCGTGATCGGCATGGGGCGCCTGGGCGGCGCCGAGCTCGGCTACGGCTCGGACGCCGACGTGATGTTCGTCTGCGAGCCGGTCGCCGGCGCGAGCGAGCACGACGCCGTGCGGTTCGCCACCGCCGTCGTGGAGTCGGTGCGCGGTTGGCTCGCCGCGCCGAGCCTTGACCCGGCGCTGCAGGTCGACGCGGACCTCCGCCCGGAGGGCCGCAACGGCCCGCTGGTGCGCACGCTGGGCTCCTACCGCGCCTACTACGAGCAGTGGGCCCACGTGTGGGAGGCGCAGGCGCTGCTGCGGGCCTCGTTCGTGGCCGGGGACGCCGACCTGGGGCGGCGGTTCCTGGAGATGATCGACCCGGTGCGCTACCCGGAGGGTGGGCTGGATGCCGCGAAGATCACCGAGATCCGCCGGATCAAGGCGCGCGTCGACGCCGAGCGGCTGCCGCGTGGCGCCGATCCGCACACGCACACCAAGCTCGGCCGCGGCGGCCTCGCCGACGTCGAGTGGACCCTGCAGCTGCTGCAGCTGCGGCACGGCTTCGAGCTGCCGTCGCTGCGCACGACGTCCACTGTGGACGGTCTGCGGGCGGCTACGGCGGCCGGCCTGCTGCCGGAGGCCGACGCCACGGCGCTGGAGACCGCCTGGGTCACTGCCACTCGCGCGCGCAACGCCTCGACCCTGGTCCGTGGCAAGCCCACCGACCAGCTGCCGCGCAGCGGTCGCGAGCTGGCGGCGTTGGCCCGAGCCCTCGGCTACCCACCCGGCGCCGACCCCGGCGAGGCCGTCGACCACTACCGCCGCGCCACCCGCCGCGCCCGCGCCGTCGTAGAACGCACCTTCTACTAACCCGCCCCTTTCGGAAGTCGATCACGATGTTGCCCTTCTGAATCGATTCGCAAGGGCAACCACTTCTTGATCAACTTTCGGTGGGTGGGCGGGAGGTGTGGGGTGGAGGGGTGAAGGCGATTGCTCTGGACGAGTTCGGTGGGCCCGAGGTCCTGTCGCTGCGGGAGGTGCCCGACCCGGTCGTCGGGCCCGACTACGTGCTGGTGCAGGTGCGGGCCGCCGGTGTGAACCCGGTCGATTTCAAGATCCGCAGGGGTTTCCTGCGAGGGGCGTTCCCGCACCACACGCCTCTGATCCCGGGCTGGGAGGTCGCTGGCGTGGTGGCCGCGGCCGGCCCGGCCGTCACCCGGTTCGCAGAGGGCGACGAGGTGTACGGCTACATCCGCAAGGACCACGTGCAGAACGGCGGTTACGCCGAGCTGGTGGCCGCCGCCGACCGGATGCTGGCGCGCAAGCCGGCCGCGCTGTCGTTCGAGGAGGCCGGCGCGCTGCCGCTGGCCGGGTTGACCGCGTTGCAGTGCCTGCACGCGGCGCGCACCGGCCAGGGTGACGTGGTGCTCGTGCACGCGGCGGCCGGCGGCGTCGGGCACCTGGCCGTGCAGCTGGCCAGGCAGCTCGGCGCGGCGAGGGTGATCGGCACAGCCAGCGAACGCAACCACGAGTTCGTCCGCTCGCTCGGCGCCGAGCCGGTCAGCTACGGCGATGGTCTCGTCGAGCGGGTTACCCAGGTGGCGGGCGGTGAAGGCAAGGTCGACGTCGCGCTCGACTTCGTGCCGACGAGCAGCGAGGCGATCGACGCGTCGGTGCGGCTGGTTCGGGATCCGGCGCGGCTGGTGTCGATCGGCGACGCGGCGCGCGTCCGGGAGCTGGGCGGGCGCTACGTGTTCGTGCGCGCTGACCCGGACCAGTTGGCGTGGCTGGCGCAGCTGGCCGACGCCGGGTCGTTGCGCGTCGAGCTGCAGCGCACGTTCCCGCTCGAGGCGGCCGGCGATGCGCACCGGCTGCTGGAGAGCGGCCACGTTCGCGGCAAGCTCGCGCTCACCGTGTGAATCCCGTCGCGGTGAATCACGTCGCGGTGAATCAGTAGTCGGTGCCGGCCACGAAGCTGCGGTTGGCCATGGGATCTGGGGTGACCTTGACCGGCCGCATCATCTCGTTGTCCTCGTGATCGACGATGTGGCAGTGCCAGACGAACCCGTGGCCGCCGGCGTCCGGGTCGAACGGATAGGACCCGCGCGCACCGGCCGGGGTGTCGGTCGGGGCGTACCGGACGACCATCCGGGTCACCTGACCTGGATACATGGTGATGGTGTCCTTCCAGCCGGCCTCGTTGGCATCCGGAACCTTCGCCGTACCTTGCAGGAACGGGGTGACGTCGGGGTTGCCGCCAGAGGCCCGCGGGTTGCCGGTGTGGTAGTCCAGCGGCGGCCCGTAGCCGGGCAGGTAGCCGCCGGGCGACCCCGGCTGTGCGGGGAATGCCCCGTCGTAGGTGTCGAGATACCGGGCGACGTTGAACGCCTGGCGGTTGAGCAGCTGCACCTGGGTCAGGTGCGTGTGGATCGGGTGCGCGTCGGCGGTCAGGTTGACGATCTCCCACAGCTCCGTGCCGCCCTCAGCGGGCAGCTCCGAGAAGCCCTCGGTCACTCCGCCGACGGTCACCGGGGTGAAGTCGGCCCGGATTGTGCCGTCGCCTGATCGGCCGCTCCACTTGGTGTTGTTGACCAGCAGCTCCAGCGGACCGCCGGCCCCGATGACCTCGTTGAGGGTCAGCTGCCGGATGCGGTCGGCAGTGATGCCGGCGGCGAGGGTGCCGCTGGCCGGGTTGACCAGGCGGACCATCGGCGGTCGCAGCGGGATCCCCGACGCCGGGTCGTAGCTGGCGTCGGCGACCGCCGTCGCCGCCACCCGGAACTGGACGATGCGGCCGATGGTGGCGCCGGCCGGCGGCACTCCGTTGGGGAACGGGTGCCGACCGACGTTGCGCAGCAGCAGGGTCTGTCCGCCGTACCCGGCGAAGTCGATGATCAGGTCGGCCCGCTCACCGGGCAGGATCACCAACCGCTGTAGCTGCCCCTTGGGCGCGTTCGGGTCGATCCGGACCGGTGCATCGAGGAATCCGCCGTCGGTCCCGATCTGCCACAGCGGCGGTCCGTTCACCTTGGTCACCGGGTTGGTGATGAACAGCTCGTACGCGCGGGCGTTCGAGCCGTTGATGAGCAGGAAGCGGTACCGCCTCGGCTCGACGTCCAGGTACGGCCAGACCTTGCCGTTGACCGCGATCGAGTCGCCTTCGAACTCCGGTACCCAGAACGGGTGCTCGGGGTTGATACCCGCGCTCGGGAAGAACAGCTGCCCGTCGGTGTCGAACGACCGGTCCTGGATCACCAGCGGTACCAGGTAGTCGATCGGCCCGGCCGCACCCTGCCGCAGCCCCACCGGATGCAGCCCGGTCGGCAGCTGAAGGTGTGGGTCGATCAGGGGGTAGGCGCCGGCCAGCCCGGCGTAGACGTTGAGGCGCGTGCCGCCTAGGACGTGGTCGTGGAACCACAGCGGCGCCGCCTCCTGGGTGTTCGGGTAGCGGTAGACGGCGGCGTTGCCACCGCCGCCGGGCCCCGCGTAGAAGGCGTGGCCGTGGTAGCCGCCCTCGCCGGTGAACCACGAGTCCGGGCCACCGTCGAGCACCGGCGGGACCTCGCCGCCGTGCAGGTGCGGCACGGCCGGAACGGGCCCGGCGTAGTTGGCGGTGCTGTGCCCGTCACCGAGCGGGTCGGCCCAGTGCAGCGTCTGGTCGCTGCCGTTGACCCACACCGGCACCCGGGTGCCCTCTACGCGGCCCAGGTCGTTGACCCAGCGGATCTGGGTGGGCACGCCGCGCGTGGCGACGATGATCGGACCGGTGAAGGTGTCGAGCGGTTCAATGGTCGAGACCTCGCCGACTGTGTAGCCGTATACCCAGGTCCCGGCCGTGGAGACCGTTCCAGGAGGCAGGACGTTCGCGCGGAACTCTCGCATGTGCACCGCGATTTCCTCGGTACCGGCGAGCAGCGTCGGAATCGTTCCGCCGGACACGCTCAGCACGGGCAGAGCGTGCCGGAACTGCGGAATGGCGGCGCCGGGAAGTTGTGTCTGTTCGACTGCGGCGAACGCTCGGGTTGGGAACCGAGTGGGCAGTAGGCCGGCGATTCCAACCGCGGCCCCTGCTTGCATGAGCTGTCTTCTTGTGATCGACATGATGCCCTCCGACGTCCGGCGGCGCTTCCCCGGCGCAGCGGTTCCCACAGTCTGACCTCGCCTCTGCGGCCACCGAACGGCCATCGGTCCCTGAGGGCCGGGACCAAGGTCGCCCGCTCCGGGCGGGCACGCCGACGCGCGCTGGCTGCTGAAAGGCGGCTACCTTCGCGGCAAGCTCGCGCTCACCGTGTGAGGTCCAGCGGGCGGCGCAGGTCCAGCTCGACGCACCGGCCGGCGCGGCCCGGCGGCGACCACGCGCCGAGCGAGGAGTAGACGACGCCGTCACGGCGCTCCAGGTAGCAGATCAGGTTGAGCGGCCAGCCGGTGCGGCCGAACAGGTGGGTGTCCATCGGCGTGGGCCGGTGGCTGATCCGCAGGCCGCGCTCGGCCGGCGGCCCGATCGTGTGCCAGTCCGGGTGCAGGTGGATCGAGCCGAGCAGTTCGAGGCCGTCGGCCTCGGCGGCCCGGTGCGCCTGTAGCACGTCGGCGCCGTCGGCCCAGAAACCACGGCGCTTGTTGGCGTACGCCGAGCCGAAGCACGGCACGATCCGCTCGACGAACTCGGCCTCGACGTCCGGGTCGTCGTCGCGGATGTTGCCCGCGAACTGCAGCCGGCGAACGTGCATCACCTCGGCGGACCGCTCACCGACCAGCAGCGCGAAGCAGCGCGGCGGATCGGCCGGTGTGCACGACTCGTACTCCTCCAGCGCCGCGTCGAGGAACGGGCGCAGCACGCCGGCGTCGATCAGCACGTCGGGCCGGGCCGCGGCACGGGGTTCGAGCTGGGCGGCGAGGTGCAGAGGGACCTTGTCGTCGAACTGCGCGGCGCGCCGCGGCGACCATCCGTAGAACCCCTGCCCGGTCTTGCGGCCGAGGTGCCCGGCGTCGACCTTGGTGGCCAGCACCTCGGGTACCGGCCGGCCCTGCGCGCGCAGCACGGCCACCATGATGTCCAGACCACCCAGGTCGAGCCGGTCGAACACTCCGGTGACGCCGAGCCGGCGCCCGATGCCGAGGGTGATCACCTTGTCCACCGTTTCCGGATCGGCCAGCCCCTCGGACACCAGCCTGATCGCCTCGCCGACCATCGCGGTCTGCAGCCGCGGACCGACCGTCGCCCCGGCGTCGACGGTGAACAGCACCGGCGACTTGCCGACGTCGCTGAGCAGCCGGCATGCCTGGTCGGTCGCCTCGGTACTGGTGTGCTCGCCGGCTACGACATCGACCAGCGGCACCAGGTGCGCCGGCAGGTAGTAGTGGGTTGCCAGCACCCGCTGCGGATGCCGGCACCCGTCCGCGATCGCCGAGACCGGCAGCGACGTCGTGTTCGTGGCGAGCAGCACGTCGGCCGGCGCCTGCTTGTCCAGCTCGGCGAACACCTCGCGCTTGATCGCGAGGTCCTCCGGGACCGATTCGACGATGTGGTCGCAACTGTGGGCAACCTCGTCGATCGACGTTGTCACACCGACCCGGCGCAGCGCCGCCGTGGCCTGCTCGGTGCCGAGCAGTCCGGCGTCGACCATCAGTTCCAGGTCCCGCCGGATCCGCTCCAGCGCGGTTGAGCCGGCGTCCTCCGACCTGGCCAGCACCACCACCTCGCGGCCGGACACTGCGAAGTCCACCGCGATACCGGTCCCCATCGCGCCGCTGCCGACCATCCCGACCCTGTGCACGACTTCGCGAATCATGGCCCGGTCTTCACTCCTTCGGGTGACAAGACCGGACGACGCTAGCAGCAATGCGTAGTTAAGTGAGGAGGTTCCGCAGCCGTTCGAGGCCGTCGTAGACGTCTACGAAGCGGGTGTACGGCGCGGCCAGGCCCAGGCGGATCCGGTCGGGGCCGCGGAAGTCGGCGATCACCTGCTGCCTGGCGGCGAGCTCGTCGGTGATGGCCTCGGCGTTCGGGTGACGCAGGCACACGTGCGAGCCGCGCCGCTTCGGATCCCTGGGCGAGACGAGCTGGAAGCCAAGCGGCGCCAGCCACTCGTCGGACAGCTGCACCGCGAGCTCGGTCAGCGCGATGTTCTTGGCGCGGATCCGATCGAGGCCGATGGCGTCGAGCACGTCGACGGCGCCGGCGACGGCGGCGAGCTGCAGGATCGGTGGCGTGCCGGCCAGGAACCTGCGGACATCGCGCTCGGGGTCGTACGCGCGATGCATCGCGAACTGGTCGTGCTGGCCGAACCAGCCCTGGATCGGCGTGCGCAGGCGATCCTGGAGCTCGTTGCGCACGTAGAGGAACGCCGGCGCGCCCGGGCCGCCGTTGACGTACTTGTAGGTGCACCCGACCGCGAGCTGCACACCGTCGCGGTCCAGCTCGACCGGCAGCGCGCCGACGCTGTGCGACAGGTCCCACAGCACAGGTACCCCAGCGGACATCCCAACGGACGCGGTGATCGCGCGCAGATCCGCGACCGCCGCCGACCGGTACCCGACGTGCGAGAGCACCAGCAGCGCCACGTCCGCGCCGGCGCACGCCCGCTCGACGTCGTCGACCGTCGGCCCCTCGACCTCGTCGGCCTCGATCATCCGCAGGACCAGCCGCCGGCTTGCGGCCAGTCCCTCCAGCACGTACCGGTCGGTCGGGAAGTTCCCGGCGTCGGTGACGATCGCCTTGGCGCCTGCCGGGCTCAGCGCGTCGAGCGCCGCCGACGCCAGCTTGAACAGGTTGACCGTCGTCGAGTCGCAGACCAGCATCTGCCCGGCCGCGGCGCCGAGCGCCACCCCGCCAAGCCGGTCGCCGACCTGCCTCGGCAGGTCGAGCCAGCCGTCCCAGCCGCCGACAAGCCGCTCGGCCCACTCGTCGATCGACCCGCGCAGCCGGTCCAGGCCGTCGCGCGGCATCCGTCCGAGCGAGTTGCCGTCCAGGTAGATCGTCTCCGCCGGCTCGTCGAAGACGAACCGCTCCCGGAACCTGGCCACCGGGTCGGTGGCGTCCAGCGCCTCGGCACGCGTCCGCTCCACCACGTCTCCAGCTTCGCATCGCCTCGGGCGCGGCCGCCAACGCACCTCCGCCATGATCAATTCTACTTAGGCTTGCCAATAGGCCTGACGACGTATTGGATGCAAACGTCTGGAGCATTGTGTCGGTGAGATCGGGTCTATCGGTACTCGCATAGTCTGTGGAACGCTGTGAGTACGAGTTCGCCGCTTGTCTTGTCGTGTCTTGTCCCACCCGCCGTCACTGTTCGATTCAGTTCACCGCCCAGCACGACTCCCGAGCCAGGAACACCGGGGGCCCACTTCGTGATCATCACTGCTCTCGACGCGCTGTGGTCACGGGCTATTGCTTACCCGGAGGCCAGGTGACCGGGGCTGCTCCGCACCCCACCGTGTTCGGCACCGTGCGGACACTGCCGAATACCGCACGGATGCTCATCTTCGGCGTGTTCGTCAACAACCTCGTCCGGTTCCTCAACGCGTTCCTGGTTCTCTTCCTGGTCCACCGCGGGTTCTCTACCTGGCACGCCGGCATCGCGCTGGCCGCACTGCTGGTAGGCCGGGTGTTCGGCACGGCGGTGGGCGGCGCCATCGCCGACCGCATCGGCTACCGCTGGACGATCATCGCGTCGATGACGGTCGGGGCCGCGCTCATCGTCGTTCTGGTGCACGTGCCGGATCCGTGGACGGCCGTGCTCGTCGCTGGATTGACCGGCCTTTCGGTGCAGGCGTACGTGCCGGCGGCGCAGGCATGGATCGTCGAGCTGATCGAGCGCCGCCAGCAGGTGATGGTGTTCGCGCTTATCCGGCTCGCATTCAATATCGGTGCGACGCTCGGTCCGTTGCTGGCCGCGGTTCTCATTGCGTACTCATACGACTTGTTGTTCTATGCCGATGCGGCGGCTTCGCTCGCATTCGCGTTGGTGGCGCTCCTGATGCTGCCACCGGACCGGCGAGCGTCGGCGGCTGTGTCGTCATCGGAGTCTTCTGAGCCATCGGGGTCTCCAGGGCCGTCGGGGTCTTCGGGGCCGTCGGGGTCTTCGGGGCCTTCGGGGCCTTCGGAACGCTCGGACCGGGGGAGCCGCGCGGCCGGCGGGTATCGCGAGGTGTTGGCCGACAAGAGGTTCATGCTGTTCGCGGCGGCGCTGTTTCTCACGGCCGTCGCCTACATCCAGATGTCCGCAGCGCTGCCGCTGTTCGTCACCGGCACCGGCCACTCCGAGCGGACCTACGCGCTGCTGCTCGCGGTCAACGGCCTCGTCGTGATCGCCCTCGAGCTGTTCCTTTCCAAGTGGACCCAGCGACTGCCGGTCGGCGTGCCGATGACCGCCGGGATGATCCTGCTCGGAGCGGGATACCTGATCTACCTCGGCCCGAACGCGGTGTCGGTGCTCGTGATCGCCACCGTGGTGTGGACCCTGGGCGAGGTGATCGCGGCGCCCTCGCTGCTCGCCTATCCCGGCATGATCGCCCCCGAGCACCTTCGGGGCCGCTACATCGCCGCCGCCACCACCCCGCAGCAGGCCGGCTACGCCATCGGCCCCATCCTCGGTGTCGCCGCCTGGCAGCTCTGGGGCTCCACCGTGTGGGCCCTTGCCGCCGCGTGCGTCGGCCTCTCCGCCGTCCTCGTCGCCGCCGGCGTGGGCCTGCGCCGCGACCCGGCCCACGCCTCGCCGGACGCAGACGCCCCCCGCACCGCTACCGCCGACCCCAGCAACGCCTCCCAGGCCACGTCCGAGGACAAGCACTGAGCCGTCGCGGCGCGCCAGGCATCCGGTAGCTGTGGTTCCGCTCCAGCGAGGCTTCCCGCAAAGGCATGCCGGCGAGGCGCCGGGAGACCGTGGACAGAGGCACCTAGACTGCCCCGGATGACCCAGCCGGACGTGCGAGCCACCGGGGCCGTCGAGGCGGCCCAGGAGCCGGTCGGGCTGGTGGCCGGCACGGTGGTGGCGAGCCCGTTGACGTTCAGCGTAGGGGTGGCGCCGGACCAGTTCCTGCAGCTCGACGACGTTGTGGTGACCGAGCGGCTGCTGCCGGACGGGACCCCGGTGCAGATCGCGGGCGTGGTGACCAACGTGGAGGCCGGGCACGAAGGCGCCCGGTTCGCCTCGGACGTGTTCCTGATCGAGCAGGGCGCGCTGCCGGCGGAGGTGAGCGAGGTCGCCGAGGTGACGGTGACCAGGGTCGAGCCGGAGGTCTACGTACCGCCGCGGCCCGGCACGCCGGTGTACAAGGCGCGTGGCAAGGCACGCGAGGGCGCGCTGTACTTCGACACGATGGGGGAGCAGACGGTCCCGGTCGGGCTGGGCCGCGACGGCGAACCGGTGTTCGTCAATTTCGAGTTCGTGGACGGCACCAGGGGCGCGCACGTGTCGATCTCCGGCGTGTCCGGGATCGCGACGAAGACCTCGTTCGCCACGTTCCTGCTGCACTCGATCTTCAACTGCGGCGTGCTGCGCGGCGAGGCGCACAACACCAAGGCGCTGATCTTCAGCGTGAAGGGCGAGGACCTGCTGTTCCTCGACTACGCCAACGCCAGGCTGACCGAGAAGCAGCGCCGGCGTTACGCCCAGCTCGACCTGCCAGCGCACCCGTTCGGCAACGTGCAGGTCTTCGCCCCGCCGCGGCCGGGCGACCAGTCGGGTACGCCCGACGTGCGGGCGAGGGACAAGGCGGTCAGCCCGTTCTTCTGGACGCTCGTGGAGTTCTGCGAACAGGAGCTGATGCCGTTCGTGTTCGCCGACGGCGAGGACGAGCGCAGCCAGTACACGATGCTGATCGGCCAGGTCGCGGCCAGGCTCAAGCGCGAGCACATCAAGGTCGGCACCGACGGGGCGATCAAGCTCGACGGCGAGCACGGCCGGGTCATCCGCACGTTCGGGCAGCTCGTGGACCTGCTCGAGGCCGAGCTGACCGAGGACGACACGCGTGGCCGGTGGGTCGCCGGCAGCACGTCGATGGGCAGCGTGAACGCGTTCCTTCGGCGGCTGCGCTCGGCCGTGCGGCCGCTGCAGACGCTCGTGCGCGGCGACCTCGCCTTGAACGCGGCCGGCGACCGGTCGCTGACCACCGGCAAGGCCCAGGTCACGGTCGTCGACCTGCACAACCTGCCGGACCGGGCGCAGCGGTTCGTGGTCGGCGTGACGTTGCGCCAGGAGTTCCGCCGCAAGGAGCAGCAGGGGACCGCCCGGCCACTGATGTTCGTCGTGCTCGACGAGCTGAACAAGTACGCCCCGCGCGACGGCGACAGCCCGATCAAGCAGATCCTGCTCGACGTCGCCGAGCGCGGCCGGTCGCTCGGCGTCATCCTGATCGGCGCGCAGCAGACGGCCAGCGAGGTCGAGCGGCGCATCGTGGCGAACTGCTCGATCCGGGTGGCCGGGCGCCTCGACTCGGCCGAGGCGGCCAGGCCCGAATACGGCTACCTGCCGCCCGTGCTGCGGCAGCGCGCAACGCTGGCCAAGCCGGGGACGATGTTCGTCTCGCAGCCCGACATCCCGGTGCCACTGGCCGTCGAGTTCCCGTTCCCGGCGTGGGCGACCAGGCCAGCCGAGAAGGGGCCATGGGCCGGGGTGGACACCGGACCGGCGGCGCCGGCCGACCCGTTCGCCGGCATCCCGGGGGCCGACGACCCGCCGCCGTTCTGACAGGGGGAGCCGCTTGAAGATCCTGCACACGGCCGACTGGCACGTCGGCAAGGTCCTCAAGAACCAGCCGCGGCTCGACGAGCAGAAGGCGGTCCTGGCCGATCTGGTCCGCATCGCCGATGCCGAGGACGTCGACGTGGTGATCGTCGCGGGGGACCTGTTCGAGACGTCGTCGCCGTCGCCGCAGGCGCAGAGCGTGGTGATGGGCACGCTGCTGCAGCTGTCGGCGCAGGGCCGGCAGGTGATCGCGTTGGCCGGCAACCACGACAACGCCGAGCTGGTCGACAAGGTCTATGGCCCGGTACTGCGCCGGCTGGACGTGCACGTCATCGGCCGCCCCAAGAGCCCGGCCAACGGCGGCACGGTCACCGTCACCACGCGAAACCGCGAGCGGGCCAACGTCGCGGTGCTGCCGTTCGTGTCCTACCGGTTCGCCGTGCGCGCCGCCGAGGCCGTGCTGCACGACGCCGCGCAGCACACTCTGGACTACGCCAGCCACGTGCGGCGCATCGTCGAGGCGCTGACGGCCGGGTTCACCCCAGATGACGTCAACGTCGTGACCACCCACGGCACCGTGCTCGGCGGCCGACGCGGCGGTGGCGAGCGGGAGGCGCAGACGCTGCTCGGGTACGAGCTGCCGACTCAGGTGTTCCCGGCGTCGGCACACTACGCCGCGCTCGGGCACCTGCACCGCTACCAGGAGATCGACGGCCCGTGCCCGATCGCCTACTCGGGCTCGCCGCTCGCGCTGGACTTCGGCGAGGAGGGCAACGAGCCGGTCGCCCTCGTGGTCACCGTGACGCCGCAGCGCCGGGCGCACGTTCGGCCGGTGCCGGTGCGCGGCGGGCGGCCACTGCGAACGGTGCGCGGAACGCTCGACCAGGTGATCGTGGAGGGCGCCGAGGCGGGCGACGCGTTCCTGCGGGTCGTGCTCACCCAGCAAGCCAGCGCCGGGCTCGGCGAGCTGGTGCGCGAGCAGCTGCCGAACGCGATCGACGTGCAGATCGCCGAGGAGTTCCGGCCGAGGCGAACGGTCGGCGACGAGCGGCGCAGCCGGCTCGACCGATCGCCGGTCGAGCTGTTCGGCGAGTTCCTGACCGATCACGCAGTGGCCGACCAGCGGGTCGCCGCGATGTTCGCCGAGCTCATGGACGAGGTGACCGGATGAGGCCGCTGCGGCTGATGATGGACGGCTTCGGCAGCTACCGTGAGCGCACCGAGGTCGACTTCTCCGACGTCAACTTCTTCGTCCTTACCGGGCCGACCGGCGCCGGCAAGAGCACGGTGATCGACGCCCTGTGCTTCGCGCTGTACGGCACGGTTCCCCGCTGGGGCAAAGGAAACGTGATTCGCAACGCCCTGGCGCCGTCGGCGACGGCGTGCCGGGTGTGCCTGGTGTTCGAGGCTGCCGGCGGCCGGTATGCCGCGGCGCGGGTGCTGCGCCGCGACGCCCGGGGCAACGTGCACACCAAGGAGGCCAGGCTCGACCGCCTCGGCGACACCCTGCCGCTGGACGCCGAGCTCGAGAAGATCCTCGAGGACGTGGTGGAGTCGCAGGTCGAGGGCCCGGACCAGGTCACGGCGGCGGTCACCGAACTGCTCGGCATCGGCTACGAGCACTTCACCCAGTGCGTGCTGCTGCCGCAGGGCCGGTTCGCCGAGTTCCTGCACGCCAAGCCGGGGGAGCGGCAGGACCTGCTGATCGAGCTGCTGGCCTACGCGGTGTACGAGCAGGTGGGCCAGCGGGCCAGGGAGCGCGCCAAGATCGCCGCGAACGGACAGACCGCCACCCAGCGCCGGCTCGACGCCCTGGGCGAGGTCGCCGACGAGGACGTCGAGTCCGCGCGCGACCGGGTTGCGGCGCTCGACGCCCTGGTCCCGAAGGTCGACGCCGCCGTCGAGGCGATCGCCACCCTGCGCGAACAGTGGACGCGGGCCAACCAGCGGGCCACCGAGGCCCGAGACCAGGTCGCCGCGCTGGCGGCGCTGCGGACCCCGGACGGCGTGGCCGAGCTGGCCGAGCGGCTGGCCGGCGCCGACGAGCTGGCCGCGCGGCGAACCGCCGAGCTCGACCGGGCCGAGCTGGCGCACACCGACGCCGAGCGCGCCTGCGCCGGTCTGCCCGCCCTCGCCCAGCTGACCACCTGGTTGGACGCGCACACGAGGGCCACGGCGCTGCGGGCCGAGCTGGCCGCCCAGCGTGAGCGCTGCGCCGAGGCAGACGCCGCCGAAGCCGGCGCCGCCAAGCTGCACGGCGCCGCCGAGACGGCCGTCGCCGAGGCCGAGTCGGCGCTCGCTGCCGCCGAGCACGCCGACCGGGCCGCCGCGGTGGCCGCCGAGCTGCGGGTCGGCGAGCCGTGCCCGGTGTGCTGCCAGCAGGTCGAGTCGATGCCGCACCACGGCGAGCCGGCCGACCTCGACGCCGCCAGGGCCGCCGTCAAGGCCGCTCGATCCGAGGCCACCGACCTGCGCAAGCAGCTCGACACCGCGGGCCGGCAGGCCGCCGCCGCCCACAGCGCCGCCGGCCAGCTCGAACGCCGGCTCGCCGAGGCAGTCGAGGTCATCGAGGCGACCGAAGGCGCACCGTCCGCCGACGAGGTCGCCGAGTCGCTCGCCGCCAGGGAGCTCGCCGACGCCCAGCTGCGCGGGGCCACCGCCCGCGCCAGGACCGCCCGCGCCCAGGTCAACCTGGCTCAGCGCGAGCGGGAGTCGCTGCGGGCCGCAGAGCAGGCCGCCTGGTCGGCGCTGCGCTCGGCCAGGGACGGCTTCGTCGCCCTGCAGGCGCCGCCGGTCGACGGGCTCAACCTCGCCGCGGCCTGGCGGGCACTGCTGGACTGGGCCGGCGTGCGGCACGTGGAGCTGGCCTCGGTGGCGGCCGGCCTCGACGAGCAGGAGGCGTCGCTGCGGGCGCAGGGCCGGTCGGCCGCCGACGAGCTGCGCGCCCTGCTCGCCGCCCACGGCGTGCGGGCCGGCGACGACGTGAAGGCGGCTCCGGCGGCGCTGGCCGGGGCACTGGTCGGCGCCCAGCGCGATCTCGACGACCTGCTGGCCCGCCGCGAGCAGGCCGCCGAGCTGGCCGCGGAGATGGCCCGGCAACGGCAGGAGCACGAGGTCGCCGAGCTGCTCGGCCAGCTGCTGCGCTCGGACGGGTTCGAGCGCTGGCTGTGCGCGGAGGCGCTCGACTCGCTGGTGTTCGAGGCATCGCAGACGCTCATGCAGCTCTCCGGCGCGCAGTACGAGCTCGACCGCGGCGAGCGCAACGAGATCGTCGTGATCGACCACAACGACGCCGGCACCAGGCGTCCGGTCAGCACGCTGTCCGGCGGCGAGACGTTCCAGGCATCGCTCTCGCTGGCCCTGGCGCTGTCCAGCCAGGTGGTCGGCCTGTCCGCGGGCCGCCGCTCGCTCGACTCGATGTTCCTCGACGAGGGCTTCGGCACCCTCGACGAGTCCACTTTGGACACCGTCGCCGCGACCCTGGAGCAGCTCGCCGGCGACAGCGATCGCGTCATCGGTGTCGTCACCCACGTTCCGGCGCTGGCCGAACGCATCCCGGTGCAGTTCGCCGTCACCCGCGACGGCGCGTCCTCCCGGCTGCGCCGGCTCTGACATGTGATGGTGATGTTGTGACGGCAGTCCCGGACCTGCTCACCAGGTACACGGTCGACCCGTGGGATCCCAGCTACGGCGTCGCGTTCGGCGACGAGCCCGACGGCCGCGCCGCGTCGACCGCCCGGCTCGACCTCGACGTCGAGCTGCCGGCGCCGTCGTGGCGCCCGCTGTGGCCCTCCCGTGACGTGCTGGTGCCGGCCGCGGTGCTCTTCCTCGACGGTGTGCGGCGCATCGACGCCCGCGTCTGGGCGCACGGCTCGTCCGCCCAACCGGTGCCCGGTGTCGCCGCGTCGCTCGCCGCCGGCCTGGTGTGCTGCGACGGCACGGCACGCATCGTCGACGTCCGGGTCGACCGCAGCCTCTACACCGCCGACGCCATGGCCGGCCCGCTGGCCACCCGGCACGGCACGTACGCTCCGCGGCGCACCAGGCCCGGGCTGGAGGAGCTGTCGCTCGCCGTGCAGCGCCGCCTCGGCGAGCTCGAGGTCGAGCTCGCGCTGTCCTGGCGCTCCTGGACCGGCAGCGACGACGACCTGCTCGTCACCGACGGCCCCCTGCACGGTCGAGGCCACCTTCCCCGCACCGTCGGCTACGTCAAGACCCACGACAAGGCCTACCTGCAGGAACCGCAGGCCTCCGTGGTGTCCGCTCTGGAGCCCGGCCAACGCACCCCGGTCTTCGCCATGACCACCTCGTGGCGGCGCCATTCCTGGTACCTCAAGCTGCCGACGGCCGCCGCCTCCCCGTGGTCCGGCGTCGTGCGCCTCGAGTGCTCCGCCGACCTCGACCGCGACACCGTCCTCGACCTCGCCGACCTCACGGCCCTCGTCCTGCCGACGTTCGCCAGCACCCCGCACAAGGACCCCCGCGCCCCGCAGAACCTCGTCCCCATCGGCGGCCTGGAGCGCCAACTCCGCCACCGCCTCGGCGACGCCGGCGTCCTCTACCGCGCCCTGCGCTCCGCCACCACGACACGTTAGTTGCTCCGCGTTCACGGGCGCTTGACAACCACGACCGTCCCAAGTAGACAACTGAATGGTTATGGAACTAACTGGTTATGGAGGGTGCGGTGGAGTCGGCGGTACTCGATACGACCTTCGCGGCACTGGCCGACCCGACCAGGCGGGCGATCCTCGCCAGGCTGGCGCGCGGCGAGGCGACCGTGACGGAGCTGGCAGCGCCGTTCCGGATGAGCCAGCCGGCGATCTCCAAGCACCTCAAGGTGCTGGAGCGGGCCGGGCTGGTGTCCCGTGGCCGCGACGCCCAACGGCGGCCATGCCGGCTGCAGGCCCGGCCGCTGCGGGAGGCGACCGCCTGGCTGGAGAACTACCGCCAGTTCTGGGAGGAGCACTACGAGCGGCTCGACGCGCTGCTGGCCGACCTGCAGGCCACCGACCGAGAGGAATCATCGTGAACAGCCCCATGGGCGTCACGGTCGCCACCGGACCCGCCGCCAACCAGATCGTCCTGACCAGGGGGTTCGACGCGCCCCGGCCCCTGGTCTTCGACGCGCTCACCCGGCCGGAGCTGCTCAGGCGCTGGCACGGGGCGCGCGGCTGGAACCTGGTCGTCTGCGAGGTCGACCTGCGCGTCGACGGTGCCTGGCGGTTCGTCTCCGAGGGTCCGGACGGCGCCCGGATGGGTCACGGCGGCGTGTACCGGCTGGTCGACCGGCCACGGCGCCTCGTCCACACCGAGCGCTACGACGACCAGTGGTTTCCAGATGAGGCGCTGGTCGACGTGTCCTTCGACGAGGAAGCCGGCACGACGATCCTGACCACCACGCTCACCTTCCCGTCGCGGGAGGTTCGCGACCTCGTGCTCGCCTCGCCGATGGAGCGCGGAGTCACCGAGAGTTACGACCGGCTCGCCGCCGTTCTGGCGCCGGCCACCACCCGGAGGGATCTACCGACATGAACTGGACACTCGAGGTCGTCTGCGTGCCCGTCACCGACGTCGACCGCGCCAAGGCCTTCTACGCCGACCAGCTCGGCTTCGCCGTCGACCACGACACCACGATCAGCGAGCAGATGCGCATCGTGCAGCTCACCCCGCCAGGCTCAGGGTGCTCGGTCGTGATCGGCAAGGGCGTCGTGCAGATGCAGGCCGGCACGCTGCAAGGGCTGCAACTCGTCGTCAACGACGTCAGGGCCGCCCGCGCCGCGCTCGCCGAGCGAGACGTGAAGGTCTCCGAGGTCATGGCGTTCGCGCCCGAGGGCCAGCGCCCTGCCCAGGACGGCGACGACCTCAACAACATCGGCTTCTGCTACTTCAGCGACCCGGACGGCAACGGCTGGGCGGTGCAGCAGATCACCGCGCGGTCATGACGGTCGGCCGGGCGATCTCGCGGGACGGCACGCCGATCGGCTACCGGCGAAGTGGTCGCGGACCGGCGCTGGTGCTCGTCCACGGCACGACCGCCGACAGCACCAGGTGGGAGCGTGTGCTGCCGCTGCTCGAACCGCACGTCACGGTGTACGCGATGGACCGCCGCGGTCGCGGCCTGAGCGGCGACGGTGACGACTACTCCCTGGAGCTGGAGGCCGCCGACGTCGTCGCCGTGGTGGACGCGGTGGGGGCCGCCGGCGATGGCGGGCCGGTCGACGTGCTCGGCCACTCCTATGGCGCGCACTGCGTCCTGGAAGCGTTGCTGCTCACCGACCGGATTCGCCGGGCCGTGCTCTACGAGCCGGCGGTGTTCCCGATGATGCCGACCGAGCTGACCGACCGGCTGGCCGCGCTGCTGGCCGAGAATCGGCGTGAGGACGTCCTCACCACGCTGTTGCGTTACGTCGGCATGGGCGAAGATCAGCTCGCTCAGGCGAGGTCGCGGCCGTCGTGGGCCGATCGCGTGGCGGCCGCCCACACCGTGGTGCGGGAGCAGCGTGTCGAGGACGACTACCGGTTCGACCCAAGACGGTTCGCGGCGGTCGAGGCGCCGACGCTGCTGCTGGCCGGTTCGGAGACGCCCGCGGAGCTGGCCGCCTCGACCGCGGCTCTGGCCGAGGCGCTGCCCGGCTCCCGCGCGGTCACCCTGACCGGGCAGGGGCACGTCGCCATGTTCACCGCACCGGAGATGTTCTGCTCGGCGGTGTTGGGGTTCCTCGGCGACGGCCGCTGACCCTGAGTTCCTTCTTTGATCACAGCGCGATCGACACCCGTATCGACCAGCACCCGGCGAGTACGCGAACCGGGGATCCATCGCAAGGACGAACAGCAGATGCCGAAACCGGCTACCTGCCCACCGTCTACGGCCGGCTGGCGGTCATCCAGCAGGCCTGGCTGGACGACCACACCGAGATCGCCGCCGGCTGGAACTCCCTTCGTCAGCGCCAGTACGCGGCCGCCCGCCGGGTGCTCGGCTCCAAGGCCCCGGTCTCACACCTCGCAGTCCGGTCTCACACGTCGTAGTACAGGGCGAACTCGTAGGGATGCGGGCGCAGGCGGATCGGGTCGATCTCCTGCTCGCGCTTGAGGGCGATGTAGCTCTCGATCAGGTCCTCGGTGAACACGCCGCCCTCGGTGAGGTAGTCGTGGTCTTCCTCGAGGCGGTCGACCACCGCGTCGAGGCTGGCCGGCACGGTCGGGACGTCCTTGGCCTCCTCGGGCGGCAGCTCGTAGAGGTCCTTGTCGATCGGCGCCGGCGGCTCGATCTTGTTCTTGATCCCGTCCAGGCCGGCCATCATCATCGCGGAGAAGGCCAGGTAGGGGTTGCCGGAGGAGTCCGGGCAGCGGAACTCGATGCGCTTGGCCTTGGCGTTGCTGCCGCTGATCGGGATGCGTACGCACGCCGACCGGTTGCGCTGCGAGTAGACCAGGTTGACCGGGGCCTCGAAGCCGGGCACCAGGCGGTGGTAGGAGTTCACCGTCGGGTTGGTGAGCGCCAGCAGGCTCGGTGCATGGTGCAGGATGCCGCCGATGTAGTGCCGGCCGGTGTCGGACAGCCCGCCGTAGCCGGACTCGTCGTAGAACAGCGGCTCGCCGTCCTTCCACAGCGACTGGTGCGTGTGCATGCCGGACCCGTTGTCGCCGAGCAACGGCTTGGGCATGAACGTGACGCTGCGGCCGGCCTGCCACGCCGTGTTCTTGACGACGTACTTGAACAGCTGCAGGTCGTCGGCCGCGTGCAGCATCGTGTTGTACCGGTAGTTGATCTCGGCCTGGCCCGCCGTGCCGACCTCGTGGTGGCCGCGTTCGATCGTGAACCCGGCGTCGATCAGGTTGGACATCATCGTGCTGCGCAGGTCCGCGTAGTGGTCGGTCGGCGGCACCGGGAAGTAGCCGCCCTTGTACTTGACCTTGTAGCCCTTGTTGCCGCCTTCCTCGTCGACGCCCGAGTTCCACCAGCCGGACACCGAGTCGATCTCGTAGAACGTGGCGTTGGGCAGGCTGTCGAACCGCACCGAGTCGAAGATGTAGAACTCGGCCTCTGGCCCGAAGTACGCGGTGTCGGCGATGCCAGAGGCGCGCAGGTACTCCTCGGCCTTGCGGGCGATGTTGCGCGGGTCCCGGCTGTACGGCTCACGGGTGATCGCGTCGTGCACGAAGAAGTTGAGGTTCAGAGTCTTCTCGGCCCGGAACGGGTCGAGCCTGGCCGTCGTCGCGTCCGGCAGCAGCAGCATGTCCGACTCGTGGATCTGCTGGAAGCCGCGAACCGACGACCCGTCGAACATCAGACCCTCGTCGAACGTCTCCGCGGTGAACGACCCGACCGGCACCGTGAAGTGCTGCATGATCCCCGGCAGGTCGCAGAACCGCACGTCGATGAACTTGACGTCCTCCTCGGCCACGAACGCCAGGACTTCGTCGGAATTGCTGAACACCTTCGTTGGCTCCTTACCTGTCTTCGCCTCAGCGGGGGTGCCCGCCAGGTCCAGCCGCACGCTAAAACCGCGGTGTTGCCCGACCGTCACCCGAGTGTTTCACCGGTGTAAACCGCGCCGGTAGCCCCGTAGCGTAAGTCGCCCGACCGCGGCCTACCCTTGGCAGCGTGAGCAGGTGGACCGGGTCCTGGTTGGCCGCGCCCGGCCTGGGCTCAGCCGACGAGGAGCCCAAGCCCAACTGGCCCGGCGAGCGCTTCGGCCTGCCCGCCGCCGGCCCTGGCTCGGCCGCCGGCTTCGGCCGCCGGTTCCTCGCCATCCTCGTCGACTGGCTGCCCTGCACGATCGCCGCGCAGGCGTTCACCTCGAACCCCGGCCTGTCGGCCCTCACCTTCTACGCCCTGCTCACCGTCGTCACTGTCACCCTCTTCGGCCGCACCCCCGGCCACGCCGCCGTCGGCCTGCGCGTCGCCAAACTCGACGGCGCCCGCCCCGGCTTCGGCCCAGCCGTCATCCGCACCGTCCTGATCTGCCTGGCCTTCCCGCCCCTGATCATGAACGCCGACCGCCAAGGCCTCCACGACCGCGCCGCCTCCACCCTCGTCCTGCGCACCCGCTAACGCCCAGCCCATCCCGCCCGCCGCGCGACGTGAGCGTCCGTTCCACCTGGCGGAACGCCCCGGGCGCCCGCCGCCATCTCCGCGCACTTGGGGAGCTTTAGTTCCACATCTGGAACTAAAGCTCCCCAAGTGCGCTGTGGCGGTGGAGGGGAGGGTGGCGCGGGCGGCGGGCAGCCGGCGGTGGGAGGGCGGTTGTCCACAGGG
>OBLK01000090.1_pt1 | contig 34688 bp, 27 predicted proteins | sample 1518871 | NCBI WGS metagenome assembly OBLK01 (sample SAMEA2464837, study PRJEB22497) | soil metagenome | biome: Grassland; feature: Farmland; material: Clay | place: Australia | collected 2013-02-01 | depth 0.8 m
GCGGCATCGACGTGTTCCGCATCTTCGACTCGCTCAACTGGGTCGAGAACATGCGCGTGGCCATCGACGCGGTGCTCGAGTCCGGCAAGCTGTGCGAGGCGGCGATCTGCTACACGGGCAACCTGAGCGATCCGCGCGAGAAGAAATACACGCTCGACTACTACCTCAGACTCGCCCGCGAGCTGAAGGCGGCCGGCGCTCACGTGCTCGGCATCAAGGACATGGCGGGGTTGTGCCGCCCGCGCGCCGCGTACGCGCTGATCAAGGCCCTCAAGGAGGAGATCGGCCTGCCGGTGCACTTCCACACCCACGACACCAGCGGCATCGCCGCGGCGAGCGTGCTCGCGGCCGTCGACGCCGGCGTGGATGCCGTCGACGGGGCCATCGACGCGATGAGCGGGCTCACCTCGCAGCCGAACCTCGGCTCCATCGTCGAAGCGCTGCGCCACGGCCCGCGCGACCCGGGGGTGGATCCGGGGAAGCTGCGCATGCTCTCTTCGTACTGGGAGCAGGTGCGCCGGCTCTACGCCGCCTTCGAAAGCGACATCCGCTCGGGCGCCTCGGAAGTCTACGTGCATGGCATGCCCGGCGGCCAGTACACCAACCTGCGCGAGCAGGCCCGCGCCCTTGGCATCGACAGCGCCCACTGGCCGCAGGTGGCCCAGGCCTACGCCGACGTCAACTCGATGTTCGGCGACATCGTCAAAGTGACCCCCACTTCCAAGGTCGTCGGCGACATGGCTCTGCTCATGGTCACCAGCGGCCTGACGCCGCAACAGGTGCTCGATCCGCAGGTCGACGTGCCCTTCCCCGAGTCGGTGGTGCGGCTGTTTCACGGCGACCTGGGCCAGCCGGAAGGCGGCTTCCCACCGACGCTGCAGCGCAAGGTGCTCAAGGGCACGGCGCCGCTCGCCACCCGTCCCGGAGCCTCGCTTCCGCCGGTGGACCTGGAGGCGGAGCGGGCCAGGATCCAACAGCAGCTTCCGCGGCCGGTCACCGACGATGACCTTGCCTCCTACCTCATGTATCCGCGTGTATGGCAGGAGTATGCGCAGGTGCGCACCCAGTACGGCGATGTGGGAATACTGCCTACCCCGGTGTTTTTCTACGGCATGGAGCCGGCGCAGGAGATACGCGTCGACCTGGAGAAGGGCAAGACGCTGTTCGTGCGCTACGTCGCCTGCAGCGAGACGCACGAGGACGGCACCCGCACGGTATTCCTGGAGCTGAACGGCCATCCCCGCTCGCTGCGGGTGCCCGACCGCAGCCAGGTCGCGCAGCGGCCTCCCCAGCGCAAGGCCGAAGCCGCCAACCCTCGCGAGGTGGGCGCGCCCATGCCGGGCACCGTCACCACCATCGCGGCGGCCGTCGGGCGCAAGGTCGCCCGAGGCGATGTGCTGGCAACCCTGGAAGCGATGAAGATGGAGACCCAGGTGCGCGCCGAGATCGACGGCGAGGTCGCCGAGGTGCTGGTCACTCCCGGCCAGCAGGTCGATCCGAAGGACCTGCTGGTGGTGCTGCGGTAGATCGGGGGGGCGTGGCGCGGGCCTCGGCCGACATGGCCGCGCCGAACCAGCCTCCGGTGAATCTGGCCCGGCGCAACCCGGCACGGACGTAAGTGTTGCGGCGCATGATCCGCCAGATGAGGTCCGTGCGCTGGTTCTCGATCATCGCGAGAATCGGTCCCTGGTCGATGCCGATGAACTCGTCATCGACCCAGCCGCGGCCCGGCACGACGTAGCCATCGCGGGCCAGCCGGGCGTGGGTGAAGCTCGGGTTGAAGGAGTCGAGAAAGCCGTAGCGCGTATAGATGATGTCGCCGTAGTCGCGCAACAGCGCCTGCGTTGCCTGCGTCACGTGCTTCGGGGCGAATGGCAGGGAGCCGAGCACCGCCGTCGGGGCAAGCGTGCCATCGTCGTCGGACGGGTTGGTTATGCCGCGCGCGTAATAGCCGTGGAATTGCCGCATCCGGCCATGATAGGGCGCGCTGACATCTCCCGGTCCGTTGCAGGCGGTGAGTCCCCACATGGTCGGCCCGTATCCGGCCCAGCCGTTCGGGTTCTCCGTGGCGTATTGACGCTGGGCGAGCGTCGCTCTGCGGCCGTTCTCGAAGTAGTCTTCCCCGTGGGCCCGCATGAATGGATCGGCGATGCCGCGCAGATCGATCCACACGGCGGTGTACTGCGGACCGAACTGCGGGCCGAAGGCAAGCAGTGTCTGCCCGTCGAGCTGCCTCCAGTCGTGCTCATCGGTGGCGGTCCAGGCGCTCCAGGCATTGTTGCGCAGGGGGTAGGTGGGCGAGCCCAGTCCGAGGATGTAGAGGATCGACGCTTCGTTGTAGCCGGACCACCGCGCCCTGGAAAAGCCGCGGCGGGGAAACCAGGCCATGCGCACGCGCGGATCGGTGCCGGGCGCGGCCCAGCCCCAGTTGACACGCCGGTACAGCCGGTCGGCCAGGTCGCGCACCTGGCGCTCCGTTGCGGTGGGGCGGTCGAAGTAACTCTCGGCGGTCAGAACCCCGGCCATGAGCAGCGCGGTATCGATGGTGGACAGCTCGCTGTTGCGATACCTCAGGCCGGTGTGCATGCCGAGGAAGTGGTAGAAGAATCCGTGGTAGCCCGCGTAGCCCGCGGGGCCCCGTCCCTGCGGCCGGCTGAGCAGGAATGCGAGGATCGTGCGCACGCGTGCGGCGGCGGCCTGCCGGGTGACGTACTCCCGGTCGGCGCCGATCACGTATGCCGTCAGCTCGAAGCCGACGGCCGCGATGCTCGAGGGGCCATCGGACGGCCAGTGATCCGGCGCCAGCCCGGTGGTCGGATCGGCCGTATCCCAGAAGTAGTCGAAAGTCCGCCGCTCGATATCGCGGTACATGCGCCGGGGATCGTCCGCGAGCGCCTGCGTGCAGGCTTGGGAAATCAGCGGAACAGGCGTCGGTGGCCACGGCCGCCAGGATGTTGGGTTCGCACAGGCGATCGCCGCGATCGCGCCGGGCATGGCGGCACTCCACCTCGCCAGGCGGGTGACCGGATCCATCGTATGCCAGAACTCATCGCCCGTCACACGCGCGATGTCGCGGCCCATTCGTCGGGCCTCGATCGAGAATTGCCGCACGTGGCGCCAGGAGAGCGGCGCGGAGGACGGCGGGCTCGGGTGCGATGACGATGCGTGCGCGCACGTGATCATGGCGAGCGCCACGAATGCGCCGAGCGCGCCGGCCGGACACCGCCGGCCGTTGGTGCGTATGCGGGAGTGCGGCAATGCGCGCGCTGCCCCCTGAAGCACGTGGTTCAGTCGTCGGGTCGCCCGTCGTACCGCTTCCTGCGCTTCGCCCTTCGTAGCTGAGAAGCCGCTCATCACGCGCGATATGGTCGCGGTGGAGTTTCCGGTCAAAGTACTGGCATCTGGGTATCGAGGAAGCAAGAATGCAGCCTCGCTACAGGGTTTGCAACACAACCCACCGGGGACTTCATCGGCCCGTCCATCGTCTCCGTGGCCATGCTGAACGAAACGACGAGCCACGTTCGCACTCGATCCCGCCATCCGCGGGCTACCCTGGCATGGCGCTTGACAGCCGATCCAGCCGCTCCGTACTGTCTGAGTTAAATGTGCGTCGCTGGGGAGGACGGATGATTCAACTGGTTGAAGCGCTCCAGGGCGCACTGGGCCTCGACGGGGTGCTGTGCGGCGAAGCCGCGCTGGAAGCGCGCGACGCGGCTCAGACTCACGGCCTGTGCACCGGGCTCGGCGCGCCCCTGGCGGTGCTGCGGCCGCGCTCGACGGCCGAAGTCTCCCGGATCCTCGCCATGGCCAATGGCGCCGCTCGCGCGGTCGTGCCCTGGGGCGGGTGCACCGGGCTGGTGGACGGCGCCTATGCCGAGGGCGCCCTGGCGCTGTCCCTGGACCGGTTGAACGCGATCGAGGAGATCGACGAGACCAATCGGGTGATGCGTGTTCAGGCCGGCTGCATCCTGCAGACCGCCTGCGAGGCGGCCGAGGCGCACGAGCTGCTCCTGCCGCTCGACCTCGGTGCGAGGGGGTCCGCCACGATCGGCGGAACGATTGCCACCAATGCGGGCGGCAACCGGGTGCTGCGCTGGGGCATGGCCCGGGACATGGTGCTGGGGCTGGAGGCGGTGCTCGCCGACGGCACCGTGATCGACACCCTGAACACCCTCATCAAGAACAACGCCGGCTACGACCTGAAGCAGCTGTTCATCGGTTCCGAAGGCACGCCTCGGCGTGGTGACCCGGGCGGTGTTGCGGCTGCGTCCGAAGCCGCGGAGTGAAAACGTCGCATTGCTTGCGGTGGACGCGTTCGAGCATTTGCCGCGGCTGCTGCGGCGCTTGGAGCGGGAGCTCGGCGGCGCGCTATCGTCGTTCGAGGTGATGTGGACGGAATTTTACCGGCTGGTCACGACCCCGCCCGCGCCGGGCCGGCCGATTCTGCCGCACGGGTCCGCGTTCTATGTGCTGGCCGAGGCCCGCGGGGTCGACACGCAGTCGGATGCGGAGCATTTCGAGAGCGTGCTTGCCGGGGCGCTCGAAGCCGGCGAGGTCTGCGATGCGGTCATCGCCAAGTCCGACACCGAGCGCAAGGCGATGTGGAGCCTGCGCGATGATGTCGCGCAGGTGACCCGCGACGGTCCGGTGTCGGCCTTCGATGTCAGCCTCAAGATCGACGACATGCCCGGCTACCTCGATGAAGTGCGCCAGGCGCTCGTGGCCCGTTGGGGCGGTGCGTGCCGTCTGGTGGTGTGGGGCCATCTCGGCGACGGCAACCTGCACTTGATGGTGAGCGCCGGCGACGACTCGATACGGACGCGGCAGGTGATCGAGGAGATGGTCTACGGGCCGTTGGGCAAGCGGGCCGGCTCCTCCATTTCCGGCGAGCACGGCATCGGGCTGCAGAAGCGGGACTATCTGTCGTGCTCGCGCACGCCGGAGGAAATCGCCCTGATGCGCACGCTCAAGGCCGCGCTCGATCCGCGCAATATTCTCAACCCGGGGAAGGTGCTGACCGCCCGGCCGTAGCGTCCGCGCCGGCCGGATCCGGCCGCGATCCCTGGGAAGCCGCCGCGGCGCGCAGTGAGCCGGGCCCGAGGTCGGCGACCGTCCGGCAGCCGAGCTGACCGAGCACCCGGTCGAGCTCGGTGGTAAGCATCTCGAGCGCACGCCGCACCCCCGCCTCGCCGTCCGCGGCCAGGCCGTACAGGGCGGCCCGGCCGAGCATCACGGCGTGCGCGCCCAGCGCGAGCGCCTTGGCGATGTCCGTGCCGCGGCGGAATCCGCTGTCGATCACCACGGTCATGCGCCCGCCCACCGCGGCCGCGATCTCGCCGAGCACCTCGATCGGCGCGACGCAATAATCGAGCTGCCGGCCGCCGTGGTTGGTGAGCACGATGCCGTCGCAGCCGAGCTCCTCCGCGCGCCGGGCGTCCGCCACGCTCAGCACGCCCTTGATGAGGAGCTTCCGCGGCCAGTGCCGGCGTATCCAGGCGATGTCGCGCCAGGTGATGGTGGGCGCGAACATCTGCGGAATGATGGTGCTGCCGCCGACCGCGCTCACCGCCTTGGGCGGCAGGAACGCCTCCAGGTTGTGGAAGCGCGGCACGCCCCTGCGCACGAGCACCCGCGTCAGCCAGCCCGGATGACGCAATGTGTCCAGGATTGCGCCCGGGCGCGGTCTGCCCGGTCTGAGATAGTTGCGCCTGTCCCATTCCCTGCTGCCGAACACATTGGCGTCCGTGGTAAACACCAGCGCCTCGAAACCCGCCGCCGCGGCGCGGTGCATGATGTCCTCGGCTATGGCGCGGTTTTTCATGACGTACAACTGCATCCACAGCCGCCCGCCCGCCTGGCTTGCGACATCCTCGAGGCGCGTGGTCGACAGGGTGCTCAGCGTGTAGGGAATGCCGAAAGCGGCCGCCGCCCGCGCCAGCGCGATGTCGCCCTGCGGGTGCAACATGTTGTTGAGGCCGGTCGGTGCGATGACGAGCGGCGCGCGGCTGGGCGAGCCGAGCAGGCCGGTGGCGAGGCTCCGTCCCTCGGTGTCGATGAGGGTTGGGGGCACGAACCGCAACGCGGCGAACGCCTCGCGGTTGCGGCGCAGCGTCGCTTCGTCCTCGGCGCCGCCCTCGACGTACTCGAATACGAAACCCGGCACGCGCCTCCGCGCCATCTCGCGCAGGTCGGCGATGTTGAGGGCCGCGGAAAGGTTGCGCCCACCGAAGGGCCGGCGTTTCCAAGGCATGTCGGGATTCTCCGGTTGTGATCGGACAGCGGTGCGTCTCGAGTCGCCGCTCAGATGCTCCAGCCGCCGTCGATCACGTGGATCTGCCCGGTCGTGTACGTGGCGCCGGCGAGGTACACCACGAGATCGGCGATCTCCTCCGGACGGCCGATCCGGCCGATCGGCTGACGGGCGATGAAGGCGGCGCGCGTTTGATCGTAGTTGCCCTGGGCGCGCAGCCGCTGCCCGAGCGAGGGCGTCTCCACGGTTCCCGGACAGATGGCGTTGCAGCGGATGCCGCGGCCGACGAAATCCGCGGCCACGGACCTGGTGAGCCCGATCACGGCCGCCTTGGTGGTGCCATACACGCAGCGCACCGGCACCCCTTTGACGCTGCTCGCCACCGAGGACATGTTGATGATGCAGCCGTCGCCCCGCTCGAGCATGCCGGGCAGCACGGCGCGAATCGTGCGGAACATCGCCTTGACGTTCAGATCGTAGGCGAAGTCCAGCTCTTCGTCGGTGCTGTCCAGGAGGGTCCCGTGATGCACGCAGCCGGCGCAGTTGAACAGAATGTCCACGACGCCTGCGCGCGCCACCGCGGCAGCGATGCTGCCGGCGTCGCGTACGTCCACCCGGCAAGTATCGATGCGCTCTTCGCCCGCCAGCGACGCCAGTGCGGTCTCGTCGATGTCTGTGGCCAGGACGCGGGCACCCGCCCCGGCGAGCGCGAGCGCGCTCGCCCGTCCGATACCCTGGGCGGCGGCGGTCACGAGCGCAGTCTTGCCTTTCAAAGGAGAGTCGGCGGGGTGCATGTTGGTTCTCGCGTCGGTTTCTTTTTAAGGTTGCGGAATGGGGGTCGCGGGGGATTCGTTCGACCGGTAGCAGGCCTCCACCAGCGCCATGGTACGCCAGGCGTCTTCCACCGAGGTGTGCAGCACCTCGTCCTCGCCGTTCGCGACACGCTGAAGGTTGGACATGGTGCCGATGAAGGCATCCGGAAACCACGCGCCCTCGAGCGGCACGGCCTGCCAGGGGCCGCCGCGGGGCGCGATCCACAGCTCGTCGGGCTCGCCGCGCGGATAATCGAGCAGCAGGCCGAGCTTCACCAGCGCCGCACCGCGGTCTCCTTCGACGCGGAACGTGGCGTCCTGGAAGCGGCGGCCAAAGTCGTGGTGATGATTGATCGACAGCGTCACCCGCCGCTCCGCGCCGTAATCGAGAATCGCGGACGTGCGCGTCTGCGCGAGCTCGCTGCCCGGGTAGTGGTAGGTTCGGGCCAGCACGCCGCGCGGCTCGCCGGCGAGGGCGCGGATGGTGTCGAGGTAGTGAACGGAGTGCGAGACGATCTCGACACGGGGATTGGGAATGAGATGTGGGAACAGTTCCCACGGCGTCACCAGGCTCAAGTGCACTTCGAGGTCGAGCAGCCGCCCGAGCAGGCCGCGCTCGAGCGCATCCGCCACCGCCTGCATCATCGGCGCGAAGCGAAGCTGGAAGTTGACGGCGGCGGTGAGCCGCCGTTCCCGGCACACGGCGCGGATGGCCGTGGCCTCACGCAGGTCGAGGCCGAGCGGCTTCTGGATCAGGACCGCGGCCCCCTGCGGCAGGGCCGACAGAATGGCCCGGTGCGCCACAGGGGGCGCCGCCACGTCGAAGACACACCCCTCGGTGGCGGCGGCGTCCTCCAGGGATCGGTAGACGCGCCCGATGCCCCAGCGCTGCGCCGTGGCGCGGGCTTTTTCGGCGTCGGCGTCGAAGAGGCCCGGCACGCTGAAGCCCGCCTTGCGGTACGCCGGCAGGTGCGCGTCGTTGACGATCCCTCCCGTGCCGATGATGACGATGGGGCGGGGCGCCGAGGGCGGTGGATGGCCCTGCCTGAGCGCGGGCAACGTCCAGGCGGTGCTCATGCGACGATCGCCTCGACGCGCCGTTGAGCCTCGGCCAGCAGCGCGCGGCTCGGTTCATCGGTGTCGAGCGCGCGGGCGAGCAGCGCATCGATCGCCTGCGCGATCTCGGCCAGCCGCGGATGCAGCGGCAGTTCGCGGGCGCTGGCGTGCAGCGTATCGAGCTCGTGGTAGAACGGCACCAACCGATTGACCTCCGCGTCCGCCCAGGTCGAGCGGCGCACACCGATCGCCCCCTCGAGGGTGGTGATCCTGTCCATGGGCGCCGTGGCGAGGTGGCGCAAGAAGGACCAGGCCAGATCCTTCGCACGCGAGCCGGCCGCCAGCGCGATCACCCAGAAGACATTCAGCGACACGCTGCGTCCGCCCGGGCCCGCGGGCAGCGGCGCCACCGCGACCCGCCCCCTGACCCGGCTCTCGGCCCAGCACTCCCCGAGCGCGGCGAAGCCGAACCAGTTGGCCATCAGCGCGACCTTGCCCTCGCAGAACAGCAGCCCCGCCTTGACGCTGTCCAGCGCGCGCGCCCCGGGCGCGAGCGCCGCTTCGTCACGCGCCAGCCGGCGGAGAAAATCGACTGCCGCCTCTGCTTCGCTCGAGCATAACTGCGGCCGGGCTCCCGGACCGAATGGCTCGCCGCCGCGCGACCAGACGTGGATGCAGAAGTCATAGAAGCCGTTGTGGCCGTCGGGAAACAACGCGAGCGCCGTGCCGTACAGGCCCTTGTCCGGCGCGTGCAGCCGCCGCGCGGCGTCGTGAAAGGCCTCCCAGGTGGAAGGCACCGCCAGGCCCGCCGCCTGCAGCAGATCCTTGCGATAGATGAGACATTCCGGGCCGTCGTGATAAGGCATGCCCCAGAATCCGCCGGCGAAATCCTGCAGCGTCACCAGCGAGCGGCTCCAGGCGGCCGGGAAATCCGCTATGGGTGCGCGCGCCAGATGCGGGCGCAGGTCTTCGATCAGGCCGGACGCGTGTGCCTCCGCCAGCCAATCCGTCGATAGAAAGGCGAGGTCGATCGAGCCGTCGGCGAGAGCGCCCTTCTCGAACAGCCGTGCGTGCAGCTCGTTGAGCTCGAGCGGCTCGATCTCGAGGCTCGCATCCGCCCGGGCCGCGCGCGTGAAATCGGCGAACTGGCGCCGGATCGCGCTCTCGAACGGGTCAAACTTGCGAACCGCTATCCGCAGGCGCCGCATCGCGCTCCTCATCCAGTTTCATACCCGCGTGTACCGCGATCACCTCGGCGCACGACTTGAGCGCCGGCAGCATGGTCTCCAGACTCGGACCGGCTTTCTCCTTCAGCGTGGCGATGGTGAGCGCCGCTCTGATGGAGGACTCCGGCGAGCCGACCGGAACGCCGATATCGAGGCCGCCGACGAACCGCTCGCCCTCGGCACGCTCGTAGCCGCGCGAGCGGATGGTCGCGAGCCGCTTGAGGAATTGCGCGCGCGCGGCGGGCTTCTCGCGCCGCCATTCCAGGTCGCGGGTGAGCAGCTCCTCGCAATCGCCCGGCGTCATGTGCGCCAGCAGCACCCGGCCCGAGGTGGTGTGCATGGGCGAGTGCTGCGAGCCGACCTCGACCGACAGCCGGAAAGGCTTGGGGCTTTCCTCCTGCGCCAGCACCAGCACCCGCTCGCGGTGCAGCACGGAAAGGTGGCACGACTCGCGCAGGTCCTCGGCGAGGCCCCGCATCAGAGGCTGAGCCGCTTTCAACAGCACCTCGTACGGGGAGTGGGCGCGCGAGAGCTCGAACAGCTTGAGCGTCAGGGAGTACGCGCCCGTGGTCGGCTCGCGCCTGAGGTAGCCGCGGCTCTCCAGGCAGGCGAGCATGCGGAAGATCTCCCCGGCCTGGCGGTTCAGCGCCCGTGCGAGCTGCGCCTGCGTGAGCGGCACGGCCTGCTCGGACAGGTATTCCAGGACGTCGAGGCCCTTCTCGAGCGCCGGTACGGAATACTTCGTGCGGCGCTCCTCGAGGGTCAGCAGGGTATCGTGCGTCATGCGACCTCCTTCGGCTCAGAGTGCGGCAGGGTGGGATTTTGCCTCATGGGCGTGCGATGTGCCCGGCGGCGCAGCGCTGCCGCGGTCCGTCTCGAGGGGGATCCGGCGCGGGGCGCGCCGGCGGCCGCCGACCGTGTAGATCGCCGCGGCGGCGATCAGCACCGTGCCCTCGATCAGGCCCTGGTAGTTCGCGCCCAGGTTCAGGATGTTGAAGCCGTTCGTGAGCGTGTAAAGCACCAGCGCGCCCGCCACCGTCTTCAGGACGCTGCCGGCGCCGCCGAACAGCGAGGTACCGCCGAGGATGGCCGCCGCGATCACGGTCAACTCCTCGCCCGAGAGCGCCGTGGGATTCATGGCGCCGAAGCGCGAGGCATACAGCACACCGGCGAAGCCCGCCGCGAGACTCGAGAGCACGAAGGCGCCGAGCTTGTAGACACGCACGTGGATGCCGGCCAGGCGGGCCGCTTCCGGATTGCCGCCGGCGGCGTAGACGCGCCGTCCCACCGTGGTGAAGTGCAGCACCAGAGCGATCACCAGCGTGAATCCCGCCATGTACAGGATCGGCAGCGGGAACGGACCGGCGCGACCGCTCTCGAAGCCCGTCATCGCGGTCAGCGCGGCGGGGGTGCTCACCATCAGTGAGCGGCCGCCGGTCACGACCAGCACCACGCCGCGGATCGCGGTCAGCGTGCCGAGCGTGACGATGAACGCGTTGATGCCCACCAGCTCCACCATGACGCCATTCAACACCCCGACGGTGCCGGCGATGCCGAGCGCGGCCGCCATGGCGGGCCAGAAGCCGGCGTGATCGATGACGCTGATGTTCACCGCCGCGGCCAGGGCGGCGACCGATGCCACCGACAGATCGAAATTGCCGGTGATCAGCACCACGGTCATGGCCACGCCCATGAGCGCGACCGGCGCTGTCTGGTAGAGAATGTTGATCAGATTGACGGGGCTCAGGTAGTTGGGCCGGCCCAGGAGCGCGGTGGCCACGGTGAGCGTCGCCACGAGCAGCGCCAGCGCGTAGTACACACCCGCTTCGCGCAGGCCGAACGCCCGCCGCAACGCCCCCCCTGCGCGGCTCACGATGCGTGCTCCCGCAGCGGCTCGTCCCGGGCTCCACGCCCCGCCCCGGCCGCCAGTCTGATCAGCTCCGGCTCGTCGGTCTCGCCCGAGCCGCGCTCGGCCACGATCGCCCCTTCGCGCATGACCAGGATGCGATCGGCCTCGGCGAGCAGCACCTCCAGCTCCGAGTCCACCAGGATGACGGCCGTGCCGCCGGCGGCAAGCTCTCGAACCTGATCGAAGATCTCGGCCTTCGCGCCGACGTCGACGCCGGCCGTCGGCTCATCCAGCAGCAGCAGCCGCGTCGGACCGCACAACCAGCGGGCGAGACTCACCTTCTGGGCATTGCCCCCGGAGAGGTCCCCCACCGGCGCCCGCACGTCGCGGGCCTTGATCGCCAGGCGGCGCACGGTCTCGGCCGCCACGGAGCGCTCCAGACCGGTGCGGGGAAACAGTCCCCAGCGCGAGAAGCGCCCCAGATGCGCCAGGGTCATGTTCTGCCACAAGGGCAGGGCCGGCAGCAGCGCCTGTGCGCTGCGATCCTCCGGCACGAGCGCGATGCCCGCGCGCACCGCGCCGGCCGGCGAGCGCGGCACGCGCCGGCCGCACACGCGTACCTCTCCGCGAGCCGCGCGGTCCGCACCGAAGATGGCATGCAACAGCTCGCTGCGTCCCGAGCCCAGAAAGCCGGCGACGCCGAGCACCTCGCCGGCCCGCACCGTGAACGAGCAGGGCGCGAGCCGGCCCGGCGAGCGCAGCGCGTCGATCTCCGCCACGGTGTCGGCCCGCCCGGATCGGACCGGTCGCGCGGCGCGGTGGATCTCGCGACCGGCGATCGCGCTGGCGAGCGCCGCCTCGTCGGTGCTCGCGGTCTCGGCGTGCATCACCGCCGAGCCGTCGCGCAACACAGTGAGCTCGTCGGTCAGGGCAAGTGCCTCGTCGAGGAAGTGCGTAACGAACAACACGGCGCGGCCTTCGCCGGCCAGCCGGCGGATGACCTCGTGCGCGATGCGCCGCTCGGGCGCGGCCAGCGAAGCGGTCGGCTCGTCCATCACGATCAGGCGTGCGTCGGCGGCGAGCGCCTGCAGGATGCCGACCATCTGGCGCTCGCCGATCGCGAGATCCCCGACCTGCGCATCGGGCCGCAAGCGGTAGCCGATCGAGTCCATCAGGCGCTCGAGCCGGCGCCGCTGCGCGGCACCTCGGCGCAGCAGCGCGGGCTGCCCGAGAAAGACGTTTTCCAACACCGAGAGCGCCGGCACGAGCGGGATCTGCTGGTGCAGTGCGGCGATGCCGGCGGCCCGGGCCTGCGCGGGGCGCTGCCAGCGCACCGGCTCGCCGTGCCAGAGGACCGAGCCGGCGGTGGCGTGCGCCGCTGCGCACAGAATGCGGATCAGCGTCGACTTGCCCGCGCCGTTGGCGCCGAGCAGACCGTGCACCGTGCCCGCACGGACAGTCAGATCGACGCCGCGCAGCGCCACCGTCCCGCCAGGGTAGACCTTGGCGAGGCCTTGGAGAACGAGCAGCGGCGGCGCGGAATCACTCATCGGGACTCTCACCATTGACCGGGACACTGACGCACGTTCGCACGGGTGATGCCCGGTGTTTTATAAGTGACGAACGCGGCGTGCAGAGGCTTCTTACCGGTCACGTCACCGTACAGCGCCCGAAACGCCAGCGCGCCGAGTTTCAGCGGCTCGTAGCACACCGTGCCGTCGATGCGGCCGGCCTCCAGCGAGAGTATGGCGAGGCGCGAGCCGCCGATGCCGATCAGCCTGGCGTGCGAGCCGGCCGAGCGCACCGCCCGGGCACAGCCGACGGCCATGTCGTCGGCCTCATTGAAGAACAGGCTCACGTCCGGGTGCGCCTCGAGAATGTTCTGACAGGCGACATCGGCGTCCTCCGTGCGCCAGTTGCCGGGCTGGGTCGCGACGATGCGGTAGCGGACATGTGCCGCGGCCAGCCCTTGCTCGAAGCCGCGCTCGCGCTGGAGCACCTCCGGAAAACCCGGCGCGCCCTCGATGACCGCGATGCGCGCGGGCCGCCCGGCGGGCAGGAGCTTCGCCGCCAGCCGGCCGGCCTCGCGGCCCGCCGCCGTCTCGTCCTGGGTGACGAGCGCGACCAGCTTCGGATACACATCGCGCAGCGGCCGGGTGTGTGGGTCGCCGACCTCGGAGCCGACCGCGACGACCGGTACGCCGGCGCTCGCGGCCCGGCTCACCCAGCTCTGCGCGACGACGGAATCAAGCGGCATCAACACGATGCCGTCGACGTGCTCTGCGATCAGGTCCTGCAGATCGTTGGCCTGCTTCTGCACACGGTTCTGGGCGTCGAGAACGACCGTCTCGACCCCGGCCTGCGCGGCCGCGCGCCGGAAGCCCCGGGCGATGGCCGCGGCGAACGGGTAGCTCAGGCCGGCGCTCGAGAGCGCGAAGCGCAGAGGCGCGGCGCCGGCCCGCGCGCCGGGCAGCGCGGCCAGGGCCACCGCCGCAACGAGCGTGCAACGCAGTCTCAGCACCGCTCGCGGCCCGGGCTCATGCCAGCGACTCGCGCCGCTCGACGAGGTACAGGTGCTCGCAGGCGAGCACCGTCTCGCCGTGCTGGTTGGCGATCTCGACCGTCTCCACGACGATGCCGTGCGTTTTGCGCTTGGGGTGATCGCGGCGGGCGCTGATCCGCGCCGTCACCGTCAGCGTGTCACCGATGAACACGGGGCGGATGAAGCGCACGCGGTCATAGCCGTAGGACATCGAGCGGGGGTTGATGGTGGCCGCCGTCATACCGATGCCCATGGCGAGCACCAGGGTGCCGTGAGCGATGCGCCGCTTGAAGTCCTGGGTGGCACACCACTCGGCGTCCATGTGATGGGGAAAGAAATCGCCGGTCTGTCCCGCGTGCATCACGATGTCCGCTTCGGTGATGGTACGCCCGAAGGTGCGGCGGTGACTGCCGATCTCGTAATCCTCGAAGTAACGGTCGATGATCATGCGCTCGGGTCCGGGTGATCGAGCTCAAACCGGCGCAGGATCTCGTCCGTGTCCCGGCCCAGGGCCGGCGCGCCGCGCGCGGCGGTGAGCACCTCGCCGTCGACTCGGATCGGGCAGCGAGTGGTCCGCAGCGTACCGTGGCCCGCGTCGTGTATCTCCTGGGTCAAGGCCAGCGCCGCGAACCCCTCGTGCTCGAGCATCTGCGGCCAGGTGAACACTTCGGCGCACCAGATGTCGGCGGGCTCCAGGAGGCCTAACCAGTGCGCGGTCGGGCGCGCGGCCAGGTGGCCGGCGACGATGGACTTGATGCGGGCGCGCTCGCTGAACCAGCAGGCGGGGTCGGCATAGGCCTCGAGCGGCTCGCAACCGATGAGCGCCCCGAGCCGGTCGACCGGCGCCATCGCGAGCGCGAGGAAGCCGTCGGCGGTCGGATAGATGCCGTAGGGCGCACCGAGGTAGACGCTGGCGTTGTTGACCGCGTCGCGCGCCGGTTGCCGTCCGTCGCCGTTCAGAAATGCGGTGAGCTGCTCGAACTGCATGTCGATGGCCGACTCGAACAGGCTCACGTCCACCCGTCCGCCCTTGCCGGTGCGCCCGCGCCGTACCAGCAGCGCGAGCACGCCCTGGCACAGTTGCGCGCCGGCCATCAGATCGGCGATGGACACGCCCATGGGCACGGGTCCCTGCGCGGCATCGCCCGACAGCCATGCCAGCCCGGACATGGCCTGCACCAGCAGGTCCTGGCCCGGCTTGCCGCGCCAGGGACCCTCGGTGCCATACCCGGTGATGGCGGCGTAGATGAGACGCGGATTCAGCCCCGCGGCCGTGGCGTAGTCGAGACCGAGGCGGTCCATCACGCCGGGCCGGAAATTGTGGACCATCACGTCCGCGCGCGCGATGAGCGCCTTGACCCGCTCGAGGTCCGCCGGGTTCTTCAAGTCCGCGGCAAAGCTCTCCTTATTGCGATTGATGGTGTGAAAGAGCGCGCTGTCGCCGCCGAAGGACTGATCGGCGAGATACAGGCGACGGGACAGATCCCCCCCCTGTGGACGCTCCACTTTGATGACCTCGGCGCCGAGATCCGCCAGCCGCAGGCAACAGGAAGGCCCGGCCAGGAACTGGCTGAAATCCAGTACTAGCACCCCCTCCAGCGGTCGCTCCGCGGTCGTCGTTCGCGCGCCGCGGTCCGCGTGCGCTGTGTTCAACCGGGCTCCTCGCGTAGTTTACAAATAAATGCTATGTTCGTTACTGAACGGTGTCAACCTAGCCGATCGAGATTTCGGAACGACGGGTGAGGGGGATGGCGATACACGAGAGCCGATCGATCGTCTTGCGTGGGATGACCTGGAATCACCCCCGCGGGTACGATTCGCTCGCGGCCTGCTCCGAGGTGTGGCTCGAGCGCAGCGGTGTGCGCGTCACCTGGGAGCGGCGCTCGCTTCAGGATTTCGAGTCTTTTCCGGTGGCGGAGCTCGCCACACGGTACGACCTCATCGTGATCGATCACCCCCACGTCGGGCAGGTCACGCGGCAGCGGTGCCTGGCGCCGCTCGGCGACGCGGCCGAGTTCGACCGGCTCGCCGGCAGCGCGGTCGGCGGCTCTCTTGCGAGCTATCTCTGGGCGGGGCAGCTCTGGGCGCTGCCGATCGATGCCGCGGCACAGGTCCAGGCCTGGCGTCCGGACCGCCTGTCCGGGCCCCTGCCGGATTGGGCGTCGGTGCTGGCGCTCGCCGCCGAGGGGGCGGTGCTCTGTCCCCTGCGCCCGCCGCACGATCTGATGGCACTATTCACGCTGTGCGGGCTGTCCGGGCATCCGGGCCGGGTGGAAGCCGGCGAGCTGCTCGAGCCGGATTCGGGGCGGGCGGCCTACGACCGGCTGAGCGAGCTGTTCGCCCGGCTCGATCCGGTCTGCCTTACCATGGATCCGATCGCGGTCCTCGATCGCATGGCCGAGCCCGACTCTCCCATCGCCTGCTCGCCGCTCATCTATGGCTACATCAGCTACTCGAAACGTGATACGGGCGCCCGGATCGCTTTCGCAGACCTGGCGCCGCTCGCGCGCGGCGCGCCCTGCTCGGGCTCGGCGCTCGGCGGCACGGGCATCGCGGTGTCGGCATACTCCGCCGAACACACCGCGGCGATCGAATTCGCACGCTGGGTGTCGGGCGCCGAGGCGCAACGCGGACCGTACCTTGCCGGCGGCGGCCAGCCCGCGCACCGCGCGGCCTGGGAGGATCCGATCGCCAACCGGGAATCACTCGAGTTCTTCCGCAACACGCGCGCGACGCTCGAGGGCGCATGGGTCCGCCCACGCCATGCCGGCTACATGACCTTCCAGGTCAAGGCCGCCGAGCGCCTCAGACAGGCGTTGGCGACGCGCGAGTCGGGCGCCGCGCTCATCGCGGAGATCAACCGTCTCCATCGCGAGGTATGACCATGACTCCCCCCACCACCCGCCGAGGCTTCCTGAAGTCCGCCGCGACGGCGGCCGGCGCCGGGCTCATTGCCGGGCGCACGCGCTGGGCGCGCCGCGCCGAAGCGGCGGCCCGCGGCGGCGCGTCCATCGAGCGGCTGCGCGAGTTCGACTATGCCGACGTGACGCTCACCGGTGGCCCGCTCAAGGCGCAGTACGACTTCATCCACGCGCACTACCTGGCGCTCGACAACGACCGGCTGCTCAAGGCGTACCGCCACCACGCGGGGCTCCCCGCGCCCGGCATCGATATGGGCGGCTGGTACGGTATCGGCGGCTTCATTCCGGGTCATGCGTTTGGCCAGTACGTCTCCGGCATCGCGCGCTTCGGCCGCGGTACCGGCGACATCGCCTGTCAGACGAAAGTCCACGAATTGATCCGGGGCTTCGCCAAGGTGTTGGACGCCAACCCGGTCCCCTACGCCGGAGAGGGCGCGTGGAAGACATGGCCCGCCTACGTGCTCGACAAGCACATGATCGGACTGCTGGATGCCCATCGGCTGAGCGGCGTCGAGCCCGCGCGGGAACTGATCCCGCACGTCATCCGGGGCGCGCTGCCATTCATCCCACCGGTCAGTCGCGACCGGGTCGGCGTGAAGAACCCGCCGTACGACGAGACCTACATCGTCTCGGAAAACCTGTTCACGGCGGCGCGCGTGACGGGCGAGCGCCGCATTCGCGATCTCGCCGTGAAATATCTGTTGAACGAGCCGTACTTCGACCCGCTCGCGCGCGGCGAGAACGTGCTGCCCGGTCGCCACGCCTACAGTCACGTCATGGCGCTGAGCTCCGCGGCCATGGCTTACATCGAGCTGGGCGAACCGCGCTATCTGGATGCGCTCGCCAACGGCTGGAGGTTTCTCAACGAGCAAAGCTACGCCACCGGCGGCTGGGGACCGAACGAGCTGCTGATCGAGCCGGGAACCGGCGCGCTGTACTCCAGCCTGACCGACACGGCAAATCATTTCGAGACACCCTGTGGCACGTATGCGACCATGAAAGCGGCCCGCTACCTCATGCGCTTCACGGGCGACGCGCGCTATGGCGACGGACTGGAGCGGATCATGTGGAACGGTCTGCTCGCGGTCAAGCCGCCGGATTCCAACGGCAACTCGCCGTACTATTCGGCCTACGACCCCGACGCGAAGAAGGTTTTCTATCCGCAGAAATGGCCGTGCTGCTCCGGCACGCTGGTACAGGGCGTGGCCGACTACGTGCGCAATGTGTATTTCCATGCGCCGCATGCGCTGTACGTCAACCTGTTCACACCGTCGCGGGTGCGCTGGCGTACCGGCGGCCGCACGGTGACGCTCGAGCAGCGGACCGATTACCCGGCCGGCGAGTCCGTCGCGCTGTCGATCGCGACCGCCACGCCGGAGGAGTTCGCGCTCATGATCCGCATGCCGGGCTGGCTGGGCGCGGAGCCTGACATCCGTGTCAACGGCCGGCGCGTGTCGGTGGCCGCCGAGCCGGGCACGTTCGCGGCGTTGAAGCGCACCTGGCGCGACGGCGATCGGGTGGAGCTTACGCTGCCGCAGTCGTGGCGCACCGAGGCCATCGACCGCTCTCACCCGGACACGGTGGCGTTGATGCGCGGACCGGTCGTGTATAGCGCACTCGACTTCGCCGGTCCCGGCACGCCCGTGCCGCGGCTCGACGTGCCGGCTCTCACGCCGGTCACGGCCACGTCGCACACCTATCGGCAGACGGACGGCGGCCGGCAGATCCTGTTCGTACCGCTCTACAAGGTGCGGAACGAGTCCTACAATGTCTACTTCCGGCAGCGGGCCTGACGCGCCGCGCGTCCGCGCGCGCTATTGGATCGAGACCGCCCGTCCGCTGGAGGAGGCCGCCGCCACGATGGCCGGCGAGCAGTCCACCGGTACATTCGTGCGGGTCGCCGGCGAGACCGACGCGCTTCGCGAGCGGTTCGCGGCGCGGGTAGAGGCGCTCGTACCCACCGGCGAGACCGATGCGCCCTCGCTGCCGGGCGCCTGGACGCCCGCATCGGGCCCGGCGCGCTGGCGGACCGCTGAAGTGACGCTCTCCTGGCCGCTGCACAATTTCGGGGTGTCGCTGCCCAATCTGCTGGCCACCATCGCCGGAAACCTCTGGGAGCTGAAACCGTTCTCGGGGCTGCGTCTGCTGGACCTGACACTGCCGGAGGAGTTCCTGTCCGTCTATCCCGGACCGCGGTTCGGCGTGCCCGGCACACGCGCGGTGTGCGGCGTGCATGGCCGGCCGCTCATCGGCACGATCATCAAGCCGAGCATCGGGCTGTCGCCGCGGGCCACGGCCGAGCGCGCGGCCGAGCTCGCCGCCGCCGGAGTCGATTTCATCAAGGATGACGAGTTGCAGGCCGACGGTCCGCTCTGTCCGTTCGAGGAACGGTTGAGCGCGGTCATGCGTGTGCTGCGGGAACACGCCGAGCGCACCGGCCGCCGGGTGCTCTATGCCGTCAACATCACCGGCGAGATCGACCAGATGCTGCGCCGGCACGAACGAGTGGTGGCCGAGGGCGGCAACTGCGTCATGGTGAGCCTGAACAGCATCGGGCTGCCGGCGCTGACCGCGCTGCGCGCGCGCTGTCAGGTGCCGATTCACGGCCACCGCAACGGCTGGGGTCTGCTCGGGCGCTCGCCGGCGATCGGCATGAGTTTCGTGGCGTGGCAGAAGCTGTGGCGGCTCGCGGGCGTGGACCATGTGCACGTCAACGGTCTCGACAACAAGTTTTGCGAGAGCAACGAGTCGGTCATCGCCTCGGCGCGCGAGTGCCTCACACCCATGTTCGCGCCCCCGGCGCGCGGCTGCGAGATCATGCCGGTGTTCTCATCGGGCCAGACGGTCAATCAGGTGCCCGGCACGTGGCGCGCGCTGGGCTCGGTCGATCTGATCCACGCCTGCGGCGGCGGCATCATCGGGCACCCGGGCGGCGCGGCCGCGGGGGTGCGGGCCCTGCGCCAGGCCTGGGAGGCGGCGATTGCCGGCGTGCCTCTCGAGGAATACGCGCGCGGGCATGGAGAGCTGGCGGACGCGCTGGCGGCCTTCCGGCGTTGAGAGCGGCCCGTGGATAGCCCCCTGTATGCCTACTACGGTGATGATTTCACAGGCTCGACCGACGTGCTGGAAGCGCTGGCGTCGGCCGGCGTGCGCAGTGTGCTGTTCGTCGGCCCGCCGAGCGAGGCGCAGCGCGAGCGTTTCGCCGGGTGCCGGGCGTTCGGCATCGCCGGCGACAGCCGCAGCCGCACGCCTCAATGGATGAGCACACACCTTCCGGAGCTGTATCGGCGACTCGGAGCGTTCGGCGCGCCGATCGTGCACTACAAGACCTGTTCCACGTTCGACAGCTCGGCGCGCATCGGCTCGATCGGTCGGGCGCTCGAGATCGGACAGGAGGTCCTGGCGGGCCCGTTCATTCCGATCGTGGTGGCCGCGCCGCACCTGGGCCGCTACGTGGCCTTCGGCAATCTGTTCGCGGCCGCCGGCGGGACGGTCCATCGCATCGACCGTCACCCCACGATGCGCGCCCATCCGGTCACGCCGATGCACGAATCGGACCTGCGCCGCCATCTGGCGGCGCAGACCTCGATGTGGATCGGGTCGGTGCAGCTGCCGGCGCTGGCGTGCGGCGCGGAAAGCGAAGCGCTCGCCGCCTGCATGGCGAACGGGGATGCGGCCGTATTGTTCGATGGAGTGAGCGAAACCGATCTTACCCGGACCGGACGGCTGCTGTGGCGCCACGCACAGGCGCATCGGCTGTTCTGCGCCGGCAGCTCGGGACTGACCTACGCGCTGCTCGCGGCCTGGCGTCACTCGGGCGTGATCGCGGCCGCGGCGCCGGTGCCGGCACCGGCCGAACCGGCCGAAACTCTACTGGTGATGAGTGGCAGCTGCTCGCCGGTGACCGAAGGGCAGATCCGGTTCGCGCTGCGCACGGGATATCACGGCATTGCGCTCGATCCGGCGACGCTCCTGGCCGAGGATCATGCCGCCGTGGTCGAGACCGTGGTGCGGGAGGCCGTGAAGAGTCTGCGCGCCGGGCGCAGCACGGTCCTCTACAGTGCGCTCGGATCGCCCCCTGACGGCGCGCTTCCCTCGGGCGAAGCGCTCGGCCGGCGCATGGGCACACTGCTCTCCCGTATCCTTCAGGCGGCTCCGGTCCGGCGCGTCGTGCTGGCCGGCGGCGACACTTCGAGCCACGCGGTCGCACAGTTGGGATTCGCCGCCCTCACATGGGCGGCGAGTGTGGAGCCGGGCGCGCCGTTGTGCCGCGCCCACTGCGAGGCGCAATCGGCTCTGGACGGACTAGAGCTCGTCCTCAAGGGCGGGCAGGTGGGAACCGAGCGGTTTTTCGAGCGAGTCAGACTCGGCCGGTAATCCCGCCGTGCAATCGACCCTCGAGAAAACGACGGCCGCGATCAGCACCATCACCGCGACGGCGCGCACCGGCAGCTCGTAGTTGCCGGTGGCGCCGGCGATATAGCCGAACGCGAGCGTACACAGCACGCCCCCTGCCTGGCCGGCGGTGTTCATCACACCGGTGGCCGCACCGCCGTGGCTGCCGCCGATGCCCATGCACATGGCCCAGGCGGCCGGCAGCATCAGGTCCATGGTGGCGAATCCCGCGCTGGCGAGAATCACGATGGCGGCCCGATCGGTGACGGCGCTCATGGCGAGGAGCAGCCCCGCGCCGACGACCAGACAGCCGGCCGTCATGAGGCGCGTCGCATTGCGCATGCCGATCGCGAGTCCCAGGCGGTCGCAGACCGCTCCGCCGATGAGATTGCTGCCGATGCCGAGCAGAAAGGGAAACGACGCATACACGCCCATCTGCGCCATGGAGAAATGGCCGGCGTGCACCATCCAGGTTGGAAACCAGTTGAAATAGAACCAGCTGCCGCAGCCGTAGCACCCATAGGCCAGTACGATGAGCCATAGCTGGCGCAGCTTCAGCAATCGGCGCAGCGCCCCCTTGCGCTCGTGCGCGCCGCCGTGGCCCGGACCGATCTCGAGGAGCTCCTCGGGACGAATCCCCGGCTGCTCGGCCGGCCGGTCGTGATACCACAGCCACCAGGCCAGCGCCCAAGCCGCTCCGATGACGGCGAGCACCCAGAACACCGGGCGCCAGCCCACCCAGGCGGCCAGCGGCACCAGCAGCAGCGGCGCCAGCGCTCCGCCGAGGCGGCTCGCGGCCCACACCGCGCCCTGTCCCCGCGCCCGCTCGCGCGCCGGCAGCCAGCGCCACAACACGCCGGCCGCGTTCGGGTAGGCGCCCGCCGAGCCGATACCGAACAGAAACCGTACGATGGCGAGCGGAATGAACCTCGTGCAAAAGCCGGTGAGCGCCGTGAAGGCCGACCACCAGGCGGCGATGCGCGACAGCTCGCGCCGCTGGCCGTTGCGGTCGCCGAGCGCGCCGGAGGGAATCTCGAACAGGCCGTAGGCGATCACGTAGGCGCTGAGCACCCAGCCCCATTGCTCTGGAGTCAGACCGAGGTCGTGCTGGATGCGCGGACCCAGCACCGAGATGGCCATCCGGTCGAGAAAGGTGATGACCGAGACGACGCTCAGCAGACCAACGACGGCGTAGCGCTTCTTGAGCATTCAGCCGGTCCCCAGGCCGAACACCTCGCGCACCTGGCGCACGCCGGATTCGGGGCTCGACAACACCGGGGCTTCGATGGCGCCGGCCGGCAGCGCCGCCACGACCCGGGCCATGGACGCCTGCGCCAGCACGATCACATCGACATCGCGCATGCCGGTCAGGGCCGCGCTCACCAGGCGATCGTGCGTCGCGGTATCGCCCGCCAGCACCGCCTCGAACGCGCCTTCGCACAGACATTCCGCGACCTCGACCTGTCGGCCGGCTTCGAGCGCGACACGGCGTATCAGCGCCGAAGTGGGCTCCAGCGTGGTGCGCAGTGTGGCGAGCACACCGATGCGCCTTCCGGCCCGCACCGCGGCGTGCGCCATGGGCTCATCGACCCGCAGCACCGGCCGGTCGTACAGCTCGCGCGCCACGTCCGCGGCCGGGCCGACCGACGAGCAGGTCACCAGCACGCCGTCGGCCCCGCCCTCGAGCGCCGAGCCGACCAGCGTGATGAGCCGCCGCATCGTCGTTTTCTCGAGCCGTCCGGCTCGGATCGTATTCTTGATGAGACTTTCGTCGACTGTGTGGAAAATCTGCACCTCCGGCAGCCATGTGGCGCACAGCGAGCCGAACAGAGGGGTCAACACCGGCGAGGTGTGCAGCAGGGCGAGGCGCGAAGCGCCGGGCGGCCGCGCGGGCAGGGAGTCGCGCCGCCGGGGATCATCAGTGGTACGGCTGTCAGTCATGCTCAGTCCCTCGTCAAATCGTAGGTTCCCGAACCGAGCTCGGCGGTGAATGCGCCGGGTCCGGGCGTTGTCGGGCGCAGAACGGCCGTGCGCAGCGGGCGGCCGTCCACGCGCCATTCGAGCGCCCGCCCGGGCAGACGCACCGCGGCGACGCTGTTGGCCGGTATGCGCAGGCCCAGCCGCGCGAGGCCGTGCGCATCCCCTTCGATCTCGGTCGAGATCGGTCCGAGGCAGGAGTCATAATGGGCTCGCACGCGCGGGATGCGCGCATCGAAGATCGGCTCGACCCCGATGCGGCGGAAGCCCGGCGCGGCGGCGTCGATTCCGCCGAGGCGCCGGTACATGAAGCCGACCACCGCGCCGAGGGCGTAATGATTGAACGAATTCATGGACTGATCGACGGCGTTGCCGTTCCACCGCTCCCACATGGTGGTCGCGCCGTGGTCGATCATGTAGCCCCAGGACGGGTACCGGGTCTGAAGCAGCAGCGTGATCGCGAGCCGCTGCTGGCCGGCGTCGGCGAGCGCATCGAGCAGGCAGGGCGTGCCGAGAAAGCCCGTGGACAACAGGTTGCCGCGCCGCTCGACGTTGGCGGCGAGCCGTGCGCCGGCGCGCGTGCGCAGCGCCGCCGGCACCAGCCCGAAGCGCAGCGCGAGCGCGTAGCTCGTTTGACTGCCGTTGCCCACGGTGCCGTCGGCGCGGACGAATTCCGCTATGAAGGCCTGCTCGATTCGCCGGCGCATGCGCGCGTAGCGTCCCGCCTCGTCACGATGATCGATGGCGGCGGCCATCTCGGTCATCAGCGCGGCGCAGCGGGCCCAATACGCGGTCGCCACCAGCGCCTTCGGCGTGGTCGCTTCGGCCGGATCCGGCGCCACGTCGGGGTTGGTCGACACGACCGACAGCCAGTCGCCGAGATCGAGGCCGCGGCGGTGCCGCCAGATGAAATCCGGATTGGCCCCGGCCACGTAGTCGACCCAGCGCTGCATGTGCGGCCAGTTCTCTTCGATCACGGCTGTATCGCCGTAGCGCCGATACAGCGTCCACGGCAGGATCACGCCCGCGTCGCTCCACCCCGCGGTCACCAGCTCGGGGAATGAGCTCGGCTGCGGCGTGACGATCGGGAAAGCCCCGTCGGGAGTCTGGCCGGCGCGCACCTCGGCCATGAACCGGCGAATGAAGGCGTCGACATCCATGTTGAATGCGGCGGCATCGAGAAACACCTGGATGTCGCCCATCCAGCCCATGCGCTCGTCGCGCTGCGGACAGTCTGTCGGCACCCCGAAGAAGTTCGAGCGCTGACTCCACAGGGCGTTGTGCCAGATCTGTTGCGCGATCGGCTGCTCGAGCTCGAGCGCGCCGGTTTCGGCGGTATCGGTGTGGGCCACCATGCCCTCGAGCGACTCCCGGGTGGGAACGCCGGGGAAGCCGCTGATCTCGACGTAACGGAAGCCGTGATAGGTGAAGTGCGGCTCGTAGATCTCTCCGTGCGGATCGCCGCGCAGCGTGTAATGGTCCGTCGCGCGCGCGGCACGCAGGTTGGATGTGTTGATGTTACCGTCGGGGTGGAGGATTTCGGCGTGCCGCAGGCGCACCGTCGTACCGGCCGGTCCCCGCACGTGCAGGCGGCACCAGCCGGCGAAGTTCTGCCCGAAATCGCACACGTACACCCCGGGACGGGGCTGAGTGATGGCGCGAACCGGCAGAGCGCGCGTCGCACGGATGGGCGGATCGACCTGCGCCACCAGGCGCTCGCGCGGGCGGGTACCGATTGCCGCGGCCCGCCAGGTGGAGGCATCGTAATCCGGCAGGTCCCAACCGCGCCGCTCCAGACGCGCGTCGTAATCCTCGCCGTCGTAGATCTCGGAGGAGAGGATCATGGACTCGGCCAGTCGCCAGCTCGAGTCCGTAACGACAGTCTCGCGAGTGCCGTCGGCGTACTCGAGCGCCAGTTGCGCCAGAAAGCGTCGCGGACTGGCGGCGAGGCCGTAGCGCTCGTTCGTCCAGGTAAATGCCGAGGCGTACCAGCCATCGCCGATCAACGCGCCGAGCACGTTGCGGCCGGGATGCAACCGGTCGGTCGCGTCGTAGCACTGATAGAGCACATGGTCGCCGGCCACGGTGATTTCCGGCGACAGCCGGGCCGTGCCCAGCCGCTCGCCGTTGATGTGCGGCTCGTAGGCGCCGAGCGCCGTCGCGTAGAGCCTGGCGCGCGCGAGCGGTTTGGCGAGCGTGAACTCCCGGCGCGCGAGCATCGCCGGACGCGGGGGGCGGGGGTCACAGGGCGGCGCGGTGGCGGCGGGACGCGCCCGCGGCCAGGCGCTGTCGTCGAAATCCGCTCCGGTCCAGCCGGTCGGGGCCGTGCGCGAAGTGCGCCAGGCCGGTCCGCTGGCTTGCCGTCCGATCGTACCGTCGGTGTGCCACACCTTGACGAGGGCGGCGAGTGCGCCGCCCGTGCCCGGCATGAAGGTGCCGGGATCGGCGCGTCCGCTCACCGCGATCACGTGCGCACCCGGCGTAACCGGCAGCGCGATGCGCTGCATCGAGCCCCAGGGCCGTTCGGCGGGCAACGCGACCGGCCGACCGTCGATCCACACTCCCAGCAGATCGTCCTTGGCGGACAACCATAGCTGCGCCTGGCGCACACCGGCGGGCAGAACGAAACGGTAGCGGAACTGCTGCGGTTCGGGCGCGAGCGCCGGCGCAGCGCTCCAGATCCAATGGATGCCGGCCGCGCGGTCGGCGCGCTCTTCGGGATCCTCGATGTCCAGCCACTCGGCCCGCCAGTCCGACGGCGTGAGCAGACCCATCTCGAACCAGGCGGACTCGCTGGGCGGCGAGGGATGGCCGTGGCCGTCCCAGACCTGAACCCGCCACCACACGCGTTGTCCGGAATGCAGCGTCGCCCCGTCGTAGCGGACATCGAAACAACGATCCGAGCGAACCACGGCGCTGTCCCACAGATCGGCCCGGCCCGCCTCGAGATGCTCGCGGCTCGAGGCCGCCGTGACGCGATACGCGCTCTGCATGGCGCCGCGCTCGCGGCTGGCGAGCGCCCAGGACAGACGCGGCTGCGCGATCTCGAGGCCGAGCGGCTGCGCGATGCGCTCGGCGCGCAGGCGTGTCGCTCGAAGCGCTTTCGCGCCAGGCGGGGCGGCGTCGTAATCGGCGCCGCGCGCACGCCCCGGCCGCATCAGCACCGGCGCGGCCGCGAGCAGTCCCGTACCGATGAGCATCCGGCGGCGGTCGATCCTGCCCACGGCCGATGCCCTCAGTCGTCCGCTCGGGCGGTCGCGGCGCGCGCCAGCGGCTTGCCCGGTGCAAACAACTCCCTGTAGACCGTCTCGGCCATGACGTGATACCCGGCGTCGTCCGGATGCAGATCGTCGCCGCACTGATCCGCGCCGATGTAGTGACGCGGATGCCGCGGATCGCGCAGCGCGCCGTCGAAATGAATCACCCCGTCGAAGCCGCGGCCCCGGCGGATCCAGGCGTTGACCCGCTCGCGCACCTTCTCGCCCTCGGGATGCTCGTACGTGGCCCCCAGATAGGGCGTGAGCGTGCCGAGGTAGATCTCGATGCCGTGCGCATGCGCCCGCCGGATCAGATCGCGGTATGCGCCGATGATGGCCGACGCCGGCAGCGGACCGGTGTCGCCGCGCGGATCGTAGGCCCAGCCGATGTCATTGATGCCCTCGAGCAGTACGATGGCGCGCACACCGGGAATATCGAGCACATCGCGCTTGAAGCGCGCCAGCGCCTTCGGCCCGGCGCCGTCGTGCAGCAGCCGGTTGCCGCTGATCCCGGAGTTGATCACGACCCAGCGGCGATCGGCCGCGTGAGCCGCGAGCAGGCGCGCGAGCTGCGCCGGATAGTCTCGGTGCGTGCCCGCAGTGGAGCAGAAGCCCTCGGTGATCGAATCGCCGAATGCGACCAGCACCGGGCGCGGCGCGGCCGTGGAGACCTCCACGCCGCTCGCCAGTTCCGGCGCCTGCGGCCGTCCGCCCTGCGGCCAGACCGCCTCGGTCACGTGGTTGCCCGGCGGCGAGACCCACAGGTGCTGCAGATGACCGGCCGGCGCGGCGCCGGAGGGGTAGTACACGGAAATCGCCACGTTTTCGAACCGGTTCACCTTCATGTCGATCGGATCGCTCAGCCAGGCCTTGCCGATCGGAATGACGCCGCCGCGTTTGCCGCCGAAGGTGAGCACGTGGACGGTGCCGGGCCGCAGCACTCCGTTGGGCGAGGATGCGGCGATGGTGACCTCGCCGAACCTGACGGGCGAGAGCCCGAGCTCGTTCGTCAGGCGCACGCGCAGGTGGTCGCCACCGGCCTCGAGTCGCACGACCTGGCGCACCGACTGGTGGCTGAAGGTGCGCTTCTGGTTGCAGCCCCATACGGCCGTGGTCGGAAACGGCGGGGAATACCAGGCCTCGACCCAGTGCGCCGCGGTGGAGGCCCACGCCGCCGGAGCGCACAGGCACACCGCCAGCGCGGCGGCCACCCGCGCGGCCGCACCGCTCCGGCACGAGACGCTCATCCGCGCACCACGAGGTAGTTGCCGAAGCCGATCACGACCGTCGCGCCGATCAGGACGACGAGGCCGGCGGTCATGATGGCGAAGCTGCGCCGGCTGGCGCCGCGCCACTCCTTCAGCGCCAGACCCCACAGAGTGGCGAAGATGATGATGCTGGACATGTGCAGCGTCCAACTGGAGAAGCCGTATCGGCCCATCTGACTTTCCCCCATGGTGTAGAAAAAGAACTGCAGGTACCAGGCGGTGCCGCCGAGCGCGCACAGCAGGTAATTGCGCGACAGCGACACTTTCATGCCGTCGGCGTCGACTCCTCCCTTGAAGTCCCTGCCGCTGGCGTTCTTGACGATCAGGTACAGGCACCAGATGGCGTTGGTGGTGAACCCGCCGAGCAACACCACCACCAGCACGGGCAATCCCTGCCAGAGCGCGCCGGTGCCGTACGCGAGCGTCAGGTGGCGGATCGGGCCGCCGGCGTCGAGGCCGTACGCGAAACAACTGCTCATGATGCCGGAGAAGACCGCCACCGCGATGCCCTTGCGGAAGTCGGTCTCGCGCGGCAGGGCGCGGTCCTGCTCGGTGAGGTGGCGCTCGGCCTGTTCGTGCTCCTTGTCGTGGCCGGCTTTGCCGACGACGGCGATGCCGACGAGCGCCACGGCCACGCCGAGCAGCACGATCCGCCCGCCGGTGCCGTGGATGAGGCTGCCGAACAACTGACCGCTCACCAGGGGCGGAATCAGCGTGCCGAATGCCGCGGTCAGGCCGAGCGCCACGGCGGTGCCGAGCGAGATGCCGAGGTAGCGCATGGTCAGGCCGAAGGTGAGGCCGCCGAAGCCCCAAAGCACGCCGAAGAAATAACACAGCGCCAGGGTGCGCGGCGGAGTCGCCGCCAGCACGGCGAGCAGATGATGGGTCTGCGCTCCGGCGAACAGCCAGGGCGCGATGATCCAGCTGAAAACACCGCCTATGAGCCAGAACACCTCCCACGACCAGCCGCGCACCGAGCGGTACGGCACGTAGAAGCTCGCCGAGGCGAGGCCGCCGAGCCAGTGGAAGAACACGCCGAGCAGCGGGTTGGGTGTCATCGTTAGCCAGCCTGGATTTGCGGAGCCGGTGCGGATGCGGTTGGCATCGACGCTCAGATACGGTAGATGCGCTCGGCGGTGCGGCCGAACAGGTCGGCCCGTTCGGCCGCGCTCGCGCCGTCCAGGATCCGGACGTAGGCCTCAAAAAACCGTCCGAATGTGCCGAACAGGCGATCGACTGGAAAGTTGCTGGCGAGCATGGTGCGCGCCGCGCCGAAGATCTCCAGCGTCTCGAGCACGAACGGCCGCAGCGACTCCGGGCTCCAGTGCCAGTCGAGCATGGCGAGGCCGGAGATCTTGACCGCTACGTTCGGTTGCGCCGCCAGCAGCCGCATGCCGCCGCGCCATGCCGCGAGCCCGTCCGGACCCTTGTCGAGCGGCATGCCAGCGTGGTTGAGGATGAGTGGCGTGTTGGGATGACGCGCGGCGAGGCGGGCCGCCGCGGGCATCTGTGCCGGATAGATCTGCAGATCGAACGACAGATCGTGGTGCTCGAGCCGCGCGAAGCCCGCATGCCAGGCGTCGTCGGCGAGCAGGTCGCGGGGAGTGTAGGTCTTGGCCGGATCGGGGTGCCAGTTGAGGATCTGGCGGATGCCGCGCACGTTGCGGTGCGCGGTGTGGCGTTCGAGCAGCGCTGCGACATCGGGCTTCTCCAGTTCGGCGTGGGCGACGATGGCCTGCGGGAAACCGCCGGCGTCGGCGATCTGCTGCAGCCAGTGGGTTTCGGCGAGGGCATCGGCCGGGTTGGCGCCCGCCTCGATGTGGACGATCTTGGCCGGATGCACGTTGCCCTGCGCGGCGTCGCGCAGATAGTCATCGAGCAGGTAGTCGCGCGCGATGGGCGTGACGTCGCCGGTGATGCCGACGGGCAGCGGCGGTGTCAGCCAGGGATAGCGGATGCGCTCCAGGTCCCACAGGTGCATGTGGGCGTCGACTATGGAAAGCTCGGGCATGTCGGCTCGAAGGGTCAGTAGGTGGTGCGGCCGCCGGAGATGTCGAAGGTGGCGGCCGTGGAGAAGGAGCACTCCGCGCTCGCCAGCCAGCACACCAGCGCGGCCACCTCCTCGACCTCCCCGAGCCGGCCCATGGGGATTTTCGAGCGCATGTAGTCGATCTGGCTCTGCGGCAGCTGTTCGAGAATCGGACTCTTGAAGGTCGCCGGAGTGATGCAGTTGACGCGCACGCCGGTCGTGGCCAGTTCCTTGCCGAGCGACTTGGTCAGGCCGATGACCGCGGCCTTCGCGGCCGAATAGGCCGATGCGTTCGGGTTGCCTTCCTTGCCGGCGACCGAAGCGATGTTGACGATCCGTCCATAATCGTTCTCGAGCATGTACGGCACGACGGCGCGACAGGTGTTGAACACGCCGTGCAGGTCGACGTCGATGACCCGCCGCCATTCCTCCGGCGGATACTCCCAGAGCGTGGCGGTGGGGCCGGTGATGCCGGCGCTCGCGACGAGCACGTCGATGCGGCCGAAGGCGCCGAAGGCGCGCTCGGCCGCCTGTGCCACCTGCCCGGTATCGGCCACATCGACCCTGGCGGTCTGTGCGTCGGGAATCGCCCGCGCCGCGGCGCTCAAGGCTTGCTCGTCCCAATCCCACAGGCAGACGCTGCCGCCTTCGGCGACGATGCGCATCGCCGCCTCGCGACCGACGCCGGATGCGCCGCCGGTAATGATCGCGGTCCGATCCTGGAAACGTCCCGAATAAATCGTCATGTTCCGGTCTCCTCAGTACCGTCGCCAGGCGCGCACGGTCTGACCTTGTTCTCCGAGCTTGTCGATGCCCAGCCGGATGCGGTCTCCCGGCGAGAGGTACACCGGCTCGGGCTTCTGGCCCATGCCGACTCCGGGCGGCGTGCCCGTGGTGATGATGTCGCCGGGCTCCAGGGTCATGAAGCGGCTGACGTAGCTGACCAGCGTCGCAACGCCGAAGATCATGGTGCGGGTGTTGCCGGTCTGCTTGCGCTCGCCGTTGACGTCGAGCCACATGCCGAGGCTCTGCACGTCGCCGACTTCGTCGCGCGTCACGAGCCACGGTCCGACCGGGCCGAAGGTGTCGCAGCCCTTGCCCTTGTCCCAGGTGCCGCCGCGCTCGATCTGGTATTCGCGCTCGGACAGATCGTTGACCACAACGTAACCGGCCACGTAATCGAGCGCTTCTCGCTCCTCGACATACCGGGCCGTGGTTCCGATCACCACGCCGAGCTCCACCTCCCAGTCGGTCTTCTTCGAGTCCTTCGGCAGCATGACTTCGTCGTTCGGGCCCTGCAGGCAGCTCACGGCCTTGGTAAACACGACAGGCTCGGTGGGGGTGGGCAGGTTGGATTCCGCGGCGTGATCGGCGTAGTTCAGGCCGATGGCGAGGAACTTGCGCGTGCCGGAGAACGGCACGCCGAGCCGTGGATTGCCGGACACCGCCGGCAGGCTCGCCGGATCGATCCCGGCGAGGCGCGCCAGGCTCGGCGGCGCGAGGTGCTCCGGGTCCAGATCCGGGATTTTCCCGGCCAGTGAGCGGAGAGTGCCGTGCTCGTCGAGCAGTCCGGGCTGTTCATGGCCGGCGGGGCCGTAGCGCAACAGTTTCATGGTTTATCGCTGGATCTCTTGCGAAACGAATAGTCGGGAAGGATCGGATGCGGCCGTCACCGCGGATAGGGGCGGTGCAGGGGCAGGTCGCGGTTGAGCTCCACGCCGAAGCCCGGGGTCTCGGGGAGCTTCAGCCGTCCGTTGACGGGCACCGGCTCACCGATCAGTTGCGGGTGAAACATGGGCACGACGCGGTCGGCCTCGGGCGCCATCATCAGAAACTCGGCGAACGGGCTGTTGTGGCGCGTGATCACGAAGTGGTAGCTGTAGACGCTCGAGCCGTGCGGGATCACCAGGACGCCGCGGCTGTCGGCCAGGGCGGCGATCTTCTGCAGCTCCGTGAGGCCGCCACACCAGCCGACGTCGGGCTGGATGATGTCGCAGCAGTCCATCTCGAGAAGCATGCGGAACCCCCAGCGGGTCGCCTCGTGCTCGCCCGTAGTGACCAACATGCCGGGCGGCGTGCTACGCTTCAGCTGTGCGTAACTCCAGTAGTCATCGGGCGACAGGGCTTCCTCGATCCATTTCAGGCCGTACGCCTGCGCGCCATGAGCCAGTCTGATCGCATAGGGCAGGTCGAGGCTCATCCAGCAGTCGAGCATGAGCCAGAAATCCGAGCCCACGCGGCCGCGCATCTCGCCGAGCGCCTCGAGATTGAGCCGCAGACCCTCCTCGCCCTCGGCCGGGCCGTGATGCAGCGGCAATTTGCCGCCGATGAAGCCCATGGACTTGGCCAGATCCGGCCGCGAGCCGGTGGCGTAGAAGACGAGCTCTTCGCGGACCTTGCCGCCGAGCATCTGATAGACCGGCTCGCCGCGCAGGCGCCCCAGCAGATCCCACAGCGCCAGGTCGACGCCGGAAATGGCATTCACGACCAGACCCTTGCGGCCGTAGTACTGGGTCGCGAAGTACATCTGGTCCCAGATCTTCTCCACGGCGGCGGGATCACGGCCCTCGAGAAACCGTGCGAGGTGGTGCTCGACGATGTAGGCGGCCGGTTCCCCGCCGGTGGTCACGGCGAAGCCGATGGTGCCGTCGGCCGCTTCGATCTCCACCACGAGGGTCCCGAGAACGTTGATGCCGAAGCTGCGCCGGCTCTGGCGATACTCCGGATAGCGGCTCATGGGCGTGGCGATGTGATCGTCTATCCAGTGGCCGCCGGACTGGTCGTGGTAATCGGCGCCGCCGCCGCGAATGACGAAGGCGCGCACTTGTCGGATCAGCGGAAAGGTCATGTGCGGCGTCGGTTCTCGAGTCTGGAGGAACGGGCGGGCGGCGGATCGCGGTTGCGGCTGCGGCCTCTGTCCCACATACTAATACGGGTACCACATAATGAGAAGCACGCGACACGCAGGACGGTACGAGCCGGCAGACGCGCGCGGCGCGGAGCCGCAGCGTGCCCGCCTGGGCAGCCAGACGCTGCTGCGCGGGCTCGATGTGATCGACGTCGTCGCCGAAGGGCCGATCAAGCTCGGCGATCTGGCCGCCCGGCTCGGCCTGACGCGTAGTACCACCCATCGCCTGGCCTCGGCGCTGACCGACCGGCGCTATCTGTCGTTCGTGCCGCACAGCGGCTACAGTCTGGGGCCGAAGCTGCTCGAGCTCGGATATCGGGTGCGCGACGAGCTCGATCTGCCGCGCGTGGCGGCGCCGCACCTGGAGCGGCTGGCGTTGCTGACCGAGGACACGGTGCATCTCGGTGTGCTCGATCACGGCCACGTACTGTACCTCGACAAGGTGCCGGGCAAGCGCCGCATCAATATCAGCTCGCGCATCGGCGAGCTGCAGCCGGTGACCTCCACCGGGCTCGGCAAGGCATTGATCCTCGATCTGGACGAAGACGCATGGATGGAGCTGTTCCGCACCGAGCGCGGCGAGCGGCGTATCGAGGTCGGTCTGCAGGAGTGGCTGGAGCGCATGCGTCGATACGTACGTGCCGGATATGCGTTCGATCTGGAGGAAAACGAGGAACAGATCCGCTGCATCGCCGCGCCGATCCGCGACGTGGCGGGCCGGACCATAGCGGCGATCAGCGTCTCGAGCGCCGCGCAATACATGAGCGATCAGCGCATGCAGACGCTGAGCAGGGACGTGCTGAACACCGCGCAGCGCATCAGCGAGAATCTCGGCTGGACCGGCCGCCACCCCGCGGCTCCGCGGGAGCGCACCACCGGTGACGTGGGGGCCGACCATCGGTCACGCGTAAAGGCGCGGCGGCGCTGAGCGGGGCCGCCGGGCAGGGCTAGCGGCTGGTCACGATGTATTTGCCCGGCTTTCTCAACACCACGACCGCGCGCCGACCGCCATCGGCGGACTTGCCCGCCACCCGCCTGCCATTGACCCTGACCGTCGCGCCCGGAGCGGGCACGGGCACCGATACCCGTGCCGTGACCTGCGAGGGAAGGCCGATCGTGGTGACATAGCCGTCCTCATCGCGAATCGCCACGCGCAGCAGTCCGTGCGGCGTGGGCTCGGCCCCCTTGGCCCACTTAAGCCCCATCAGGTCGGGCCGGATATCGACTGTCGCGAATCCGCCGGCCGTCGGCCTGATTCCCAGCATCTGGCTCATCAGCCACGGCGTGACACCGCTCGACCAGCCGTGCGCCAGGCTCACCTTGAATCCCGACATATTGTCGGCCTGGAGGGACGCATGGAATAGAAAGCCCTTGAACCAGGTGGGGTTGTAGCCTTCCCAGAAGCTGGTCGCCCCCTCGCGCACCATGCCGCCCCAGTACCGGCGAATCCACTCGAGCGCCGCGCGCCGGTGGGCCATTTTCGCCATCGCGCTCACGACGTAGAAGTTGTAATACGGAGTGATGACATACGACGCGTACTTCGGTTTGCCGACGTGCGAGAGCACGTCGCGCCAGATCGCCGTGTATCGGTCCTTGCCGGCGACACCCGAAAGAACGGCGTAGGCGTTGGGCTGCCAGAGGTCCCCGAACGTTCCGCGCGCATCCAACAGGTGGTTCCGGGCGGCCGCTTTGAGAGCCACGGCCTGCGCTGCCATGCGCCTGGCGTCGTGCTCATCGTGCAGCACGCGCAGCAGATAGGCGCCGTCCCTGAATGCCGCATAGTATTCGAACTGGGTCGCCATGCGGGTCTGCGCGTCATAGCTGTTCAGGCCCGGCGACCAGTCGACGAACGGCCACGCATGCGTCAGATCGGAGAACAGACCCTGCCGGTTCAGATCTTTCTCCATGTAATCCAGCAATTGCACTAGACGCGCCCGTACGCTCCTCAGCTGTTTGATTGAGCCGGTGTGCAGGTAGTATTCGGTCTCTCCGGTCACCCAGAATGCGGAATAGCCCGGAATGCCGTTCACGTGCTTCCCGACCGGAGCGGGGCCGATCAGGCGGTCGAGCGTGTCGCGCATCAGGAAGCCATCTCCAAACACATCGGCGATGGTGCGTCCGCTGACGTCGAGATCCCCCATCCAGCGGTTGCGGTCGCGCTTGGGCGCGTCCCAGATGCCGTCCTGCATGCACAGGTG
>OBLK01000091.1_pt1 | contig 34543 bp, 26 predicted proteins | sample 1518871 | NCBI WGS metagenome assembly OBLK01 (sample SAMEA2464837, study PRJEB22497) | soil metagenome | biome: Grassland; feature: Farmland; material: Clay | place: Australia | collected 2013-02-01 | depth 0.8 m
CGGCGGGGGCGTGTGCCCCTGCTGGCTCCCGCGGCGCGCGCGCGGGCGCCCCCGCGCCCCCCCCCGGGTGTGGCCCCCCCCCACGTCGACCGCCGCCCCCCTTCGGCCGCCCCCGCCCGGCCGCGGGTCGCCGCCCAGCCGCCCCTTCGCCACCCGGCGCCCGCCCCGGCTCGCCGCGTGCCCCGCCGGCTCCACCAGCCCAAGCTCCTCCAGGCCGGCCAGCTCCGCCGCCAACCTGGTCCGCTGCACCCCGAGCCGCTCCCCCAGCTCCACCCGCGACGCCGGCCCGTCGTCCCGCAGCGCTGCCAGCAGCCGCGACCGCGACCCGCTCGTCTCCTCCACGCCGCGATGATTCCACGCCGACCCGTTCGGAGCCGGAAGCGAGTCGTGGGCGATCACTACTGGCGATCTTCAACCCTGACGGCCGTCCGGGGACTTCGACGGCTCACTACGAACTACGTGCCGTGGAGGGCGGTGCGGAAGTGGGCGTAGGCGGAGCGGACGGCGGCGCCGGCGTCGGGATCCTCGGGGGTGACGCAGGCCTCGACGGGGACCGGCCACGGCGGTGGTGCGGAGCCGCCGGCCAGCATCCAGGCGGCCTGCCTGGCGGCGCCGAGCGCGACGTACTCGGCGGGTGCCGGGACCTCGACGGGGACACCGAGGACGGACGCCGCGACCTCGCGGACCGCGGGCGAGGACGCCGCGCCGCCGATGAGCAGGGCGCGGCGGACGGGCACGCCGGCGGCGCGGACGGCGTCGACGCCGTCGGCCAGGCCGCACAGCATGCCTTCGACGGCGGCCCGCGCGAGGTTCGGCGGGGTGAGGTTGGTGCGGGTGACGCCACCGAGGGACCCGGAGGCGTCGGGCAGGTTGGGCGTCCGCTCGCCCTCGAGGTACGGCAGCAGGACGAGGCCCTCGGCGCCGGGCGGCGCGGACAGCGCGAGCTGCGACAGCTCGTCCAGCGATACGCGCAGCAGCGTGGCGACCGACGCCAGCACCCTGGCCGCGTTGAGCGTGCACACAAGAGGCAGGAACCCGCCGGTGGCGTCGCAGAACCCGGCGACGAGGCCGGAGGCGTCGGTGGTCGCCGAGCGGGTGGAGGCGAACACCGTGCCCGAGGTGCCCAGCGACACGACGACGTCGCCGGGACCGATGCCGAGCCCGAGCCCGGCGGCGGCGTTGTCCCCGGCACCGCAGGCGATCGGGACACCAGTACCTGCGTCGACGCCACCCTGCGCGGTCGGCCCGAGCACCACGGGCAGCGACGGTGTCCGGCCGCCGAAGGCCTCGGCGAGCACTGAGGGCAGCCAGGCGCCGGTCGGCGCGGAGAAGTAGCCGGTGCCGGAGGCGTCGCTGCGGTCGGTGAACGGTTCGGTGCCCGGTTCGGCGAGCTGCCAGGACAGCCAGTCGTGCGGCAGCAGCACGCGGGCGACCCGGTCGGCGGCCTCGGGCTCGTGCTCGGCGAGCCAGGCGAGCTTGGTGATGGTGAAGCTGGCGACCGGCACCGAGCCGGTGAGCGTCGCCCAGTGCGCGGGGCCGAGCGCGGCGACCAGCGACGCCGCCTGCGGCGCGGACCGCACGTCGTTCCACAGCAACGCCGGGCGGATCACATCGCCGGTCTCGGAGAGGACGACCATGCCGTGCTGCTGGCCGGCGACGGAGATCGCCGCCACGCCGTCGAGCAGCCCGGACGGCCCAGACAGTCCAGACAGTCCAGACAGTCCAGACACGGCCGAACGGTAGGCGTCGAGCCAGGCCTGGGGGTGTACCTCCGTGCCGTCGGGGTGGGCCGCGCGGCCCTCCCCGACCACGCGACCGGTCTCGGCGTCGACGACGAGGGCCTTGGTGGACTGGGTCGACGAGTCGACGCCGAGCACGAGGGTCATGTCAGCAAGGGTGCCTCCCGGCCCGGGCGGGCCGGGAGGCACCCCGTTCGGTCAGCTGACCGCGTCGACCACCACGGAGCCGCTGCCGACGGTGACGCCGGCGTCGGTCTGGACGGACAACGTGGCCGTGATCTTGCGGCCGGCGCCTGGCTGCCCGTTGACGGTCAGCACGGCGGACGGCGACCACGACGAGCCCGACGGGTGCGCGGCGTTGTTGTCGATGGCCGCGAGCGAGCCGCGCGCCGCCGACAGGTACGCGTCGACCAGGTCGCAGGCGGTGGGGCGGGCCGGCACCGAGAAGACGTCGATCCTGATCCGCCACAACCCGGCGGCCGGGTTGTTGATCGACACCAGCTCGTTCGAGCTGCCGCTGCCGCTGCTACCGGCGACGACGCAGGTGCCGGACGTGCAGTTGAACAGCACCAGGTCGATGTCGGCGCGGGCGTCCGACGGGTTGGACGTGCGGACGGTGTAGTTGCTCGCACCGGCCGGCAGCGTCACGTCGAACGTCTGCGACTGCAGGTTGCCGATCGTCGGCCGCTGGGTCTGGGTGCTACCAAGCGCCGGGGCGCCTACCAGCTTGCCGGTGAACCCGGCGAGCAGGTTGTCGACCGTGTAGCTGCGGGTCTGCGGCACCCCGAGGGTGGCCGATGGCACCACGTCCGGGTTCGGCGAGATCGCGGTGCCGAGCACGGTCGCGGTGAGGCTGAACGGCGCCTCCAGGGTGTCCGAGGTGCGCCTGGCCTCGACGACCAGCTCCCACACGCCTGGGAGCGGGTTCACCGTCGTGCGCGACGTCGGCGTCCCACCGGCGCAGCCGGCGCCGGCGTCGGGGTTGTAGCAGTTGGTGGACGCGGTGGAGTCCGCCGGCAGGCCTTGTGGGCTGAACCGCAGGAACCGGACCTGCCCGGTGCCGACGGCGGTGCCGCCCGCGGTCATGTCGACCTTGAGCGCGCTCGCGCCCGCAGGCACCCTGACGAAGAACTTCTTGGCGTCGTTGCGGCCGATCTGCCCGCTGAAGTTCACCGTGTAGGCGTTGGCCGCGGTGAACTCCGACGCGGCGTACACGGCGTTCATCGTCATCAGGTCGACACCCGAGGTGTTCGGATCGTCGAGCTGCAGGATCGCCGAGTGTGCCCCGGCCGTGCGCGGGTAGATCCGCACGGCCAGGTCGACCGGCTCGTTGAGCGGCAGGTTCACCTGCGCGCGTGCGGAGAACGTGCCGTCGTTGCCGAGCCAGCGCAGCTCGTGGCGGACAGGCACGGCCGGGCCGGTGGTACGGACCAGCGTGTAGGTGCGGTTGTACTGCACGCCGACCTGGACGCCCTCACGGTCGTGGATGCCCACGCCGATGCCCGGGGTGGCGAGCTGGCTGGCGAGCACCGTGTTGACCGGCACCGCGCTGGTGATCGTGTGCGGGGACTGGCCGCGGCGCAGCTGGTCCCACGCGGTCGGGACCCAGAACATCCCCGCGCCCTGCTCGTAGGCGCCGAGCTGCGGCTTATAGAAGGCCCCGGACATGATCGCGCTGCGCAGCGCGGCCGCGGTCGGCCGGTTGCCGCCGAACGTGGCCTTGTAGGCGCTGACCAGCAGGGCCGCCGCACCGGTGGCCTGCGGGGCGGCCATCGAGGTGCCGTTGAACATGCCGTAGCCGGGCGGCAGGGTGTAGACGCCGGCCACCGGCTGCCCGGCCTGCCACGGCGGCACCGAGGAGATCGCCGATCCGGGCGCGATGATCTGTGGCTTGAAGCCGCCGTCCTCCCGCGGGCCGCGCGAGGAGAACGGGTGCAGGCCCTCGGCGTTGAGCGGCTCCGAGCCGTAGTTGGCCAGCCAGCTGGCCGCGGTGATCGACGAGCCGACAGCCATCGACTTCGTCGCCACCGCCGGGTCGCCCACGGTGTTGGAGCCGGCGCCGCTGTTACCGGCCGAGTTGAAGATCTGCATGTTGAACTCGTCGATCGTGCGGTTGTACAGCTCGGCGCGGGCGTTGTTGCCGTCGTTGAGCGCCGGCAGACCGCCGATCGAGATGTTGACCACGTCGGCGCCGTTGTGCGCGGCGTACAGCACGCCGTCGATCAGGCCGCTGGAGGTGCACGACGTGGTGGCCAGGCACACCTTGACGGCCATCACCTGGGCGCCGGGGGCTGCGCCGGACATCTGGCCGCCGAACAGGCCGTTGGCGGTGGCGATGCCGGCGACGTGCGTGCCGTGCGCGGCGGCGGCGATGCCGAGGTTGACCCAGGAGGCGTCGGTCGAGTAGTCGGACCGGTCGGTGACCACCACGAACGCGACCTGCTCGGCGACAGCGGTCGCCGGGTTGTCGACGCCGAAGTGCCGGACGTCCCGCGCGACCTTGAAGTCGATCATGGCGGGCTCGTCGGTGAAGTCGAAGTCGCCGTCGACGTCGACGTACACCTGCTTGGTCACGGTGTCCTGCAGCACGCCGAAGGCGTCGGTGCGGTCGCCGTCGCGGTTGATGTCGCCGAGCGGCTCACCGGCAAGCAGGTCGCCCACACCCTCGCGGAACAGGCCGAACGCGTACGGGCCACCGGTCGCCGGCGCCGTCCAGGTCGCCCCGGACGCGGTGAACGTCCCGTTGAACCGGCCGCCGGTGCGGACCCAGGTGTTGTCGCCGGAGTTGGTGGCGTTGGCGTTGTACCAGTCGATGATCTTGTGGGCACCGGTCGTCGTGGTGGCCAGCGCCGGGTGGTCGAGGTCGACGCCCGAGTCCAGCACCGCGACCACCGTGCCACGGCCGTCCCACTGCGGGTTGTCGAGCGCGAACTGCGCCGCCCTGGTGTCGTTGGTCGGCATGTACGCGTTGATCCGCGGCGTGTCCGGGCCGGGCGGCGTCTGCGGGGTCGGGTTGACCGCGCCATCCGGACGCGGGTCATCGAGCTTGATCAGGCCGTCGACGTCGACCGCGTCGACCGAGTCGAGCTTGGCGGCCTGCTCGGCCTTCGCGGTCGGGATCTCGACCTTGATGTAGTCGACGGCGTCGTCGGTCTTCTGCACGACACCGCCGAGCGCGCGCAGCGCGTCGGTGGCGGCGGCCAGCTGGTCGCGCTGGGCGGCGACCAGCAGGGTCACCGTCGATCTGCCATCGGCCACGGCCTGGGCGACCCGCGCCCGATCGGCCTCGCCGAGATCCTTGTCGCTCTTGACGATCGCGCTGGATGACGGTGCAGGTGCGGCGGTCGCGGACGGCGCGGTGACGGCGCCAGCCGTCAGGCCGAGCAACGCGAGCGGGATCACCGCGAACCCGGCACGGCTGCGCCGCCGTACGGTGGATGGTGTCACTGGCATGGTCCCTTCGGGGTAATGGGAGTTCAGCCAAGTAGCGGGGCGGCTGGAACCGGCTACACCATTTACTACGGATCACCGCGGCGCTAGCCCCTTAAGTGGGAGATGCTCGCGTGGCGCCGTGAATCACTCCGTCGGACGCCGGTTCGCCCTCGCCGCGCCGGGCCGGTTTGATGTAGGTCGTGAGCGGTCGGATCGGCGTGGACGGCATCAGCCCGGTGGTCTCCTGCGGCCAGTACCCGAGCAAGGCGGTCGTCGGCGAGCACATCCCGATCACGGCGACGGTCTGGCGGGAGGGCCACGACGCCGTCGCCGCCACCGTCGTGTGGACCGGGCCGAACGGCAAGTCGCAGCTGGTCAGGATGACTTCGCTCGAGCCGGGCAACGACACCTGGCAGGCGACGGTCGTGCCGGACGAGCCGGGCATGTGGACGTTCCGCGTGGACGGCTGGAGCGATCCGTGGACGACGTGGCGGCACAACGTCGAGGTCAAGCTCGACGCCGGGCAGGGCGCCGTCGAGCTCGCCAACGACCTGGAGACCGGCGCTCGGCTGCTCGACTGGGCTGCCAGGCGACCCAAGCAGCGGCGCAACAGCAGCGTGCTGGGCGAGGCCGCGGCGGCCCTGCGCGACCCCGGCCGGACGCTGAGCCTGCGGGTCGGCCCCGCGCTGACCGACGACGTGCAGCGGCACATGTACGACGAGCCGGTCCGGGAGCTGATCACCCGCGGCCCACGGCACCGGGTGTGGGTGGACCGCAAGCAGGCGCTGTTCGGCTCGTGGTACGAGCTGTTCCCGCGCTCCACCGGCGGTTGGGACTCGACCGGCCGTGCCGTGCACGGCACGTTCGTGACCGCTGCCAAGGATCTCGACCGGGTTGCCGCGATGGGCTTCGACGTGGTCTACCTGCCACCGATCCACCCGATCGGCCAGGTGAACCGCAAGGGCCGCAACAACACGCTGATGCCGATGCCGGAGGACGTCGGCTCACCGTGGGCGATCGGTTCGGCCGAGGGCGGGCACGACGCGATCCACCCAGACCTGGGCACGCTGGCCGACTTCGACGCGTTCGTGGCACGGGCCGAGCAGCTGGGCCTGGAGGTCGCGCTCGACCTGGCGCTGCAGTGCGCGCCGGACCACCCGTGGGCCATCGAGCACCCGGAGTGGTTCACCACCAGGCCGGACGGCTCGATCGCGTACGCGGAGAACCCGCCGAAGAAGTACCAGGACATCTACCCGATCAACTTCGACAACGACCCCAAGGGGCTCTACGACGAGGTGCTGCGGATCGTGCTGCACTGGGCGGAGCACGGCGTGCGGATCTTCCGGGTGGACAACCCGCACACCAAGCGCCCCGACTTCTGGGAGTGGCTGATCTGGAAGGTCAAGGACCGCTACCCGGACGTGCTGTTCCTGGCCGAGGCGTTCACCAGGCCGGCGAGGCTGTATGGGCTGGCCAAGCTCGGCTTCACGCAGTCCTACACGTACTTCACCTGGCGGGTGTCCAAGCAGGAGCTGACCGAGTTCGGCATCGAGCAGGTGCGGCACGCCGACGAGGCCAGGCCGAACCTGTTCGTCAACACGCCGGACATCCTGCACGAGTCGCTGCAGCACGGCGGCCCGGCGATGTTCGCGCTGCGGGCGGCGCTGGCCGCCACGATGGCACCGTCGTGGGGCGTCTACTCCGGCTACGAGCTGTACGAGCACGTAGCAGTGCGGGAGGGCTCGGAGGAGTATCTGGACTCCGAGAAGTACCAGCTCCGGCCGCGTGACTACGCCGCGGCGCTCGCCGACGGGCGGTCCCTGCAGCCGTGGCTGACCAGGCTCAACGAGATCCGCCGCGCGCACCCCGCGCTGCAGCAACTGCGCACGCTGCACTTCCACCACGTCGAGAACGACGCGCTGATCGCCTACTCCAAGACCGACCCGGGAACTGGCGACGCGGTGGTCGTGGTGGTCAACCTCGACCCGCACCACCCGGCCGAGGGCGTCCTGTGGCTGGACCTGCCGGTGCTCGGCCTGGACTGGCACGAGCGGTTCACCGCCTACGACGAGGTCAGCGGCGAGGGCTACGAGTGGGGCCAGTCCAACTTCGTCCGCCTCGAACCCAACCGGGCCGTCGCCCACATCTTCGCCGTCCGCCGCCATCCCGACCCGCACCCGAGTTGATCACGGGGTCCGTACGATTTCGCACACGAACCCCGTGATCGACTTCGGAGCGCCTCAGGCGAGGCGGACGATGCGGCCCTCGCCGCCTGCCGGGTAGTCGGCCGCCGTGACGAGGCCGTCGAGCGCGTCGGGCTCGGTCAGGTACTCGACCAGTGACTGCTGGTAGGTCACGCCGACCGTGGTGAACGGCAGGCCGCGGAACGGCCACTGGTCGCCGCCGCGGGCCGAGAAGTCGTTCGTGGCCACCGAGATCCCCGGCCCGGCCTGCACGACGCCGTCGGCCACGATCACCGTGCCGTCGTCCAACGTCACCGATCGCACCCGGTCGCCCGGCGTGAGCACCACGCCGGCGTCGTTGACCACCTGCGCCGTCCGCGTCGTGTCGAACGTGAACCGGAACCCGCTGACCTGGGCGAACCGGCCGTCGTTCGTGGGCATCCTGGAGATCGCGTTCTCCAGGATCTCCTTGAACTGGGCGCGCGGAACGTCGGGCACGACCGAGACGAAGTTGGCGAACGCGGCGATCGCGAACGTGTCGAACTCCGTGAGCGGCCCTGGCGGGATCAGCGTGTTGTTGCGGATACCGCCGCCGTTCTGCAGCGCGACCTGCGGCGCCGTCACCCCGAACTCGGCGGCGCGCTTGGTGCCGGAGTAGCGCAGCGCGTCGGCGAGCAGGTTGCCGAGGTTGGTCTCCCGGTCGCGGACGCCGGGTGAGCGGCGACCCTCGAGCGGCACCTCCGACTGCGCGAGCACGTTCTGCTGCAGGTTGGCCACGAACGCCCGCACCGGGTCGACCACGGTGGCCTGGGTGAGCGGATCGGCGGCGACCGCGTCCGGCGCGACCCCGGACACCCGGACCGGGCCGCTGCCGGCGCCGGTGGCCAGCACCCGCCCGCTGCTGTCGAAGTCGACCACGAGGCGGCCGACGTACTTGTAGTCGCCCGCCGTGGTCACGATCGGCACGGCAGCGCCGGTGCGGTCGGTGGCGACCAGCGGGTAGGGCAGCGGCAGCCCGGTCACCGGGTCGACCGAGACGGCGTCGCCCGGCACCAGCAGGTCACCTTCGTTGGCGAGCAACTCGTCGCCGCCGCCGGCGATCGCCACGTCGACGTCGCGCAGCATCGGCACCAGCGCCCGGTCCTCGGCGACGTTCTGCAGGTGGCTGATGAGGATGATCTTGTCCACGCCACCGCCGGTCAGCCGGTCGACCTCGGCCTGCACCAGGCCGGCGACGTCGGGCAGCACCACCACGTTGCGCGGGCTGGAGATCGAGCGCAGCAGCGGCGTCGTGGCACCGACCACGCCGATCTGCTCGCCGCGCTCGCGCACCACGGTGCTGGCGACCACGTCGCCGGAGGCCGCGAGGGCGGCCAGTCGAGGCTCGGCGGACACGTCGAGGTTGGCCGACAGGAACGGCGGGTTGTCCGGCCCGAAGCTGGTGATGAAGTCGGCGAGCACGTCGGGCCCGAAGTCGAACTCGTGGTTCCCGATCGCCATCGCGTCGTAGCCGACCTGGCTCAGACCGATGGAGTCATAGAAGGGCACGCCGTTGGTCAGGCTGGCGGTGAACTCCGGCCCGGCGAGGAAGTTGTCGCCGGACGAGAGCATGATCGCCCCGCGGTGGCCGGCCTCGCCGCTGCCGGGTCGGCCGTGCGTCGCCTCCCGCCGCAGTTGGTCGACCAGCGTGTGGAAGCGGGCGATGCGGCCGAAGTCGGGCTGTCCGGGCGCGTTGAGCAGCTTCGACTCGCCGTCGTTGTTGTGCAGGATCGTCAACGTGAAGTCCACCCGGTCGCGGTCGGGCGCAGCCACTGCCGGCGCCGCCGCACTGGTCAACGGCAGCACGACCGCCGCGGCCATGGCGGCCGTCACGAGCAGCCGGCGTTTGCTTGGTAGGGCCATGTTCGAGGTCTCCCAGCACGTCAGACGATGTGTCCGGGCACATACGCTAGCGAACGAACGGCGCCGCCGTTGCCAACTGAGTCACGGACCCAGCCGGATGAGACCGCGTTCCAACGCCACCGTCACCGCTGCGGTCCGGTCGGTCACGGCGAGCTTGCCGAACACGTGCACCAGGTGGGTCTTGACGGTCGCCTCTGAGATGGCCAGGCGCTTGCCGATCGCTCGGTTGGTCAGGCCGCGGGCCACCAGCGCGAGCACCTCGAGCTCACGCTCGGTCGGCACCTCCGGCGTCGGCTCGCGGATCCGGCCGAGTAGCCGCGCGGTGATCGCCGGCGCGAGCACCGCCTCGCCGCGAGCGACCGCGCGGACCGCCCGGAAGAGCTCTTCGCGCGGCGCGTCCTTGAGCAGCACGCCGACCGCACCGGCCTCGACCGCCCGCACGATGTCGTGGTCGGTGTCGTAGGTGGTCAGCACGAGTACTCGCACCGTGGGGTGCTCGGCCCGGATCTGGGCGATCGCCTTCGTGCCGTCCAGCCGCGGCATCCGCAGATCCATCAGGACGACGTCCGGGCCGTGCCTGGCCACCTCGGCGACCGCGGCCAGCCCGTCGGCGGCCTCGCCGACGACCCGCAGGTCCGGCTGGCCCTCCAGCATCCCGCGCAGCCCGTCGCGGACCACCGGGTGGTCGTCGGCGACGACGATCCGGATGGGCGGCGGCGTCGTCATGCCGGCACCGAGGCCGCGATCGTGGTGCCTTCGCCCGGCGTGCTCTCCACGGTCAACCCGCCGCCGGCGGCCTCGACCCGCTCGCGCATGCCGACCAGCCCGAAGCCGCCGTCCGGGCCAGGGCGCTCACGGCCGTCGAACCCGGCGCCGTCGTCGTCCACGTCGAGCGTGACCATGTCGCCCAGGTAGGACAGCGACACGACGACCCGGGTCGCAGCGGCGTGCCTGGCCACGTTGGCCAGCGCCTCCTGCGCGGTGCGCAGCAGCGCCAGCTCGGTCTCCGGGCGCAGCGCCACCGGCTCCCCCGTCGTGAGCAGCCGCGCCGGCACGCCCGAGTCGGCGGCCCACTGGCGCACGGTCCGGTCCAGCGCGCTGCCCAGCGACGTTTCCTGCAGCAGGTCAGGCCGCAGCGCTCGGACCGAGTGCCGCACCTCGCCGAGGCTCTCCCGGGCGATCCGGGTGGCCTTCGCCAAATGTTCGCGGGCGTCGCCAGGGCGCTCGTCGAGGGCCTGTTCGGCCGACTCCAGCTGGGTCACCACGCTGGCGAAGCCCTGGGCGATCGTGTCGTGCAGCTCCCTGGCCAGCCGCTCCCGCTCGGCCAGCACCCCGGCGTGCCGGGCCGCCTCGGCCAGCTCGGACCTGGTCGCGGCGAGCGCCGCCAGCGCGTCGCGACGCTGCGCGCTCTGCGCCGCGTTGGCGCTCACGAAAGCGGCGATCAGTGCTGCCACGGCGCCGGTGGCGATCACGCTGATCGCCACGTCTGGGCCGTCACTCCAGTCCCCGGCCAGCGCTCCGGCCAGCGCCGTCAGCCCGACCACCGGCACCAGCCCCCACCAGCCGAGGGTCACCATCATCAGCGGGTACAGCCCGTACAGCACGACGCTGAAGCTCAGGCCGGCCAGCTCGATCAGGGCCAGTTGGAACCCGCAGGCGACCACCCAGTAGACCGCGACCAGCCAGAACCGTCGCTCCCCCCGCGAGCGGTCGCGGGCCAGCACCAACCAGTGCCACAGCCCGAAGCCCACCACCAGCGCCAGCGCGAGCGGCCAGTCGGCCTCGGCCAGGTCGCCGGACACCAGCGCGATCACCAGCGAACCGGCGAGGGTCGCGGCGAACAGGCCGTGCCACAGCGGGGTCAGCCGGTCCCACGCATCCCGCTCGTCGAGGGGCGCCTGCACCAGTCCGCCTTCCTCCCTCCCGTGATCTCGATCACAACGAGGCACAGCTTCAAGCATGCGCCGTGGCCGCCCCGGCCGGCATCGGTCGGTTGCCGACTCGAACGTCAACCATTCGAAGGATGGCGCAGCGCAGGGTCCCGCCTCGACATTTGGTTCGCGCAACGCCGTTGGCCCTATTCTCTGCGCCCACCGGACCAATGATCTTCCCGGCAGGCTCGACCCCCGGTTTGCCGCAGGCCGATCAGACAGGTACGAACGAACTCATCCAGCGCTGTATGAGGTACTCGCCCATGTCGACGGATCATCGGCCGGACGCCCAGTTGGGGTTGGAAGGCATCCCGCACACCGGAGAGTCGTTCCTGGCCGACGGCCATTTGGCCGAGCCCCAGGCCGGCGACTTCGAGCACGCGCAGGCGGCGCCGCCGCAGCCCGAGTGGTTCAAGCGCGCGGTGTTCTACGAGGTACTGGTGCGGGCGTTCGCCGACTCCAACGACGACGGCACCGGCGACCTGCGCGGCCTGGCCGGCAAGATGGACTACCTGGAGTGGCTCGGCGTCGACTGCCTCTGGCTGCCGCCGTTCTACGCCTCGCCGCTTCGCGACGGCGGCTACGACATCAGCGACTACCGCGCCGTGCTGCCCGAGTTCGGCAACGTCGACGACTTCGTCTACCTGCTCGACGCGGCGCACAAGCGCGGCATCAGGGTGATCACCGACCTGGTGCTCAACCACACCTCGGACGCACACCCGTGGTTCCAGGAGTCGCGAAACGACCCGGCCGGCCCGTACGGCAACTTCTACGTCTGGGCCGACACCGACGACGGTTACCCGGAAGCGCGGATCATCTTCGTCGACACCGAGACGTCCAACTGGACCTACGACCCGGTGCGCGGCCAGTTCTACTGGCACCGGTTCTTCTCCCACCAGCCCGACCTGAACTTCGAGAACCCCGAGGTCCAGGACGCGATGCTGGACGTCATCCGGTTCTGGCTCGACCTGGGCATCGACGGTTTCCGGCTCGACGCCGTGCCCTACCTGTTCGAGGAGGAGGGCACCAACTGCGAGAACCTGGCGCGCACCCACGAGTTCCTCAAGCGCTGCCGCAAGCTCGTCGACGTCGAGTACCCGGGGCGGGTGTTGCTGGCCGAGGCCAACCAGTGGCCGGCCGACGTCGTCGAGTACTTCGGCGACCCGCAGGTCGGCGGCGACGAGTGCCACATGGCGTTCCACTTCCCGCTCATGCCGCGCATCTTCATGGCGGTGCGCCGCGAGTCGCGCTTCCCGATCTCGGAGATCCTCGCCCACACCCCTCAGATTCCCGCCAACTGCCAGTGGGGCATCTTCCTGCGCAACCACGACGAGCTGACCCTCGAGATGGTCACCGACGACGAGCGCGACTACATGTACACCGAGTACGCGGTCGACCCGCGGATGAAGGCGAACATCGGCATCCGGCGCAGGCTCGCGCCGCTGCTGGAGGGCGACCGCAACCAGCAGGAGCTGTTCACGGCCCTGCTGCTGTCGCTGCCCGGCTCACCGGTTCTCTACTACGGTGACGAGATCGGCATGGGCGACAACATCTGGCTCGGCGACCGCGACGGCGTGCGAACGCCGATGCACTGGACGCCCGACCGCAACGCCGGCTTCTCCCGCTGCGATCCCAACCGCATCTACCTGCCGGTGATCGCCGACGCGATGTACGGCTACCAGGCGATCAACGTCGAGGCGCAGGCCAACAGCGGCTCGTCGCTGCTGAACTGGACCAGGCGGATGATCTCGGTCCGCCGCCAGCACCCGGCATTCGGCCTGGGCAACTTCGTCGAGCTCGGCTCGTCCAACCCGAGCGTGCTGGCCTACAAGCGCCAGTACGACCAGCAGGGCCAACGGGACCTGCTGCTGTGCGTCAACAACCTCTCCCGCTTCCCGCAGCCGGTCGAGCTCGACCTGTCCGAGCACACCGGCGCGATCCCGCTGGAGCTGACCGGCGGTATCCGGTTCCCGGCGATCGGCACGCTGCCGTACCTGCTCACGCTGCCCGGCCACGGCTTCTACTGGTTCCAGATCACCCATGAAACCGAGGACGGCGATGCACCGTGACCGACAGCGTGCTGCTGAGCTACCTGACCGACGCCCTGGTCGAATGGCTGCCGAACCAGCGCTGGTTCGCAGGCAAGTCGCGTCCGGTGCACGCGGCGCAGGTGATCAGCAGCACCGAACTCGTCGGCGGTGACCCCGCGCTGCTGCACGTCGTGGTCGCGGTGGACCAGGGAGAGCCGGCGCCGGGCCGGTACCAGCTGCTGGTCGGCGTCCGGACCAACCTGCCGGATCATCTGCACCACTGGCTGATCACGATGGCCGAGGGCGTCGCCGTCTACGACGGGCTGCACGACCAGGACCTCACCGGCCGGTTGCTCGAACTGGTCAACGAGGAGTCCAACGTCAACGGCCTGCACTTCGGCATGCTGCCCGACGCGAAGATCGACCCGACGTTGCGCAGCCGGCCGGTCAGCGTCGAGCAGTCCAACACCTCGCTGGTGTACGGCAGCCAGTACATCTTCAAGTTCTTCCGCCGGCTGCAGCCGGGCCTGTCGCCCGACCTGGAGATCCACCGCGCGCTGCACCAGGTGGGCTGCGAGCACATCGCCGCGCCGCTCGGTTGGGTCGAGAGCGTCCAGCAGCCCGACGAGGAGCCGACCACGCTCGGCATGCTCTCGGAGTTCCTGCCCAACACGGCCGACGGGTGGCGGATGGCCACCGCGAGCGTGCGCGACCTGATGGCCGAGGGCGACCTGCACGCGCACGAGGTCGGCGGCGACTTCGCCGCCGAGGCCCAGCGCCTCGGGCACACGGTCGCCGTCGTGCACGGCGACCTGGAGGCGGCGCTGGGCACCAGCGCCGCCGGCGCCGACGAGGTGGGCGTCGAGGTCGAGGCCATGCACCGCCGGCTGGACAGCGCGCTGACGGTGGTCCCGGTGCTCGCCGGGCACGAGGCGGCGCTGCGGGCCGCGTTCGACGCCGCTCGCGAAGTGCCGCTGCCGGTCCGGCTGCACCGGATCCACGGCGACCTGCACCTCGGCCAGGCCCTGCGCACGCCGCTGCACTGGGTGCTGATCGACTTCGAGGGCGAGCCGCTGCGGCCGATGGCCGACCGCCGGCTGCCGAGCTCGCCGCTGCGCGACATCGCCGGAGTGCTGCGCTCGTTCGATTACGCGGCTTACCAGATGCTGGTCGGGAAGGACCGGATGCCGGGACGCCAGCCCGCCTACCGCGCGCAGCAGTGGTGCGACCGCAACCGGGAGGCGTTCCTGCGCGGCTACGTCGAGACCGGGCCGGCCGGCCGCGACGGCGGCCGGGCCGGCACGGTCGACCTCGACCGGGACGCGCTGCTGCTGCGGGCGTTCGAGCTGGACAAGGCCGTCTACGAGGTCCGCTACGAGGTCGACAACCGGCCGGACTGGCTGCCGATCCCGCTGGCCTCGATCGCCAGGCTCACCCAGCAGGCCGTCCGCTGACCTCCGGCAACCACGACCAGGCCTGCGCCGACGGCGCTGTGCTGCTGAGGCTGCCCGCGAAGTTGTAGTCGACCTGGGCCCGCTCCGCCGAGCTCGGGTAGGCGTTGGTGCACGAGACCGGGGCGCTGCTGCCGGACATCAGGTCCGAGCACAGCCCGGTGCGGCGGTCGGGCAGGCCGAGGATGTGGCCGAACTCATGTGTGGCGATGCGCAGCGGGTAGTAGCCCTGCCAGACCGCCTGCCGGCCCATGTAGATCGTGCCGCGGCCAAGACCGCTGACGTAGGCCCGCGGCCACCCGTTGTCGACGTAGATCCGCACCGTCACCCCGGAGGTCGCCGCGACCAGGCGGACGTTGGTGACGCTGCTGTTCCAGATCGAGGCGGCCGAGTGGAAGGTGTTGACGAACTCACCGGCGGCCCTTGCGTCGTAGTAGATCGTCCGTACCTGCGGCCCGACCGGGTCGGCCACCGCCGGCGCGGCGGCGACCCCCTGCACGGCCAGCGCGGACAGCACCAGTCCGAGCACCAGGGTCAGCACGCGGTAGAGCGCCGACCGCGAAATACGCCGCAGTGTTCGAGTCGCCATGTGTTCGAGCTCCTCCCAGACGACGGTGACAGGTCTTGTCACGGTAAGTGTCGTATCGGACACGATGGGTTGATAGGGCCAGTTGGAGCCATTCCCGCGACCGCGCGACCACCCCGCGTGAGCCCCTGCGTCCGCGCCGTGCGGGCGTTAGCGTGTCCGGGTGAGCCGCAGTCCCGCGCAACAGACCTCCGAACAGGCCGGGCAACAAGCCGGGCAGGAGGCGGACGCCCTGCATCCGCCGCCTGGCCGGCTGGACCGCCTGCTCAGCGGGGACGAGCACGGCCCGCTCGGTGTGCTCGGCGCGCACCCGGCTGGGTCCGGGACGGTCGTGCGCACGCTCCGCCCGCTCGCCGACGAGGTGACCCTGCTGGCCGGCGCGCAGCGCCACCCGATGCGACGCATCCACGACAGCGGCGTGTTCGCGGTCGTGGCACCGGGCACGATCGACGACTACCGCGTCGAGGTCTGCTACGGCAGCGACACGCACGTGGTCGACGACCCGTACCGGTGGCAGCCCACGATCGGCGAGCTCGACCTGCACCTGATCGGCGAAGGCCGGCACGAGCGCCTCTGGACGGTCCTCGGCGCGCACCCGCGCAGCTTCGGCACCCCGGCCGGGGAGGTCATCGGCACCTCGTTCGCCGTGTGGGCGCCCAACGCTCGCGGCGTGCGGGTGTGCGGCGACTTCGACGGCTGGACGGGTGAGGCGAGCCTGATGCGCTCGCTCGGCTCGTCGGGCGTGTGGGAGCTGTTCCTGCCCGGCGTGGGACCGGGCACGAGGTACAAGTTCCGGATCCTCGGCAATGACGGCTTGTGGCGGGACAAAGCCGACCCCCTCGCGGTTGCCACCCAGGGCCCGCCCGCCACCCCCTCCATCGTGGCGCCCGCCAGCGACCTCGGCCGGGGGGACGAGAGCTTGCTGGCCCGGCCGGGAACGACCCGCTTGCACGCCCAGGCCGAGTCCGACTCCTCAATGCGACCTGGGGGGGGGCACGTCGCGCGGGACAGCCACCGGCTCGGCTACCGCGAGGCGGCCAACCGCCTGGTCGAGCACCTGTCCAGGACCGGCTTCACCCACATCGAGCTGCTGCCGGTCGCCGAGCACCCGTTCGGTGGTTCGTGGGGGTACCAGGTCACCTCGTACTACGCGCCGACCGCCAGGTTCGGCACCCCGGACGACTTCCGGGCCTTCGTCGACACCCTGCACCGCGCCGGCATCGGCGTGATCGTCGACTGGGTGCCGGCGCACTTCCCGCGCGACGCCTGGGCGCTGGCGAACTTCGACGGCACACCGCTGTACGAGCACGCCGACCCGCGCCGGGGCGCGCACCCGGACTGGGGCACGCTCGTGTTCGACTTCGGCCGTTCCGAGGTGCGCAACTTCCTGGTGGCCAACGCGCTGTACTGGATCGACGAGTTCCACGTCGACGGCCTGCGGGTGGACGCCGTCGCCTCGATGCTCTACCTCGACTACTCGCGCAAGCCAGGCGAGTGGCTGCCCAACGTGCACGGCGGGCGGGAGAACCTGGACGCGGTGTCGTTCCTGCAGGAGCTGAACGCGACGGTCTACAAGCAGCACCCTGGCGTGGTGACGATCGCCGAGGAGTCCACCTCGTGGCCCGGCGTGACCAGGCCGACGCACCTGGGCGGCCTCGGCTTCGGGTTCAAGTGGAACATGGGCTGGATGCACGACACCCTCGGCTACGCCGGCCGGGACCCGGTTCACCGCCGCTACCACCACAGCGCGATGACGTTCTCGCTGATGTACGCCTGGAGCGAGAACTTCGTGCTGCCGCTCTCGCACGACGAGGTCGTGCACGGCAAGGGGTCGCTGTGGACCCGGATGCCAGGCGACGACTGGAACAAGGCGGCCGGGGTCCGCTCGCTGCTGGCCTACACCTGGGCGCACCCCGGCAAGCAGCTGGTGTTCATGGGCGCCGAGTTCGGCCAGGTGCGCGAGTGGTCGGAGGCCGGCGTGCTGGACTGGCAGCTGCTCGACGAGCCGCTGCACGCCGGCATCCAGGCCCTGGTCGGCGACCTCAACCGCGCCTACCGGGACAACCGAGCGCTGTTCAGCCTGGACACCTCGTCGACCGGGTTCGCCTGGATCGACGCCAACGACGCCTCGAGCAACGTGCTGTCGTTCGTCAGGTTCGGCGACGACGGCTCGATGCTGGCGTGCGTGGCGAACTTCGCCGGTGTGCCGCACGAGGGCTACCGGCTCGGGTTGCCGCAGGCCGGCCGGTGGCTGGAGGCGCTCAACACCGATGCCGGCGGCTACGGCGGTTCCGGCGTCGGAAACCTCGGCAGCGTGCTCGCGCAGGAGCAGAGCTGTCACGGCCTGCCGGCCTCGGCCGTGCTCCGGTTGCCCCCGTCCGGGGTGCTGTGGCTCGTGCCCGAGTAGGGCGGTTCCCACCCCGGCCCCACACCCGGTACCGGACAATGGGCACCGTGCCGCTCGCCAGGTTCGCCTCGACCGCTGCCGCGCTCGTGCTCGCGGCCGCCCTGGCCGGCTGCGGCACGATGATCGCCGGCACGCCGTCGCCCGGTGACGGCATCGCTGTGCAGAAGGTGGACACCAGCTTCATCGAGGGCAGCGACGGCGGGCGCATCGACCAGCTCGCGGCGGCCGCCGTGACCGACGTGCAGGCCTACTGGCAGGCGACGTTCCCGACCGCGTTCGGCAAGCCGTGGGAGGACGTCGACGAGTACTACTCGGTGGACACCAACGACGAGGACGCCTCCCCGCCGCCGTGCACGGAGGAGGCGGAGGACGTCGAGGGCAACGCGTTCTACTGCCCGAGCGCCGACGCGATCGCCTGGGACCGGGCCGCGCTGCTTCCGGTGCTGGCCGACAAGTTCGGCGAGGCCGGCGTGGTCGTGGTCCTCGCCCACGAGATCGGTCACGCCGTGCACAACCGGCTCGGCGTGACCAGCGAACGCCAGCGCAGCGACCCCGAACTGTTCCCGACCATCGTGGTGGAGGCGATGGCCGACTGCTACGCCGGCGCGTTCGTACGGTCGGTCGTCGACGGCAACGCCGAGCACCTGCGCATCTCGAGCGAGCAGCTCGACCTCGCGCTCGGGGCGCTGGTGAGCTTCCGCGACCCGGTCGGCACGTCGTCGCAGGACCGGCGGGCACACGGCAACGCGTTCGACCGGGTCTCGTCGTTCTCCGACGGCTTCGACCAGGGCGCCAAGCTCTGCTCCGAGTTCACCGGCGAGGCCAGGCAGTTCACCTTGCGCGAGTTCACCGATCTCGACGACGAGGCGCGCGGCGGCAACCTGCCGATCGCCGACCTGTTCAGGTCGCTCGTCCCGGACGTCGACCTGTTCTTCGGCAACCTCGTCCGCGAGCGGGGCGGTACCTGGCAGAGCCCGCAGGTCGAGCTCGACGACGGCGCCGCCGACTGCTCGGGCGACCAGGGGCCGGTGGCGTTCTGCCCAGACGGCGCGACGATCGGCGCCGAGGCCGAGGGTGAGCTGGCCACCCTGCACGAACGGATCGGCGACTTCTCCACCGGCACGCTGCTGGCCAGCCGGTTCGGGCTGGCCATGCTGGCGGCGCTCGGCAAGCCGACCGACGGCGAGGCGGCCGGCCGCGCCGCGCTGTGCCTGGCCGGCGTCTACACCGGGTCGCTGCTGGCAAAGGCCGATGGCTTCGGGCTCTCGCCCGGCGACCTCGACGAGGCCGTACTCGTGTTGCTGCGCAACGACTACGCGGTCCGCGACGCGCGCGGTGCGCCGGCGCCGGGCAGCGGGTTCGACCGGGTCACCCTGTTCCGGGGCGGGGCGCTCGACGGAGCCGAGTCCTGCCAGCTCGGGTGACCGCGTACCGTTCGGGACTCAACCAGGAAGGTTCGTGATGTTCGGAAGGGCGCTCCGCGCCGTGGTGGCGCTGATCGCCTCCGTCGGTGTAGTGGTGGTCGCCAGTGGCTGCGCGAGGATCATCGCTGGGCAACCCGTGCTACCGATCGACACCGAGAACGTCGGCGGCCTTCCCGTGCAGGACGGCCCGAGCGGCCAGCGGGAGGGCGTGGCCGAGGCCGACCTGCCGGTGGAGAACTCCGACGGCGGCGACATGGACCGGCTGGCGAAGAACGCGGTGGCCGACGTACAGAAGTTCTGGGCGGAGCGCTTCCCCCAGGACTTCGACACCGAGTTCACGCCGATCAAGCGGCTGGTCTCCTACGACTCGTCGTCGCCGCGCGGGGTGATCGTCTGCGGGGCCGACACCAAGGGCATCGCCAACGCGTTCTACTGCCCGCCCGAGGACACGATCGCCTGGGACCGCGGCGTGCTGCTGCCGGCCGTCGTGCAGTCGCTCAACAGCGAGATGGCTGCCGTGCTCGTGCTCGCGCACGAGATCGGCCACGCCGTGCAGTCCCGGCTGCAACTGGTCGACCAGCGGACCCCGACGATCGTCGCCGAGCAGCAGGCCGACTGCTTCTCCGGCGTCTTCATGCGGCACGTCGCCGAGGGCAAGTCCGAGCACTTCCAGCTCTCCACCGGCGACGGCCTCAACGCCGTGCTCGCCGGTCTGGTCGCGATCCGTGACCAGGTCGGCGCCGCGCTGACCGGCCCGGGCGCGCACGGCACCGCGTTCGACCGCGTGATCGCCTTCCAGTACGGCTTCGTCGAGGGCGCCAAGCGCTGTGCCGCGATCGACGTCGAGGAGGTCGCCAGCCGCGCGACCGAGCTCGCCTTCGAAGACATCCAGGACGCGCAGGCCCAGGGCAACCTCCCGGTCAACGACGAGACGATCAACCTGATCGTCACGTCGCTCGGCAGGACGTTCGGCGAGACCGGGGCGCCGCCGCCGCAGATCAGCCCGGCCGGCGGCAGGTGCGACACCGGCGGGGCGCCGGCCGCCTACTGCCCCGACTCCAACATCGTCGCCCTGGACCTGCCGGCGCTCGCCGCTCTCTCGGTGCCGCGCAACCGGCAGCTCGACATCCACGTCACCGGCGACTTCACCGCGTTCGGAATCCTGGCCTCCAGGTACACGCTGGCGGTGCAGAAGCACGTCGGCCTCAAGCTCGACGGCACCAACGCCGCGCTGCGCAGCGGCTGCCTCGTCGGCACGTGGGCCGGCCTGCACCAGAAGAACCCGTTCGGCAACCGCAAACCCATCGACGACGACCTGCGCATGTCACCGGGCGACGTCGACGAGGCCGTCTCCGAGCTGCTGGTCGGCGGCCGGATGGCAAGCGACGTCAACGGTGGTCCCGTCAAGTCCGGTTTCGCCAGGGTCGAGGCCTTCCGCATCGGCTTCCTGCAAGGCGCCCAGCCTTGCATCGACCGCTTCCCCTGAGCGCCCCGCCTAGTACAGCGCGCTGGCGAGGGCTCGGCGGGCGGCGACCACGCGAGGGTCGTCGACCGGGAACAGGCCGAACAGCTCGACGAGGTGCTCGCGGGCGCGGTCGCGGTCGTCGCCTGAGGTGCGGCGGACGACGTTGAGGAGGCGGTTGAACGCGGCCTCGACGTTGTGCTCGGCGAGCTCGGCGTCGGCGGCGGCGAGCTGGGCGTTGACGTCGCCGGGATTGGAGTCGGCGCGCACGATGGCACCAGGGTCGGCCTGCTGGGCACGGCTGAGGAAGCGGACCTGGGTCAGCGCGGCACGGGCCTCCTCGTTGGCCGGCTCGGCGTCGAGGATCTCCTGGTAGGCGGCCTCGGCCGCGGCGAAGTCACCGCGCTCGATGGCATCCTCGGCCGCGGTGAAGCGCGGGTCGGCCGGCTCCTCCTGCGGCTGGTCGCCGGCGCCGGGGCCGACCTGGCCCTGCTCGGCGGCCTTGATGCCGGGCATCCGGTCCCGCAGGGCGTCCAGCAGCGACTCGATCCATTGCCTGACCTGCGGCTCAGGCATGGCGCCCGCGAAGGCGTCGACAGGCTGGCCGGCGGCGACCGCGATCACCGTCGGTACCGACTGCACGCCGAACAGCTGCGCTATCCGCGGGTTGGCGTCGACGTCGATCTTGGCGAGCACCCAGGAACCGCCGCTGGCACCGGCCAGCCGCTCCAGCACCGGGGACAGCTGCTTGCACGGGCCGCACCAGGTCGCCCACAGATCGATGATCACGGGCACCTGCATGGACCGGTCGATCACGTCGGCCTGGAAGGTGGCCTCGGTGACGTCGACGACGTTCTGCGCCGCCGCGGCGGCCTGGCTGGCCCCACCGTTGGGCTCGCTGGCGGCCTCGGCGCGAGCCTTCAGCGCGGACAGGTCAACCGCGCCGGACAGCGCTGCCGACAGTGCAGCCGTTTGACGTGGATCTGGGCGACTCACACGTCAATCCTGACACGAGTCGCGAGTGCCGGCTTGCGAGGACCCCACACGTCATCGGCGCGCCCCGGTAACCGGCAACCGGACGGCCGACTGATTGTCGTCAGGCGAGGTGAGCGGCGGCCCTCAACGCGGTAGGCCGGCCCAGACGTCCTCGGCGACGGCGCTGGCCAGCTCGCAGGCTGCCTCCGGCTCGCCGGCCGGCCGCCGCCCGATCACCTGGGCCTGCTCGCCGCTTGCGACCTGGGTTTCGAGCAGGCACAGCGCCCGGTCGCTGACGTCCGCGGTGTACACGAGAGTGGTCCGGCCGGCGACCGTCTGCTGCTCGCCCCCGGTTGGCTCGCCGCGGGCGTACCGGACCGTCACCGACGGCACGTGGTCACCCCAGCGGCACTGGTGCCGCGCCGGGAACGTCGTCCGGTTGCCGGCCGGGCCGGGCAGCACGCGTTCGATCGTCGCCGCACGCACGCCCGCGCACGCGTCGAGCCGGCCGATCGACGCCGGGCCGTGCTCGAGATGCTCGACCGGCTCACCGGTAGCCAGCCGCTCGGCGATCTCGGCCGTCGCCAGCGCCACCAGCTCGCACAGCCTGTTGACCGGCCGTTCCGAGCCGAAGCTGTCGCCGCCTACGTCGAGCGCCACGCCGTCGGTGAACAGCACCACGCCGGTGCACGAGTCCTCGCTCAGGTCCTGCCGGAACACCCGCAGGGCCTGGCCGGTGGCGGCGACCTCCCGGGCGCCGGTGGCCAAGATGTCGTCCTCGGAGCGCTGCGACAGCTCGCCGAAGCGCAGCGTCGCCGTGCCGCCGGCGCTCAGCTCCAACGCGAGCACGCAGTAGTCGAACGACTCGGGGGTGCCCGCCTGGGCCGCCCGACCGTGCCGCGCCAGCTCGCCCGGGTCGAGCAGGTCGCACGGGTCGACGGTGCTCGGGTCCTGGAGGATCTCGGCCGCGGTGCCCGCCGGCGGTCGCGGTGGGGCGGAGCTCGGCTCCGGCCGCGCCGTGCCCGGCACGGTGGTCGAGAAACCAGTCGAGCAACCGGTCGAGCAACCGGACGTCAGGGCGAGCGTCACCAATCCCCAGGAGATCCACCGCCACACGGCCATGGACAGGGCCATGAAATCAGCGTGGCACGGCTAGCCTGATCGCCATCGGGTTGTTGCGATAACCGTCGTTCTGCTCGGTCAGCCGGACCGCGATCGGCCACAGCAGGTCGGCCAGCCGGTCGGTGCGGCCCTCACCCAGGGCCTGCCACGGCGCCTCGGCGGCGCCGTCGGTCCGCTCCTCGACCGACACCCGGAGCAACCGCCCGTCGTCGGTGAGCCCGCCCCCGCCGCCGAGCAGCTGCCGCCCGGTCCGCCCCTCGACGGCGGCCGCTCCGTCGCCCTAGGACCAGCCCCACAAGCTCCGCATCTGCTCGCCGGTCAGGCCGTGGTCGGCGGCGAACAGCACGAGCGTCTCGCACGGGTCGAGCCCGCTGGCCACCAGCGCCGCCACGTGCCCGTCGCCGCGCGACTCACGCAGCACGGTCGCCGCGTGCCACAGCGCCAGGTGCGGCCGGTCCGGCACCGGTAGCGCCGCGTTGACCGCGCCGAGCGGCCGGCCACCGGTTGGCGCCGCGGTGGCCGCCTCGACGGCCAGCTCCGCTGCCTCGGCGAGCTCGTCACCGGCGAGGGTGTCCGAGCCGAGCATGTCCTGCAGGGCGGCGTCCACCCCATCGAGCCGCGCCGCCAGGAAACGCTCGGGCTGCGCGATCCCCCAGGCGTCGGGCAGCGCCCTGGCCACCCGGCGCGGGTGGAAGTTGTAGAAGACCGCAGTCACCAGCTCCGGCGAGGCGGCGCCAAGCGGTGCCGACCTGGCCGCGAAATAGCCCATCCAGCCGCCCTTGCAGCCAAGGGCGTCGGTCGCCGCCCGCGACTGCGGCGTGAAGTACGTGACGCAGTGGTAGGTCTCGAACAACCGCCACATCCGGCGCGGGGTCGGCTCCATCAGAACTGGCCTCCCTTAGAACCGTGCAGGCTCGGTGTAGACGCCCCACTCGGCGCGCAGCGCGTCGCAGATCTCGCCGAGGGTGGCCTCGGCCCGGCAGGCGGCGAGCATCGGCTCGATCAGGTTGCCTGACTCACGACCCCCGCGGGCCACGTCCACCATCGCGGCGATCGCCGCGTCGACCGCAGCCTGGTCGCGCTGGGCGCGGCGGCCGGCGAGCCGGTCACGCTGGTCCAGCTCGATCTCGTGGCTGATCCGCAGGATCTCCAGCTCGTCGGTGGTGGACTCGGTGTGGCAGTTGACGCCGACCATCTTCTTGTCCCCCTTCTCCAGCGCCTGCTGGTAGGCGAACGCGGCGTCGGCGATCTCGCCGGTGAACCAGCCGTCCTCGATGCCACGCAGGATGCCGGAGGTCATCTCGCCGACCGGGTGCTTGCCGGACGGTACGGCGGCGCGGCCCAGGTCCTTGATCCGGTCGAAGTACCGCTCGGCCTCGGCCTCGAGCTTGTCGGTGAGGGCCTCGACGTACCACGAGCCGCCGAGCGGGTCGGCGACGTTGACCACGCCGGTCTCCTCCATGATCACCTGCTGGGTCCGCAGGGCGACCTCGGCGGCCTGGTCGCTCGGCAGTGCCAGCACCTCGTCGAGGGCGTTGGTGTGCAGGGAGTTGGTGCCGCCGAGGACGGCGGCGAGCGCCTCGATCGCGGTGCGCACGACGTTGTTGTACGGCTGCTGCGCGGTCAACGAGACGCCGGCGGTCTGGGTGTGGAACCGCAGCCATTGCGCCTTGGCGGTGCGCGCCCCGTAGACCTCGCGCATCCAGCGCGCCCAGATCCGGCGCGCGGCGCGGAACTTGGCGATCTCCTCGAAGAAGTCGATGTGCGCGTCGAAGAAGAACGACAACCCCGGCGCGAACGTCTCGATGTCCAGGCCGCGCGACAGGCCGAGCTCCACGTAGGCGAACCCGTCGGCGAGCGTGAACGCCAGTTCCTGCGCGGCGGTCGAGCCGGCCTCGCGGATGTGGTAGCCGGACACCGACAGCGGCTTGTACGCCGGGATGTTGGCCGCGCAGTACTCCATGAGGTCGCCGATCAGGCGCAGGTGCGGCTCCGGCTCGAACAGCCACTCCTTCTGCGCGATGTACTCCTTGAAGATGTCGGTCTGCAGCGTGCCGTTGAGCTTGCCGAGGTCGGCGCCCTGCCGCTCGGCCGCCACCAGGTACATGCAGAACACCGGGACGGCCGGGCCGGAGATCGTCATCGAGGTGGTGACGCCCTCCAGGCCGATGCCGCCGAACAGCACGTCCATGTCGGCGGCCGAGTCGATCGCGACCCCGCAGTGGCCGACCTCGCCGATCGAGTGCGGGTCGTCCGAGTCGCGGCCCATCAGCGTCGGCATGTCGAAGGCGACCGAGAGCCCACCGCCGCCCCTGGCCAGGATCATCTTGTAACGCTGGTTGGTCTGCTGGGCGTTGCCGAAGCCGGCGAACTGCCGGATGGTCCAGGTCCGGCCGCGGTAGCCGGTCGGGTACAGCCCGCGGGTGTAGGGGTACTCACCCGGCCAGCCGATCCGCTCGAAGCCGCCGACCTCACCGTCTGCGCCCGGCCCGTACACCGGGTCGACCTCGAGGCCGGACACCGTGGTGAAGTCGGCGTCGCGCACCTGCGCCCGGTCGTACGCCGCCTGCCAGCGGTCCCGGCCGGCCCGCGGGTCGGCCTGCTGGGGGTCGTACTCGGCCATGTCGCCTCCCGGCTCGGTGGTGCCTGCCTACAAATAGTAGGACGCCCGACTATTTTCCCACAGTTCTGCCGATAGTGATTGCGGCAACTACTGTTGCCGAGTGGCTGATCTGGTCCTGGGCCCGCTCCTGCGGTACGTCGACGAAACGTCGGCCACCGTATGGGTCGAGACCGACACGCCGTGTGTCGTCTCGGTGCTGGACGCGCGGTCGCCGACCTTCACCGTGCACGGTCACCACTACGCCCTGGTCGACGTCACGGGCCTGGCGCCGGGGTCGGCCATCCCGTACACCGTCACGCTGGACGGCGAGCCGGTGTGGCCGCGCGCCGACTCGTCGTATCCGCCGAGCCTGCTGCGCACGATCGACCCGGCGAAGCGACTGCGGTTCTCGTTCGGCTCGTGCCGCACGAGCGTGCCGCACGACGAGGTGCACAACCGCACGCACGGGCTCGACGTACTCCGCGCGCTCGGCGGCCGGCTCATGTCGACGCCAGAAGACGAGTGGCCGGACCTGCTGCTCATGCTCGGCGACCAGGTGTACGCCGACGAGCTGTCGCCGCCGATGATCGAGTTCATCGAGCAGCGCCGCGGGCTCGACGAGCCGCCGGGCGCGGAGTTGGCCGACTTCGAGGAGTACGCGCACCTGTACCGGCTGGCCTGGACCGAGCCGACGAACCGGTGGCTGCTGTCCACGGTGCCGACCATGATGATCTTCGACGACCACGACATCCGCGACGACTGGAACACCTCCCAGGTCTGGCGCGACCAGATGGCGGCGCTGCCGTGGTGGCACGACCGGATCGTCGGCGGCCTCGGCTCGTACTGGATCTACCAGCACGCCGGCAACCTGTCGATCTCCGAGCGGGCCGAGGACCAGCTGCTGAACGAGCTCAAGGCCGCCGATGGCGACGCCGGCGCGATCCTCGACGAGTTCGCCGACAGGGCCGATGCCAAGCCGGATGGCAACCGCTGGAGCTATGCGCGCGACATCGGCGGCGTCCGCCTGATCGTGCTCGACTCGCGGTGCGGCCGGGTGCTCACGCCGGGCTCGCGGACGATCCTCGACCAGGCCGAGTGGGACTGGTTCGACGAGCTGGCCACCGGTGACGTCGATCAGCTGCTGATCGGCACCTCGATGCCCTACCTGCTGCCGCGCGGCCTGCACGAGCTCGAGCTGTGGAACGAGGCGATCAGCGACGGGCGGTGGGGCAAGCGCATGCGACGCATGGGCGAGAAGATCCGCCAGGGCCTCGATCTGGAGCACTGGCCGGCGTTTCGCAGGTCGTTCGACTCCATGGCCGCCATCGTCGACGACATCAGCTCCGGCCGGCGCGGCGAACCGCCGGCCAACGTCGTGTTCCTGTCCGGCGACGTGCACTACTCGTACCTGATGCAGGCCAGGCGACCCGGCGACGGCTGGCGCTCGTCGGTCTACCAGGCCGTCTGCTCCCCCATCAGAAACCCGCTGCCGCGGCTGTTCCGCTACGCCAACGTGGTGGCCTCGTTCGGGGTCGCCGGCGTCGTCGGCCGCGCCATGGCCCGGACCGCGGGCCTGGCCAAGACGACGATGCGCTGGGAGCTGTCGCAGGGTCCCCTGTTCGACAACGCCATCGGCACCCTCGACCTGGACGGCCGCAAGGCCTCCCTGCGCTGGGAGACGGCCCGGGAGGTCGAGGGCGCCGAGATCCCGGACATGGTCGAGCTCACCCAGGTCGACCTGGGCTGAGCTTCTCCTCGACGCTGCGGACCTTGGCCGTGAGCTGGTCGGCGTGGCCGGGACGGATGTCGGCCTTGAGAACCAGGCTCACCCTCGGCGACGACTCGGCGAGCACGTCGACGGCGCGCTTGACGACGGCCATCACCTCGTCCCACTCGCCCTCGATGTTGGTGAACATGGCGTTGGTCTCGTTGGGCAGGCCGGAGTCGCGCACGACCTTGACTGCCTTCGCGACGGCCTCGCTGACGCTGTCGGTTGCCCCGCCCGACGGGGCGACGCTGAATGCCACGAGCATGTGATCAGTATCCCGGTCGGGGCACGCTGCTAGCGTCATCCCACGTGGCTGCCAGAGTTCCGCTGCCGTTCGACCCGATCGCGAGGGCCGCGCAGCTGTGGTCCGAGCGGATCGGGCCGCCGGACGCGATGGCGGCCGTGACGAGCGTGATGCGCGTGCACCAGATCGTGCTAGCCGCGGTCGACCCGGCGCTCAAGCCGCTCGGGCTCACCTTCGCCCGGTACGAGGCGCTGGTGCTGCTGTCGTTCTCGCAGCGCGGCAGCCTGCCGATGCGCGTGATGGGCGAGCGGCTGCAGCTGCACCCGACGAGCGTGACCAACATCGTCGACCGGCTCGAAGCGGACGGCCTCGTGCGCCGCACGCCGCACCCCACCGACGGTCGCACGACGCTGGTGGCGATCACCGAGAGCGGCCGGGCCAAGCTCACGTTGGCCACCAAGGCCGTCACCGAGGCCGACTTCGGCCTGGTCGGGCTGTCCGCCGGTGAGCTGGCCGAGCTCACCCGGCTGCTGACCAAGGTGCGCCATGCCGCCGGTGACTTCGGCTGACGGCGGCCCGACCGTCCGGCCCTGGGTCCTGCACATCGACCTGGACCAGTTCATCGCCGCCGTCGAGGTGCTGCGCCGGCCCGAGCTGCGCGGCAAGCCGGTGATCGTCGGCGGCCGCGGCGACCCGACCGAGCGCGCCGTGGTGGCGACCGCGTCGTACGAGGCCAGGGAGTTCGGCGTGCACTCGGGCATGCCGCTGCGCACCGCGGCGCGGCGCTGCCCCGAGGCGATCCTGCTGCCCAGCGAGCCCGCGGCCTACGACGAGGCGTCGGAGCAGGTGATGGCGACGCTTCGGCAGCTCGACGACGATCCGGCGTTCCCGTCCACCGTGGTCGTCGAGGTCATGGGTTGGGACGAGGCGTTCCTCGGCGTCCGCGCCACCGACCCGGAGAGCCTGGCCCGCCAGGTCCAGCACGCCGTCGAGGCGGCCACGAACCTGTCCAGCTCGATCGGCATCGGCGACAACAAGCTGCGCGCCAAGATGGCGACCGGCTTCGCCAAGCCGGCCGGCGTCTACCGGCTCACAAAGGAGAACTGGTACGACGTCATGGGCGAGCGCCCGACCGAGGCGCTGTGGGGCATCGGCCGAAAGACCGCCCGCAAGCTCGCCGAGCTCGGCCTGCACACCGTGGTGCAGCTGGCCTCCGCCGATCCGGCCATGGTCGCCGAACGGCTCGGCCCGACCATGGGACCGTGGTTCGTACAGCTCGGTCGCGGCGCCGGGAGCACGACCGTGTCCGCATCGCCGTGGGTGGCCCGCGGCCGCAGCCGGGAGACGACGTTCCAGCGCAACCTCACCGACTGGGAAGACGTGCGCCGCGAGACCGCCGCGCTCGCCCGCCGGGTCGTCGACGACGTCGCCGAGGACGGGCGCCCGGCCGTGCGGGTCGGGGTCAAGGTGCGCTTCGCGCCGTTCTTCACCCACACCCGCAGCCTCACGCTGCCCGAGCCGACCAGCGACGCCGACGCGATCGAGCAGGCCGCCGTCACGCTCGTCGACCGGTTCACCGACCGCAGCCCGGTGCGGCTGCTCGGAGTGCGCGTCGAGTTCGACAAGGACGGCAGGTAGCGGCCGCTAGTCGTCCCAGCTGAACAGCCGAAGCGCGAGAGCGCCGACGACCGCCGCGAAGCCGAGCAGCACCGCGACCGGCAGCAGCAGCGCATGCGGGCCCTGGCCGCGGACCATGACGTCGAGCATGCCGTCGTTGAGGTGCCGCAGCGGGAACGCCAGCGAAGCCGTCTGCAGCCACTGCGGCGACGCCTCCAGCGGGATGAACGACCCGGACAGGAACGCCATCGGCAGCACGACGAGGTTGGCGATCGCGCTCGCGGCCTCCTCGGTCTTGGCGAACGACCCGGCCAGCATGCCGATCGCGAAGAACGCCACCGTGCCAGCCGCCAGCAGCGGCACCGCGAGCCACCACGCCCCGCTGAGCTGCAGACCGAAGATCGGGGTCATCGCCAGCAGCACGAACAACGTCGCTTGTAGCAGGGCCACCACGAATGCCACGCCGAGTCGCGAGGTCAGCACGCTCGTCGCCGGCACGGGGGCCAGCCGCAGCCGGCGCAGCACCTGGCGCCGCCGCCACGACACCAGCGTCAGCGCGGAGCCGAACACCGCCGAGGTCGCCACGCTCCACGACAGCAGCCCAGGCGTGAGGTACTGGATCGGTTTGAGAGAGGTGTCCTCGACCTGCTGGGCCTGCAACTCGAACTGCGGCTCGCCCCCGCTGGCGGCGACGTTGGCCTGCGCGACCACCCCGTTGACCAGGCCGAGCACCGTGCCCGCCCTGGTCTGGTCGCTCGCCGCGAAGCGCACCACGATCTCGTCACCCTGCTCGGCGACCACCGCCGGCAGGTCCCCCGAGCGGACCTTCTCGACGGCCGCGTCGAGGCTGTCGAACCGCTCGACCTCCACCACCTCGGCGGGCAGCGCCCGGACGACCGGGCCGTCGCCGACGACGCCGATGTGCACCTTCGAGCTGCCCGGGTCGCCGAAGATCAGGCCGAACACGACGAGGAACATCAGCGGGAACAGGAACGTGAAGAACACCGCCACCTTGTCCCGGAAGAACCCCTTGAACATGGCGACCGACAGGGTCGCGAACTTGCTCACGCCCGGTACTCCCGTCCGGTCAGCTGAAGGAAGACGTCCTCGAGCGTCGCGCTGCGCACGGCCACACCGTCCAGCACATGCAGCTCGGCGAGCTCGCCGACCAGCTTCGCCGGCTGGCGCGTCGCGATCGTCAACGTCACCCCGTCGTCGTTCACGCTGTCCGCGCCGGCCAGCAGCTCGGCCCGCTCCGGCGGCAGCGCGCCGTGCGGCAGCGTGACGTGGCTCGGCGCGTCCAGGCCCCGGACGAGCGTGGCCGGGGCGTCCATCGCCAGGATCCGGCCGTGGTCCATGATCGCCACCCGGTCGCACAGCGCCTCGGCCTCGTCCAGGTGGTGAGTGGTGTAGACGATCGTGCGCCCCTTGCCCTGGATCGCCCGCAGCACGTCCCACAGGTTGCGCCTGGCCTGCGGGTCCAGGGACGCGGTCGGCTCGTCGAGGAACACCACGTCGGGCTCGTGCACGAGCGCGCAGGCGATCGAGAGCCGCTGTCGCTGGCCGCCGGAGAGCTTGTCCTCGCGGGTGCCGGCCTTGTCCGCCAGGCCGACCAGCTCCAGCATCTCGTCGGCCTTGGCCCTACCGATGCCGTACAGCGACGCGAACGTCTCCAGCTGCTCGCGGGCGGTCAGCTTCTCGAAGAACGAGTTGGCCTGCAGCTGCACGCCGATCCTGGGTAGCAGCGCCGGGTTGCGGGGCCACGGTGAGACCCCGAGCAGCCGCACGCTGCCGCCGTCGGGCCGGCGCAGGCCCTCGATCATCTCCAGCGTCGTGGTCTTGCCGGCGCCGTTCGGGCCGAGGATCCCGAAGAACTCACCCTCGTCGACGGAGAACGAAACTCCGTCTACCGCCATCAGATCGCCATACCGCTTGGTCAACCCCTCGACGACGATCGTGGCGGTGATCGTCTGCGTCATACCTGGACCGTATCGGTAGCCGGCCGGCCCGGGCATAGACCGCACGATGGAGCGACGGGTCCCCCGCGCGGTGGTCGTCAGCTCCACTTGACCGTCGCCCGCTCCCGCCAGATCCGCAGCACGCCCTGGTCGCCGTCGACCTCGACCGGCCCGGCCGGGTCGCGGTTCCACAGCAGCAGGTACAGGTCCGATGCGGCACCGCGCACTGTGCAGTCGGCCGGTTCGCCGGCGTCGTTGCTGACCTGCCGGCCGTCCGGGCGGATCCGCACGTGCCAGCCAGGTCCGGTGTCCGGCAGCACCCGCAGGCTGCACGGCGGATCGGCGAGCAGCCGGCCGCCCCGGCGCGAGTAGAAGCCGCCGAGCAGCTCGCCGATCCCGTCGGCGGCGAAGGCCGGCTCGTACTCCGGCACGGCGCCGGTCGCCGCGTCTGCGTCGGCGCGGTGGATCGCCGTCTCGTGCGCCTGCCGGCGCGCCCAGAACGCCAACGGCGACGGCGCCGGTAGGAACGACCAGGTGTCCAGGTCGGGCGGCGCAGCTCGCAATGCGGCGACCAGCGCGGCGTGGCCTTCGACGAACCAGCCGATCGTGCCCTGCGCCGGCGGCTTCTCCAGCTTCGGGGACCCGCCGCCGAACGCCGACCGTCCGTCCCGCACGTACGTCGCGGCCCAGCGGTGCACCTTGCCGGTGTGCTCGACGAGATTGCGTACCCGCCAGCGCGGGCAGGTCGGCACGTCCGCCTCGAGCCCGGCCCGCTCGGCGGCGGCCGCCATCGCCTTGCCCTGCTGTTCGACCTGGTCGACGAGCTCGCTGATCTCCACGAACCAAGGGTGCCACCAGGCACCGACGAAACCCCGGCGCACCTGAAGAAATGGATCGGATTCACATTTTTCTGCAACTCTCCGTCCGGTCTGCGGGCTGACCCGATGAGATTGGGCACGCCGAAGATTTGCTGGCGGGCCATGTAGGACAACAGCTCTCGACCGCGCGCGACCGATTCGATACGACGGGTTACCGATCAAGGAATTGTGGCCGAACCACTAGTCCGTTCGGCCGGTGACAGGCGGCTTCGAACCATTAATGATCTGCACAAACAGTTCCTCGGCCCGCAGGAGCGCGAATGATGGCGACCGATTTGCACCGCAGCTTCCAGGGCGCTGGACAGGTGAGCCGGGCGGCGGCGGAAATGGCCGCGTTCCTCGACGGGGCCGACCGGGTTCCGGCGGTTCAGGCGATCCGGGCGGCGATGCGCTCGGTCCTGCTCGACCGCAAGCAGCCGGCGGCCGACATCGCGCTGGTCGACGCCGCGTGCGGGACCGGGACCGAGACCAGGACGCTGGCCGCGGCGCTGCCCGGACGGCGGGTGGTCGGGCTCGACCACAACCGGGCGCTGCTCGACCTGGCGAGGGCGCGGGCGTTGCCGACGACCGACCTTGTCAACGGAACCCCGAAGCCCATCGTCGAGTGGCTGTGCGCCGATGTCCGCGACACCGGGCTGCCGGAGGCCTCGGTCGCAGCGGTGCGCATCGAGCGCGGACTGATCTACCTGCCGGACCCGCGGCCGGCCGTGACCGAGTTCGCCAGGATCCTCGCACCTGGCGGGATCTTCGTCGGTTACGAGCTTGACTACGGCGGGCTGCTGCTGCCGGTCGGCAACGCCCCGGCCGACCTGATGCACGAGATCAACGCCGTGATGGAGGCGTCGCTGCCGTCGCCGTGGACCGGCCGGCGGCTCGCGCGGTGGGCCGCCGGAACCGGGCTGACCGAGGTCACGGTCACGCCGATGAACATCTCCGCCGGGCCCGTCGTGGCCGACCGGATCGTCGGCGACACCGTCAGGACCGCGGTCGCCGAGGGGCGGCTGCGCGCCGAGGCGCTCGACTGGCTGGAGTCCATCGCGCTCGAACCGCCAGGCCTGCCGGCGATCACCGTCGTCGGCTTCGTGACCGCCGCCGTGAAGGCCTGACCGGCCGGCAGCCCCCCCGGCCGGTCAGTGGCCGGTCAGCGGCCGGTCAGCGTTGGTTGGCCAGGGTCGCGACCAGCTCGTCGGCGGCGACGTACGGGTCGATCTCGCCGGCCACCACGCGCTTGGCCAGGCCAGGCAGGTCCGAGCCGCGGTGCTCGTCGCGGATGTCGCCGAGCCGCTCGCGGAGCTGTTCGACGGCGATCGCCTCGACCTCGGCCTCGGCCCGGCGCTGCCGGCGGGCCTCGAGCTCGCCGTGCGTGCTCATCCACTCGCGGTGGCTGTCGATCGCGGCCACCACGTCGTCGACGCCCTGGCCGCGGGAGGCGACGGTCTTGACGATCGGCGGCCGCCACAACGGACCCGGTACCTCGCGGCGGCCCAGCGAGATCATGTACTTGAGGTCGCGGACGGTCTGGTCGGCGCCGTCGCGGTCGGCCTTGTTGACCACGAAGACGTCGGCGACCTCGAGGATGCCGGCCTTGGCCGCCTGGATGCCGTCGCCCATGCCGGGGGCGAGCAGCACCAGGGTGGTGTCGGCCAGCGACACCACCTCGACCTCGGACTGGCCGACGCCGACGGTCTCGATCAGCACGATGTCGCAACCGGCGGCGTCGAGCACCCGCAACGCCTGCGGGGTGGCCCAGGCCAGGCCACCGAGGTGCCCGCGGGTGGCCATCGAGCGGATGTAGACGCCCTCGTCCAGGGCGTGCTCCTGCATCCGGATCCGGTCGCCGAGCAGGGCGCCGCCCGAGAACGGCGACGACGGGTCGACCGCCAGCACGCCGACCCGCCTGCCGGCCTTGCGCATGGCCCCGACCAGCGCGGACGTCGAGGTCGACTTGCCTACGCCCGGCGAGCCGGTCAGCCCGATCACCTGCGCCCGGCCGGCGTACGGGGCGAGCGCCGCGGCGACCTCACGCAGGTAGGGGCTGGCGTCCTCGACCAGCGAGATCAGCCTGGCGACCGCCCGCGGCTGACCCTCACGCGCCCTGGTGACCAGGTCACCGATGTCGACCCGTGCCGGCACGCCTACGCCTTCGGCACGCGGATGATCAGCGCGTCACCCTGGCCGCCGCCGCCGCACAGGGCCGCCGCGCCGAGCCCGCCGCCGCGCCGGCGCAGCTCGAGCGCCAGGTGCAGGGCGATGCGGGCGCCGGACATGCCGATCGGGTGGCCGAGGGCGATCGCACCGCCGTTGACGTTGACCTTGTCCTCGGTCAGGCCCAGCTCACGCATGGATGCGACGCCGACCGCCGCGAACGCCTCGTTGATCTCCACGAGGTCCAGGTCGGACGGCTCGATGCCCTCCTTGGCGCAGGCCGCCTTGATCGCGTTGGACGGCTGCGCGTGCAGGCTGGCGTCGGGGCCGGCGACTACGCCGTGGGCACCGATCTCGGCGATCCAGCTCAGGCCCAGCTCGGTTGCCTTTGCCTTGCTCATCACCACGACCGCGGCGGCGCCGTCGGAGATCTGCGACGCGGAGCCGGCGGTGATGGTGCCGTCGGCGGCGAAGGCGGCGCGCAGCTTGGCCAGCTCCTGCGGCGTGGTGTCGGCCCGCACACCCTCGTCGGTGTCGAACACGACCGGGTCGCCCTTTCGCTGCGGGATCGACACCGGCGTGATCTCGTCGGCGAACGCCCCTGACGTCTGCGCGGCGGCGGCCCTCTGGTGCGAGCGCGCGGCGAACTCGTCCTGCTCCTGCCGGGTCAGCCCGTAGCGGCTGTTG